>JAEEGI010000550.1_pt1 | contig 109024 bp, 81 predicted proteins | sample 8958751 | NCBI WGS metagenome assembly JAEEGI01 (sample SAMN16246545, study PRJNA631951) | gut metagenome | biome: gut microbiome; feature: rumen; material: KS-attached | host: Bos | place: Iran: Karaj | collected 2018-10
TATGGCTATAATTGATGATAATAATCGTATCATACTTTCACTTTTTTAGAATAAACACGTCCATTAAGACTTATACTTATTACATACATGCCAGGATGCGGCCAGCCTCAAGCAAGCTTTGCTCTGCGCTCACTTAACCACGAACTTTTTCCCGTTTTGTATATACACCCCCTTGGGGAGTTTGTTAGGACCTTGAAACTCGGAACTGTTTGCGACGCGTCGGCCCGAGAGGTCGTAAATGGCGGTTTCGGATGAGCGGTAGCGCTTCTGCGACACGATGCCAGTGATGGGATTCGCATTGAAATCAGTGTTCCTGAAGATGCATTCGCCATCATCATAGCAGGCAAGGAATTGACGATTATATTCCAACAACCAGCGGCCGTCCTTCTCTGAATACTTATAACCCGAGATAACCTTTTCATAAAAAGGACCATAAATCCCAAATTGTTCACCTCCAACGCCGCGCACCCATCGCTCAACGATTTCATCGGGGTCTACAGGGTAAGAACTGTTTCCGTCATCCTTAAAACTAAAGGAAAGGCGCTCGAAGTAACGGTCACCAACTTGGATGGTGTCTTTCGAATGCACGTAGACCAGAGGATTCTTAGGATTTCCCGAGAACTGGTTGGAATAGGGCGTGTTCTTGTCGCCAACCTCCAAATCGAAGTTATAACTCACATGACTTCCTCCCTCTAAGCCGTAGATAAAATAGATACCATGCCTCTCGCCAATTGTGGCTATCAGATAGGTGGTGTCGCGATAAGAGTCGGTGTAGTAAAGTTTCTTGTACGTGTCTTTGCCCCTCACAGTATCTCCCATCACAGTAATAAAAGACTGAAAATGTAATTCCCGATACTCCCAATCACCATATTTGAATACATCGGGATTGGGATCTGTGCAATTGCTTTCACTGATGACTTGGCTATACACCCACTGCTTGCCGTCTTTCAGATAGGTGTCGTAAATCTCTTGTGCCACCAGCAGCTGTGGCAGCAGCAACATTGCGAACAGTAGAACTTTCTTCATGTCGATCTCCTTTTATTATTATCGTTTAATATGATTGTTTATCGATTGCAAAGATAGCATTTTCCTTCTTGTCCTGCAAACCTTTTCACGTTTTTAACATGCTCTCCTATTTTCCTTCATTCCGTTTTTCATCTTTTATATCTCTAGGGAAGTGGGGAATCAAGGAAGGGCGCAGGCACGCCTGCGCCCCTCCAGCATCATATCATTGTTTTGAGAGTTGAATGATATCACTATTTCACCACAACCGTTTTCGTCGTGCTCCCATCAGTACACGATTGGCAGGCCTTCCTTCGTAAACCCTTCGGCAGAGATGACCAGCTGGCGGCAGTCGCGGTTGTTATAGAATACGATGTCTGCCAATCCGTTCTCGTCGGTCTTCACATTGGGATTCCAATAGAGTGTGCGGCGATAGTCGGGAATGGAAGGTAACACCTTGTAGTCAGGACTCTCAAAAGTTTCTGGAACATCAAAGCCTTCTATAACTATTGACCGTACACCTTTTCGCATTCTCTCCCATTTGTTGCCCTGGTGATCTTTATAGATATATACCGTCACAGGATGGAAGGGTTCCAATTCTGGAAGGGTTAGTGTGGATTTCCAAGCAGAATTATCCTCTGAGATGTATACCGACCGCACCTCATCAAGTGTTGCGGGAAAATCTTCCCATGTAGCCTTGGCATTCCACACGGATTTTTCTGTAATTCTCTTCGGGGCGTAGGAGATGCTGTAGAGTCCGTTGTTGATGATCCACACCACTGGGCGCCTTTTGTAGTCGACACCTTCTTTGACCAATACACGATTTCTTGTGTTACGGAAAGACCCGTCTTCGTTCGCATATTCATTTCCCCAGTTACCACCAAAGAATGAATTCTTCTGCTTCAGCCATTTTAGGAAATCGGGCGACAGTTCATGCCGGTCTCTAATCTGTTCGTTTAAAACCTGACAATCGTAATAGATGGCAGCATGCGACTGTGCATTCTGTTCATTGAGCCACATTGCTTTCAGGCTTCGGTTGCGCTTGGCGGTCACTTCTACCATTTTCAGCATATATTCACGCTGACCCATACTTAAGGCTGTCGTGTCTTCCTTCCATCCAAGCCATACTCGTGGAGTATCTATCGGCAGGGGCAGTATTTCGTTTTTATTGATATGGCGTGTTTGGGGCGAGAACCATCTGTTAATGGAGAATTCATAATTGCTGATATCTCCTTCCATGTCTGGGCGCATGATGAGTTCACGAGGGCCATAAAACGGTGAGAAACGAATAGCAAAACGGCCGTCGTCAAGTGTCTTTACAATTCCTGTGACTGCATCGCTCGTCGTATTTAGGCTTGTGGTCATGACATATACGTTTGGAAATGCTTCGGCTTTCTCTCCTTCTTTCTTTTTCTGATTATTGTGCAACTTACCTTCAAGCAGCATTCTTTGTTCTAATAGTTGCTGAATCTTGAAGTCGCCTGGGGTTATCATCTTGCTGATGTTATATCGTCTCCATCCCTGAACCATCATCAGCAGGTCGGCAGCACGGCGGTGTTCTTCGTCATCGGCCTCCAGGTAGTAATCAGCATTTTCGATATAGCCTTTCAGGTCACTGGCAAGCAACATCCACGAATTGGCATTGCACGCCCAGCCATTTACTTGAGAATCGTAGTCTCGCACCGCGAGAGAGAACGTAGCCTTTGGCTGTGCATAGGTTTTTAGTTCTATTTTCCCATAAGGTGAGAGCTGCTGATTATCTACGACACACTTGATTCGTTCTGCTGTTTGTTCAGGATAGACAAAAACCATGCGTTCGGCAAGAATGTTGCTGTTGGCATCCAGAAGGCAAAGCTGGCAGACACCATTTGACAAACTATCCCGATTGACAGTCATCGTATCATCGGTGCTACCTGCACCAACAAATCGTAGTAGCTTCGTTTTCCCATGGCATACCGATATCAAGGCCAAATCTTGCTTGGCAAATAGTTGGGTTCTGCCGATGCGGACGGCAAACTTGCCTCCACCGATAGACTCTACTGAGATAACACAGCCTTCTTCCTCTGCCTGTGGCAGCCTGAAAGAACGTTCATTCCCTTTCTCATTATTAAGGTGAAGGGTAAGCCGCCTGCCTTTCGGCACACATTCAAACGCCCCGCGACCTTCGCGAAAAGTGCTCACATCGCACACTTTCTCCCCATCAGACTCCAACCACCCCTGTGTCTCGAAATGTTGCCCGTTCTCATTGGTGACGGCAAAAGCCACACGATTACGAAGCCTTGATATGAGATGCCCCCCTTCTGGATAAAATGCAACATTCATCTGCTTGGACATCTCTTCTTCCTTCTCACGATTGTCTGGAAGACGCTTTTTATAACTGAACATATCCATCGTCTGGCTACTCCAGTCGCCATCCTTTTCCGGTTTATTCAAAATAGGTAAAACACGGGAGAAAATGCCTGTATTACCCCAATTGGTCATGTATCGCGTGTAGGCCCTTATCTCATAAAACCCACTGTTCAGAAGACCTTCCAGGTTTATGCAACCATCTGCGGTTCCTTCCTTAACTTCCAGTTTTCGAGTTTGCACCACATCGCCAGATGGATTTACAAGTTCTACATACAACACTCCACTTAAATCCGATAATTTCTGGACATCATCACGAACGACATAAGCTTTAAACCAAATCTTTTCGCCCATGAAATAGCCTGTATTATCCAAATGCAGATATACTTTCTCCTGTGGAAAACTCTTGTTGAAAGCCTCTATATTGTCCACAAATTGCATCAACTGGTTCTTCGGCTCAAAGGGTTGTAAGCGGCTAGCCTCATCCGTCTGAGCATGACAGGTGACTGACAGCAATAGTATTGCGAATAGTAGAATTTTCTTCATAGCGAACACCTTTTATTATATTGTTATAAATTACAAAGATTCTTCTTCCGCTGCAAAAATAAATATAATAGGTGATAAATCCAAGAAAATAGGTTAACAAAAACTTAACAACTTCATTTCAGCCTATTTGTGAGGTTAACAGAAAGTTAACAAACAGCTACAAACTCCCGATGAAATCGTCGAATTTTGAAGATGACGGCGTTTCGGAGGGGAAGAGTTTCTTGCTGAGCCTTCTGCGGATGTTCGACTCTCCATTTTGCGTTTCGCAGATGATTTCAGCAATGAGTTGGTGAGTCAGCTGCGCTTTCAGCAATAACGACACCTGCTTCTCTTTCGCCGAAATACTGGGAAGAAGCAACCGCAGACGATCCGAAAAGCCAGGATAAGCCTCGTTGACAACTCGCTCCACCTCATCCCAAATCTCTTGGTTGCTAACGGCACAGGTAGGATCCTGCAGTAGCTTCTTGAAAACGTCTGACTCCTGAATGCGCCTTGTGCTCACCCATATCTTCTCCTTCTCCAGCTGAGCAAGCCGCGAAGCATAGCTGTGATCGTTAGCTTTGTCCTCTGTTAACAAGGCGTACTTTGCTTGTAGCTCTTCGTGGATGCGGTGTAGCTCCTGTAGGCGCAGCTTCCGCTCACGGGCTTGGGCACGAACCCAAAGCAATAGGAACAACAGAACAAGAAGTACCAAAATGCCCAAGCAAATCAGCCAACCTCTCAACGTATTAGCCTCTTTCAATCTCTGCGCCTCCTTTACATGCTTCTGATAGTTGTAGGCAGCATGCATGCGGGCAACCATCTCAGCCTTATCCATTTCTTGGATGGAATCATCTAAAAGCTTGTATTGATTAAAATTTGTAAATGCCGTCTTGAGATCTCCTTTTCTTAACTGCAACTCACATAATCCTTTATAAGCATTGTATTTACCATAAATATTCCCATATTGCAGAAGCTTATTATAATAAATATAAGCAGAATCAAACTTGTTAGTATTCTTGTATATATCAGATAAAATCGAATAAGTACTACTTATATTCAAAGAATCTAAATTGTCTATAGCAGGCTGCATATATTTTCTGGCCAAATGATATTGCCCTTGATCTTTATATAATCTGGCCATTTGAGAATTCAATTCCGTAATTCTATTTATATCTCCATAATCAGTCGCATATTCTAATGCTTTTTTGTAATAATACAGACTGCTATCTGGCTTTTCTAAGAATTTATGCTGCTCGGCAATGTCGCGATTCTTAAAGATGATGCTGATAGTGTCATTCGATTGTTCTGCAAGACATAAGGCTTCTTGAAATATTGCAAGAGCATCACGATACAATCCTTGAAAATAAAACTGTTCACCAATCTGACTAAGTATCAGTCCACGTTGCTTGGCGAGACGGGCCCCCTCCCCAACACTCCCCGAAGGAGAGGGAGTAGCGGGTTGCACGTTTAAAGCCTGCTGGAAGTAGTCGAGTGCCTGAGGGGCGTCGCCGAGGTCGGCGAAGATGCGGCCGGCATAAAGGTAGGGCAAAGCCGGGCCAGTGCTGCCAAGCAGGGAGGGAAGCACCTTGGGATGATGCTCAAAGTAGTCGATGAGTTGCAGGATGGTGTCACGATAATGGGTGACGGGTCGGTAGAGCTTGTCGTCAGTCTTGATGCGAAGCAACTTACACACCTCCTCGTTCTCCCTTCCCTTTAGGGAGGGGATGGGGGTAGGCTTCAGTAACATGTCAGCAGAATCTGGATTGACATCTGCCAGTGAGTCGATGCGTGCCAACAACCTTTCGGCATCGGTGGCGCGTCGGCCGCAGGCGGCAAGCAGCATGCAAGTCGCAACAAACAGGATGATATAATGAACCGTTTTTCGCATCGTGTATAGGTTTTCACCTGCAAAGATACGATTAAGTGAGCGAAAAACCAAATGTATTTGAGTTTTTCCGAACGAAAGTATCTTCGACGAACGTCAATGATACGATTAAGCGAGGACAATACCAAAAAGAAACTCGTTTATTTTTGAATTGTCGAGCGAAAGTATCTTAGACGAATGTCAATGATACTAGAATTCAGATGAAGATGAAAAACGGAATGAAGGAAAATGGGAACTCCGTTCGTCTGTCCCGTCTGTCTTCTATCTTCGTTCTGCGTCAGAACGTCATGCGGAGCATGAAGCGGATGCCGTGCTTATGGGCGGTGGGCAGTTCGTTGTAGGTGAGGCGGCGCACATACTCCACGTGCAGAATCTTGAAGATGTTGTGCACGCCGGCTACGATTTCCACATAAGGCTTCTTCGGGTCCATGACGTTACAGCCGTTGGGGAAGTACATCAGCAGCGAGGAGCCCTGGTTCTGCTCGAGGAACGGGTTGTTCTTGTCGCTGAGGTCGCCCCAGAGTGCCTTCACGCCGATGTATTCGCGCCACTTCAGCTTCTTGAGCAGCGGTATGCGGTTGAAGATCTTGCCGTTGAGGTCCCATGCCACGTCGAGCGATGCGAAGCGGTCGTTGAGGAACTCCATGTTGTTGACGAGGTTGAAGGTTTCGTCCTCGATGATGTACGACAGGTTGGCAGCGGGCATGATGAGCAAGGGGTAGGGCACCTGGTCCCACTGGATGCCGCCCTTCAGATAGCAGTCGATTTTTCCCCACGACTTCATCCAGAAGCGTTTGTAGATGGCTGCCTCGGTGAAGTTGTAGCGATAGTCGCCGCCGAGGAATCCCTTCAGGCCCATGGTGTGACCGAGTGTGAACACGGGTGCATCGAGGTTGATGGGCAGGCGGCGCTGCTTGGTGTTGATGAACGTGCGACCGGGTGCGAACTGCAGCTCGGCATGCAGCTCGGTGGTGCGAATCTTTCCGTTGTGCAGGTATTTATGGAGGTCGTCCTCGGGGATGTCCATGCTGTTGTTAGGCTCCGACAGTGGCGTGAAGAACAGGGCACCGGTGGCCTCGTTCTCCTCTGCCTTCAGCGAGACGGTGGTCTTGAAGCCCCATTCCTCCTCGCGCTCCCACGTGAGCTGCTGGCGGTTGTAGAACATCATCTTGTCGACCGTTGCCCATTTGAAAGCGGTGAACACGTTATCCTTGTCGGTATGCACGAACTTGTCGCTGGGTGACGAGATGTCGTAGGTGGAGGTGAAGGAGAGCGTGCGCTTCGGGAACTCACGCGGCAGGTATTCCTTTTTATTAAAGGAGTAGGTGAGGTCGCCTTTGTAGTAGACCTTCTTCGAGTCGAGACCATAGGCCACATAGCCCGACGCGAACCAGTGGGGCGAGAGGTTGGCAGTGGTCTGACCGGACAGGCGGAAGCGGTAGCCGTCGATGAAGTTATTGGTGATCATCGTGTTGACGGGTCCGATGTCGAACTTCGACGGATGGCCGGGCGTGCTGGTCTCCACGAAGTTCTCGGCGAGCGCCTTCACGCCGAAGAGCACGTACTTGAAGCCCTTCAGCTGTTCGATTCGGTGGATGAACGCATCCATCGACGACTCGCTCTTCGTGAGCTCCACGGAGCGGTATTGGTTCCAGAACGCCTCGTCGCGCATCATCGCATTGGCGTCGCGACGCTCCTTGGCCTTACCCTTGAAGAGCTGCTTCGGCAGCGGGTCGAAGGCATAGTCGGAGAGGCGTGTGGTGCGAATGACGATGGCCTTGGTGATGAACTTCGACACCTTCAGCTCGACAATCATGTCGTCGATGGAGAGTGCCCACTCGCCATTGGGCAGGCGCGTGTATTCCTGCTGCACCTGCAGGTTCTCGACGAAGTTCACGTCGGAGCGCTTTGGGATGGTGAGGTTGCAGCGCTTCACGTGCAGCGTGGTGTCGGCAATGATGAACAGCTCGCCACGGAAGCCGAAGTCCTGCTGGTTGTTGGGAATGAACTGAAGGTGGTAGCAGAGGTCGCGGTCTACGTAGACGGTGTCCTCGATGTAGAAGCGATAGAACGAGATGGCATCCTTGCCGATGGGCGACGTGAAGGGGTATTGCAGCAGTCGCACCTGGTCGTCGTAGATGTCGACATCGGTAAAAACGTCCTTCATGGCGACGTTCAGGATGTCGCCGGTCTGTATGAAGTGGTTGATGCCCGTGGAGTTCACACCACGCACGATGTCCTTCTCGTCGCGCGGTTCGCGGCGGTAGATGTGCTGTGTGACGGTCTCGTCGACGCTCACGGGCAGGATGAGCTTGTTGTTGTAGGGGCACGTCTCGACCTGGTCGAGCAGCCACTGGCGCTTGCCGATGAAGCCGCTGTCGACGAGTTCGTCGGGGCCGATGTCGTTCATGGCGAGCGTAATCTTCTGATACTTGTCGTATTGATAGTAGTCGTGGTTGCGCAGGTCGGTCTTCTTCTTCGCAGCGATGACGCGGCGCATGAGTTCCACGGCGGGGTTGTCCTTGCGCGAATACTTGCCGCGCTTCTTGTTCACCACCACCTCCTGCAGCTGCTTGGTGTCGGGCTTCAGCTTCACGTCGAGGCGCGAGGGCGTCTTCTCGTTCACCATGATGCGCTTCGACTGGTAGCCAACGGCCGAGAACGTCAGGTACCAGCCGTTGTGGCGCGCGATGCGATAGTGTCCGTTGGCATCGCCCGAGACAGCCACGTGGTTGCCTTTATAGGAGGCACTGGGGTAGAGAATCGTGTCGCCGGTCTGGGCGTCGATAATCGTACCGCTGATCTGTGCCTGCGTGGCCAGTGAGAGGGCAGAAAACAGGAATATAAATATGAACTTGAGTTTCGTCATTCTGAATGTCTTATTTGATAACCAGCAAATCGGAAAGGTCGGTGATGACCATGTCGGGAATCGTCTCGTCGTAGGTCTCGTCGGTCCAGCCCTCACCCTTGAACCATGCCGTGCGGCAGCCCGCCTTCTGGGCAGGCAGGATGTCCTTGTAGAAGCTGTCGCCGACGACAAGGACTTCGTTTGAGTTGAGAGTGGAGAGTTTAGAGTTTAGAGTAGTGGAGAGTGGAGAGTTTAGAGTTGAGAGTTCTTTCTCAACGTCTGAACTTCTCAACGTCTCCGCTCGACCCGAAGGGGCGCTTTCAGAGCGAAGCGGGGAAAGAACGTCTGAACTCCTTCTCAACTTCTCAACTCCTAACTCAAAGATGCGGGGGTCGGGCTTGCGAACGCCGACGATGGCCGATTCGACGATGTCGAGGAACAGACCGTCGAAGCCAAACTCATGGAGCACACATTCGATGTTGCCGTAGAAGTTGCTGACGAGGACCATAGGGTAGCGCTCGTGCAACTCGCGCAGCACGCCGATGCTATGTGCCGTCGTGGCCTGCACCTCGGCATAGAGGTCGTCGAGGACTGCCTGATGCTTGGCTCGGAACTCCTCCTCGGAGGCATCCCATGCGTTGTGTGTGCAGAGGTGCTCCATCTCCAGGCGTATCTTCGTGGAGAGCGTGCGGTGGAAGGTGTAGTCGGGCTTGATGATGGGGTTGCGGCCCAGCGTGCGCTCGCCATAGACGTAGGCATCGCGGAACTGCTGCTCCGTGACGGGCACGTGCTGGCGCTCGTAGGCATGCCAGAGCTTCTTGCCCCAGTGCTGACCACAGGTGTCGAGTGTGCCACCGTAGTCGAAGATGAGTCCTTTCAGGCCCCCTAAAGAAGAGGGGCGGGGGTCTTGTCTGTTATTCATTGTCGGTGGGGGTGTAAAGTGATTGGCACAGTGCCTCGTGCTTGCTGTGCATATAGACGTAGAGGCCCTGCATGATGGTGATCTCGAAGACGGGATAGATCCACGGCTGATTGATGAGGCACGAGATGTAGACCACGATGGCGCGGGTGTTGAACGTCAGGATGTTCGTGAAGGGCATGAGTGGACGCGATCCCGTGAGGAACTGCTGGCGCGTCTCCTCGTTGCGCGTGCCCAGCCATTGCTTGAAGAACCGCTGGAACAACGGTGTGCGCTTCTCCTGCGAGTGGCAGTAGTTGGCGTAGTTGAAGAAGAACAGCTGTCCGGCGACGTTGCCTTCCTGCTTGTACTTCTCGTAGACGCGACGCTGCTGGGCGTAGTTGTCGAGTTCGCTGCCCTCCTTGCCCTTCAGGAAGAAGAGGTGAATCTGACGGTAGTAGTCGCTGAGCGACGACTGCGGGGAGTGGAACATGAAGCCTGCCACTGCGCAGAGTGCCCAGCTCCACGGGCCCCACTGGGCATCGGTGAACGGTATGAACTCCGACCAGAGTCGCCAGGCGATGGCGGCATAGACGGCGACGAACCACACGTCGCCCGAGAAGCCGTCGAGCATACGGCCGATGAGTGTCTTCTTGCCGGTGAGGCGAGCCATCTGTCCGTCGGTGGAGTCGCAGAAGTTGGCGAACATCAGCAGGATGACGCCCCAGATGTTGTGTGCGAGGTCGGTGTAGTGGAACATCCAGCCGGCTCCCACGCCGAGGAAGATGGATAGGATGGTGATGACGTTGGGATGCACGCCGAGCTTGTTCCAAAACAATGCGAACACCAGTCCGATGGGGCGTGTGAAGTGTACGTCGAGCCATTCCTCAGTGTCGCTCGACTTGAATGATGCTTGTAATAGTTCTTTAAAATGGCCCCCTGAAACAGGGGGTTGGGGGTCTTGTGATTTATTCATTATTTCAAAATTTTAAAGTTATGTTGGGAGCCATGATGTATCTCAAGACCCCCCGCTCGGCCTCCAGGGACGCTTTCATAGCGAAGCGGAGAAAGAACCCCCTATTTTAGGGGGCAATTGCCGATGGCCTCTGCCGCCTCGTCGCGACAACGCGAAAAGCTGGGCCAGTCGTTGAAGTCGATGATGTAGAAACGGCCCTCGCGGTCGATGATGGCATCGCCACCGTAGACCTCGATGCCCACCAGCTGGGCCAGCCGTTCCACTTCGCTCTGCAGGGCAGAGACGTCGAAGGCGTAGTGATGAGCCTCGCCGTTGCGGGCGGTCTCGTCGCCAAACTTCGTCTGTCCGTCGTCGGTGGGGTAGAAGTGGCGGAAGAAGGAGGGTGTCGCCCCCAGACTTACTCCGTAGAACTTCACGACGTCGCCTTCCACGTGGCGGCTGATGACGTAGTCGCTGATGCCGCGGGCCTCGAAGCCGCTGATGGCTTTCTTCAGTGCCTCGCCATCGTTGCAGAACACCACGTCGTCTTTCGACTGGGCAGCAGCATCGCCGCGCTTCAGCCAGTAGGGAGACTCTTCCTCTTGTCCCTCTTGATAAACGAGGGGAGTGGACAGATTGTTCTCGCGCATCAGCTTCTCCAGCACGCTCCGCTGGCAGTTGCGAACACCACGCGGACTGTTGATGATGCGACGCCCCTGTTGCTCAAAGCCCTCGAGGATGGTCAGTGCCTCGGGCAGACGGGCCATCGAGAGATAGAGGTCGGCGTCGTCGTGCGTGGTGAGCTCTGCCTCGTCGACCCATCGCAGTGCACACGGCTCGCCCTGCTGCTCGAAGTGTCGGCAAACGTTGTTGCAGGCGGCTTCGAGTATCAACCGGTCTTTCTCAACGGAGTTGGGTGAGAAGCGGTCGTCGCGGCGTACGGCAATGAGTTTCATTCTTTTTTAAAGGGCTTAAAGGGTATAAAGGGGAGTGGAAGGGATAAAAGGGACGATTCTCTTTTTACCTGCCACCCTTCAGGAACTCCTCTGCCTTCTGGATGTCGCTGGCATGGTCGATGTCGAGCACTTTCGAGAAGCAGTAGGCGCGCAACTGCAGGCCATCGCGGATGAGGGCCCGCTGGAAGTTGCGCATGCGGCTCTCGCCACGTTCGATGCAGGCATTCAGCGTGTTAATGGCACGTGGCGTGAGGCCATAGATGCCACCGGAGATGTAGTGCGGATGGTCGCAGGCATCAAGGAAGTTCGTGATGCGAGGCCATTCGCTTGCCCCAGTTCCCGTCTCCACATACAGCGGCTTTTCGTCGTCGATGTAGTCGGTGACGCCCATCATTCCATCGCCACCCTCGGCCAGCACCTGCTTGAAGGCGCTGATGTAGTTGCCGAACTCCTCCTCGCGGAAGATGGTGTCGACGGTGGTCAATACAAAGGGGGTTGAGAGGTTCTTTCTCCGCTGCGCTACGAAAGCGCCCCTGCGGGTCGAGCGGAGAGGTTGAGAGGTTGAGACGTTGTGTTGTTGAGACGTTGAGTTATTCTCAACTTCTAAACTTCTAAACTTCTCAACATCTAAAGTCTTTGACAGCTCAAAGAAGCTGTGCATCGAGCTGGGCGTACTCTTCACGATGAAGCGAAGGGGAATGGGACGCCCGTAGAGTCCTTCGTTCTGGATGCGTGCGAGGTGAGAGCTGACGTATGGCGTGAGGTCGTTGCATATCACGACAATCTCCTCAGCATCATTTTCCATGAAGATGCGGAGGAGACGGTCGATGAGGTGTTCACCGTTGACTTTTACCAGTGGTTTCGGGGCATCGATGCCCTCTTGAGCAAGCCGCGAGCCTTCGCCGGCGGCAATGATGGCATATCTCATTTCGTTAATTTTCAATGCATACTTTAAAAAACGCGTGCAAAGGTACACATTATTTATGAGATATGAAAACTTTTCGGTAGGTTTTTGTTTTTCTTTAAGTCGCTTTAAAAGTAGTTAAGGGCATTGGCCGCGCTGCGCGGCTATTCCACTACCAGCTCGTCGTGGTCGATCTTGCCGGTGCCCATGATGTGTGCATCGTATTTCTTGGCGTGGCCGGAGAGCTTCACCTTGCCGACACCCATGATGTTGGCATCGATGTTGTTGCAGCGCTCGAAGTTGGCATCTACTTTTCCTACGCCCTTTAGGTTAATCTCGCAATCCTGTGAGGCGATGGGACCGAGCTTAATCTTGCCGGCACCCTTCAGCTCGGCTTGCAGACGGTCGCAGACGATGTTTCCAATCTCAATCTTACCTGCTCCCTTCATCTGCAGCAGCAGCGTGTCGGTGTCGATGGGGTTGTCAGACCTGAAGACGCCGGCTCCATTCATCTCCACCTCGATGAGGTCGGGGGTGGTGATGACGACCCTCAGCATGTCGTCGTCCTTCAGGCGCGTCACCTTATGTGAGGTTTTATAGCCGATGACGAAGCGTCCGTCCTGGTTCTTGATGTCGAGGGCGGCGAAGTCTTCCGGTTCAGCATAGCTGATGGACACGCTGGTGGAGTCGCCCTGGACGTAGCGGACGTCGCAGAAGGCATCGATGATGATGCGGTCGAAGGGCTTCACGGCCGTGCCGGAATAGGTTTTGGTGACTTTCGAGTGGGTGACGGTCTTGTTCACTCTCACGTGGCAGCTGGTGGTGAGCACTGCTGCGGCCATCAGGCAGATGGCGACGATAGCTTTTCTGTTCATGACTTTACGTTTTTTGTTGTTTCGTTTATTCGTTTGACGCGACATCATGCGGAAAAGTTGCACCGACGTGCGATTTTTTTTCAAAACTATCATCTGTCATCTTTCGTCTTTCGACTATTTTTCGCCGAGTACGGAAAAACTTAAATAAAATTTGGTTTTTCGCTCACTTATTCGTAACTTTGGCTCCGCCGAATATACTCTCGTTCTTTCTCCGCGAGGCTACGAAAGCGTCTCCTTCGTCGCCGAGCGCTGAAAAACTTAAATAAAATTTGGTTTTTCGCTCACTTATTCGTATCTTTGCACCGTTTTTATATACAGCTATGCAAGAACAATTTGAAATGATTGCCAAGACATTCATGGGTTTGGAGCCCGTTTTGGCAGAAGAATTGACCAATCTGGGAGCGAACGACGTGCAGATTGGCCGTCGTATGGTGTCGTTCAAGGGTGACAAGGAAATGATGTATCGTGCCAACTTCCAATTGCACACGGCCATCCGCATTCTGAAGCCGATAGCCCGCTTCAAGGCCCGCTCGGCAGAGGACATGTACGACGAAGTGAAGAAAATAGACTGGAGCCAGTACATCGAGAAGGGCAAGACCTTCTCCGTCGACTCCGTTGTGTATAGCGAGGAGTTCCGCAACTCGCGCTTTGTGACCTACAAGGTGAAAGACGCCATCGTCGACCAGTTCCGCGAGCAGACCGGTGAGCGTCCGAACGTATCGGTGGCCAATCCCGACATCCGTCTGCACATCCATATTGCCGACTTCGATGCCACGATGTGTCTCGACTCATCGGGTGAGTCGCTGCATCGTCGCGGCTACCGCCAGGAGACCACCGAGGCACCGCTCAACGAGGTGCTGGCAGCCGGTATGATCCTGATGACGGGCTGGCGCGGCGAGACCGACTTCATCGACCCCATGTGCGGTAGCGGCACGCTGCTCATCGAGGCAGCCCTCATCGCCCGCAACATGAGTCCCGGCCTGTTCCGCAAGGAGTTTGCCTTCGAGAAATGGCCCGACTTCGACCAGGAGCTCTTCGACGAGATCTACAACGACGACTCGCAGGAGCGCGACTTCGACCACCACATCTATGGTTACGACATCGACCCGAAGGCCGTGGCAAAGGCTGGTTTGAACGTGCGTGCTGCCGGTCTGGCAAAAATCATCAGCGTGCAGCTACAGGACTTCAAGGACTTCCAGAAGCCTGCTGAGCCTGCCCTGATGGTGACCAACCCGCCCTATGGCGAGCGCATCTCCACGCCCAACCTGCTCGACACCTACAAGATGATTGGCGAGCGCCTGAAGCACTCGTTCTCGGGCAACGACGCGTGGATTCTGTCGTATCGCGAGGAGTGTTTCGAGCAGATCGGCTTGAAGCCGTCCATCAAGATACCTCTCTACAACGGCTCGTTGGAGTGTGAGTTCCGCAAGTACTCCATGTTCCAGGGCAAGATGAAGGAGTTCCGCCAGGAAGGTGGCGTGGTGAAGACCGAGGAGGAGAAGGCCGCTATGGCTGAGAAGCGCCGCTTCAAGGCTCACCGCGAGTTCAAGAAGCGTCTCGACGAGCAGGAGGAGAACGAGGGTGCCGACATCCGTTCGTTCACGTTCCACTCGCTGGAGCGCCGTCATGAGGAGGAAGACCGCCGCGAGGCTGCCAGCCGTCGCCGTTCGGATCGTGCGGAGTTCTTCCAGCGCCAAGCCGACGGTCATGGTGACGACGGTCGTCGCCGTGGTGGCTTCAAGCGCGATGGCGAACGCAAGCCCTTCGGCAAGCAGGGCGGCAAGGGTCGTGGCGATTTCAAAGGCCGTGGTGGCAAGGACTTCGGCAGCCGCGCACCCAAGAAGGGATTCAAGAAAGATTTCAGAAAAGACAATTTCGATCACGATGAAGACTAAAAGGTTTCTGGTGGCGGTGCTGATGGCGACATCGGCCTACGCCATCCCGTTTACAGCTTTCCAGTACGATTCTCCCATTCGTGTCATGGCACAAGACAAACAGTTCACACTCGAGGACCTGAACTTCGGCGGTCACAACTATCGCAACATGGTGCCAAAGTTGCAGTACCATACGTGGTGGGGCGACAAGCTGGTGCGCCTCGACGTTGAGGAGTGCTACCTCGTCGACAAGAAGACGGGGCGCGAACAGATGCTCCTCGACACGGCGCAGGTGAACGGCATCATCCGCTTTGCCGGCCGCGACGAGCTGGGCATGGTGCGCCACATGTATAACGTCTCGTTCCCCGAGGCCGGTAAGACGCTGGTCATGGTCAACACGGGTCGTGGCAACCTGCTCATCGACTGGAAATCGCGGCAGGTGCTTTGGGCTGGCAAACAGCCGGAAGGCGCCCGCGTGCTCGACTTCTGCCAGGCTTCGAAGGCTGCTGCCGTACTGAAAGGCGATAACTTATATGTTGTTGATAATGAAGGAGTTGAGCGTCAGCTTTCAAGTGATGGTTCACGCTCGATTGTCTACGGACAGAGCGTGCATCGCAACGAGTTTGGCATCGACGGTGGCACCTTCTGGAGTCCCGACGGACAGCGTCTGGCATTCTACCGCATGGACCAGTCGCTGGTGAGCGACTACCCACAGGTAGACATCGAGGCGCGCTCGGCAGCGTATGAGCCCGATAAGTACCCAATGGCAGGCGAACAGAGCCACGAGGTGACGGTGGGCGTCTACGATCTGCAGACCGCAAAAACCGTCTACCTGCAGACCCCGAAGAGCATCGACACAAGGAAGCTCCCCGAGTCGTGCGAGATGGATGGCAAGGCCGTCTACTTCACCAATGTGGCGTGGGCTCCCGACGGCAAGACCATCTATATGTTCGAGCTGAACCGCGACCAAAACGACTGCCGCCTCGTGAGCTACGACGCACTCTCCGGCAAGCGCCTGCAGGAACTCGACCGCGAGACCTCAAAGAAATACGTGGAGCCGCAGCACCCCGTGACATTCCTACCGTGGGATGCCCAGCAGTTCCTCTTCCAGAGCCAGCGCGACGGCTATAACCACCTCTACCTCTATAACCTGAAAACAGGCAAGTGTCGTCAGCTCACCAGCGGACAGTGGGTAGTGATGGACCTCATCGGCTTCAACGAGAAGGCCCGCTCGGTCATCATCGCATCCAACGAGTGCAGTCCCATCCAGCGCAACACGTTTGCCGTCGATGTGAAGACGGGCCGTCGCACGCTGCTCGACAACGGGCAGGGCTATCATGCTGCCGACCTCTCCGACGACGGACAGTGGCTGCGCGACAGCTGGTCGGCTCCGCAGGTGCCCCGAGTCATCGAGGTGTCGCCCACGGGCAAGGCATATAAGAAAGGTAAAGTAGGGGAGGGCATGCTGTTCACCGCCGAGAATCCCTGGAAGGACTATCGCGTGCCCGAGTACTCATGTGGCACGGTGAAGGCTGCCGACGGCGTGACCGACCTGTATTATCGCATGGTGAAGCCCGTCGACTTCAACCCGCAGAAGCAGTATCCCACCATTATCTATGTCTATGGCGGTCCGCACGCTCATAACGTCGATGCCCGCTGGAACTACTCTTCGCGTGGCTGGGAGACCTACATGGCTCAGAAGGGGTATCTGCTCTTCATCCTCGACAACCGCGGCTCGGAGAATCGCGGACGCGACTTCGAGCAGGCCACGTTCCGCCAGCTCGGTCAGGTGGAGATGCAGGACCAGATGGAGGGCGTCAAGTTCCTGAAGTCGCTGCCCTATGTCGACCAGGACCGCATCGGCGTGCATGGCTGGTCGTTTGGCGGTTTTATGACTGTCTCGCTCATGACGAACCATCCCGACGTGTTCAAGGTGGGTGTGGCAGGCGGACCGGTCATCGACTGGAAGTGGTATGAGGTGATGTATGGCGAACGCTATATGGACACCCCGCAGCAGAACCCAGAGGGCTACAAGCTGACGTCGCTCTTGTCGAAGGCGAAGGACCTGAAGGGCAAGCTGCAGATCATCTCGGGCTACAACGACAACACCGTGGTGCCGCAGCACTGCCTGTCGTTCCTCTACCAGTGTAACCTGGCAGGCACGCAGCCCGACTTCTACGTCTATCCTGGCGAGGGCCATAACATGATGGGTCACCAGTCCACACATCTGCACGAGCGCATCTCGCAGTATTTTGACGATTACCTGACAAAGTAAAGGGTAGGGGCAGACCCCCGTGTCTGCCCGAACAATAACGAACAACCTGCACGCCCATACACCCCAAATACACGGGCAGACACGGGGGTCTGCCCCTACGGTGGGTGTCACCTCTGAACCCTTCTCAACTCTTCTCAACCATTCTCAACCGCGCCGCAGGCGCCTCATAACATGCTCAAACTCAACCATTCCCTCTTGCTCCTCCTCTGGCTGCTGGCCAGTCTGAGTGCCCATGCCCAGGACGAGCTGCTGCCGCGCCTGCAGACGTTGCAGGGCGTGAGCGACGTGAAGGCATTGGAGAGCAATACTTACAAGGAGAAATATGTGATGATGGTCACTCAGGACGTGGTGCCGGGAGAGCCGCAGAAGGGTCAGTTCCGCCAGCGTGTGGTGGTGTGCCACGTGGGCTTCGACCGTCCCACCATCCTCGTCACCGAGGGCTACTACGCCCACTATGCGCTGAGCCCGGGCTATCAGGATGAGCTCTCGCGGTTGTTCAATGCCAATGTCATCACCGTGGAATACCGCTACTTCGGTGAGTCCATGCCCGACCCCTGCAACTGGGACTACCTCACAGTGGAGAACTCGCTGGCCGACCTGCATCGCATCAACGTGTTGTTCCATCAACTCTACAAGGGCCGCTGGGCGGCAACGGGCATCAGCAAGGGCGGACAGACCACGATGTTCTATCGCGCCTATTATCCCGACGATGTCGACGTGTCTGTGCCTTATGTGGCTCCGCTCAACAAAGCTCTCGAGGACGGACGCCACGAGCCGTTCCTCGCCCATCAGGTGGGAACGGCTGCCGACCGCCAGCGCCTCGAGGACTTCCAGCGCGAGGTGCTCAAGCGGCGTGCTACGCTCATCCCGCTCTTCCGCGACTACTGCAAGGAGAAGGGCTACACGTTCCGCGCACCCATCGACGAGATCTTCGACCTCTGCGTACTGGAGTATCCGTTTGCCATCTGGCAGTGGGGCACACCCATCGACGAGGTAGCGCTGCCCACGGCCACCGACCGCGAGCTTTTCGACAACCTCATCAAGTATAGCGAACCCAACTACTTCTCCGAGCAGTCGCCCTACCTGTCGTTTAACGTGCAGGCGGTGCGCGAGCTGGGCTACTACGGCTATGCCACGCGGCCGTTCCGCAAGTGGCTCTCCCGCAAGTCGGCCCACGACTACATGCACCGTGTGATGCTGCCCGCCGAGTTTCGCAAGCTGAAGTTCGACAAACGCCTCTACCGCCGCACACGCCGCTTCCTCCGCAAGAACGACCCCACGATGGTCTACATCTATGGTGGCATCGACCCCTGGGGAGCATCGGGTGTGGGCGACATGAAGTGTTTGCAGAAGAAGCGCAACCTGCATGTGCACACCCTCCCCGAAGGTAGCCACCGCACCCGCATCAGCTCCTTCCCCGAGCCCGAGCGCACGCAGATCATCGAGGAAATAAGGGCTTTGATTGATAATTAAAGACCCACCCCCAACCCCTCCCGTTAGGGAGGGGAGCCGCACCCAGCGTAGGGGCAGACCCTATTGCTACCCTCCTTCGGAGGGGCTGGGGGAGGTCGTCTGCCCGAACAATAGCGAACAACCTGCGCGCCTATACACCCCAAAATGACGGGCAGACACGGGGGTCTGCCCCTACGGTGGGGCGTCGCCTTGAACTTTTGAACGTCGCAAAGCGACATTGAACCGCAGCTCTGCTGCACTTGAACCGCGCCGCAGGCGCATCTCAACCCTTCTCAACCGCGCCGCAGGCGCCTCTCAACATCTCAACCTCTACAATATGGCATTCAACGCAATCATTCCAAACGATCCCGTCGAGATCAAAACCGCTTACCGTCCGACGATAAGCATGAAGAAAGAACTCACCATCCTGCTGCTGGGCAGCGGAGGGCGTGAACATGCGCTGGCGTGGAAAATCGCACAGAGCGCGAAGTGTGGAAAACTATACATCGCACCGGGCAATGCCGGAACGAGCAATGTGGGCGAGAACGTCCCCATCGGCGTCAACGACTTCGAGGCGCTGAAGGCATTCGCTGCCGATCATGCCGTCGACATGGTGGTGGTAGGACCGGAAGACCCGCTGGTGCGTGGCATCTACGACGACTTCCGCAGCGATGCGCGCACCTGCCACATCCCCGTCATCGGACCGTCGAAGGCCGGTGCCGTGCTCGAAGGCTCGAAGGACTTCGCCAAGGCGTTCATGCAGCGCCACAGCATCCCTACGGCCCGCTATGAGACCTTCGATGGCGAGCACCTCGCAGAGGGCATCGCCTTCCTCGAAACGCTCCAGCCGCCCTATGTGCTGAAGGCCGACGGTCTCTGTGCCGGCAAGGGTGTGCTCATCCTGCCTACGCTCGACGAGGCGAAGCGCGAGCTGCGCGAGATGCTGAGCGGCATGTTCGGCAATGCCTCCAGCCGTGTGGTCATCGAGGAATACCTCAGCGGTGTGGAGTGCTCGGTCTTCGTGCTCACCGACGGCCAGCACTATAAGATTCTGCCCGAAGCCAAGGACTACAAGCGCATCGGCGAGGGCGACACCGGTCTGAACACCGGTGGCATGGGAAGCGTCACCCCCGTACCCTTTGCCACGAAGGAGTGGATGCAGAAGGTGGAAGACCGCATCATCCGTCCCACCGTGGAGGGCCTCGCCGCCGAGGGCATCGACTACAAGGGTTTCATCTTCTTCGGACTGATGAACTGCGTGCCTGAGGGAACACCGAAGGCCGACCGCTGTCAGGGCGACCCGTATGTCATCGAGTACAACTGTCGCATGGGCGACCCAGAGACGGAGAGCGTGATGCTGCGTCTGAAGAGCGACATCGTAGACCTCTTCCAGGGCGTGGCTACCGGCACCCTCGACGAGAAGCCCATCGAGTTCGACGAGCGCGCTGCCGTGTGCGTGATGCTCGTCAGCGGAGGCTATCCCGAGGCTTACAAGAAAGGATATCCCATCACTGGCCTTCCTCTCTCCACTCTCGACTCTCCACTCTCCACTGACACCATTGTCTTCCATAGCGGCACAGCACAAAAAGATGGCGAAGTTGTCACCGCTGGCGGCCGTGTCATCGCTGTGTCGTCATACGGCAAGGACAAGGAGGAAGCCCTCGCCAAGTCGTTCGCCGAGGCCCAGAAGATTCAGTTCACCGACCGCTACTTCCGCAGGGATATAGGAGCAGATCTATAGGAACCTCCCCCGGCCCCTCCGAAGGAGGGGAGTCGCGCGCCAGCGTTGTTCACATCCAGCCGTAGGGGCAGACCCCCGTGTCTGCCCGAACAATAACGAACAACCTGCACACCCAAACACCGCAAATTCACGGGCAGACACGGGGGTCTGCCCCTACGGTTCTGAACCGTTCTTAACTGCGCCGCAGGCGCATCTTAACTTTTCTCAACAGCGCCACAGGCGCCTCTTCTTATGAAGCGATTACAAAACAAAATAGCAGAGAGCCGCATGACGTTTTCGGTGGTGGCCATCATCGCCGCCATCATCGCCATTGCCATCGGAGCCATCACCATGCGACTTGGCACCGACTTCTATCGTAGTGTGCTCTGGTGGGAGCAGCTGCTGGTGCTCGCCGTGTCGACGATGATCATGGTGGAGCTCAACAACGCCAACTCCCTCATCCGCATCTTCAGCCGCATGGTGTCGTGTTCGTTCCTGTTGCTCACGCTCATGGCGGCCTTCCTCTTCCCGTCGCTGCGGGGAGGACTCGTCGGACTGTCGTTCGTCGCGTTCTATCTGTTCTTCCTGCAGGCCTATCAGGACCGGCAGGCCGTAGGCAGCATCTATGCGGCATTCCTCTCGCTCGGCATAGGCAGCCTGTTCTTCGTGCAGATACTCTACTTTGTGCCACTCTTCTGGCTCCTCATGGCTATCCGCCTGCTCGCCTTCAGCGGTCGCACGTTCTTCGCATCGCTCCTCGGCCTGCTCACCCCCTACTGGCTCCTCGCACCCTATTATCTCTACACCCTCGACTACACCACGCCACTGGCCCATTTCATGGCACTCGCGCAGTTCAAGTCCCTCGACCAGGTGTTCTCGCTCAGCGGACCCCTCGTGGCACCCATCTTCTCCGACCCCGCCCTGCTCATCACACCCCATTCGTCAGTCCTCGCACCCCTGTTCACCCTCGGCTTCGTGCTGCTGCTCGCCTTCACGGGCATCATCCACTTTCTGCGCCATTCCAGCAACGACAAGCTCCGCACGCAGATGGTCTACGAGATGTTCATCATCACGCTCCTGTTCAATCTCGTGTTCATCATCCTGCAACCCCAGCACCAGCCGTTCCTGCTACGGCTGCTCATCATCAACACCGCGCCCCTCATCGGCCATTTCCTCGCCCTGACGCGCACCCGTTTCACCAACATCGCCTTCTTCGTCATCGTCGCCGTCACGTTCTTGCTGACAGGATACAATATATTTTTCAGTTAAAGACCCACCCCCTGCCCCTCCCGTCAGGGAGGGGAGTGCGCGCCAGCGTTGTCGACATCCAAACGGTAGGGGCAGACCCCCGTGTCTGCCCGAACAAGAAAGTGTCGCTTCGCTCAAAATCTTTCAAAAATCTGATTCAAAATCTTTCAAAAATTATTAATGGATAATTTACGGTTAATTAATGGGAATTATACGTTGCGCCGCAGGCACCTTGAACTCTTGAACGTCGCAAAGCAGGGAAAGAAAGCCGGGCGGAGCTGGCGTAACTTCATTTAACTCTCAACTCTCCGCTCGGCGCGAAGCGGCGCTTTCGTAGCAAAGCGGAGAAAGAACTCTAAACTCTAAACTCTCAACTCTCAACTAACTCATGGAGTTCCTGACCGACATATTGCTTGGCTACGGCTACTGGGGAATGCTCTTGGCAGCATTCCTGGCAGGAAGCTTCTTCCCCTTCAGCAGCGAGGCGGTGATGCTTGCGTTGCTCGCTGCGGGACTGGAGCCGTGGCCCCTCGTCGTCTACGGCACCATTGGCAACGTGCTCGGTTCGGCCGTGAACTATGGGGTGGGGCGCATGGGTCGCCTCGACTGGATAGAGCGCTATCTGCACATCAGCCAGCAGAGCATGCAGCGTGCCGAGACGTTCATGGCTGGTCGTGGCGCGCTGATGGGCTTCTTCGCCTTCCTGCCCGTTCTCGGCTCCGCCATCACCATCCTCCTCGGCCTCATGCGTGCCAACATCCCCTTGTCGTTCCTCAGCATCACCGCCGGCAAGCTCCTCCGATACCTCCTCCTCATCTACAGCGCCGTCGCGCTGTTCTGACCACCCATCCCAGTCGCCCGTAAGGAAGGGGAGTCGAATACCCCTAGCGTTGGGCAACCTCTAGCGTAGTCACCTATATTCTTCCCTCAACTTTCTGCCGAAAAATTTGTGGAAGAAGCGATTCATTCAAACATTTTTGTTGTTCTTGGGAAGGAGACCGTAGCCGTCCTTAAGATTACGACGGTACTCCCAAATCTCCTCGAGCTCTTCATGTGTGCCAATGGAGGGCAAATCGTTGCGGCGTGCATCTTCAAGCATGTTCCAAGCGTTCTGCGAGGCGATTGCTGAATCGCGGAAAGAAGGCATCAGAAGGTCGCGCACTCCTGTGCGTATGCTTACAGCCATTTCCTCAATCAGCCGATCGATGTTCTTTCCGCCAAAGGGTCGTTCGATATGCTTTGTTTCACTTATGCCGTGGACATCGACAACAGCCGTCTTGAAATCATGTGTCATGCGGCAGAAGCCCTTCGTGCCGATGAGCTCTACGTAGGAATTATGCGTCTGGTCCTTAGAGAGCTGCCCGTAAACGAAACCCTGAGTGATGTCGTAGACGATACCGTTCTCAAAAGTGCCATGAACCTGCACCCACCAAGGATCTTTCCAAGCCCACATGCGTACACCCTGAGCGTGCCACGTCTTATACTCGCTATGAGCATACCATCGAGCGAGGTTCACGTAGTGCATACCACAATCGTGGAACGAAGGCCCCTCAGCCTCATGGCCCTCACCAGGAGCCAGGCCAGGAGTCATATGGCAAATGCGCATAATGGACAGTTCGCCCAGTTCACCACGGTCGATGGCATCGCGCATGACACCATGATACCAGGCATTCTGAAGGTACATGTTGACACCGCTCATGACGGAAGCCTTTTCAACAAGCTCCACTGCTTGCCATTCACGTTCAATGGTATCAGCAATAGGCTTCTCGGCAATGATATGTTTCCCTGTAGCAATAGCTTTTCGGATCTGCCCTAAGCGTGAGTCGGCCATAGCACAAAGTGCCACCACTTGCACTTCAGGGTCAGCAAAGATGGCATCCTCGTTCGCCACCACCATCGTTTCTGGCGCAAGTTGCATAGCCAACTCACGACATTCCGGATCGATATCGCAGACGTAAACAACTTCATAAGCATCGCTGCGCTGGAACTCTTTGAGATAATAACGTCCCATGCGCCCGAAACCAATCAGCCCTACAGTTATTTTTGTCATAAAAGTTGATAGATATTTTGGCAAGTTTCATGAAGACTAATAAAAACAGGGCAAAGATACAAAAAAAACTTTAATTATATACATTTAAAATGTACATAATCATGTAAAAAATGAACCAGCTGCCCTTTTTCTATCAATTATTATCCAATATTTACTTTCTTCATGCTCTCATGTCCCAACTCACAACCCTTTTCCATTACTCTACATCATCAGGAGCAGTGCTTTTAGCTTGCAGGAGCAGTGCTTTTAGCTTGCAAGAGCAATGCTTTTAGCTTGCAAGAGCAATGCTTTTAGAACCTTGGAACACTGCTTTTGGCATGTAGGGTGAATGAAATAACGCGCTCCCATTGCTGGGAGCATTCAGGAACATCATCTTTCACGTTTTGCGGAAAAATCCTAGAATTCTTACATTATGCCCGATTTCTTACAACAAACGGGGATTGGAAAGTGAGAAATTTGAATGGCAAGATTCTAAGTGCGAAAAATTTTTGTAAATTTGCAGTTAACTCGAGGCCATGAAACTCGTAGTATCAGTTATTCAACTTTCTGAAGTCGAAGGAATAAAGGGCATAAAGGGGGAGAAAAGGGCATAAAAGGGACATTTAGAGCCCCTTGATAAGGGGCGGCTATAATGCAGGGTTTTAATCCTTTGCCTCTCCCCCCTCTGGTTGCACAAAGCATTCGTCCCTTTTAATCCCTTTTATTCTCTTTTCTTCCCTTTAAGCCCAGGGAAGTGGAGTTTGCGAAACTTCAATAATACATTAAATAACCTAAAATTGTAGTAAACATGAACAAAGCAACAATCCGAAAAATGGCCCTCGCCATTGGCCTGACCTTCGTCGCCATCGGCGTATGGGCGCAGGACGCCATGCTGTCAGACAGCATCGCTGACAAAGTGACGCTGCGCGACGGCACGATGGTGAAAGCCCAACGAGTGCCCAAACAGGCACCGAGTAGCGACTACACGTACACCTACAAGGGCGTGAAGTACACCTATATCACCAAGAACAATATCGCGAGCTATTTCAATACCTCGGCAATCCCTACGTTGGCAGCAAACTGGAGGCGAAGGGGCAGCTCGGCCCCGGCTTCCTGGGCCAGTTCCTGTCGCGCATCAGCAGCCGACTGCTTGATGCCAAGGCCATCGCCGAGGACGGCACCATCTCGAACACCACCATTACCTGGGGTGGAAATGCCGAGACCGACGATCCCAACCGCGACACGGGGGTCAGCAACGAAGGTGCCACAGGAACAACGAGAAGTAAATCTGCAACTGGTAGCTTTACTGAATAATTTTGCAGACAGGTGTTGATGACCGCGTGCGGTCACCGATTAATAGCCGTGGGTGTGCAGAAATGAAGTATGGAGTCATTTTGTAGTCCCCTCCTTCGGGAAGGAGGGGTCAGGGGTGGTAGCGACAAATAAGGTTCGACCTTTTCCTAATTACTTGGTTTTGTAATAGGTTATGTCATTATTTTTCTCTACCACCCCGTACCCCTCCTCCCAAGAGGAGGGGACCACTGACAGCGCCTTTTCATCATTTCAGTAGTGCCATGACGATGAAAGTGAGGAAGATGGCGAAGATGAAGAATCGGAGCCAGTTGCTGTACTTGATGATTTTTTCTGCTTTTTCTTTTTCCATTATCATTTGTTGTTTGTTGTTTGTGCCGGTGCAAAAGTACATGCTGGATGTTACAAACGTGTTTCAAAAGTGTGATGGATGGGTTACAGCGGCGGTTGTAACAGAATTGTAACATCTGCGTAACGGTGCTGTTACAAGATTGTAATACCTTTGCGGCGTAATTATTGAAAACAACGCAATGGAATTGATTATCAACATTTTTTCGCTTCTGGGCTCGCTGGCATTGTTCCTCTTTGGAATGAAGACGATGTCGGAGGGACTGGAGAAGTTTGCAGGCGACCGCCTGCGCAGTATTCTGGCAGCCATGACGAAGAACCGCGTGATGGGCGTGCTGACGGGTATTCTCATTACGGCACTCATCCAGTCGTCGAGTGCTACGACGGTGATGGTGGTGAGTTTCGTGAATGCCGGCCTGATGACGCTGGCGCAGTCCATCGGCGTGATCATGGGTGCCAACATCGGTACGACGGTGACGGCGTGGATTATCTCTGCCGTAGGTTTCAAGGTGAACATCGCGGCGTTTGCCATCCCGATGCTCGCCATCGGCATGCCGCTGATATTCAGCGGAAAAGGCCACAGGAAGAGCATTGGTGAGTTCATCTTCGGCTTCTCGTTCCTCTTCATGGGCTTGTCGTTCCTGCAGGAGGCTGCCACCGCCATGAATATCGGCGACATGGTGGCAGGCATGCTGGCGCATGTGCCGCAGGACTCGTTCTTCACCATTCTGCTCTTTGTCGTCGTGGGTGCTGTGGTGACGATGATCGTGCAGGCGTCGGCAGCCACGATGGCCATCACGCTGATGCTCTTCGGCATGAACATCCCCGGTTTCGGCTTCGAACAGGCTGCCGCCTTGGCGATGGGTCAGAACATCGGTACGACGATTACCGCCTTCATGGCTTCGCTCACCGCCAACACGCAGGCTCGCCGTGCCGCTTTGGCCCATATGTTCTTCAATGTGTTTGGTGTGGTGGTGTTCCTCATCGTGTTCTATCCTGCTTGCCATGCCGTGAGCTGGTTGGTGGATGATGTGTTGGGTGGTGGCAACGACCTCTACAAGCTCTCGGCCTTCCACACCGCCTTCAACATCATCAATACGCTGTTGCTCATCGGTTTCGTTCGGCAGATTGAGACGCTGGTGTGCAAGGTGCTGCCGATGAAGGCGCAAGACGAGGACTATCGCCTGAAGTTCATCAGTGGCGGTCTGCTCTCGACGGCAGAGTTGAGCATTATGGAGGCTCAGAAGGAGATTCACAGCTTTGGCGAGCGTTGCCAGCGCATGTTCGGATTCGTGCCAGAGTTGTTGCAGCTGGAGGACGAGGTGGAGTTCAACAAGCTGTATGCCCGCATCGAGAAGTATGAGAACATCACCGATTCGATGGAAATGGAGATTGCCAGCTATCTGAACAAGGTCAGCGAAGGCCGCCTATCGGATGCTTCGAAGAGTCAGATACAGAAGATGCTACGGCAGATTACGGAGTTGGAGTCCATCGGCGACTCGGTGTATAACCTCGGCCGCACGTTGAACCGCCACCGCATGCATTGCCAAGAGGCGTTCACAGCAGAGCAGAAGCAGCACATGCTGACGATGATGAATCTTGTGGACGGTGCGCTGGTTGAGATGATGAAGCGAATAGACCTGCCCACGACCAAGGCCGGCATAAAGACCTCGCTGAACATTGAACATGAGATTAACAACTACCGTACGCATCTGAAGAACCAGAACCTGCACGACGTGAACGCAGGATTATACAATTATCAGCTCGGTGTGTTCTACGTAGACTTCATCTCGGAGTGTGAGAAACTCGGCGACTATGTCATGAACGTGGTGCAGGCCGGCAAGGGATTGAATAATGATTTCGGCGACCGTCCCCGTGATGGACAGGGGTAGGGAGTCATTAAAACCGTGCGAGGGTGAACCTGATGGTGAGTCCGCCGCCGGGGGTAGCGAGTGCAGTTGTCGTTCCACCATGGGCGGCGACTGCATTTTTTACGATGGCAAGTCCGAGGCCTGTTCCTCCGAGTTTGCGCGAGCGCCCTTTGTCAACGCGATAGAAGCGCTCGAAGAGGTGTTCCAGATGCTGCGGCTCTACGCCCGGGCCGTTGTCGCTCACGAGGAACTCGTAGTAATGGCGCCCTTCCGTTTCTGTCTCCTGACAGCTGATCACGAGGCGCGAGGCTCCCGTGGCGTAGGCAATGGCGTTGTCGATGAGGTTTCGGAAGATGCTGTAGATCAGGCTTTGGTCGCCTAGCACCTCTACATGCCCTGGTAGTTGGAGCACAGGTGTGATGCCCTTTTCCTGCAGTTGCAGGGATGTGTCGTCGAGCGCGCTCTGTAGGACCTGTAGGACGTTGACCTGACGGTAGTCGCGTTGAGTATGGGAACGATTGTCGTCCATCTCGTCGAGCTTGGTGAGGGCGCTCATGTCGAGCAGTAGCTTGCTCATGCGTTCGCTCTGGGCATAGCAGCGTTCGAGGAAGTGTTTCTTCTTCTCCTCCGGCATGTCGGGATTATCGAGGATGCTTTCCAGATAGCCGTGGATGCTGGCGGCGGGTGTCTTCAGCTCGTGGGCGGCATTCTGCGTGAGCTGGCGCTTGATGCGCACCTTGTCTTCCTCTGAGTGGCGCAGCTTCCAGTAGAGCATGATGATGGTGTGGCTGATGTCGCCCAACTCATCGTCGGGTAGGCGGCGCTTCAGCTCGTGGTCGAGTTCCTCGCCCTCCTCAGCCTTCACGGCAAACTCGCGCAGATGGCTGATGTGGCGGCTGATGCGGTGGGTGATGTAGTAGAGCACAATGCCCAGTAGCAAGGTCAGCACTCCGGCAAAATAGATATAGGTGTTGTCGGCTTGCAGAGAGCGAGTCAGCTCGGCAGAGTAGGGGACAGCAGCACGCACGACGACATCGCCGAAACGGGTGGCGGAGTAGAAGTAGGTCTCGTGGGTGGACTGCGACATACGCTTGATGTCGTAGCCATTGCCCTCGTGTAGCGCCTGCTTGATTTCCGTTCGCTGCAGGTGGTTGCCCAGCGAGTCTACGTTGGTGTCGTAGCTGTCGAGGATGACACGTCCTTTCTGGTCGATTACCGACACACGCAGCCCCTCCATCTGATGGCGGGCCACATAGTCGCGAAACAGCTGTGGGTTGGTCAGACTGTCCTCGCCCAGCGTCTGCACCATCTCGTAGTTGTACATCTGTAGGCGCGAGTGCAAGATGTCGATCTTATACTCCTTTTCTCGCTGATACTGATAAACGCTGAAGCAGATGGCAAACAGCAGGAACACACCGCCGATGCTCAGCAGCAGATTGCGCTGGAACGATTTCGTCAAGCCAAATGCCCAATGCCATAGTTGCTTGAGCTTTGACACGGCGAGAGAAGACCGGATGGAATCCAGCCATTTACTTTTCGAAGCAATAGCCATAGCCTACACGTGTTTTTATCTGTTTGCCATAATGCCCAATCTTCTTGCGCAGTCGGGTGATGTTCACGTCCACCGTTCGGTCGAGTACGACCACGTCTTGCGGCCAGCAATGCTTTAAGAGGTCCTCGCGCGAATACACCTTGTTGGGATGTTGCAGGAAAAACGACAGCAGTTCGAACTCCAGCTTGGTGAACACCAACTCCTGGCCGTCGCAGGTGGCTGTCTTGGCGTTTAGGTCGAGCGTGATGCCTTCGTAGATAATCTTACTATTGGTTTGTGGGACGGCGGCAGGCTGAGGCCGAGACTGGGCAGACCGCCTGAGAACAGCCCTCACTCGGGCCTTCACCTCCTTCATGCTCAGCGGCTTGGAGATGTAGTCGTCGGCTCCGATGTTCAGGCCTTTCACCAGGTTGTCCTCGCCTTCGAGAGCTGTGATGAAGATGATGGGAATGTGTGCTGTAGCGGCATTGCTCTTCAGCCGGAGCGCCATCTGGAAACCCGACATTTCGCCCATCATCACGTCAAGCAGAATCAAGCAAAATTCCTGCAGAGGAAGTTCGAGCGCCTCCTCTGCAGAATTGGCTGTTACGACCTCAAAACCCTCCGTTTCAAGATTGTATTGAAGTATCTCACAAATATCCGACTCGTCGTCTACAACAAGTATTTTCATAGAGCACCAGCATTTATTTGTTTTAATAGGCAAAGATATTCATTTTTTCCTAATACAAAGCGTTGTCTGTGTTACAATGTTATGACATTTCCGAATTACACGTGCGAAGCACCTTACACGCCCGAAGGGCTTTACACCCAAATGAGGTCGCTCATGACGTCGTCGCTTACGAAGAGGCCCTGGCGGGTGAGGTGGATGAATGACTCACCGGTTGGGGTGTCGGTGATGGCGAGCAGACCTGCGTCGAGGCTGCGGCGGGCTTGCTGAAGAAGGTATTGGCGATGGCGGGCGGAGAGTGCGCTGAGGTTGATGCCCTCGCGGGTGCGCAGGGCAGTGGTGACGATGTCGTTATAGCGTGTGTCGTCATCGATGGTTTCGCTCTCGTAGGGGCGTTGTCCGCTCTCGATGGCGCTGACGTATTGCTGCAGATTGCTGACGTTCCACGAGCGTGTGGCTCCGTCGTAGCTGTGGGCGGCTGCACCGATGCCGATGTAGGGTGTCTGGTTCCAATAAGAGGAATTGTGAAGGCTTCGCCAAGGCGATTTCCCGTCGTTATCGCTGTTCGTTTCCTTTTTCAACGGTGCTTTCCTTGCCCAGTTCGATATCTCGTAATGCTCGTAGCCTGCTGCGTCGAGGCGATTGATGAGGAGTTCGTACATCTGTCGCGACAGCTCGTCGCTCAGCTCTGAGAGATGCCCCTTTTGCAGGTGTTCGAAAAGTGCCGTTCCCTCTTCATACATCAGTGAATAGGCCGAGATGTGTTCGGGTTGCAGGGCGATGGCATGAGCGATGTCTTCATCCCATTCGTCGAGTGTCTGGTTGGGGAAGCCGAACATCAGGTCGAGGCTGATGTTGCGAATGCCGGCATGGCGTAGGAGAGCGATGGCCTCGTCGACCTGGTGGGCGGTGTGGCGGCGGTGGAGGAAGCGCAGGCGGTTGTCGCTGAAGGTCTGGGCGCCGAGAGATACACGGTTAATGCCGAGTTGCGGTAATACCGCAACAAACGGAAGCGTGACATCGTCGGGATTGCACTCGATGGTGAGCTCTCGTAGTTGTGAGCAGTCGTAGTGCTGGCGGATGGCGGCAAAGAGACGGCGAAGGTTTTCGGTCGACAGCAGCGACGGGGTGCCGCCACCAAGATAGATGGTTGAAACCTCCCCCGATCTCATTTCCATCTCCTGGCATAGTGCATCGACATAGCGGTCCTGCCACGTCGATGAGAGCGTGGTGGAGTAGAAGCCGCAATAGATGCAGCGGCTCTTGCAGAAGGGGATATGTATGTATAAACCTGCCATTTCGACGACAAAATTACTAATAAGTAATAAAAAAATGAAGGTTTTCTGCAAAAGTTTTGGCTATTCGGCAAAAAATGAGTAATTTCGGCGGCAAAATTTTTCAAACCAATTAAAATACCTTTTGATATGAAAGTTTATCAGACAAATGAAATCAAGAACATCGCACTCATTGGCAGTGCGGGTTCCGGCAAGACTACTCTTGCCGAGGCAATGCTTTTTGAGAGTGGTGTAATCAAGCGCCGTGGTAGCGTTGAGCAGAAGAACACGGTGAGTGACTATTTCCCTGTGGAGCAGGAATATGGCTACTCGGTATTCTCGACCGTCCTGCACACGGAGTGGAACGGCAAAAAGCTGAACATCATCGACTGCCCGGGTTCCGACGACTTCGTGGGCGGTGCCATCACAGCCCTGAACGTCACCGACCAGGCCGTGATTCTCGTTAATGGTACTTATGGTCCTGAGGTGGGCACAATGAACGCCTTCCGCAACACCGATAAGTTGCAGAAGCCCGTCATCTTCCTCGTGAACCAGCTCGACAAGGAGCACTGCGACTTCGACATGATCCTTTCGAACCTGAAGGACGTGTATGGTCCGAAGGTAGTACCCGTGCAGTTCCCCGTGGCTACAGGCCCCGGCTTCAACGCTGTCATCGACGTGCTGCTGATGAAGAAGTACTCGTGGAAGCCCGAGGGTGGTGCTCCCATCATCGAGGACATCCCCGCCGACCTCATGGACAAGGCTCAGGAGATGCACGAAGCTCTCGTAGAGGCTGCTGCTGGTAACGACGACACGCTGATGGAGAAGTTCTTCGAGACCATGGAGCTCTCTGAGGACGAGATGCGCGAGGGTATCCGCAAGGGTCTGGTGACGCGTAGCATCTTCCCCGTGTTCTGCGTTTGCGCAGGCAAGGATATGGGTGTTCGCCGCCTGATGGAGTTCCTCGGCAACGTGGTTCCCTTCGTGAGCGATATGCCGAAGGTGAAGAATGCCGCCGGCGAGGAGATCACTCCCGACGCAGCAGGTCCCACGTCGCTCTTCTTTTTCAAGACCGGTATGGAGCCCCACATCGGTGAGGTGAGCTACTTCAAGGTGATGAGCGGTACGGTGAAGGCCGGCGACGACCTCACGAACGTAGACCGTGGCTCGAAGGAGCGCATGGGTCAGCTCTATGCTTGCGCTGGTGCCAACCGCGTGCCCGTCGACGAGCTGAGGGCTGGTGACATCGGCTGCACCGTGAAGCTGAAGGACGTGAAGACCGGTAACACCCTGAATGCCAAGGACATTGAGTGGAAGTTCGACTTCATTAAGTATCCTAACTCGAAGTATTCGCGTGCCATCAAGCCCGTCAGCTCTTCCGATATGGAGAAGATGATGGCTGCCGTGCTGAAGATGCGTCAGGAAGATCCCACATGGGTGGTTGAGCAGTCGAAGGAGTTGCGCCAGACCATTATCCATGGTCAGGGCGAGTTCCACCTGCGTACGCTGAAGTGGCGTCTGGAGAACAACGAGAAGATTCCCGTGGAGTATGTAGAGCCGAAGATTCCGTATCGCGAGACCATCTCGAAGATGGCACGTGCCGACTATCGTCATAAGAAGCAGTCGGGTGGTAGCGGTCAGTTCGGTGAGGTACACCTCATCATGGAGCCCTACACAGAGGGTATGCCCGATCCCACATCGTTCAAGATCAACGGTCAGGAGTTTAAGATGAACATCAAGGGTAAGGAAGAAATCGACCTGGAGTGGGGCGGCAAGCTCGTCTTCATCAACTCCGTGGTGGGTGGTGCTATCGACACACGCTTCATGCCCGCTATCCTGAAGGGTATCATGGAGCGCATGGAGCGCGGTCCGCTCACGGGTTCGTATGCCCGCGACGTGCGCGTCATCGTTTATGATGGTAAGATGCACCCGGTGGACAGCAATGAGCTTTCGTTCATGCTCGCTGCCCGTAACGCCTTCTCCATGGCCTTCAAGGAGGCCGGCCCGAAGGTGCTGGAGCCCATCTACGACCTGGAAGTACTCGTTCCCGCCGACTACATGGGTGATGTGATGAGCGACCTGCAGGGACGCCGCGCCATCATCATGGGTATGGACTCGGAGGCTGGCTACCAGAAGCTGTCGGCCAAGATTCCTCTGAAGGAACTCTCCAGCTATTGCATCGCTCTGAGCTCACTCACCGGTGGTCGTGCTTCGTTCACCACGAAGTTTGCCAGCTACGAGCTCGTGCCGAACGACATCCAGCAGGCCCTTATCGCTGCTCACGAGGCAGAAGAGAAGGAAGAGGACTAAGCTCTTGTCGTTGCATAGCAACACATATCAAAAAAGAAAAGCAGGGTGCCATGAGCATCCTGCTTTTTTTTGTTATCAAGAATTAGAGATTGTAGGGACGCGGCGTGCCGCGTAACTGGATGTAGCTTTCCCATATGTAGCTTTTCCGGGTGTAGCTTTCCCCCTCCAGTTACGCGGCACGCCGCGTCCCTACATTTTGCCTGACGAAAGACTACTCTGCCTTCTTGATGCAGAGTTCTTCCTTCTCGGGATCCTTATCGACGGTGAGCATGCTACCCTCGGCGATGTCGCCATCGAGCACATGTTCGCAGACGAGGTCTTCGACGTAGTTCTGGATGGCACGCTTCAGCGGACGGGCACCGAACTGCACATCGTAGCCCTTCGTGGCGACAAACTCCTTCGCGGCATCGGTGAGCTGCAGCTGATAGCCCATGTTGGCGATGCGCTTGTAGAGGCCGTCGAGTTCGATGTCGACGATGCGCTTGATGGCATCGAGGTCGAGCTGATCGAAGGTGATGATCTCGTCGAGACGGTTCAGGAACTCCGGTGCGAACTGCTTCGACAGTGCCTTCTGCACAATCTGGCGGGCATGTTGCTTGTCGCGCTCGTCGATGTTTGAGCCGAAGCTTCCACCTGCCGTGAAGCCTACGCCGCGTCCGAACTCCTTCAGCTGGCGTGTGCCGGCATTCGAAGTCATGATGATCACCGTGTTGCGGAAGTCCACCAGACGACCGTTTCCATCGGTGAGTCGACCTTCGTCGAGCACCTGCAGCAGCATGTTGAACACGTTCGGATGAGCCTTCTCAATCTCGTCGAGCAACACGATGGAGTAGGGCTTGCGGCGTACGCGTTCGGTGAGCTGGCCACCTTCCTCATAGCCCACGTAGCCCGGAGGAGCACCGATGAGGCGAGAGGTGTTGAAGGCCTCGGTGTATTCGCTCATGTCGACGCGGATGAGAGCATCGCCTGAGCCGAACATGAACTCGGCGAGCTTCTTAGCAAGATAGGTCTTACCCACACCCGTGGGACCGAGGAACATGAACACGCCGATGGGGTGGTTGGGCTCGCGCAGACCCACACGGTTGCGCTGGATGGCTTTCACCATCTTGTCGATGGCGGCGTCCTGGGCAACAATGTGCTTTTTCAGCTCTGCCGACATGCCTTTCAGGCGAATGCCCTCGGCCTCAGCCATGCGCTGCACGGGAACGCCCGTCATCATCGACACCACGTCGGCAACCTCCTTCTCGGTCACCACCTCGCGGGTGGCGGCATCGCCGGCCGTCCATTCCTTCTGCAGGTCGGCCAGCTCGCGCTCCAACTGCTTCTGGCGGTCGCGATAGCCTGCTGCCAACTCGAAGTTCTGGTTTTGCACGGCGTTCTGCTTCTTCTCCTTGATAAAGCCAATCTCCTTCTCCTTCTCGATGATGGAAGGCGGCACCTCTGCATGCTGCAGGTGTACGCGCGAACCCGTCTCGTCGAGGGCGTCGATGGCCTTGTCGGGGAAGAAACGGTCGGTGACATAGCGGTCTGTCAGTTTGACACATGCCTGCAAGGCCTCGTCGGTATAGGATACGTGGTGGTGCTGTTCGTAGCGATCCTTGATGTTCTGCAGAATCTGCAGCGTCTGCTCGGGCGTCGTCGGCTCAACGATGACCTTCTGGAAACGACGCTCCAGGGCTCCGTCCTTCTCGATGGAGTTGCGGTATTCGTCGAGTGTGGTGGCACCGATGCACTGTATGGTGCCACGTGCCAGAGCCGGCTTCATGATGTTGGCGGCATCCATGCTGCCCGGAGTGGAGCCGGCTCCGATCATCGTGTGTATCTCGTCGATGAACACGATGATGTCAGGATTCTGCTCCAGCTCCTTGATGAGTGCTTTGATACGCTCCTCGAACTGTCCGCGATACTTCGTGCCAGCGACGATGGATGTCATGTCGAGGTTGACGAGTCGCTTGCCGAAGAGCACGGGCGACGTGCGGCGACGGGCAATGAGCTGTGCCAGTCCTTCGACGATGGCACTCTTTCCCACGCCCGGCTCACCAATGAGTATGGGGTTGTTCTTCTTGCGTCGGCAGAGAATCTCTACGACGCGCTGTATCTCGCTCTCACGACCTACCACGGGGTCGAGCACTTCGTCGAGTGCTGCCTTCGTGAGGTCGGTGGAGAAGTTGTCGAGCACAGGCGTCTTGCTGGCTGACTTCCGGGCTTGTGCCGTGGCCTGCACGCCTGCCGACGAGTTCTGATGACCGCTGTTGGCGGCCGACATGTCGTCGTCTTCCTCGTCCTCGTCGGGCATATTGATGCCGTTCTGCGTGGGCGTGGTCTGTGCTCTCAGATAGTTAATGGTGTTTTCGTATGTCATATTGTTTGTTTCTAGTATTTCCTTGGCACCGTTGTTGACAGCGTCGTGCAGGATGGCCAATAGCAAGTGCTCGACGTCGACAACCTGAGTATGCTGGATGCGGGCCTCGAGTACGGCAAGCTTCAGAATGCTGCTGGCACGCTCGTTCAGCACTAGTTCGCGTGTGTGGAGGGGAGCAGACAGCTCGTCCTCACGCACTCGTGTCTCCAGTGCAGCCTTCACCGCAGGCAGGTCGACCTGCATCTCGCGGAACAACCCCGACACGGTGTCGTTCTGTTCGCGCAGGATGCCGAGCAGCAGATGCTCAGGGCCTACCGACCGGCTGGCAAGGCGCGTGGCCTCTTCGCGGCTGAAGGCGAGTACTTGCGATACCTTGGTTGAAAACTGATTGGTCATATAAACTTGTAATGGTGTTATCTTTTTACTACGTGAATACTTTTTACCTTCGCTGTCAGCCCACACCCACTTTGCATCGTTTTGTCATGGGGTAGGGTGACACTACTGACACAAGCAAAGAGCGTGCCAATTTTCAGAGCGTACCCTTCGACGACGGCAGCTGAAAGTGTTCCACATCGCGTCGCACAGCCATGCGCAGTGCTCGGGCCAGCGCCTTGAAGATGGCTTCTATCTTGTGGTGTTCGTTCTCTCCTTCTGCCTTGATGTTCAGGTTCATACGTGCTGCATCGCTCAGGCTCTTGAAGAAATGCAGGAACATCTCTGTGGGCATGTCGCCGATTTTCTCGCGATGGAAGTCGGCATCCCACACCAGCCACGGCCGGCCACCAAAGTCGAGTGCCACCTGGCAGAGGCAGTCGTCCATGGGCAGGCAGAAACCATAGCGGGCAATGCCACGCTTGTCGCCGAGTGCCTTGCCGAGACATTCGCCCAGAGCGAGCGCGGTGTCCTCGATGGTGTGGTGTTCATCGACATGCAGGTCGCCGTTCACGTGGATCGTTACATCCATCTGACCATGGTGGCCAATCTGCTCGAGCATGTGGTCGAAGAAGCCCAGACCTGTCGAAATGTCACAACGGCCCGTGCCATCGAGGTCGAGACGCACGAGGATGTCAGTCTCGCGTGTGGTGCGCCTCACCTCAGCAATGCGCTCTCCGGCATAGAGTCGCTCGGCAATGCCTTTCCATGTGAGGCCGTCCTCACCGAGGATGAGTGCCTTGCAGCCGAGGTTCTCTGCCAGTTGTCGGTCGGTCTGGCGGTCGCCGATGACGTAGCTGCAAGCCATGTCGATATCGGGGTTCTGCAGGTAGTGGGTGAGCATTCCCGTTCCCGGCTTGCGCATGGGAGAGTTGTCTTCGGGGAAGTGGCGGTCGATGAGTTGCTCGTCGAAGGTGATTCCCTCGTCCTCGAGTGCCTGCAGGATGAAGTTATGTACAGGCCAGAACGTCTCTTCCGGGAACGATGGCGTGCCGAGTCCGTCTTGGTTGCTTACCATGACGAAGCGGAAGTCGGTGTGCCGGCGTATGAACCCAAGGTATTGGAACATCCCCTCGGTGAATCTCAGTTTCTCGAAGGAGTCTATCTGTTCGTCGGCAGGCTCTCTGATAAGGGTGCCGTCGCGGTCTATGAATAGTATTCTGTGTGGCATATCCTGATTATAATGATAGTTGTTGTCTTCTGAATTCAGCGCAGGTGATGGCCGTGGCGATGGCAACGTTCAGACTGTCGGCCGTAGCACGACCCTCGGGATAGTTGGGGATGAGCAGACGGTGGCTCACGCGCCGTGCGATGTCGGGCGAGATGCCTTTCCCCTCGTTGCCCATGACGATGAGTCCGCGTGGCTGCAGTGGCTGGCGATAGATGTTCTCACCGTTAAGAAGTGTTCCGTAGACGGGCGTTCCTGCGGGCAGAGAGTCGATGAGTTCGGCGAGGTTAATATATATAATTTGTACGCGCGCGATGCTACCCATCGTGGCTTGCACCACCTTCGGGTTGTAGGCGTCGGCGGTGTCGGGACTGCAGTAGATGGTGTCGATGCCGAACCAGTCGGCAATGCGGATGATGGTGCCCAGGTTGCCGGGGTCTTGCACGCCGTCGAGGGCGAGTGCGAGCTGGCTTTCTATCTTGGTTGCGTTCTGTGTCAACGACGACTGACCGGCTGTCACGCTGGCGTCAGGCATCTCGAAGACGCCGAGCACCTGCTGGGGATGCTGCAGAAAGCTCAGCTTGCGCAGTTCGTCGTCGGTCACCTCGGTGACGTTTCCGGCGAGGTGTGGCTGACTCGCCATCCATTCGCGTGTGGCAAACAGCTCGCGAGCGGGCATCACGGCCAAGAGGTCGCCCACCACTTTCGGCCCTTCGGCAACGAAAACGCCTTCCTGCCGACGGTATTTCTTTTGTTCCAGCGAGTGGATGTATTTCAGTTTCGCCTTGCTAATCATGTTTGCAAAGGTACGAAGAATAATTGGAAAAAGAAAAAATAAACCGTTTTTCTTTTTGCTTTTCGCTCACTTATTCGTACCTCTGGCTGACGCCGAAGGTACTTTCGTTTGGAAAAGAAATCAAAAACTTTGGTTTTTGCTTTGCTTTTCGCTCACTTATTCGTACCTTTGCACATGTGAAACACAGGAAAGGCTTCCATATTGTGCTGCTCGGGGTCATCGTGATGATTCTGACAGGTTGTTCCGCCACTAAGTTTGTGCCGGACGATGAGTATATGCTCACCGCCGTGGAAATCAAGTCGGAACCCAAAGGATTCAACATTGGAAGCCTGGAGCCGTACATCCGGCAGAAAGCCAACAGCAAGTGGTTTTCACTTTTCAAGATTCCCCTTGGCACTTATTCGCTCGCGGGCCGCGACTCAACGAAATGGATCAACCGCGCCCTGCAGCGCATCGGCGAGGAACCAGTGGTCTTCGATACCGTGCAGGCTGCGCTTTCGTGCAACGACCTGCGCACCGCCATGCACAACATGGGCTATATGCACGGCGATGTAGACCTCATCACGAAAGTGAAGGGCAAGAAGCTGAAGGCAACCTACATTCTGCATCCCGGTGCTCCCTACGACATTCGCAATGTTACCTACGACATTGCCGACGACAGCATTGCAGCCCTGCTGGAGCGGGCCGACAACAAGGCGCTGCGACTCAAGACGGGCGAGCCGTTCACGGTGGAACGCCTCAATGCCGAGCGAAAGCGCATCACCACGTTCCTCATGAACAACGGCTACTACCGGTTCCACAAGGATTACATTACGTTCTCGGCAGACTCGGCAGCGGGTAGCAACCTGATTGACGTGACGCTGCATCTGGCTCGCTATCGTGCTAATAACGACGCGCCAGAGGAGTTACATCCCCAGTACTACGTGCGGAATGTGCGATTCCTGGGCGATGACCGCTTGGCCTGGGACAAGCGTTTTTCCAACCAGCGACTGCGTCGGCGCACCCTTGAAAACAATACCGCCATCCAGTCCGGGCAGCTCTTCAACAGCGCCGACCTGCAGAAGACCTATAATAATTTCTCGCGCCTGCAGGCTGTGAAGTACACGAACATTCGTTATACTGAGGTGCCGCGTGACACCTTGTCGGCCGACACGCTCCCGCAAAGCAACCGCGCCGGACTCCTGGATTGCGACATCCGTCTCAGCATGAACAAACCCTCGACGATTTCGTTCCAGCCCGAGGGCACCAATACAGCTGGCGACTTCGGAGCAGCAGCGTCGCTCACCTACGAGAACCGAAATCTCTTCCGCGGCAGCGAGGTACTCAGCGTGCAGCTGCGTGCCGCCTTCGAGGCTATCACGGGACTAGAGGGTTATCAGAATGAAGACTACGAGGAATACGGGATGGAGACGAAGCTCGTCTTCCCACGAATGGTGGCACCGTTCTTATCGCGCGACTTTACACGTCGAAGCACCGCGACCAGCGAGCTCTCGCTGACCTACGACATGCAGAACCGCCCGGAGTTCCATCGTCGTGTGTTCTCTACGGCTTGGCGCTATCGCTGGAATCAACCTTCCCGCCACCTGCAGTATCGCTTCGATCTGCTCGACCTGAACTATGTGAACATGCCGTGGATCAGCGATACTTTCAAGCACGACTATCTCGACAGCGTGAGCAATCGCAATGCCATCCTGCGCTATAACTACGAGGACCTCTTCATCATGAAGATTGGCTTCGGCATCACCTATAGTCATGGCAACCACGCCCTGCGCGCCAATGTGGAGACATCGGGCAACCTGCTTGGACTTCTTTCCAACGCAGCCCACTTCCACAAAAACAAGGAAGGACAGCACACGTTCCTTGGCATTGCCTATGCGCAGTATGCAAAATTCGACTTCGACTACACCCGCCTCTGGCAGTTCGACGAGCACAACCAGCTGGTGGCCCACGCCGACATTGGCATTGCCTGGCCATATGGTAATAGTAAGGTGTTGCCTTTCGAGAAACGCTACTTCTCGGGTGGTGCCAACAGCGTGCGCGGATGGAGTGTGCGCGGACTCGGACCTGGTAGCTTCCGAGGCACCAACGGGCGCATCGACTTCATCAACCAAACGGGTGACATGAAGATAGACCTCAACCTGGAATATCGCACGTTCCTGTTTTGGAAGTTCAATGGTGCGGCATTCATCGATGCGGGTAACATCTGGACGTTGCGTAACTATGCTGAACAGCCCGGTGGACAATTCCGATTCGACAAGTTCTATGAACAGATTGCCGTGGCCTACGGACTGGGTCTGCGTCTGAACTTCGACTACTTCATTCTGCGTTTCGACATGGGTATGAAGGCTATCAACCCCGCCTATCGCGATTCCGACGAGCACTACGCCTTCATCAATCCGCGTTTCAGCCGCGATTTCCAGTTCCATTTTGCTGTTGGACTGCCTTTCTAATCTCTCCTTTCCTTTAACCTTTCTTGCTAACAACTATGCTCCCTGCCATCAGGAGCTATGCTCTGCATCTTCTAGAACAATGCTCTGTAGCCTCAGGAGCTATGCTCTGAGCTTCTAAAGTCAATGCTTTTGGGTTCTAAAGTCAATGCTTTCAGACTCCAAAGTCAATGCTCTGAGCGTCCCAAAGCAATGCTCTGAGCGTCCAAGAGTAATGCTTTTGAAGAGCAAGAGCATTGCTCTTGCAAAACTCGATGATAGTTGCGGCTTTGCAGGGCTTGATACATCGGCGTGTTGTTAAATTTGTTTAATTCAGAGAAAAAACACCCGTTGGACGCCTCCCAACTCTCAACTTTTTTGTACCTTTGCAGCCGCAAACAGCATTCGGGGTGTAGCGCAGCCCGGTAGCGCTCCTGGTTTGGGACCAGGCGGCCGCAGGTTCGAATCCTGTCGCCCCGACAGAAGAAAGTGCTAATGGTTGATATTCTCAACTCATTAGCACTTTTCTTTTTCCCCACTTTTCCTTTTCAAATCAGTTGGTGAGTGTCTTCGTGACCCGATGCTTGCCGCTACCGTAGGTCTTGCTGGCAGTTTCGCCAGGCAGGGTGACGGTTGCCGTAGCACCTTTCGGGATGGTGAACTCCCACGTCCACACGTCGCCTTCATACTTCCAAGCACTCTTGATGAGGCCTGCTGCCGACTGGTAGGAAGCCTCCACATGGCCCAGACGCTTGTCGGGGACGGGGCTCATGATGATGTGTTTGAAGCCCGGCTGCGATGGGTCGGCAGCAATACCGGCTACGGTTTCCCAGATCCATTCGCACACAGCACCGTAGGCATAGTGGTTGAAGCTGTTCATGCCCTGCGGTCCCATGCCTTTATCGACCATATAACTATTCCAGCGCTCCCAAATAGTAGTGGCTCCGTTGTCGATGGAGTAGAGCCAGCTGGGGTTCTTGCGTTGGAAGAGCAGCTGGTAGGCGATGTCGGCCATGCCGTTTTCGGTGAGTGTCGCCATGAGTATCGAGGTGCCGAGGAATCCCGTCTGCAGGCATCCATCGTGCTCAGCGAAGTTCTGACGGAGTCGGTTGATGATGTTCTGCCGTGCCTGCCCGCTGAAGAGCTGGTTCTTCAGCGCAAAGAGGGCGGGCGTCTGCATGGTGTTCAGAATGTCGGTCTTGAACGTGCCGTCGGCATTGAGGAACTCTTCACGCAGATAACTCTTGGCGGCCGCTACCATCTGTTGGTACTTAGCGGCATTGCGACCCGTGGCAGCTGCCATGTCGGCCATCATCTGTGCATCGATGGCCCAATAGGAAGCACCGAGGTATTTCCAATAGACGATGGTCTCCGGCTTCGGTCCGTTGCTGCCAAAAGCAATACCCGAGCAACTCTCCAGCGGCTCGTAGCTCAGCCAGTCGGCCCACTGGTAGTTGCCATTCTCCGAGCGTAGGGCATCGTGGTCGTAGCGCGTGTCGTTGATATGATTCATGAACTTGTCCATCGCACTCCAGTTCTCGTCGATGATCTGCTTGTCGGCGAACTGCTTCCACACCGTCCAAGGCACAATGATGCCGGCATCGGCCCAGCCCAGACGCATGCACTCGCCACCATATTGGGCTGTGGGTGCCACACCCGGGAAACCACCTTGCTCGTTCTGTGAGTCGCGCATGTCGCGCATCCACTTATGGAAGAATGCACGGGTGTTGGCAAAGAAGGTTCCGGTCTCAGTAAATACCTGCGTGTCGGCCGTCCATCCCAGTCGCTCGTTGCGCTGCGGACAGTCGGTAGGTACCGACAAGTAGTTGGAGCGCTGTCCCCAGAGGGTGTTCGAGATGAGCTGATTGATGAGCTGGTTGCCCGTGGTGATGACGCCCGTCTCGAGGTTCTTGGCAATCGAGGTGACGGGGATGGAGACGACAGATTGTATCTGCACCTCCTGTGTTGCGGTGATCGAGGCATAACGGTAGCCGAAGAACGTAGTGTGCGGGCGGTAGGTGACGAAGTCGTTGCCGCCGGCAAACGTATAGTAGATGCGGATTCCTGTCTTGGGAATGCGCAGGTTGTCGCGGTGGCAACTGCCCTCCGGACCATCCATGCCGCGACTCTTCGCACCGTTGCCGTCGTTGAGCAGCTCGGCAGGCAGACAGATGAGCTTCGTTCCCTCGGCAGCCTTGAACACGAAGGACGGCACGGCGGCACAGTTCTGACCAAAGTCGACGACGAGCGTTTCGCCTGGTTTCACCGTCATAACAGTTCCGTTTTGGTATTCGCGAAGGATGACCACTTTTCCATATTCCTCGTTGGTTGCGCCCGTCACATCTTTCCATACATAGGCTCGGACGGGACTTAGGGTGAGGTCGGGACGCAAGTAGATCTCGGCTCCGTTGGTAGGCAGGATGTCACCAGTAAACTCGTTGTTCAGATCGGGCGTGAGGAGCTTATCGCCACTGTCGTAGCCCTGCGGCACACGAGCATCATACTCTTCGCCATCGAAGATGCCTGCATGGGTCACGGGGCCTGCGATACCGGCACGCCAGCTATCTTTATTGGTGCCGAAGAGCTTCTTCGTGCCGTCGGAATAGGTGACTTCGACTACACCTCGGAAAGCACACTTCTTACCCAACATGCCCTCATGTCCACTGGGTGTGACGATCTTGTCGGCCCACCAGCCCGGTGTGACCTGCACAGAGAGCGTGTTCTCCTCGGCAGCCTTTGTGCGCAGCAGATGCGTGATGTCATAGGTGTACGCCCGCTTGGTCTTCAGTGGGTGGGTGAAGCCGGGCTTCAGCACTTCGCTACCCACCGGCTGTCCGTTCACGTAGAGTTCGTAGACACCCAGGGCAGTGGTCATCCACTTGGCCGATGTCACCTTCTTTTCATTCTTCATGGTCGTCATTAGCCAGCAGGCACCATCGGCGGCCCGGCCGTGCTCGTGGTCGTCGATCTTGTCGGTGATGACGGGTGCATTGGCTGCCGACAGCCATTGTGAGGTGTTCCAGGCCGAAGCGTCGAGGGCGGGAACTAATGGTTCGGCAATCTTGTTACTCTTGCTGCCACAGCTGCTGACGAGTATCGTGACAACAGTCGTTGCGAGAGCGAGGTTAGCAATTAAGTTCTTTTTCATTTTAGTTATGAATCGTAGTTATTGGTTGTTGAACATGCAAATATACAAAAAAACTGTTGAATGAGCAATTTTCAATGGAATTCTTTTCGCAAAAGTTCTTTCGTTTCAGGTTTTTTCACTACCTTTGCAGAATGGAATCCTAACTTAAATAACATAGAATAATGAAACAAACCATTCTCGTTACTGGTGGAACCGGTTTTATTGGTTCCCACACCACCGTAGAACTGCAGCAGGCAGGCTACGAAGTTGTTATTGTCGACAATCTGTCGAATTCGAAGATTGAAGTCCTCGACGGCATCGAGAAAATCACGGGCATCCGTCCGGCTTTCGAGCAGGTAGATCTGCGCGACCAGGCTGCCACGGAGGCTGTGTTCCAGAAGTATCCCAACATCGAGGGTATCATCCACTTTGCTGCCTCGAAGGCCGTGGGTGAGAGTGTGGAGAAGCCGTTGCTCTACTATCGCAACAACATCGTGTCGCTCATCAACCTGCTGGAACTCATGCCGAAGTACAACGTGAAAGGCATCATCTTCTCCAGCTCGTGCACCGTCTACGGACAGCCCACGAAGGAGAACCTGCCCGTCACCGAGGAGGCACCCATCCAGAAAGCCCTGTCTCCCTATGGCAACACGAAGCAGATCAACGAGGAGATTATTGCCGACTACATCCACTCGGGTGCTCCCATCAAGTCGATCGTGCTGCGCTACTTCAACCCCATTGGCGCTCATCCCAGCGCAGAGATTGGCGAGCTGCCCATCGGTGTGCCCATGAACCTCATTCCGTTTGTCACGCAGACAGCTATCGGTGTGCGCAAGCAGCTGAAGATCTTCGGTAACGACTACAACACTCCCGACGGCACGTGCATCCGCGACTACATCTACGTTGTCGACCTCGCCAAGGCTCATGTGAAGGCCATGACACGCGTCCTCGACGGCGATGGCGACAAGCTCGAATACTTCAACATCGGTACGGGTCGCGGTCTGTCGACACTGGAAGTCGTGGAAGGCTTTGAGAAGGCTACCGGCGTAAAGGTGAACTGGGAGTATGCTCCTCGTCGCGAAGGCGATATCGAGAAGGTGTGGGGTAATGTCGACAAGGCCAACCGCGTGTTGGGCTGGAAGGCCGACACACCTGTTGAGGATGTCCTCGCATCGGCTTGGAAATGGCAGAAGAAACTGCGCGAAGACGGTGTGATGTAATGCCGTTACGGCGTTGATTATCAACGAAAACTGGGAATTGAAGCCCGAAAAACGCGGCTGAGTGGCGAAAGAATGTTAAATTATCGCCCTTTGTCATCATTTTTTCAGGTTTCAGTTCCCAGTTTTCATTTATTATTTGTACCTTTGCAGCCGCTATCACGAGATGGTAGCATGAAATTCAATTATTAATCAAAAAATTACAAGTAAAAATGGCAACAAAAATCAGATTGCAACGCGGCGGTCGCAAGGGCTATGCAGTGTATCGCATTGTAGCCGCTGACGTGAGAGCACCACGTGATGGTAGGTTTATCGAGAAGATTGGTATGTACAACCCCAACACCAATCCTGCTACTGTAGAATTGAATTTCGAGCGTGCGCTCTACTGGGTAGAAGTGGGTGCTCAGCCTACTGACACTGTTCGCAACATCCTCAGCCGTGAGGGCGTTTACCTGATGAAGCACCTCCGTGGTGGCGTGAAGAAGGGCGCTTTCGACGAGGCTGCTGCACAGGCTAAGTTCGACGCATGGAAGCAGACAAAGCAGAAGGGTCTTGACGCTGTTCGCGAAGGCGAAGTGAAGGCTAAGAAGGAAGCTGCTGCCAAGAGTCTGGCTGCCGAGAAGCAGGTGAACGAGGCTATCGCCAAGAAGGTGGCCGACAAGAAGGCTGCCGCTGCTGTCGCTGCTGCTGAGGCAGAGGCTGCTCCTGCTGAAGAGGCTCCCGCTGAGGCATAAGCCGCACAGCTCTCTCTCAGAGAATCAAGACAGCGCTGTTGATAAAGGCAGTTGCTGTGCATCACAACAGAAACAAGGAAAACCGAAGCAATTCGCGTTTTCCTTGTTTTTTTGTTTTTCTATACATCTTTATTTATAAAGACGGCCCCTTATTTCTTCATCTTAGCTTGCCGGGCGTAGGCAAAGAGCTCGAGCGGCAAATGGCAGTAGCCATCGGGATTCTTGTCGAGGTAGTCCTGGTGATAGTCCTCGGCGCGATAGAAGCAACGCAAAGGCTCTACCTCTACGGCAATGGGCTCGTTGAGCAGGGCCTGCTGCTCGGCAAACACTTTGCGAATGACGGGCAGCTGCTCCTCGTCGGTGTAGTAAACGCCTGTGCGATAGCGTGTTCCCTCGTCGTGGCCTTGGCGGTTCACGCTTGTCGGCTCAATGGCCTTGAAGAACATGTTGAGCAGGAACTCCAAGTCGACGACCGCTTCGTCGTAGACGATGTGCACGGTCTCGGCATGTCCGGTGGTGTCGGTGTAAACCTCCTTATAGGTGGGGTGCTCGGTGTTGCCGTTGGCAAAGCCTACTTCCGTTGTGCTGACACCCTCTATTTGTTTGAAGAAATGCTCGGTGCCCCAGAAGCATCCTCCGGCCAGATAAATCTCTTTCGTCATGGTTTTACTTGTTGATGATTACGTTTTTGTGTGATGTGGAATTGTAAGTGCAAAGTTACTCATTTTTTTCGTAACTCTTTTGGTTTCAGAAGAAAAAGCGTTATCTTTGCAGAAAATTTTGAATCATGAGCATTGCCATCTACACCCTGACCTCGCCGCTTCACAATGAAGCCGCTGTGAAAACCGTCACCCAGGAGTTTCTGGGAAGTCTGAACATTGCGTACTCCATGAAGGGCGCCGACTACCACGACTATGGATCGTCGGCCCTGTCGCTCATCTACGTTCGTACGGGAGGCACCGAGGGGGTCTTCAGCCAGTTGCTGCCGCAGCTGCAAAGGCAGAGTAGCGAGCCGTTCTACCTGCTCACGTCGGGAAAGAGCAACTCGCTGGCAGCCTCGATGGAGATTCTCTCGTTCCTCAGGCAGAAAGGTCTGAAAGGTGAAATCCTGCACGGCTCGCCAGAGTACATCCGCCATCGCATCGCACTCATCGCGAAGGTAGGCGAGGCCCGCCGACAGTTGCGCGGCGCCCGCTTAGGTATCGTGGGGCAACCGTCCGACTGGCTCATCTCCAGCATCGTTGACAGCGACCGCGTGCGTGAGCGTTTCGGCATTGAACTGGTGCCTGTTCCCATGGGCGACTTGCTGCTTGAGTTCCATGCCCTGAAGTCAGTTGACGTGCAAGACGAAGTCGAAAAGTTTGCTGCCCATGTCGCTCCGCTCAACGCTGTTGATGCACCCGCCATACAAAAGTCGCTGGGCGATGCCACGCGTCTATATATAGCTTTAAAGAAAATTGCAGAAACGAATGACTTACAAGGACTTACCATTCGTTGCTTCGACTTGCTAACAGCGGTTCACAACACGGGGTGCATTGCCTTGGCAAGGCTCAATAGCGAGGGTTATGTGGCAGGTTGTGAAGGCGATGTGCCGGCCATGTTGTCGATGATGATTGCACGCAGTTTGCTGGGTGTGTCGGGATTCCAGGCCAACCCTGCCCATATCAATCCGCAGACGGGTGAGATGCTGTTCGCCCATTGCACGATTCCATTTAATATGACGCATCGCTACGAACTCGACACGCACTTCGAGTCGGGCATTGGGGTGGGGGTGCGAGGATATGTCAATGCCGGTCCCGTCACCATCTTCAAGGCGTCTGGACTCCTCGACCGCTACTTTGCTGCCGAAGGAATCCTCGAGGCCTGTCAGGCTGGAGGCGACCTGTGTCGCACGCAAGAGGTCATTCGCCTTGCCGCTGCTGCCGACACCAGCTACTTCCTCACCAATCCCATTGGCAATCACCACATCATTCTCCCGGGCCACGTGAAGGAATTGCTCGGTGAGATGATGAAGTAAGTGGTGGCTCAAGAGATAAAAAGACTGTTGTTTCGATGCCTATGAGTTCGTGGCGGGCTTCTCGTCGAGCAATGCTTGCAGGCGTAGAATTTCGTCGCGATACTGCGCAGCCTGCAGGAAGTCGAGTTCGGCGGCAGCCTGCTGCATGAGAGCAGTCGTGTTGTCGATGCTCTTCTGCAACTGCTCGCGCGACATCTGCTTGACAATCGGGTCGGCAACGATGCGGCCGCTCTCGCTTTCCATGTAGGGCACATAGGGCTTGGGCTGCTGCGAAGAGCGCTTTGCTTCTTGTGTGCGTTGTAGGGCTGCTGCGGCTTCCTTCTCGGTGTTGAGCGACACGTTGATGGCTTTCACGATCTGCTTGGGCGTGATGCCGTGTTCCTCATTGTATTTCAGCTGTTTGTTGCGTCGGCGATTGGTTTCGTCGATGGTGAGCTGCATGCTTTCAGTAATGGTGTCGGCATACATGATGACGCGTCCGTTCACGTTTCGGGCAGCACGGCCGGCGGTCTGCGTCAGTGAACGATGGCTGCGCAGGAATCCTTCCTTGTCGGCATCGAGGATGGCCACCAGCGACACCTCTGGCAGGTCGAGACCTTCGCGAAGCAGGTTGACGCCAACGAGCACATCGAACAATCCGGCTCGCAAGTCGGCCATGATTTTCACACGGTCGAGGGTGGCCACATCGGAATGAATGTAGTTGGCCCTCACATCGTGGTTGAGCAGGTACGTTGTGAGTTCCTCGGCCATGCGCTTGGTGAGCGTGGTCACCAGTACACGCTCATCGCGTTCGGCTCGGATGAGAATCTCATCGAGCAGGTCGTCGACCTCATTTTCGCTCGGACGCACTTCAATCTCGGGGTCGAGGAGGCCCGTCGGTCGGATGACTTGTTCTACGACCACGCCTTCCGACTCCATGAGTTCGAATTCGGCCGGGGTTGCCGAGACGTAGATGACCTGGTTCGTCATCTCCTGAAACTCCTCGAATCGCAAGGGACGGTTGTCGAAGGCTGCCGGCAGGCGGAAGCCATACTCCACAAGATTCTGTTTGCGTGCGCGGTCGCCGCCATACATTGCGTTTAGCTGTGGCACCGACACATGGCTTTCGTCGATGACCAAGAGGTAGTCTTTCGGGAAGAAGTCGAGCAGGCAGTAGGGCTTCTGTCCGGGTTGTCGGCCATCGAAGTAGCGTGAATAGTTCTCGATGCCAGAGCAATGGCCCAGCTCCTTGATCATTTCCATGTCGTACTCCACACGTTCTTTGATACGTGCAGCGCGCAGTGTGTCGCCGAGTTCGTTGTAGTAGTCGATGCGCTCAACGAGGTCGTCCTGTATCTGGCGGATGGCAATCTCGGTCTGTTCCTTCGACGTGACGAACAGGTTGGCGGGGTAGATCTGATATTCGTCGAACGACATGAGGTGATGATTGTCGATGGCATCGATTTCTTCGATTTCCTCAATCTCGTCGTCCCACCAGGTGATGCGCAGCACATTCTCCGAATAAGCCATGAAGACATCCACGTGGTCGCCCTTCACCCGGAAGGTGCCACGCTGCAGGTCGATGTCGTTGCGCACGTAAAGGGCGTCGACCAACTTCCTCAGTAGCGCATTACGGTCGAGGCTCTGGCCCTTGCGCAGGGGGATGACGCTCTCGTACATCGCCGTCGGACCGCCCATGCCATAGATGCACGACACACTGGAAACGATGACCACATCCCTTCTTCCGGACAGCAACGCCGTTACTGCCGAGAGGCGCAGGCGGTCGATTTCCTCGTTGATGGCCAGGTCTTTCTCAATATACAGGTCGCTCGAAGGCAGATAAGCCTCTGGCTGGTAGTAGTCGTAGTAGCTGACGTAGTACTCCACGGCGTTCTCCGGGAAGAATCCTTTCATCTCCTCGTAGAGCTGAGCTGCTAGCGTCTTATTGTGACTCAGGATGAGCGTTGGCTTCTTCACGTTTGCGATGACGTTGGCCACCGTAAACGTCTTGCCCGATCCTGTCACGCCGAGCAACACCTGTGCCCGGTCGCCGTTGTTGATGCCGTCGGTGAGTTGCTTAATGGCCTCGGGTTGATCACCCGTCGGCTGATAGTCGGAAGTCAGTTTGAACTCCATCGTTTTTCGCTAAATTATTGTTTTCCAGTTGCAAAATTACTCATTTTCAACGTAATAAACGTTTAAAAGCGTGTTATTTTACCAAAAATCTTTTAAATGCTTTTGCATTTTGACGAAATATGTGTACTTTTGCAGTTCGAAATGAATGAAAGTATGAAAAAATCTGTTCTGATCACCCTGTGTGCCGTGTTGCTCCTGACGGGATGTGCCAAGGAGTTCAACCAGGTCTACAAGTCGGACAACTACCAATATAAGTACGAATATGCCAAGGAGTGCTATGCCCGTGGCAAGTACACGCGTGCCATTTCCATCTTGGAAGGTATCGTCACCATGCTCAAGGGTTCGCAGAACGGACAGGAGTGCCTCTACATGCTGGCTATGGCGGAATACAACAACAAGGACTACGAGACAGCAGCTGAGTATTTCCGTAAGTACTACTCCTCCTATCCGCGTGGCGACTATGCCGAGTTGGCAAAGTTCTATGTGGGTCAGAGCCTTTTCATGAGCACCCCCGAGCCGCGACTCGACCAGAGTCAGACCCTCTCAGCCATCACGGCATTCCAGGAGTATCTCGATATTTATCCGACGGCCACCAAGAAGCAGGAAGCCCAGGACCGCCTCTTCTCCTTGCAGGACAAGCTCGTGCAGAAGGAATTGCATTCCGCTCAGCTCTATTACGACCTTGGCAACTACTTCGGCAACTGCAATGCAGGTGGTGAGAGCAACTTCCTTGCTTGTATCATCACGGCTGAGAATGCTCTGAAGGACTATCCCTACAGCTCGCTGCGCGAGGATTTCTCGGTGCTGCTGATGAAGAGCAAGTTCGAGCTGGCCGAGAACAGCGTTGAGGCCAAGCGCCTGGAGCGCTATCAGGATGCCGAGGATGAGTGCTACGGCTTCATCAACGAGTTCCCCGATTCCAAGAATAAATCACTGGCCGAGAAGTTCATCGAGAAGTGCAAGAAGCACACGAAGAATGCCGACGACCAGTCTGAAGAATAACAATCAACAATCAAAAACAATATGGATTACAAAAAGTCAAAAGCACCTGTCAACACGCAGACCCGCAACATCATGGAACTTTGCGAGGAGACTGGTAACATCTATGAGAGCGTAGCCATCATCGCCAAGCGTGCCAACCAGATTGGCAGCGAAATCAAGCAGGACCTCACCAAGAAGCTCGCCGAGTTTGCTTCCTACAACGATTCGCTCGAGGAAGTGTTCGAGAACCGTGAGCAGATTGAGATCTCGCGCTACTACGAGAAGCTCCCGAAGCCCACATTGCTCGCCACACAAGAGTTCATCGACGGCAATGTCTACTATCGCGATCCTTCGAAGGACAATGCAGAGCAGTAAGCCATGATACAGCGCAAACAAACCATCTATCTGTTCCTGGCCGTTGTGGCATGCATCGTCTGCCTCTGTCTGCCGCTTGGAACGCTGCAGCTGCAGGGCATGGGCGTCGAGCCTGTGCTCTACAACATGGCACTCGTACAGACCGAGGGCAACAGTGCCAGCTACAATTTTGCCTATCTGCCTTTGTTCATCGCATTGGCTATCCCGGCTGTTGTGGCGTTTGTGGCCATCTTTCTGTTCAAGAATCGTAAGTTGCAAGCCCGTCTGTGCTCGTTCAACATCTTCATGTTGCTGGTGTGGATGGTGCTTTTCGCCTACTACAAGTACTTCCAGCTCACCTCTATCGGCGAGTTGCAGCAGTCGTGGCCATCGGTACTTCCGTTCCTGGCGGCTGTTTTCAACTACTTGGCTTACAAGGGTATTAAGGCAGACGAGCGACTCGTTCGTGCCGCCGACCGCATCCGATAAGTATAGGTAACAATAAAGAACTGCCCCCGAGAGTAAGTTTACTTTCGGGGGCAGTTCTTTTATTGCATATTGGTCGTTTATCAAATGGATGTAGGGACGCGGCGTGCCGCGTTATTGGAGGGGAAAACAACATCCAGTAACGCGGCACGCCGCGTCCCTACATTGCTAATGTCTATGATGGAGCATGTCAGAGCTTGCTGCTTACCTTCACGAGCTGGTCGCCTAGACCGATGGTGTATCCTTCAGAGAAGAAGACAACACGATTGAAGGTGTCGGCAATGACGAAAAGCGGAAGCTGACCGCCGTTCTGCAGCTTCATCTGTGCGGCAATCTGCTTGCGAATGCTTCCGTTCGTGTCGATGCCATAGACGACGTTGGTGGGCATGTCGCCATAATTCTCGCGGGCAAACTGGCGGGCATCGCCCTCGCTCTCGAAGAGCAGCACCAGCGGACGCCCCCATTTGTCGAGGTCGGCCTTCGCCTTCGCAATGTCGCGCAGCGCGTGGTTGGTGGGCTCCTGGCCTACGCCCAGCACACCGACGACGAAGTAGCCGCGTCCCGTCTGCGAGAGAATGCTCACGGGGTCGTTGGCAACCTTCACTTCCTTGTTGCCATCTTTCATGAAACCAGGCAGCAGCTGGAAACGAGACTCCGAGTCGAACGAGCCGATGATGCTTACATCGGTGTCGTTATGGCGAAGCTGCAAGGGTAGGGTAGTGGTCTTGCCTGCAGCGATATGGAAGATGCGGTTCGTGGCGAGAACACTGCCATTGGCAAGTCGCGTGCCTGTGGTAAGCATGTAGGTGCCCTCATCGAGCTTCGTACCGTTGCGGAAGGTGTTGTTCCAGCTGGTGCCACCACCCATGTCGACCTGTCCTTCTTCGAAGTTCAGCAGCTTGGTGGTCCCGTTGTCGAGAATCTGTGTGATGCTGAAGTGGCTGTAGTACTTCGGGTCGTCGAGTAGCGGTGTGGGCTCGTAGGTGAGCTGTAGCGTACCCGTAGGAGCTGTTGCCTGCTCGGTGGCGTCGAAGTTGACGTCGACCCATTGGCCTCCGTTCACTTTATATTGCACCTTACTCGTGACAACATCCTTCTGAGCCTCGATGCCCAACGAGCGGGCCATGCTGACAAAGAAGATGTCGCGCGAGCGTGTGTCGGTGAGTCGGCTACGCCATACACCGAGGGGAGTCTGGGCAATGCGCAGCGTCTTTTGGTCGGGATTGATGCGGATGAACTGCTGCGTCCACTTCACAAGCAACGAGGGATCGCGCTTGAAGTCCTTGCCGGTGACGCGCTGTCCGTCAGCCAACGTCCATGTGCTGTCGGCCATTGCCTGCTGGAAGATGCGCTTGTAGGGCAGGATGAGCATCTCACTCTCTACGCGCGGGCATAGCTGGTCGCTCTCGGCATAGTAGTGGTCGTCGAGAATGTCGATGGTGATGTCGCGCAGATCCTTGTCACTAAGCGAGCGCAGCAGGCTGAGTGCGCGCTCCGGACGGTCGTTGTGGTTATAGAGGAAACCTGCGATGACAGGCCAGTTGGAGCGTGCCTTCACGAGCAACTCGGCAGCTTGCGGATATACCTGCTTGGCTTCGTCGGCGCTGAGGAACGAGTGCTCGTAAGCCTTGCGCAGCGAGTCCTCGTAAGCAAAGCGTACCTTGTTCTGACGAGTGAGCTCTTCCGGCACGGGCGGTAGCAGCACCTGTTCGGCTGGCGGCACGATGTCGATGGCAGCCGAGCGCATGTCTTTCTCGCTAAGGGTTTCGTTGTTGAGCGAAAGGCGAATGGTGACCAGTTTGTCTTTGCCGAACGAAGCCTTCGCATAGCCATACCAGCCATCCTTCGAAGCCCACACGAGCATGTCGCCGCGACCGGCTGTGAGGAAGGTACGGCCTTTCTGGTCGGTGTATTTCGTCACGGCGGTGTAGAACTCGGCATAGTTATAAATCTTAAAATCGACGCGTGCGCCATTCACGGCACGTCCCTTTCGGTCAACGATGCGGAAGTCGGTGCGCCCCGTCGAGCCGTAGTTGTCGATGAGGTTGATTTCTGTGAAGTTCGATGTGCGCAGCATCACCTCTTCAGGACCGTTGTAGTCGCCGAAGGCACGAGTGTGCATGAGCAGTGCGCGTGAGGCGGGAGCATTAAACCATCCGAGGTTCAACACAGGTTCGGGCTCGCAGGCACCCAGAAAGAACCACTCGCCGTCGGCCCAGGCCTCCACCCAGGCGTGATTGTCGTCGGTGTGAGCCCAGCGGGGCGTGTAGACCTGTCGGGCAGGAATGCCCACTGAACGTAGGGCCGTCACGGTGAAGGTAGACTCTTCGCCGCAGCGTCCAATAGCCGTCTTCAGGCAGGCGAGCGGCGACAGTGTGCGGGCATCGCTGGGTTGATAGGTGACGTGCTCGTGGCACCAATGGTTCACCTCGAGGATGGCGTCCTTCATCGGCATGTGGCCGACACGCTCCTTCAGTTCCTTATAGAACACTTGCCGCGCCTGGTCGAGTGCCTCGTTGTTCACTCGTGTGGGCAGCACGAAGTGTCGGAACAGCAGCTCAGGCACCTGTTGTCCCCATGCCATCTCGCGTCGGGCCTCGAAGGCTGTGCGTACGTTGGCAGCATGGAAGGCTGTAGGATAGTCTGTGATGTCGGCGATGGGCATATAGGCATAGAGGAAGCGCAGCGCCTCTTGCTCCTCACTGTTGAGTGCGAGACCGTCGGTGTTGAAGAACTGCGGCCCTACGAGTTGCATCTTCTCTTCGAACGCCTTCTCTACCTTTGCGCGGTAGTCGGCATCGTTGATGAAATGTGTGGCTGCAGTCTGTGCCCAAGTGCTCAGGCAACAGAATGTCAGCAGAGCGATAAGGATGGTGTTTCTTTTCATTGTTCAGGTGTTTGCAAATAGTAGTTTTGTCGATAGCTTTTGTCAATGATCGTCGTTTTTCAGATAAAAAAGGGCAGACAATTGTCTGCCCTTCTCCCAGTTTTCGTATGAACATATTGCCACGCTGCGGAGTGCTATGGTCGATAGCTCCGTAGTGGCAGTTTTTCTGATTTGTTGACGATGCGGGGTTAGAGCTGACTCTCCGAAACATTGAAGGTCGTGGTTCTCATATCGCCCGTCTGGATGCCACGCTTCAGCCACCTCATGCGCTGTGCAGATGTGCCGTGCGTGAACGATTCGGGCTGCACGTAGCCTTGTGCCTTCTTCTGCAGGTAGTTGTCGCCAATCTTCTCTGCGCAGTCGATAGCTTCCTCAACGTCGCCTTCCTCCAGCGAGTTGTATTCCTCGTTGTCGTAGTGAGCCCATACGCCGGCATAGTAGTCGGCGAGCAGCTCCAGACGCACGCTAATCTTGTTGGCCGATACCTTGTCGGTTTGGTTCATCTGCTGATGTGCCTTGCCGAGAATGCCCAGCAGGTTCTCCACGTGGTGACCCACTTCATGAGCGATGACGTAGGCATACGAGAAGTCGCCATCGGCACCAATCTGGCGCTTCATGGTGGTGAAGAAACTCAGGTCGATGTAGAGCTTCTGGTCTCCAGAGCAATAGAATGGTCCTACTGCCGACGATGCTGTACCGCAGGCCGAGTTGACGCGGTTGGTAAAGAGCACCAGCGTGGGAGGCGTATACTTGCGACCCATCTGCTGGAACACCTCGTCCCAGACATCCTCGGTGGCTGCCAGCACCTGGCGCGAGAACTTCGCGAGCTCCTGCTCCTCTTCTGTGAACTCACGCTGGCCGTCCATCTGCTCTTCCTGCACTTGTCCGAGACCACCCTGCTGGATTACGTTTCCTACTACGTCGCCGAGATTACCTCCGCTCAGGAATGTGAACAAGGCAATCAGCAAAATACCGCCAAGGCCGCCGATACCGGCTTTAGCCGCCGTCGACATACCGCGGCGATCCTCGACGTTCTGGCTTTCTCTTCTTCCGTCTAATCTCATATTGGTTTAGTTGTTTAAGTTTTTATGGCTACAAAGTTACAAATTAGTCGGCTAACTTCCAAACAATTTACAGACTTTTTTGTTTTTCGGCTCATGCATCCTTGTGATGTTGGAGAGCATATATATTATAAATAAGGTGTTGTTACTGGAAGATTGCGCAACGCGTTGCGCAACAAATGAACGTGTTGTTGCGTTGTCATATTAGCAGGAATTAGTAATTTTGCAGGAGATATGAGAAACGACATGAAACGCATCTCGCAGCGTGATATAGCCAAGTTGTTGGGAGTGAACGTCTCCACCGTGTCACGAGCACTCAGAGGCCTCGATGGCGTGAGCCCGGAATTGCGGCAGCAGATAGAACGTCTGGCTGCCTCAGAAGGCTATCGTCCCAATCCCTTTGCCGTCAGCCTGCGTTACGATACCACGCACACCATCGGCGTTGTTGTGCCCGATGTATCGTTCAGCCACTTTGCGCATATCGTGAAGCGCATTGAAAGTGAGGCGCGCCGGCAGGGATATATGTGCATCATCACCGACTCAAACGATGAGTACGACAAAGAAGTGGAGTGCTTGACGTTGTTGTCAAACATGCATGTGGAGGGAATCATCGTCTGTCCTTCACAAGAGACAACCGACTTCAGTCACCTTCGTCAGCTGCATGAAGCCCATATGCCCGTTGTGCTGTTCGATCGAGCCGCTGATGTGGACATCTCATCGGTAGTGATCAACGATGCTGCCTCAGCCCGACAGGTGACCAACAGCCTGATCGAAGACGGGGCCCGTCGCATTGCTTTCCTGGGCGGACCTAATGGGATGAAGCAGACGGCCGACCGTAAGCACGGCTATCTGGAGGCGTTGCGCGAACACCGCATCCCCATTCGTAGGGAACTGGTGAAGTGCGGCCACATCAGCTTCAACGCGGGGTTGACAGACACGATGGAACTGCTCAGCCTGCCTGAGCCCCCCGATGCCATTCTGGCCACCCACGGCTTGCTAGCTGGTTCTGCCCATCGGGCCATTATCAGCAAAGGGCTTCGTATTCCTGAGGACATCGCCCTCGTGGGCTATATGAGCGACTGGGTGTCGGATATGTCGACGCCTCGCATATCGTTTGTCAAACAAAATCTGCGGGAGATAGGCACGATGGCCTTCCAGTTGCTGCTCAGCCAAATTCGCGGCGACGAGAGTGTGAAGAACGTCGTGGTGAAAGCCCATCTGGAGCTTCGCGAAAGCACTCGCAAGCGGTCGTAGGCCGCAGCCACTTTCTTCCCGTCAAGACAATTAGTATCAACTCACAATCACAAGCAGAAATGCGACACATCATATTCATACTGGCACTTTTAGGACTCGTTACGCTCAGCGCTACAGCACAGCCGGAAACGCGGCGACTCACCATCAGCGGTCAACTGCTCGATGCTGAAATGAAGGAGCCTATGTTGCAGGTGACCATACAACTGTTTCTCGCCTCCGACAGTACGTTCGTGGGCGGAACCATCAGCGACAACAAGGGAAACTTTATCATTGAAGCCCCGTCGAATGGCACATTCCGTCTGCGTGTCTCTTCCATTGGTTATCAAACGCTAGAGCGTGAGATTACGCTGCGCCGTAACCAGAATCAGGACTTAGGGAATCTATTGATGTCACCCGAGAGCGTGATGCTGAAGGAAGCCGTCGTCACGGGGCGCGCTGCACCCGTTGTCGTCAGGAAAGACACGCTGGTCTATAGTCCTGAGGCTTATCGCACCCCCGAGGGTTCGGCGATTGAAGAGTTGATTAAGCGTATGCCCGGTGCCGAGGTGGACGAGGATGGCAATATCACCATCAATGGTAAGGAGGTGAAGAAAATCCTCATCGACGGCAAGGAGTTCATGCTCGGCGATACGGAAACGGCGCTGAAGAACCTGCCCATCTCCATCATCCAGAACGTGAAGTTCTACGACCAGCAGAGCGACCAAGCACGCATTACGGGTATCGAAGACGGCAACAAGGAGACGGTGCTCGACTTTACCATCAAGAAGGGTATGAATCGCGGCTACATGACCAACCTCGACCTCGCCGGTGGTACACATCACCGTTATGCGTCGCGCGGAATGGGTAGCAGTTTTACGGATAAGAGCCGCTTTGTGCTGATGGGCAACCTGAACAACAAGGAGGAAAATGCCGGCTGGTGGAACCGCCGCGGACTGAATGCACGGAAGATGGTGGGTAGCAACCTGAACTATGACGATGGTAAGAAGCTGAAGATTGACGCCAGCGTTCGCTGGAATCACGGTGATGGCGACAACGCCAACGAAAACACCAGCGAGAACTTCTACAGTCAGGACTACCGCACGTTCTCGAATAGTCATTCGAAGAACCTCTCACGTAACAACAGTTGGAACGGAAATCTGCGCTTCGAGTGGAAACCCGATACGCTGACCAACATCCTGTTGCGCGCCAACGGCAGCATTGGCACCAATGATGGCACTTCGGGCTCCGAGTCGGCCACGTTCTCCGACGACCCGTATCTCTATGTGACCGACCCGCTGTCCGATGAAGGCATCGCAGCCATGAACGAGCGACAGCTAGGCGTAAACCATAGTCTTCAGACAGGCCTGTCGTATGGCGAGAACAAGAACGCATGGGTGATGTTGCAACTTTATCGCCGACTGAATGCACGAGGTCGCAACATCACGTTGCGCTTCGAAGGCAGCGGCGGCGACAGCCATCAGAAGAATACCTCGAACAACGAGGTGCATCTCTTCAAGGTGAAGAACCAGGCGGGGCAGGATTCTACGTATTTCACGGCACGCTATAACACAACTCCCAGCGACAACAGTGGTTATGTAGTGAATGCCACCTATAGCGAGCCGCTTTGGAAGGGCGCCCACCTACAGACCAGCTACGAGTTGCGCTACAACCAGAACAAGAGCGACCGCCAGACCTACGATTTCAGCCACGAGGCTGAGAACATCTTCTCGGGCGTGGTGCCTGAATACCGGCAGTGGGATGCGTGGCTGTCGACGGTTGCAGATCGTCTCGACGACTACCTCGACCAGCCTCTGAGCCGTTATTCTGAATACAAGAACTTTACGCACAACATCCGTCTCACTTTGCGCTACTGGCAGGAGAAGTACGACTACAACATCGGATTCCTGGTGCAGCCGCAACACTCCAACTACATTCAGGAGTATCGCAACATCTCGGTCGACACCATCCGAAATGTCACCAATCTGACTCCAACACTAGACTTTCATTATAAATTCTCTGAGCAAAGTAATATCTGGATTCACTATCGGGGCGATACCCGACAGCCAGATATTACTCAGTTGCTCGACATCACCGACGACTCGAATCCTCTTTACATCACACAGGGAAACCCGGGGCTGAAGCCGCAGTTTACCAACTCGCTGAACGTGTACTACAACAACTACATCAGCAAGTATAAGCGCTCGGTAGCGGTGTATGGTAATTATCGCCACACGCGCAACAGCATCTCGAACCTCGTGCGCTACAACCACGAGACTGGTGGTAGCATTTCAAGGCCCGAGAACATCAATGGCAACTGGAATGCCGACGGAGGTTTTACGTTCAACACGGCTCTCGACTCGGCAGCCCACTGGAACGTAGGAACCGACACACGAGCTCGCTACAATCACTACGTGAGCTATGTGGCGCAACATCAAGCTGATGCCGAGAAGAACACCACGCGTTCGGTAAATCTTTCTGAACGTTTGAACCTGAGCTATCGCAACAGCTGGTTCGAGGTGACACTCGACGGATGGTGCAACTATCAGCATTCGCGCAACAAACTGCAGCCCAATGCCAACCTCGACACGTGGCAGTTCAACTTTGGCGGCCAGATGCTGCTTCGCTTGCCGCAAGGCTTCGAGGTCAGCACGAATCTGCACGAGAACTGTCGCCGCGGATACAACGACCCGTCGTCGAACACCAATGAGCTGATCTGGAACGGACAAATCTCGAAGACCTTCCTGAAGAACAAGTCGCTCATCGTGGCACTCAACTTCTATGACCTCCTCGGCCAGCAGAGCAATTACAATCGCTGGGTGTCAGCAACGGGGCGTAGCGATACGCGCTACAACAGCATCAACTCCTATGCGATGCTCCACGTGCGCTACCGCCTGAACATGTTTGGCGGTAAGGTCGACACCGAAGGACGCTACGACAAGAAGTGGGGCAACCGCGACCGCCGATAGTTAGCTGGGGTTATACGCTATCGCATCTTTGCAAAAACCAAAGAATACAGAAAAAACATAGGATCTTATATTGATGACCCTGATAATGTAGGGATGCGGCGTGCCGCGTTATTGGTGGGGAAAGGCAAACACCAGAACGCGACACCTCGCATCCTGGTGAAAAAAGAAATAATAGGGGTATTTAAAACCCTGCATTCTTTCCCCGCTTCGCTCTGAAAGCGTCTCCTACATCGCCGAGCGAAATCCGCCCCTTATAGGGGCTCTAAATCTTATGTTTTTAAGCCCACATTGCGGATTATATAGTTCTATATAAGATATTTTTCTCGCGTTCTGCAAAATAATTATTTTATTCTCTTCTCACTTCATCGAATTTTTCGTAACTTTGCAAACGATATGAAGAAAGGTGATCAAGTGAGATTCTTGCACGAAGTAGGAGGCGGCCGAGTGAGCGGCTTCCAAGGCAAGAATGTCGTCCTTGTGGAAGACGAGGACGGCTTCGAGATTCCCATGCTGATCAGCGACGTCGTGGTGATTGGCAATGAGGACTATAGCAGTACCAATGTGGTGAACGCAAAAGCTCAGATGCAGCGTCAGGCTGCTGACGGCCGAAGCATCAAGGCCATGATGAAGGAAGGGCAGGACGAGGTGCCTGCTGAGGCCGACCGCGACGAGGTCGACTACACGAAAGTGACCTTCCGTGCTCCCGTCGAAGAGCGCAAGGGCGGCAATCAGTTGTCGGCTTATTTGGCTTTCGTACCCATTGATATTAAGGAAGTTACGCACACTCGCTTCGAGTCATACTTCGTCAACGATAGCAACTATTTCGTGCAATATTCCTACTTAGTGGCCGAGGGAAACAGTTGGACACTGCGGGCCCACGGAGAGGTAGAACCTAACACGAAGGAATTCATTGAGGAGTTCGGTCGCGAGGACTTGAACAAGATGGAACGCGTGTGTGTGCAGATGCTTGCCTACAAACGTGACAAGCCCTTTGTCTTGAAGCCCACCATCGACGTACAGCTGCGCATCGACGGTGTGAAGTTCTACAAGCTGCACATGTTTGAGGAGAATGACTTCTTCGAGCAGAAAGCCCTTCTCTACACGCTGGTGGAGCAGGATCGTGTAACTCGCCCGCTGGTTATCGATGCTCAGCAATTGAAGTCGGAGATGTATCGCCACGAAGAGCCTGCCGACAAGACGCGCGTGCAGAAACCGCAGCCTATGCCCATCGTGAAGCGCTGCGGCGATGAAGACGTGGTGGTAGTCGACCTGCACATCGAAGCCCTCCTCGACACCACCGCCGGTATGTCGAAGGGCGATATGCTGAACTATCAGGTCGACGTCTTCCGCAAGACGCTGGCGCAGTATCGCGACAAGAAAGGCCAGCGCATCGTGTTCATCCACGGGAAGGGCGATGGTGTGCTGCGTCGGGCGTTGGTCAGTGACCTGTCGTATCGCTACAAGAGCTATAGCTATCAGGATGCATCGTTCCAAGAGTATGGCTATGGTGCCACGCAGGTGACGATAAAATAAAAAGTTGAATGTAGGGACGCGGCGTGCCGCGTAACTTTAGAGGAAAGGCAAACACCAGAACGACAGTCGCGTCCTTGCGAAAAAGAAATAATAAGGGTAATAAAACCCTGCATTCTTTCCCCGCTTCGCTCTGAAAGCGTCTCCTACGTCGCCGAGCGAAAGCCGCCCTTTATCAAGGGGCTCTAAATCTTTTGTTTTCGTAAAGCCCGCGTAGCGGATAATAGTGATAATTGAAAATATATTTATTGATATGGAACACGGTTTTATCAAAGTGGCTGCTGCTGTGCCCGTGGTGCGCGTGGCCGACCCGGAGTACAACGTACAGCAGATTGAGAACCTCATCGTGCAAGCTGAAGGCAAGGGCGTGGAGATCATCGTCTTCCCGGAACTGTGCCTCACCGGCTACACCTGTCAAGACTTATTTGCACAGAACGTGCTGCTCGACGCTGCAGAGGCTGCGGTGATGACGCTCCTCGACTTCACCCGCCAGCTAAACATCGTCTCCATCGTGGGACTCCCCGTGGTGGTGGGCGACCTGCTGCTCAACTGTGCGGCCGTCATTCAGAAAGGCCAGCTGTTGGGACTCGTGCCGAAGACGTACTTGCCCAACTACAGCGAGTTTTACGAGAAGCGCTGGTTTGCGTCGGCTCAGGACCTGCGGCCCACCGAGATCCGTTTCGCCGGCAACACCATCACCGTCGACCCTGATACGCAGCTCTTCCGCACCTGTGACAATGTGCTGTTCGGCATCGAGATCTGCGAGGATGTGTGGGCTCCAACGCCGCCCAGCAACCGACTGGCATTGGCGGGTGCCGACCTTGTCTTCAACCTCTCGGCCAGCGACGAGCTCATCGGCAAGCACGACTACCTGAAGTCGCTGCTCGCTCAGCAGAGTGCTCGCACGATGACGGGATATATTTATAGCAGCTGCGGCTTCGGCGAGTCCACGCAGGACGTCGTCTATGGCGGCAGCGCATTCATCTATGAGAATGGTAGCCAGTTGGTAGAGGGCGAGCGCTTCCTCATGCAGAGCCAGACTGTGACCGCTCAGGTCGATGTAGAGCGTCTGCGTGCAGAGCGTCGCACCAACAGCACGTATGTGAACGCCCTGCGCAACCTGAAGTACGAGATGGAGGCGAGCGGCAAGCAAATCCGCATTACCAACTGCCGTTCCTATACCCCGCGCGACTTCGTGCTCGAGCGCGAAATCAATCCGCTGCCGTTCATTCCCACTACCGACAACATGGCGAAGAGCTGTGAGGAAATCTTCAACATACAGGTGATGGGATTGGCCAAGCGACTGGTGCACACCAACAGCAAGCGCATCATCCTCGGCATCAGCGGAGGCCTCGACTCTACGCTCGCCTTGCTCGTCGGCGTGAAGACATTCGACAAGCTGGGCTACGACCGTAAAAGTATCGTCGGCGTCACGATGCCGGGCTTCGGTACCACCGACCGCACCTATCACAACGCACTCGCCCTCATGCAGAGTCTTGGTATCACCCTGCGCGAAATTAACATCGCAAAGGCCGTCACACAGCACTTCGAGGACATCGGCCACGATGCTTCCATCCACGATGTCACCTACGAGAACTCGCAGGCTCGAGAGCGCACACAGCTGCTCATGGACCTCAGCAACCAACTCGGCGGACTCGTTGTGGGTACGGGCGACCTCTCTGAGCTTGCACTCGGCTGGGCAACCTATAACGGCGACCACATGTCGATGTATGGCGTGAATGCTAGCGTGCCGAAGACCCTTATCCGCTACCTTGTGCGCTATGTGGCTGCTGACTTCGCTTCGAATGGTGGAGAGCAAGGAGTACAGACTTCCCGACTCCTTCTCGACATTGTCGATACACCCATCAGCCCTGAGCTCACGCCAGCAGACGAGAACGGACAGATCAAGCAGAAGACCGAGGATCTCGTGGGACCCTATGAGCTGCACGACTTCTTCCTCTATTACTTCCTGCGCTTTGGCTTCTCGCCCGATAAGATATTCCTGCTCGCACAAAAGGCCTTCGACGGTCACGACGAGCGCGTGAGCAATTACGACGACGAGGTCATCCGCAAGTGGCTGTCCACGTTCCTGCGTCGTTTCTTCAGTCAGCAGTTCAAACGCTCCTGTCTACCCGACGGCCCGAAGGTGGGTAGCGTGAGCCTCTCGCCCCGCGGCGACTGGCGTATGCCCAGCGATGCCTCTAGCGCCATCTGGCTGAAGTAGGAGCCCCCCATACGGCCCCCGAGGGGGCTTCTATAGCTATCAAAGCTGTTGTCCCTTTTAATCCCCTTTATCCCCTTTTAATCCCTTTACGCCCTTAAAAAGAACCCTTCTCAACCGCGCCGCAGGCGCATCTCAACCTCTCAACGTCTCATGACTCTTCACCTCTTCAACCCCGAACACGACATAGCGCTCGCCACCAATGTGGCACGCTTCACTGCTCCGCACGCAGGCCGACAACTGCGTGCCGACCTCGGCTTTCTGCCCGCGCTCTGGGCTGCTGATGGTGATATGGTGTTGGTTGACGACGTCGAGGCTGCCCTCGAGGCGGTGCGCCACGTACGCCGGTTTGCTGCCGACGTTGTATTCGTCTCTCCGAAGGATGTGAAGTCGTTGCCCCCATCTGTCAACGTTGCACCGTGGGGATGGGACCAGGGAGTTGTAGAGCAACTGCGACTGATGGGATTCCCGGAGTTGGTGCCTCCTGCGGAGCAGCTCGATGCCATCCGTCGGCTGAGCAGTCGCCAATGGGCAGCCGAGCACCTCTTGCCAGTTTTGCTGCAGGCTTCCCCGCAACTCATGGGCGAGGCTCACTACGTCGACAATTTCGATGTCCTGCAAGCAGAACTGCCCTTGCCCTGTGTGCTCAAGGCTCCTTGGAGCAGCAGTGGACGAGGCGTGCGCTATGTGCTCAACTACGACCATTGGCAGCACAATGCAGCTTGGGCACGCAACATCATCCAGCGGCAGGGAGGCATTATGCTCGAGCCCTATTACAATAAAGTGAAGGATTTCGGGATGGAGTTCGAAGCACTTCCCGATGGGCGAGTGGAGTACTGTGGGCTATCGGTGTTCCAAACAGCAAACGGAGCCTATACAGGTAGCGTCATCGCCACCGAGCGGGCGAAGCGCGAGATGCTCGGGCGTTACGTCGGAATGCAACTGCTCGATGCTGTTCGCGACAGCATCTGTTCAAAGATGGTGGATGCCCTGCAGGGCATCTATACCGGACCATTTGGCGTAGACATGATGATCGTGGCAGGGAAAGAACTCTCTCAACTCTCAACTCTCAACTCTCAACTCTCATCTTCCTTCCTCCTTCATCCCTGCGTGGAGTTGAACCTCCGCCGCACCATGGGTCATGTGGCGTTGTCTATTCCCTGTGACGAAACAAAGCCCCAACGCCTCATGCGCATCGACTATACCAACCGCTATCATCTCCGCATTATCGATACCAACGAGAATGTGCTGAACGGCCTGATGCTCTAAGCAGATAACCCGTTCTATAATGAGCCCGTCGCATGATGGCAAACGAAAACTCCCACCATCGGTGGGAGTTTTCGTTTGGGGATTATTCATGTCTGCTTTGAAGGATTATTCGTGTCGGATGGCTTCGATGGGGTCCATGTTGGCAGCTTTCTGGGCAGGGATGTAGCCGAAGAGGATGCCGATGAACACACAAACAAGGAACGACACGCTGATACTCCAGGCAGGAACACTCGATGGCATTCCAAACATCGGTACGACGAATTCGCTGGCGCTGCAGCCTACCAGGATACCCAGTAGGCCGCCTGTCACCGATATGAGTATCGACTCGATGAGGAATTGTAGCGAGATGACGGGTCCTGTGGCGCCAACCGCCATGCGCAGACCGATCTCCTTGGTGCGCTCAGTGACGGAAACGAGCATGATGTTCATGATGCCGATACCGGCGACAAGCAGCGAGAAGGCGGCAGCGACAACGAGGATGATGGTCACGGTGTCCATCGTGGACGACATGGTCTCCATCATCTCTGCCTGCGAACGGATGGTGAAGTCGTCAACGGCATCGTCCTTGAGCTTGTGGTTGTCGCGCAGCATCTGGGTGAGCTCCTCGATGGCGGCATCGGAGAGTTCCTCGGTGATGGCCGAGCAGACGATGCTCGAGAAATAAGTCTGGGCGGCGATGCGCTTCATCACGGTGGTGTAGGGGGCGATGATGACGTTGTCCTGGTCCATGCCCCACGAGTTGTAGCCTTTTGCTTTCAGCACACCGATGATGGTGACGGGAATGGACTTGAAGCGAATGGTTTTGCCAATGGGGTCGACGCCTTGTCCGAAGAGTTCGTTGACGATGGTCTTTCCCACAACGACTTTCTTCGCAGCCTTCTTGATGTCTTCCTCCGTGAAGCATTCGCCTTCCTCAACTGCCCATTGCTTGATGTCGAGGTAGTCGGGCGACTCACCGTAGACGGTGGTGTTGGTGTTATTGTTGCCGTAGATGACCTGTCCGCTGGCGGTGACCTCTGGAGACACCTTCGTGACGAACTTCTTTTCGCGAACGATGCGCTCGTAGTCCGCCATCTTCAGTGTCTGCATGCTCGACGGGTCTTGGCGCACACCTCCTCGCATGTCGGCACCCGGTCGGATGGTAAGCAGATTGGTGCCCATGGTGGAGAGCTCGGCGCGGATGCTCTCCTTCGAGCCTTGTCCGATGGCCATCATGATAATGACGGCAGCCACGCCGATGATGATGCCCAGCATGGAGAGGAAGGAGCGCATCTTGTTGTTGGCGACGGCCTTCAGGCTTACTTTAATGAGATTAAGTATGTTCATGTCGGGAGAGGTTGTAAGTTAATCATCTTGCGGCAGCGGCAGGGCGGCAAGGGCTTCTGCGGCCGACTTGATGTGCGGGTTAATGGTGTCCTCGCGAATCTTACCGTCGCGCAGGTTGATGTTGCGGCTGGAGTACTCGGCGATCTCCGGATTGTGGGTGACGAAGATGATGGTGTGCCCCTGCTTGTAGAGCTCTTGGAAGAGCACGAGCATCTCGAACGATGTGCGGGTGTCGAGGTTACCAGTTGCCTCGTCGGCGAGCAGCACGGCAGGATCGTTGACCAGCGCGCGGGCGATGGCTACACGCTGCATCTGACCACCCGACATCTGGTTGGACTTATGTTCCAAGCGGTCGCCGAGACCCACGGCCTGCAGCGCCCGGATAGCCTTCTCGCGACGCTCTCGGGCATTGTAGTCGGAGTTGTACATCAGCGGTAGCTCCACGTTTTCGATGGCAGTCGTCTTCGGCAGCAGGTTGTAGGTCTGAAACACGAAGCCGATCTTGCGGTTGCGCAGATGGGCACGTTGTGTCTTCGACATCGTGCGCACGGAGATGCCGTCGAGGAAGTATTCGCCGCTGGTGGGGGTGTCGAGACATCCCAGCTGGTTGAGTAGCGTGGACTTACCGGAACCCGAGGTGCCCTGAATGGTGACGAACTCGCCCTCGTAGATCTTGAACGACACGCCACGTAGCGCCTTCACGGTCTCCGAACCCACCTGAAAGTAGCGCTTGACGTTCTGCAACTCGATGACGACTTTTCTGTTGTCTTCAGTCATAGCTTCTTACTTTTTGGCGTTGTTCTGATTCTGGTTCGCCCTGTTGTTGCGCGGTCGTGGCATGAAGGGGTTGTTGGCCTGCTGGGCGTCCTGTGGTCCTGTGGCTCCCGACATACTGAAGTCGGTAAGCACCTCGGTGCCTTCTGTAACGCCGCTAAGAATCTCTGTGAACACACCGTTGGTGATGCCCGTGCTTACCTTGTGGGCCTTGAAGGTGTTGCCCTCGCGAGTCCACACCTTGAAATCCCCCTGACAGTCCTCGATGACCTGGTCGGGTGTGAGGAGAGCAGCATTGGGCGTGAAGCGCAAGGCCTTAGCGGGTACTGCGAGCACATTGTTCTTCTCGAGGGTGAAGATGGTGACGTTGGCGGTGAGGCCGGGCTTCAGCTTCAGACTGTTATTGGGTGCCGAGATGACCACCTCATAGGTGACCACATTGCTCTCGGTGGTGGCCTGCTGGCGCACCTGCTTCACAGAGCCTTGGAACGTGTCGTCGGGGAAGGCGTCGACAGTGAACGTGACACGCTGACCAGTCTTCACACCACCGATGTCGGCCTCGTCGATATCGGCGATGACCTGCATGTTGGTGAGGTCTTGTGCGATGGTGAAGAGCTCAGGCGTGGAGAATGAGGCAGCGACGGTCTGTCCTTCCTCAACCGACTTAGAGAGCACGACGCCGTCGATGGGTGAGGTGATGGTGGCATAGCCGAGGTTGGTCTGGGCGCGCTTCACGGTCTCACGAGCCTGTGCCACCTGCTGATTGGCCTGTTGATATGCCAGACGGGCATTTTCGAAGTCGTCGGCCGAGACCAGTCCTTTTTCGTAGAGCGTCTTATAGCGGTTGAAGTTTGCCGACTGATAGTTCAGCGAGCTCTGCACACTGTTCAGGTTGGCCTTGGCGGTGTTCAGTTCACTGATAAGATTGGTCTTGTCGAGTTCGGCGATGACCTGTCCCTTGCGTACAATGCTGTTGTAGTCGACGTAGAGATGGGCGACGATGCCGCTCACCTGTGTACCCACGGTGACCGATGTGACGGGTTCGATGGTTCCCGTTGCTGTAATGGAGTTCTGGATGTTCGTCGTGACGACTTTCTCGGTCTCGAAGGTCACGGTGTGCTTCTCCTTCTTGCCAGTGAATAGCCAGATCAAAATGCCGATGACCAAGAGGGCGAGCAATGCGAGCCAAATTTTCTTATTTACCTTTTTCATATCTGTAATGTTTATGGGCTTAATGAGGTTGATTTTTTGACCTTATTGAGGATTAATCCGCTATGCGGGCTTTATGAAAACATAAGACCCCAAAAAACATTAGAAAACAATATATAATTCTCTAAATGTTTTTATTTGTTTTTAATGTTTTGTTCTGTTTTTTTTGTAGACGCGAAGCGTATTAACTCCTGCAATCGCAAGGACGCGAAGCGTATCATCATCATGGGGTCAAATTCAACATTTATTCTACTTCAGTTCGCCTGTCTCGTAGAAGTGCAGCATGTCGATGTTGAGAATCGTGAGATATTTGCTCTGCAACTCGTTCTGCTGAGCTTGCAACAAGGCGTCGCGGCCCTGCATGAGCTCGACGATGTTGATGAGACCTTCGTCGAACTTACCGCTGAGCATCTCAAAGCTGGTTTGGGCACTCTGTGTTGCCACTCGAGCAGCCTTGAACTTCTCCTGATTGGTGCTGGCCTGCAGCCAGTAGTTCTCGATGGTGGAGTAGAGGGCGGTCTGCTTGTCTCGCAGGTCGAGTTCGTAGTTCTGCCGCTGCAGCTGAGCCTTGTTGACTGCTGTTTTCGAAGCCCGGTTGTCGAAGAGTGGAATACTCACGTTGAAGCCTGCACCGAGGTTGAAGTTGTTCTTCAGCTGTGAACCCCAGGCGTTGTTGCTCATCGACGACGAGTTGGTGATAGCGCTGGCACTCACGCCTACGGTGGGCAGTTTTTGTGCTTTCGCCATCTTGATGTTGAGTTCGCTGGTGCGGATTCCGAGTTGGGCGTTCTGTATTTCGGGTCGCTGTCGAAGCGCTTCGGTATACACCTCGCCCAAAGCTGGTACGAGCTGTAGCGCCATCTCGTCGGTTGTCGCAGGAATGAGCACATCGAACTCCTCGTCGTCGACAATCTGCAGCAGTTGCTTCAGTTGTCGCTTGTAGTTGCGCAGGCTGCTCTCAGCTTCTACCACCTGATACTCGGCCTGTGCGCGTTGCGACGTGAGCTGTGCGAGGTCGGCACGACTCATCTTGCCCACCTCGACAAACGCCTGTCCGCGTTCCTCGTTCTTACGGCTGGTCTCGAGGCTCTGGCGGCTCACAGCGATGGCCTCGGCCTGATAGAGTATCTGCACGTAGAGCTGTGCAATCTGTTCCTGTATGCTTTGAGCCGTAATGGCGGAGTCCAGCTCTGCCTGCTGGGCAGCCAACTCGTTGAGCTTCACGGTGTTGCGGTTGCGATTGCCGTTCCAGAGAGTCCAGTTGGAACTCACCCCGTAAGAGCCGTTATAGAACACCTTATCGACGTTCATCTCCACGTAGCCGTTCTGCACGGAAGCACGGCCGGCTTCAGGCCAAGGCTGGTAGGAGAGATTTTGGCCCGTGGAAGCACTCAATGAAGGCAGCAGAGCTGCCTGGCTCTGCATAATGTCCTCTTGCGCCGAGAGCTTGTTGATGCGCGATTTTTGTAATGTGATGTTGTTCTGCAATGCATAGTCGATGCATTCGCGAAGGGTCCATTGTCTTGCTGTGGCCGTCGTGATTGCTCCAAATAGGAAGAAGAGCAACAGGCCTGACTTAAAATAGTGATTCATTGTTATCGTTTGTTTTTACTAATTTTATTATGTTTGATGCTTATTACGCCCCATCGTTTAACGTCGGCGCAGGTTTATAACATCTGTTAACCGAACACAAATACCCTCTCAACACACCGCGCACAACTCGTCTGCACACGAGCCTGTGTGTGTGAAAAGAATGTATTTGAGATAACCGATTGGAAACGTTGAGACATAAAGAAAGGGGGTGTGCAGTGATGTGATGAAACTCCGAGTAAATATGATTTGAGTGCTCTCCGCCTTTGTAATCCATCGGCTTTGCAGCTTAGTCCGCCGAAATGCAGATTTATATGGCCCGCCATTAGCAAAAGAAGCCTTCTCGGTTTTCTGTATTATTTGATGAGTATCCCGATCAAACTGTCACACCCCCGTAAGGGTATTCCTTCTGACTGCAAATATACTCATTTTTTTTGTTACTTCAAAGCGAAAAGGGCAAAAACCTTGCGTTTTTATACTTTTTTATCTTCTCTGACGCCCTTTGTGCGGCTTGGGTGCGCTCACAGCTTTAGGACGGCCAGCGTGAGGCTTGTTGTTGGAATCAGGACGGCTGGCATAGAGCTTGTTGATGAGGTCGGGACGGCCCATGCGACGCAGTTCACGCTCGATGGCTGCGCGCTCGCCGGGCTTGTACCAGAAGAAGAACTGCCGCTGTGCTTGTTTGTCGCGGTCGCTTTTGGCCGAGAAGACGGGCTCGAGGGTGTAGGGGTCGTAGCCCGTGTACCACATCTCGGTGGCGACGGTCATCGGTGTGGGCGTGAAGTCCTGCACTTGCTCGAGGTGGAAGTCGAGCTGCTTGGTGATAACGGCGAGCTCGGCCATATCCTCAGCCTTACAGCCAGGATGCGAGGAGATGAAGTAAGGGATGATTTGCTGGCGCAGTCCTTCTTCGCGGCAGATGCGGTCGAAGCGGCGTTTGAATTCGTAGAACTGCTGGAACGAGGGCTTCCGCATGAGCATGAGCACACGGTCGCTGGTATGCTCGGGAGCCACCTTCAGTCGCCCGCTGACGTGGTGCGTGATGAGCTCGCGGGTGTATTGTCGGGCAGCCTGGTTGCTCTTCTCGTCCTTGCTCTCGTGAAGGAGTAGATCGTAGCGCACACCACTGCCAATAAAGCTCTTCTTGATGCCCGGCAGCGCGTCGACGGCATGATAGATGTCGAGCAGTGCCGAGTGGTCGGTATTCAGGTTCGGGCAAATCTTGGGATGTATGCAAGATGGTCGCTTGCAGCGCTCGCAGGCGTTCGGGTTGTTGCCGTGCATGCCGTACATGTTTGCCGACGGTCCGCCTAGATCGCTAAGGTAGCCCTTGAAGTCGGGCATCGCGATGACCTTGCGCACCTCCTTCAGGATGTTCTCCTTCGAGCGGCAAGTGATGAACTTCCCCTGATGAGCCGAGATGGTGCAGAATGCACATCCGCCGAAGCACCCGCGATGAATGTTCACCGAGAATTTAATCATCTCGTAGGCGGGAATGGTCTTGCCGCGATACTTGGGGTGGGGGAGTCGGGTGTAGGGGAGATCGAAGGACGCATCGAGCTCGGCGGTCGTCATCGGGGGATAGGGAGGATTCACGACGACATACAGATTGCCGACGGCCTGCAACAGTCGGTGGGCATGCATCATGTTCGACTGCTCTTCGATGTGTCGGAAGTTCTCGGCCTGCGACCGCTTGTCGCGCAGACATTCCTCATGGCTGTGCAGCACGATGTCGCTGTCGGTGATATCGCCCTCAATGCAAGTTTTCTGAGTTAAATAAACGGTTTGTGGAATATCGTGTAAGCTACTGATTCCCAATCCGTTATTGAGTTGATTTGAAATCTCAAGAATAGGCTTCTCACCCATACCGTAGATGATGAGGTCAGCCCCCGAGTCGCAGAGGATGCAGGGCCGCAGCTTGTCTTGCCAGTAGTCGTAGTGGGTGAGGCGGCGCATGCTTGCCTCGATGCCTCCCAGTACAACGGGAACATCGGGGAAGAGTTGTTTTAGAATCTTCGTGTAGACAATGGTGGGATACTCCGGCCGGCAGTCGTGTCGCCCGTCGGGACTATAGGCATCCTCGCTGCGCAGACGGCGTGCAGCGGTGTACTTGTTCACCATCGAGTCCATTGCTCCGGGAGCGATACCGAAGAACAGGCGTGGGCGGCCGAGCTTCTTGAAATCGCGGAAGTCGCCGTGCCAGTCGGGTTGCGGCACGATAGCCACCTTGTAGCCAGATGCCTCGAGCGTACGCCCGATGACAGCAGCACCGAACGACGGATGGTCGACATAGGCATCACCCGAGAACAAGATGACGTCGAGTTCGTCCCATCCTCGCAGCTGGCACTCCTTCTTCGTGGTGGGCAGGAAGTCGGAGAGCTGTGGTCCGTTTCTGTCTATCCTTCCTGTGTTTGCTGTTTGCTTTTCCATTCTATGTAGAGCAGCACCAGCTGGTGTAGGCCGAATGCTTTCATGTTGTTGCTGTAGATGACGTCGAGACACAGGTCGAGCAGTGCCTTTTTGGCGGCGGGCTCGCTGTTGTCGGCCGACTCCAGCAGTGAACGCACGGTGAACTTCAGCTTGTCGAGTACGGCTTCATCGATGATGCCGTTGCTATCGGTTAGGTTGCGTAGCAGCTGGTAGTGGTCGATGGTTTGCAGATGTTCGTCGCTCACCTCGATGGAGCGTGAACCAGAAGGGTTGGCTTGTATGGTATACATAATTATTATATAGTTTGTTTTTTACTTTGCAAAGAGGAATTGTACGATGCCGCGGATGATGCTCTCGCGTGTCTGACGATTGCGGATGCACTCCAGCGGGAAGCCGGTGGTGAAGGCTTTGTAGTCGCGACCCTGATAGGCTACGGCCGCGCTGCTCCCGTCGCCGTATTGCAGAGCGCAGTAGGCAGGTTGCATAGGTAGCAGGATGTCGGTGCTCTGTGCGGCATAGTGTTGTTCGTTGAGCGAGTTGTAGAAGTCGAACGACATCCCCATTCCACTCACGGCAGCCAGGCGGTTACGGTTCAGGAACACGATGCCTTCATTGCTGGTGACGAGGCTGGGCTGTACCTTCAGGATGGTTGATAGAAACTCACGATCGGTCGGCGAGAGCATATCAGCCGCAATGTTCGCCCCGCTCACGAGCAGTCGCCCATGCTGACTGGTGAACTTCCGTAGCACTTGCTGCATCTGCGGAGAGAAAGTCTTGTAGTTCGGCAGCGTCGGCGCCACGCCGGCATCGTGCTTCTCGAGTCCGAGAATCAGGTCGATGGCGTCGTAGTGCTTCAGGTGGAGCAGGTTAGCCTCGAGGGCTTCGGAAGAACAGCTCACGACGTTGTATCTGTGTGCTGTTGCGATTGCGTTGGCATGGGTGCGCACATAGTCGAAGGTGTTGCCGGCCACATACTGCCCCTCCATCTCGCTACCGCAGAAGCCCAGGCCGCCAGGTCCCTCGATGCCCATCTGTCGCTTTTCGAAACATTGTTGCGAGCCGCTCCATCCAGCCGTCATCCCATAGGTGATGCCGGGATCGGCCAGCAGGTCGAAACCCTGTAACGAGTCGTTGTCGATGATGGCTGGCGCTGCCAAGCGGTGGAAGCCGTTCACGATGAGGACGGTCTGCCTGGCTTCAGGCTGCCACACAGCCGAGAGCACCTCTGTGGGGAAACTCTCGCCGCCGTCGTTGGTGGCGGTCACGCGGAAGTGATAGGGTGTAGCGGGGTCGAGCTTCACGGTGAAGGAGTTCTGCCGGACATGCTCACCGTTGTCGAAGCCTCCCGAGCCGATGGCCGTGTATACATTATAGCCGTTAGGACGGGCGGTACGCTCCAGCGGGTCGTCGACGGGCTCCCAGCTCAGTCGCACCTTGTCCTTGCTCACAAACTCGATGCGGAACCTATTGGGGGCAAGCGGTTGAACAGCATAGCGGCGGTCGTGCATCTGCGACACATAGCGCAGGATGCTCTTATAGATAGAGCGGGCGAGGTTGAAGCGGAAATTGGGGTTCTGCGCCAACCGCATATCGGGGAAGCTCTGGTGGGAGAGCGTCTCGATGATGGCCGAGGGTACCTCCGGCACACGTGTTTCGGAGTAATTGCGGTCGTAGAAGTTGCGTCGCGGCCAGGCACCGTAGAGGAGGCTCATGTCGCGCACCTCACCCGACAACACCTCGTCGGCGAGGTTGTGGGAAGCGATGCGGCTGATGCCGGCACCCAGGCGGCCGTCGTTGAAGTTGGTGGTGCAGATGGCCAGCGGACCATAGATGCTCTGGCCGTCGGGGTTGAAGCCTGCATCGCTGTGTACGGCCAGCGTCAGCTCGAGCGGAACACCCTTTCCCGGCATGTTCGGCACATAAGGCGAGCCGCCAGCCAGCCAGTTGGTCATGAGCGAGCGCACGTTGATGTCGTCGCCGTAGTCGTTCTCGCCGTTCTTCGAGCTATAGGCAGCATAGGGAGCTCCTGCCCACTGGGCATAGTAGCGGGCACCCTCGAACGAACGCGCCATTCCACTAGTGGAACCGCCGCGCGTGATGTTTCCCATTCCTCCTCCGAAGCGAACGGCATCGGCCGTCACCACACCTCGGTGGTTGCTGAGGTTCGACAGCTTCACGCAGTTGAATTCGCTATATCCCTTGTCGAACTCGAAGGTGCCGAGATAGACCCACGTGCCTCCACCCATCTGCTGGTTCACGCGGAACACCGTCTGCTGACCTTTGTGGCACACCACATACTCCGCGTCGGGCACGCTGTTGCGGAGCGTCTGATAGCTCACGTAGACGGCATATCGTCCTTCTTCAGGGAAGCTTGGTGTGTAGGCGATAGTGCTTGCCTTCTTCGTCTTGCTCGTTGCCTTCGCCATCCGGGCGGTGCCAGCCTCGAAGGGATTCTCGCCGTCATAATAAACACCACTGTGGAAGGCAAAACCCGGCTGAGGAGTATTGATCCAGTCGTACTCAACGGCATGCTCGAGATAGTGATAGGGTCGGGTGTCGTCGTTGTCGATGATGACCTCATGTCGCTGCCAGTCGCGTTCGCGCGGTGTGAAGACAACGGCGCCAGCATTCTCGAGCATCGGGATGAGGTAGGGCACGACGATGGTTTGTGTGAACAAGTCCTCGGTGGTGCCGAAAAGATAAGGTCGCTGCCACTTCCAGAATCCTTTCTCCTGGTCGTAGTAGCGTCCGTGGCTTGCCCAGATGCTCAGATGCCGGTTGTGCAAGCCGTTTGAAATGTCGTTGGGGCGTGAAATGTTTTCCACCCAAGGAGCACCGTGATAATCAATGTCGCCCCACGTGCTCTGTTCTTGTGCAGAGCCTGAGGCGGCCACGAGTGCGAGGATGGTCAGTAGGAGTCCTTTCAGTTTATTCACATTCTCCAATGGTAAAAAGTTCGGGATGCTTTCCCTTATAGTCCTTGAAATAGAGTTTTATTTTCCGCATGTCGCCTTCCACATCGCCCGTGGGGATGAAGGTCTGGGTGCACTCAATGAGCTTGCGCTCATAGTCGAGGCCGTAGAGCAGGATGGGGATGCCGGCCTTCTGTGCGATGAAGTAGAAGCCTTTCTTCCAGTCGGCATTGAGCGATCGGGTTCCCTCGGGCGTGATGCACAGGTGGAAGCTCTCCGCCTTCTTGGCTTCGGAGGCGAGGTTGTCGGTCATGCTGGTCTTCTTCGTGCGCCACACGGGGATGCCGCCCATCCGTCGGAAGATGGGCCCCAGCGGCCAGAAGAACCACTCTTTCTTCATCAGGAAGTTAATCTTCATGCCTTCCGCCCTCATATAGAGCTGGCCTAGCATGAAGTCCCAGTTGCTGGTGTGAGGTGCCAGACAGATAATAAATTTCTCGGGGTGGTCCTCACTAACGTTTTTCGTCCACCCCATGTGCTTATACAAAAGCCATTTGCAGAATCTACCCATGATGCAGTTCTGTTAGTTCATGTTGCTGATGTTGTCGATGATTTCCGAGACATGCTCATTGAAGCTGTTCTTCAGGTCTTGGAAGTACTGCTTTGCCGGCATACCGGGTTCTGGGTGTGAGATACGGCTAATGTAGTCGGTTCTCAAGTCGACGATGCTGACCAGTAGCGACTCCACGTTGTTCGGATCTGGATTCCCATTGTACATCGATGCTGCAATGCACTCTGCGAACAATTCGTCGCAAACGTAATTGACGATTAATTTCAGTTCTCTTCTCTTCATAATGCAATCATCTTTTAGTTTTATTCCCCAAAGATAAGAAAAAAATGTGAAATGGAACACAAATCACAAAAAAAAGTTCATAAAAAAGTGGTTTTCTTTCCGATTTCTTTCCATATCTCGCCAAAAAAGAGTAAATTTGCAACAGTTTTTGAAAAAAAGGAAAAGATGTAGAGCTGTCTATTCATTTAGTCTTATATCATATTTTTACAAATATTATTTATAACAATGAAAAAAAGTCTTTTGCAAATTGAACGCGCAGCTTATCTGCCCAAACTGCCGAAAGGCCTGCAGGGAGCTGTTAAGGTAAAGGAAGGTGAACCCACACAGAGTGTAGGCGATCAAGAAGAAATCAAGAAGTTGTTCCCCAACACCTACGGTATGCCGCTGGTGGAGTTCGTGCCCGGCGAGGAAGCCAACACGAAGGTGATGAACGTCGGCGTGATCCTCAGCGGTGGTCAGGCTCCTGGCGGACATAACGTCATCACGGGTCTCTTCGATGCCATCAAGAAACTCAATCCCGAGAACCGTCTCTACGGCTTCATCCTCGGTCCTGGCGGTCTGGTCGACCACAACTACATGGAGATCACGAAGGAGATTGCCGACGAATATCGCAACACGGGTGGCTTCGACATGATTGGCTCCGGCCGTACGAAGCTCGAGAAGGTGGAGCAGTTCGAGAAGGGTCTGGAGATCATTCGCCAACTCGACATCAAGGCTGTTGTCATCATCGGTGGCGACGACTCCAACACCAACGCCTGCGTGCTTGCTGAGTACTATGCTGCTAAGCAATACGGTGTGCAGGTCATCGGCTGCCCGAAGACCATCGACGGCGACCTGAAGAACGACCAGATTGAGACCTCGTTCGGTTTCGACACCGCTTGTAAGACTTACTCCGAGCTCATCGGTAACATCGAGCGCGACTGCAACTCCGCTCGCAAGTATTGGCACTTCATCAAGGTGATGGGTCGCTCGGCTTCCCACATCGCCCTGGAGTGCGCTCTGCAGACGCAGCCCAACATCTGCCTGGTTTCTGAGGAGGTAGAGGCAAAGAACATGAGCCTTAACGACGTGGTGAGCTACATCGCCAACGCTGTGGCCGTGCGTGCTGCCGACGGAAATAACTTCGGTACCGTCATCATCCCCGAGGGACTCATCGAGTTCATTCCCGCCATCAAGAAGCTCATCGCCCAGCTCAACGACGTGCTCGCAATGCCTGAGGCTAAGGAGATCGGCCGCGACGAGCAGGTGGACTTCGCCAAGAGTCACCTCACCGAGGAGAACCTCGCTGTGTTCAACAGCCTGCCCGTAGGCGTTGCTCGTCAGCTCGCCCTCGACCGCGACCCGCACGGCAACGTACAGGTATCGCTCATCGAGACCGAGAAGCTGCTCTCCACGATGGTGGCCCAGAAGCTCGAGAAGATGAAGAAGAAAGGCACGTTCGTTGGCAAGTTCGCTGCCCAGCACCACTTCTTCGGCTATGAGGGCCGTTGCGCCGCTCCGTCGAACTTCGACGCCGACTACTGCTATGCTCTCGGCACCAGCGCTGCTCAGCTCATCGCTGCCGGCAAGACTGGCTACATGGCTATCGTGAAGAACACCACTGCTCCCAGCGACGAATGGGTGGCCGGCGGTGTGCCCATCACGATGATGATGAACATGGAGCGTCGTGCTGGTGAGATGAAGCCCGTGATCCGCAAGGCTCTCGTTGAGCTCGATGGCGCACCCTTCAAGGAGTTCGCTTCGAAGCGCGATGAGTGGGCCCGTGAGACGAGTTACATCTATCCCGGACCTATCCAGTACTGGGGTCCCTCGTCGGTGTGCGACCGTCCCACGATGACGCTCGCCCTCGAGCAGCAGAAGTAAAAAGTCCCCCATTCAGCCCCCGAGGGGGCTACGATACCCTTCTGGATAGTAGGGGCCTACTGTAGGGGCAGACCCCTGTGTCTGCCCGAAAGACTTAACTTTTCTGAAATGAAGAAAAAGCAGACAAAGAACCGTAAGACTTCCGCCTCGCGCAGGCGGAAGTCTTCGCATCAAAACCACCACCTGCACCCCGTGTTCCATCGCTATCCCCGATGGGCTTGGTGGGTAGGCGGTATCGGCGTGGTGGTGGTCTATGTCTGGCTGTTCTATTATTTTTTCGTCAGCCCTACGGGGTTCCGCTGGCGTGCCCTCTACGGCGATGCCCGCTATCCCGACGGCTATGAGATTCACGGCATCGACATCTCGCACTACCAGGCGTCGATAGAGTGGGACCAGCTCCGTCACGCCATGATTGAGGGATGTCCCTTGCGCTTCATCATTGTGAAGAGCACCGAGGGAGCGTCGCTCCTCGACGAGAAGTTCGACGACTATTTCTATGAAGCCCGCGAACACGGTTTCATTCGCGGCGCCTATCATTTCTGGAGCAATCGCTCGTCGGCACGCGACCAGGCTTACTTCTTCCTCGAGAAGGTGAAGCTCGAGGAAGGCGACCTGCCGCCAGTTCTCGACATCGAGCACAAGCCCAAGGACCGATCGGTGGAGGACTTCCAGCGCGATGTGCTCACGTGGCTCCACATCGTGGAAGACCGCTATCATGTGAAACCCATCATCTACACCTATCATAAATTTAAGGAGGCCTATCTCAGCGCGCCTGTCTTCGACGACTATCCCTATTGGATAGCCCACTACTATGTGGAGAAGGTGGAGTACAAAGGTCAGTGGAAGTTCTGGCAACACACCGACGTCGGTCGCCTGCCGGGCATCAAAGGCTATGTGGACTTCAACATCTACAACGGCTCTTACTACGATCTGAAGAGGTTGACGATCAAGTAAAGACCCACCCCCCAGCCCTCCATAGGAATAATCTCCCCCGCCCCTCCAAAGGAGGGGAGTCGCGCACCAGCGTTGGAAACATCCTGCTGTAGGGGCAGACCCTATTGCTACCCTCCTTCGGAGGGGCTGGGGGAGGTCGTCTGCCCGAACAATAACGAACAACCAACACGCCAACAACCAAATTCACGGGCAGACACGGGAGTCTGCCCCTACCGTTGCTTGGAAACATTCGTCCCCTTTCTCCCCTTTTCTCCCCTTTATGCCCTTTTCTCCCCTTTTAACCTACTTTCTTATTTTGAACTATCTTTCCGTTTTTATGTTAATTTCCGTGAATTACTGCGAATTTGTTAACATAAATATGGTAGTGTTTTAAGATTTTCACTACCTTTGCAACCATGAACAAACGAACGATTTGGATTATAGCAATCATCATGGGCGCATCGTTTCTCGCCCTGCTCTTCCTTCAGCTGCAGTACATCCGCGAGATGGCTGAGATGAAGAAGGAGCAGTTCGACGAGTCGGTAAACCGCGCACTCTATCAGGCCAGCCGCAACCTGGAGCTGAACGAGACGCGGAGCTACCTCGAAAAGGACGTCAACGAGGCCGAGCGCCGTGCCTATAGCGTCGACTCGGTGGGCACCCGCTCGGGTCAGCCCGACGGCACCTTCCAGCAGAGCCACCAGTACTCTGTCGTAGGGAAGGACGGCACCATCTACTCGTCGTTCATGCTGAAGACCATTGAGACCAAGCCCTCGCAGATGCCGAAGGCAATGATTCTGCGCAAGGACAAGAGCGCCATCTCGGAAGCCAACAAGTCGATGCAAGAGGTGATGAAGAACCGCTACATCTACCAGAAGGCTCTCCTCGACGAGGTGGTCTATTCCATTCTCTATTCCGCCAGCGACAAGCCTTTGAAGGAGCGCATCAACTTCAAGATGCTCGACCGCGACCTCAATGCCGAGCTCCTCAACAACGGTATCAACATCCCTTATCATTTCACCGTGTCCACGCAGGACGGCCGCGAGGTATACCGCTGCCCCGACTACAGCGAAGAGGGTGAGGAGTACACCTACACCCAGGTGCTCTTCCGCAACGACCCCCTCTCGAAGATGGGCGTTGTGAAGGTGCACTTCCCCGACATGAACTCCTACATCTTCTCCTCCGTGCGGTTCATGATTCCCAGCATCATCTTCACCGTTGTGCTGCTCATCACCTTCGTCATCACGCTCATCCTCATCTTCCGACAGAAGCGCTATTCGGAGATCAAGAACGACTTCATCAACAATATGACGCACGAGCTGAAGACGCCCATCGCCAGCATCTCGCTCGCCGCACAGATGATGAACGACGACTCCGTCACGAAGAGTGAGCAGATGTCGAAACACCTCGGAGGCATCATCATGGAAGAGGCCAAGCGACTGCGCTTCCTTGTCGAGAAAGTGCTGCAGATGTCGATGTTCGACCGTAACAGCACCACATTCAAGAAGAAGGAACTCGACCTCAACGAGATGGTGGAGAACGTGGCAAACAGCTTCTCGCTGCGCGTGGAGCATACCGGCGGAAAAATCTACACGCAGGTGGAGGCCATCGACTCGGCGATGTACGTCGATGAGGTGCACTTCCAGAACGTCATCAACAACCTCCTCGACAACGCTGTGAAGTACCGGAAGCAAGACCAGCCGCTCGACATATACATCAAGACTTGGAACGACGACGAGCACCTCTATTGCTCCATTCGCGACACAGGCATCGGCATCAAGAAGGACAGCCTGAAGAAGGTGTTCGACAAGTTCTACCGCGTACATACCGGCAACGTGCACGACGTGAAAGGCTTCGGCCTCGGCCTGGCCTACGTGAAGAACATCGTGGAGCTGCACAACGGCGAAATCAAAGTGGATAGCGAGTACGGTAAGGGCACCACCTTCACCATCAAGCTACCATTATTCATCGCCCCCTAACATAGGGGGTTGGGGGTCTCCCTGAACTTTGAACAAAACAATAATCGTATAACAATCCGCCTGTCATCGAACTCCCACAAACCGGCAGGCACTACATCTCGAAAGAGGGTAGGGGGAGCTACTACATGATGGAAGAGAAACTGAAAATCTTATTGTGCGAAGACGACGAGAACCTCGGCATGCTGCTTCGCGAGTATCTGCAGGCCAAAGGCTACGCCACCGAGCTCTGTGCCGATGGTGAGGCAGGCTACAAGGCCTTCATGAAGACCAAGTACGACATCTGCGTGCTTGATGTGATGATGCCAAAGAAGGACGGCTTCACCCTGGCCACCGAAATCCGTCAGGCCAATGCCGAGATGCCCATCATCTTCCTCACGGCAAAGACCCAGAAAGAGGATATCGTAGAAGGATTCAAGCTCGGTGCCGACGACTACATCACCAAGCCCTTCTCTATGGAGGAACTCGTGTTCCGTATTGAAGCCATCCTGCGTCGCGTGCGCGGAAAGAAGACGAAGGAGTCCACACTCTACCACATCGGTAACTTCACCTTCGACACCCAGAAGCAACTCCTCACCATCGGTGAGAAGCAGACGAAGCTCACCACCAAGGAGAACGAGCTCCTCGCACTGCTCTGCTCGCATGCCAACGAGATCCTCCAGCGCGACTTCGCCCTGAAGACCATCTGGATCGACGACAACTACTTCAATGCCCGCTCGATGGATGTCTACATCACCAAGCTGCGCAAGCACCTGAAGGACGACCCGCAGATCGAGATCATCAACATCCACGGCAAGGGCTACAAGCTCATCACACCCGAGGAAGATTAATCACCCCTTCTCCCTCTCATACAACGAGAGAGCATCGGGACCATACCTACGGCCTGCATTCGGCAATCACCGAGTGCAGGTCGTTGTTTTTCGTTTTTCACTTTTCACTTTTCACTTCGCGCTCGCGCGGCTACCCTGATAGCCTAATTCATGTTAAATTCCTGCGGCTCGTGGCCCTGTCTCGAAGAAAAGCTGTAACTTTGCAAACTATAGAACTACAAGCCATCATAACGATATGAAAATTAGAAACGTACTGTTTACGATTGCCCTGATGACGGCTGGCACGGCTGCGGGGCAGGACGGCCCGACGATGGGCTGGAGCTCGTGGAACACCTTTGGCGTGAACATCAGCGAGAGTATTATCAAGAGCCAGGCCAATGCGATGGTCAGCAAGGGGCTGAGCGACGTGGGCTACGACCACATCAACATCGACGACGGCTACTTCGGCGGACGCGACAAGGACGACGGCCATCTGCTCATACACCCCACGCGCTTCCCGAAGGGACTGAAGCCCGTGGCAGACTATATACACGAGAAGGGACTGAAAGCGGGCATCTACAGCGATGCTGGCCGCAACACCTGCGGCTCGATGTTCAACGGCGACGCCACGGGTAAGGGCGTGGGCCTCTACGAACACGACCAGCAGGACGCCGACTACTTCTTCAAGGAGTGTGGCTTTGACTTCATCAAGGTGGACTTCTGCGGCGGCTCGTACTATCACAACGAAGATCATCTGGTGCTCGATGAGCAGGAACGCTACACCGCCATCGCCAACGCCATCAAGAATACCGGTCGCACGGATGTGCGCATGAATGCCTGCCGATGGGCCTATCCCGGCACATGGATCGACGGCGCTGCCTTCTCGTGGCGCACCACGGGCGACATCAACGACTCCTGGGGCTCGGTGAAGGGCATCATCGCGGAGAACCTCTACCTCTCTGCCTATTGCAGCAAGGGCCACTACAACGATATGGACATGCTCGAGGTGGGACGCTCGCTGTCGACGGAGGAGGACAAGACACACTTCGGCTTGTGGTGTATCATGAACTCACCCCTGCTCATAGGCTGTGACATGAGGACCATCAGGTCGACGGCGCTCTCGCTGCTGACGAATAAGGAGCTCATTGCCTTGAACCAGGACACGCTCTACCAGCAGGCCTACGTGGCTGGATTCGTGGACGGCTGTCATCTATTGGTGAAGGACCTCGAGGAGCGCAACGGCACGAAGCGTGCCTTCGCGGTGTACAATCCCGGCGATAAGCAGAAGAAGGTGCAGGTGAACTTTGCCGACCTCGACCTCGGCGGTACGGTAAAGCTGCGCGACGTGTTCCTGAAACGCGACTTGGGCGAGAAGACCGACGCCTACGAGGTGGCGGTGCCCGCTCACGGCACGCGAATCTACGTCGCTGAGGCTGAGACGCGACTGGAGCGCAAGCGCTACGAGGCGGAGACGGGCTACATCAGCACCTATCAGGAAATCAAGAACAACCAAGCTGAGATGTCGGGCATCTACGAGGCTGCCGACTACTGCTCGGGAGGCTACAAGGCAGGCTGGCTCGGACATAGCGAGGCGAACAGCCTGGAGTGGCGCGACGTCTACAGCCTCGATGGTGGAAAGTATCGGCTGACGGTAGCCTTTATCTCCGGCGAGAACCGCAATATCACCGTCAGCGTGAACGGCAAGAAGGCAACGTCGTTCTCTGCCAATAGCGGTGGTTGGCAGCAGGTGGGCACGAAGACCGTCACGATCGAGCTGCAGAAGGGACAGAACACCATTCGCCTGTCGAACGCCACGAACTGGATGCCCGACATCGACTACATCAATATAGTCCCGGTCGTTCCCTCCGACATTGAGCCCGTCACCATTCAGCAAGGCGATGCCGCCATCTACGACCTGTCGGGTCGCAAGATTGCCACTCCCCATAAAGGCATTTACATCACCAATGGCCGCAAGGTCGTGAGTAAGTGAGAGCAGAGTCAAGCTTGCTTGAACTCTGCCGAACGGGAGCGAGCTCGAGCTTTAGCTCAAGGTCGTGAGTAAGTGAGTGAAATGAGAACTTGTTATCATTTCCGAACGAAAACGAGCTCGAGCTTTAGCCGCAAGGTCGTGAGTAAGTGAGCGGAAAGCAAAGCTCGAGCTTTAGCTCAAGGTCGTGAGTAAGTGAGGGCCAAATACTGCCAGAAGCGTGCCAACCGGCACAAGTACCATAAACTTTCAGAGCACACAGAGCATAGCTCCAGTACTTACGGAGCATTGCTCCATAACCTCTAGAGCATATCTCTAGATGTAGTGGAGCAGTGTTTTAGAGGTATTGGGGCAGTGCTTTTGTAGTCTTAGAGCATTGCTTTCGGTGTGCAAGAGCTATGCTTTTGCCATCAAAAAGTTATGCACTAGGTGTCTTGAAGCAATGCTTTCGAAGGCTAAAAGACATGCTTTCGGCATCTTGGAGAATGTGTTGTTTTCAATCGTTTACAAATATTCGAAAACTTCCTTCGCTCCCTCAAAAAACGGTCACAGGTCACAGGTGTGACCATGTTACCTTTCGGCCACAAGGGGGGTGAAAACCCCAAAAACGCAGAATGTAAGCAAGAAGATGATTTGCTTTACTATTTGTCATAAAATGGCAAATGTATTAATCAAAATGTCAAATCCAAATGGTCACACTATTTTAATACAAAATGATAAGGAAAATAATAATATATAGTTAAAGTATTGATTATCAATTGTTTACTGCCATTTTATACTTCCGCTTGGCAGAAAGGGTACATGGTCACACCTGTGACCTGTGACCGTTGCGCTCGAGCGGGCACAAAACGGCCTGATGGAAGACCTCGGGGTTTCATGTGCTTATTTCTGTGGAGGAAGGTAAAAGAAAGGAACGTGGCACGCCGCATTCCTACATTCCAAACATCTAATGGGCAATTGTTTGGATTAAAGTGGGCTCAACCAATTGATTAGAACAGCTATCAGTAGCGGCTCTGGCGGCGCTCCTTCCACACGTAGCTGGCGGCTCCGGCGAGGACGAAGAGGAGGCCGACGACGAGGACGGCGTTGTGGCGGGTGAGGCCGCTGACGTAGCCAAGGAGCAGGATGGCCACACCTGCATAGACGAGCGGCAGGCCGAGAAGTTTTTTCAGTTTTTTCATCGCTTTCAGGTTGTTTGCGTTCCGTTTTTGTTCCGTTTTCGGGTCGTTTCGCGTTGAAATATAATGTTTTGCGTGCAAAATTACTAAAAAAATTTGGTTGGTTGAAGAAAAAGTAGTAATTTTGCACCGCATTTTGCGAAAGTAGGCCGTTGAGGCTGTCAGTGAGCAGGTGCAAAAACATTTTTAACAAATTATTTATTTATCATTTTAAGTAGTATGAATCAATACGAAACCGTTTTCATTTTGACTCCCGTTTTGTCTGATGAACAGATGAAGGAAACGGTCGAAAAGTTCAAGAAGATTCTCACTGACAATGGTGCAGAGATTGTGAACGAAGAGACCTGGGGATTGAAGAAGATGGCTTACGCGATCCAGAAGAAGTCGACAGGTTTCTACTGTCTGCTGGAGTTCAAGGGTGAGCCTACTATCGTTGAAAAGCTCGAGACCGGCTTCCGCCGCGACGAGAAGGTAATCCGTTACATTACAGTTAAAGAAGACAAGCACATGGTGGCCTGGGCCGAGAAGCGCCGCGCCAAGCTTGGTAAAAAAGAGGAGGCTTAAACTATGGCAGAACAATCCGAAATCCGTTATCTCACTGCTCCTTCCATCGATACGAAGAAGAAGAAGTATTGCCGTTTCAAGAAGAGCGGTATCAAGTATATCGACTACAAGGATCCCGAGTTCCTGAAGAAGTTCCTCAACGAGCAGGGTAAGATTCTTCCCCGCCGCATCACCGGAACCTCTCTGAAGTATCAGCGCCGTGTGGCTCAGGCCGTGAAGCGTGCCCGCCAGATTGCCCTGCTTCCCTACGTAACCGATTTGATGAAGTAATTAAAGGAGGACGCAAGTATGGAAATTATACTGAAAGAAGACATTATCGGCTTGGGTTACAAGAACGATATCGTGAACGTGAAGAGCGGCTACGGCCGTAACTATCTCATCCCCACTGGTAAGGGCGTCATCGCTTCGGAGAGCGCTAAGAAGGTGCTGGCTGAGAACCTGCGCCAGCAGGCTCACAAGCTCGCCGTGCTGAAACAGAATGCTGAGGAGAAGGCCAAGGTGTTCGAGGGTGTTGCCCTGGAGATTCCCGCTAAGGTGAGCGTGACCGGTCAGCTCTACGGTTCTGTAGGTGCTGCTCAGGTGGTTGCTGCTCTGGCTGAGAAGGGCATCGAGGTGGATCGCAAGATCGTCACCATGCGCGATGCTAAGCAGGTGGGCGACTATGAGGCCGTTGTACACTTCCACAAGGAGGTTGAGGTGAAGGTACCTGTGAAGGTCGTCGCCGAGAATCCTGAGGTGCTCGAGGCTCCCGTCGTTGAAGAGGCTCCCGCCGCCCAAGAGGAAGCTCCCGCCGTTGAGGAGGAGATTGCCGAGGAAGTGGAGGACTTCATGGAGGAGGCCGCCACGGCTGAGTAATAGCAAGGCAGCAGTGTGACAACGTCGTTGCACGATTGCTTGTTGACAAGGCAATTATTTGCGCTGTAAAGCAAACAATACGATGGTCCCGGTCGCTCGTAGTGAGTGACCGGGACCTTTTTTAGGGGGGGAGACGTTGAGATGTTGAGATGTTGAGAAGGGTAGGGGCAGACCCCTGTGTCTGCCCGAACACGAAGAGTTCGCTTTGCGAGAAATTAATCATAAAATTTAATTCAAAATCTTACAAAATTTTTAACCGTGGATTCCGTAAACATCTAAAAACACGAAAGCGGCCGAGCAGAGCGCAAAGCCTTCGGCGTGTAAAACCCTTTGGTTGTTCGTTATTGTTCGGGCAGACACGGGGGTCTGCCCCTACAGTATTTGTAAAAACTTGGCCATAAAAATGTGGGAACGCAACGTGTCGCGTTACTGGATTTAGCTTTTCTCTTCCAAGTAACGCGGCACGCCGCGTCCCTACTTCATGTAAGGTGAAAAATGTTTTTCAGCCTTTCAGATTCTTCAGCTCGCTGATGGTCTGGATGGGGTCGGCGGCCTTGAAGACATAGCTGCCGCTGACCAGCACGTCGACGCCTGCGGCTACCAGTCGGGGAGCGGTCTCGCTCTGTACGCCGCCGTCAACCTCGATAAGGGCGTGGCTGCCACTTTCGGCAATGAGCTTGCGCAAGCGCTGGGCCTTGGCGATGGTGTTCTCGATGAACTTCTGTCCACCGAAGCCCGGGTTCACACTCATGAGCAGCACCATGTCGACATCGGCGATGATGTCTTCGAGCGCGCTCACGGGAGTAGAGGGGTTCAGGGTGACACCAGCCTTCATGCCTGCCTGGTGTATTTCCTCGATGGTGCGGTGCAGGTGTGTGCAGGCCTCGTAGTGTACATTCATCATCATTGCACCCAGACGGGCGGTCTGCTGGATGTAGCGCTCGGGCTTCACAATCATGAAGTGCACGTCGAGGGGTTTCTTGCAAATCTTCGCTACGGCTTCGAGTACAGGGAAGCCAAACGAGATGTTCGGTACAAAGACGCCATCCATGACGTCGAGGTGCAGCCAGTCGGCATCGCTGCGGTTGATCATGTCGATGTCGTCGGCAAGATGCGCGAAGTCGGCGGCCAGCAAAGAGGGTGATACCTTGGTCATTATTGAAGTTAAGATGTCAATTCAAACAATATGATTCCGTGCGGCCATTCACATTGATCGTCCGATAACTATAGGCGATCTGCCGGATGATGTTCAATACGTGCTCAGATGGCTTGAGTTCTTCTTGTGTAAAATACTGCATAGGCAATTCATTTTTGGGGTTATTCTATATTTATAACGCAACTCATTGGCCGTTTATTATATCGGAATGAAAAAAAAGTTGGCAAGATGGAAGTTGGCCTAAACATGAACGCTATGACAGCCCCGAAGGGGCGACAGAGCACAGGCAGGTGGTGGAGTGCGTAGCACGCAACCCCTGCTAAGAATCCACACATGTAAATAAGTGCCGAAGGCCCGACAGAATTCTGTCACCCCGTCGGGGTTTGAAATCACTCTCATCGTTTAGCAGGGGTTACGTGCTTCGCTGCGCTCGCACTTCACCACCTGCCTATATTCTGTCGCCCCTTCGGGGCTCTATTGGGCCAAATTCTATATAACCCCTAAAAAATCAGCGATTTATTTTGTCCTCTCCTCGATTTACACTATCTTTGCATCACAAAACACTTGAAGATATGGAGAAAGCGCATTACCAGATATTCGACTTCCGGCCCGACAGCCCGGACTATGTGCACATGATCAGTTCGCAGGCAGGCATCATTCCCGACTATAGCGAGGAGCGGTTGCGCTCGCTCAGGAAGCAGGTTGCCGCTGAGGAGGCCAGCGTGGGCGAGGCTGCCGAGGAGAAGCTGCGTGTGGGGATTTTTGCCGACGACATGCCGCAGAACATCGTTACACGGGTGTACAACTACGGCCTCGACGTCGTGCTTCTGTTGGGCGACGAGAGTGCCGTGATGATCGACAACCTACGCCGCACCCTCGACCCCGACATCCGACCAGGCATCAGAATCGTCAAGGCCCAGAGCCTCGAGGAAGCATTGGAGGGCTTTGAATAGTCGGACGGGGTCCGACAAGTCCGACTCGTCTGACCAGTCTGACTACTTGACCTCTTTCGACAATGTTTTCCAAGTGAAGCCCTTCAGCTCGCGACGCTCAGGCCACACATAGGAAAGGAGCAGGGCTACGAGCGTGGAGACGGCGATGGCCGTGAAGCCGAAGAGCAGGAAGTTTGCATCGCTATAGAAGTTCATCCAGAACACCGTGAGCGTTCCTGCGAGGAAGCCCACGAAGGCTGCGCGTGCCCCGATGCGCGGGAAGAAGATACCCATGATAAACAACGCTCCTACCGCTCCGGAGAGGAGACCGAGAATCGTATTGAAATAGTCGAGTAGCGACTGGATGTTCATCGTTGCCATGAGGATGGCGATGAGCATACCGATGAGTCCGCTGACGATGCCCGTCAGGCGGGCCGTTCTCACGGTGGCTGCATCGGAGATGGCGGGGTGTGCCTTCTTCCAGATGTCGACGGTGAACGCTGTTGAGATGCTGTTGATGTTTGACGAGATGGTAGACATCGTGGCGGCAAACACCGCTGCGATGAGCAAGCCTGCGATGCCCGCCGGTAGCTGACTCATCATGAAGAAGGGGAAGATGGCATCGGTCTTCTGCATCGTCAGGTCGGTGGCGGTGGGGTGCGTTTGGTAGAATGTGTAGAGACCCGTGCCGATAGTGAAGAATGCGATGGTGACGACAACCGACATCGTGCCGTTGGTGAGGATGCTGCGTGCTGCCGAGTGCTCGTCCTTCGTAGTGAGATAACGCTGGATGACCGTCTGGTCGCTGGTGTAGGAGATGATGTTGTTGGCCAAGCCGCCGAGGATGACCACCCAGAAGGTTGCCGTACGATAGTCGAACGACCAGTCGAAGAGTCGGAACTTGTCGTTCATTCCAGCGATGTGGAAGAAGTCGGAGGCTCCGCCGCCGGTGTTGCTGATGAGGTAGGCGGCAGCCAGGAAGGCTCCTCCCACAAGGATGATGCCCTGCACCACATCGCCCCAGACAACGGCTTCGACACCGCCCATTGTGCAATAGATGATGGTCACTACGGCCATCACGACGATGCATACATAGATGTCGATGCCCGTGACGGCAGTCATTGCCAGCGAAGGCAGGAAGAGCACCAGCGCCATTCGGGCCACCATGAACACAATGAACAGTACGGAGGCCATCAGGCGGATGGCATACGAAAAGCGGTGTTCGAGATATTCGTAGGCTGTGGTGACGTTCAGCCGGCGGAAGAACGGCAGGAAATACTTAATGACCGGGAACGACACCAGCAGGATGCAGATTTGCATGGGGTAGTAAGTCCAGTCGGTCATGTAGGCCTTCGCGGGTATCGACATATAGGTGATGGCCGAGAGCATCGTGGCGAAGATGCTGATGCCTGCTGCCCACCAAGGAATGCGGTTACCGCCTTTGAAGAAGTCCTCGGAGCCCGACTCGCGTCGCATAAAATAGTAGCCCAGCAGAAGCATTGCGATGAGGTAGACCACGAGCACTAGATAGTTGAGCCAGCCGAACTGAGCGGTGTAGGTGATGGTGAGCTTTGTGACGTCGGCCGAGCGGATTCCCGGTTTCAACTCGCCATTAATAATATAATAGGTGTTGGGCTGGCTGCCTTTCACCACTGCAGCTCCCGCACGCGCCAGCCGCTGGTCGCCAAAGGCATTCGACCACGCACCCGTGATGGTGTTGTAGACGAGGAGCGAGTCGCGGAAGTGATACCACTCGGCAGGATGCGTAAGGTAGTCGGGTTGCGGTTGCTGAAGGGCCGACTCGAAGACTGTCTTGTTCACGCCGCCGAAGAGCAGGATGTTGTTAGCACCGCAGGGCAGGGCGGTAGCTCCGACGGCGGCAAAGTAGGTGGGTGAGGCGGAAGCACTTGAGATGCCCGAAACGTCAGCTGTAAGCTTTTCCCCGAAGTTGTCGGTCATGTAGGTCGTACGCTTCGACTTGGTCTTCAAATTCCAAGCCTCAATGGTGTTGCTGCATTGCTTTGCTTGGGAATCGAAACCGCCGATGAGCAGCAGTTCTGAGCCGTTGCTGCCGTTCTGCACCACAAGACAAGGCTGCAGCCGACTTTCATCGGTCGTAGCAAAGTGTTTCCATTCCTTCGATCCCTTTGCGTAGTCTAGCGTATAAATGTTGGGATTGGCTTCGCCGTCGGTCTGTCCGCCAGCAACGTAGATGACTCCATCGGCATAGCAGGCTGCCAACTGGTCGAGACCAACGGGCAGGGAAGGTAGGGGAGTGAGTGTTTTTTCTAACAGGAAAACATCGCGTACCGACACCTTGCCGTCACTGGTGCCGCCGATGCAGACGATACCTTCAGGCACTACGACGCTGGCACCATAGGCAATAGGATGTGGCAGCTCGCCCACACGAATCCACTGATGCGGGTCTCTGATGTCAAGGGCGAAGATGTCGGCATAGAAACGCTTCTCGCCGCCTTCGGCAGCAGGTGTTTCCGGGAAGTTGCAGCCACCAGCTACGATAAGTTCATATCCCGACATGCCAGCAAAGGGTGCAGCCACACCTTGCACACTGTCGCCCACCACCAGTTGTGGCAGGTCGTCAACACTAAAACTATTGAACTGACGGCTTTTGTCCTTGTTGCCGCAACTTGCCATCATTATGGCGAGCAGCATGAGCGAAATCGCGATTCCCCGCTTCTTCATAACAGACTCCTTTGTTTCTTTGTCACCTTGTCACTTTGTCACCTTGTCACTTTGTCACCTTGTCACTTTGTCTCCTTGGAAATGTTTGCCTTCTCGAGTCCGTATCCCATGCGCTTGTCCATATAGAGCAGCAGGGCAGCCACCAGCGTGGCGGCGAGGGCGAAGACGGCGAATACCGACATGGGTACGGTGAAGTCAACGTGTCCGTCGGCACTCGTGTAGTCATCGATGATGTTGCCCACGAGCATCGGCATGAGCATCAAACCGATGTTCTGAATGTAGTAGATGATGCTGTACGACGTGCCCAGCACCTTCAATGGCACGAGCTTCGGCACGCTGGGCCACATTGCACTCGGCACCAATGAGAAGGCAACACCCAGCAATACCATCATCAGGGCTGCCACCCACGTGGTGTTGACGACGGGCAGGGCGAGCACCACATGACAAACGAAGACGAGCGCACAACCCGTAAGCATAAGCGTGGCGCCGCGTCCGATGCGGTCGTAGATGCTTCCGAAGAGCGGGGTGAGCACGATGGTACCGTAGGGCAGCAGCGACACAATCCAGCCGGCAGTTACGGGGTCGAGGCCGTATTTGTTGACCAGCACGTCGGTAGCAAACTTCAGGAAAGGTCGCAAACTGGTGTAGAACAGCACGCAGAGAATGGCGATGAGCCAAAAACCTCGGTTGGTGAGCAATGCCGACACATACGCCTTCATGAGCGAGGGCGACTCCTCCGCTTTCTTAACTTTCTCAACATTCTCAACATTCTCAATTTTCTCAACATTCTCCGCTCGACCCGCAGGGGCGCTTTCGGAGCGTAGCGGAGAAAGAACCTCTGAACCTCTCAACGTCTCAACTTCTTTCTCCTTATCCATGAAGGTGTACACCCCGAACATCAGGAATCCCGCCAATAGCAGCAGAGTGCCCACGAGCAAAGGTGCCGAGAGACCGAAGGATTGTGCAATCACGGGAGAGAGGCTGATGGCTGAGGCTGTACCCAGGCGAGCCATTGCCACCTGGATGCCCATCGCCGAAGCGAGCTCGTGTCCGGTGAACCACTTCGTGACCACCTTCGAGACGGTGATGCCCGTGATGTCGCATCCCACGCCAAACATGCCGAAGCCCAGCGCCGATACCAGCACTTGCGTCTTCAGATGCTCGGGAATCAGACCGAAGAGCGTCACCGGCATTTCTACATATGTCGTAGGCACGACATAGCGCAGGGCAAACCAGTTGACAGCCGCGCCAGCAAGCATCATGCCCGTAGCGAGCAATCCCGTGAAGCGAATGCCGCACTTGTCGAGAATGATGCCACCGAGGAACAGCATCAGCAGGAAGATGTTGAAAATGCTATAGGAACCGGCATAGAAGCCGTATTCGCTTGCTGTCCAAGCCATTCCGCCTTCTTCAAGCGGGGCTTTCAGCGTTGTGGAAAGTGGAGACACGATGTCCCAAAACACGTAGCCCATCATCATGGCAAACGCCACGATGATGAGCACGCTCCAACGTTTCACACGTCCATTGGTTTCTGACATGTAGATGATGGGTTATGTCCTTAAAAAATGGTGATTCTCGACTCCTGTCGTACGATAGCAGCCGAGAAACACTTCTCCTTACTTGATGTTGGGCTCCTCAAGGCCGAGACCTTTCTTGCGGTCGACAACCTTCAGCAGCAGACCCAGCAGCAGGGCGGCAACACCCAGGCAGGCGAGCATCACCAGCGGCCAGGTGTAGTCGAACTGTGTGGGATCGGTCACGCCGGGGTTGGTCTTGTCGAGCACCTTACCGATGAGCAGCGGGAACAGCCACAAGCCGATGTTCTGAATCCAGAAGATCAGGGCGTAGGCCGAACCAATCACCTTTGCATCGACGAGCTTCGGCACGCTGGGCCACAGCGATGCGGGCACGAGTGAGAACGAAGAGCCGAGCACGAGAATTGTGACGTAGGCGATGACGATGCCGCCAACGGCATTTCCCTTGAACAGCGGCAGCACGAAAGCGAACGTCAGGTGGCAGGCAATGAGCAGCAGCGAACCCAGCACGAGCATCGAAGCAGCCTTACCCTTGTGGTCGACATACGAGCCGAGAATCGGCGTGATGAGCACGGCCAGCAGTGGGAACACGGCGAAGATGGACTCTGCCGACTGACGCATGTAGCCCATATAGCAATAGGTGACGAGGGCGATGATGGAAATGGCCAGCAGACCATACTTCTTATTCTTGTCCTTCATGAAGTTGCTGGCGAAGCCGGCAGCGGCAACGACGAGCATGATGACATACTGTACGATGGTCACCGACGGACTTGCCCAGAATGAATCCTGGGCAGGCTCAGTCAGCGTGAGGTTGCATTGCAGCATGTTCACTGCATACTTCTGGAAGGGGAAGATGGCCGAATAGTAGAGCACGCAGAGCAGGGCCACGAGCCAGAAGCCCGAGTCGCTGAGGATCTTGCCGATATCGCTGACCTTGAACGGGTCGTCCTTCTCTTCGGCTTCACCGGTCTGAGCGTCGAGCTTGCGATCCATGAAGAAGTAGACGATGAACATCATCAGGGCAATGCACATGAGGACTACGCCGAAGGCAACCGAACGAGTGACGCTGATGTTACCGCCCAGCTTGGCGAAGAACGGTGAGAAAATCATGCAGGTGGCCACACCCAGACGAGCCAGAGCCATCTCGGAACCCATAGCCAGAGCCATCTCGCGACCTTTGAACCACTTCACGATACCTCTCGAGACGGTGATACCAGCCATCTCGCAACCGCAACCGAAGATCATGAATCCGCAGGCTGCAAACTTCGCTGATGCCGGCATACCCTGATAGAACGGCGAAACGCCCAGTTCATCAAAGATGGGAATGTAGTTCAGGTTGTTGGTGAACCAAGTCTCCAAGCCGCTGCCCATGAACGATTCGCTCACGGCATACCACTTGATGATGGCACCGATGAGCATCACAGCTCCCGAGAGAACGGCCGTGAAGCGCACGCCCATCTTGTCGAGGATGATACCTGCGAAGATGAGGAAGAACACAAATACGTTGAGGAACACCTCCGAACCCTGCATGGTTCCGAAGGCTGTAGAGTCCCATCCGCGAGTTTCCTGCATGAGGTCCTTGATGGGCGAGAGGATGTCCATGAAAATGTAAGAACAGAACATGGCCAGAGCCAACAGCAACAGGGCAGTCCAACGCATGCCTGCCGAGTCGCGCAATGTTTTTTGAATTGCTTGTGTCATTTTTTTGTTGATATTTATGGTTTTCGATTTTTCACAATCTGCCTGCAAAGATACAAAGTTTATTTCACACTTGCAAAGATTTTTGCTACATTCTTCTGCAATGTTAAGCCTTTCCAGGTGGTGATAGGACTACGTCCTGTGTGTTGCCGAACGGGGTAAGGGGTTGCCGCTTTCAGAAAAAATCTCGCTTGCGAATTATTTTTTCCCTTTTCCTTTTCATGTTTCAATTTATTTTCTGTAACTTTGCAGAGTTTTAGTAAACATGCTTTGAGAGAGATAGCTCCAGCGTAGGCTGAGATGCTTATAGAGATTTGCAAACTCACATGTATAACAGAAAGTTACTGCTTTCAATCGTGTTGGTGCTGTGCATGATAGGCACAAGCTGTACAGACCGGAAGTCGCCTGCCGATGCAGAGTCGGCAGAGGAGGATTCGTTGGCTGCCGACACGCTGTTGGCCGACACGGTGCCCGACCTAGTCGAGGAAGTGCCGGAATCGAAAGCCGTCGACGAGTTGTTCGACGACTTCTTCTTCAACTTTGCCGGCAACCGACGCATGCAAATGAACCGCATCGTCTTCCCACTGCCTGTGCACAAAGAAGGAGGTACGGCTATGCTGGCCCGCCGTCAGTGGCAATACAGCCATTTCTTCATGGGCGAGGGGTTCTATTCCGTTCTGCTCGACAACAATCAGCAAGACTCGCTATCGAAAAGCTATGTGTTGACGCATGCCTCGGTGGAAAAGCTTTATCTTGACGAAGGCCGCATGAAGGAGTACGACTTCGAACGTGGCGATGGTGGCGAATGGCGTCTCACGCAGGTTACCCACAAGCCGATTTCCGACCACCCGTGTGCTTCGTTCCTGCAGTTCTACCAGCGTTTCTCTGCCGACTCGGCCTATCAGGTGCGTAGCCTCGACGAGTTTGTTGTGATGACGGCTCCCGACTCCGACGATGAAGAATTCAACGAGGTGACGGGAAGCATCATGCCCGAGCAGTGGCCAACCTTCAAACCCGTGGTCATTCCGCACGGCGTCGTTTATCTTGTGAACTACGGTCAGCACTATTCGTCGGAGAATCAGAAGGTGCTCATCGTTCGTGGTGTTGCAAACGGTTTGAACATCGAAATGACCTTCCAGCGTAAGGACAACGCTTGGAAGCTGGTGAAGTTCACTTGTTAATTCAGCCCGCACGTGCCGTCGGGGTAACCATCAAGAATCAGAGAGTATGAAAGATATACGCAACTACCAATTGCTGAAGCATAACACGTTTGGCATTGATGCCGCCTGTAAGCGCTTTGTGGAGTTCGCCACCGAGAGCGAACTCGTACATCTGTTGCAGCGTGAGCGCTTTCAGGAGACTGGTGAACCGCTGCTCATCTTGGGTGGCGGTAGCAACCTCTTGTTGACGGGCGATTTTGAAGGCACCGTGCTGCACTCAGCCATCATGGGCATCGAGGACATCTCTGCCATCGAGGGTCCGCAGAGCGACAGCGTGCTACTGCGTGTGGGTAGCGGTGTCGTTTGGGACGACTTCGTGGCCTACTGCGTTGCCCGCGGATGGAATGGAGCCGAGAACCTCTCGCTTATTCCTGGCGAGGTGGGTGCGAGTGCTGTGCAGAACATCGGTGCCTATGGCGTTGAAGCGAAAGACCTTATCGAGCGTGTGGAAGCCGTAGAGATTGCGACAGGTGAGCGTGTGGCCTTTGACAACGAGGACTGCTGCTACGCTTATCGGCAGAGCCGCTTCAAGCAAGATTGGAAGAACCGATATGTCGTCACCTACGTCACCTATCGTCTTTCGCGCACTTTTGTGCCCCATCTCGATTATGGTAACCTGCGCGAACATCTTTTCACGCAGAAGCAGATAGCTGCAGAAGCGCTGACGGCGCAACATGTTCGCGATGCCATCATCGACATCCGGCGAGCTAAACTGCCCGATCCTGCCGAGTTGGGTAATGGCGGTAGTTTCTTCATGAATCCCATTGTGCCGCGAGCAAAATACGAGGAGTTGGCTGCGCAGTATCCCAACATGCCGCATTACGAAGTGGATGCCGAGCGGGTGAAGATTCCTGCCGGCTGGATGATCGACCAATGTGGCTGGAAAGGACGCAAGCTGGGTCCTGCCGGTGTCTACGATAAGCAGGCGTTGGTGCTGGTGAACCTCGGCGGTGCCAAGGGTGAGGACATCGTTCGTCTTTGCGAAGCCATTCGCCACGATGTGAAAGAGCGGTTTGGTGTAGAAATTCGACCAGAAGTAAATGTGGTTTGAAGCCTCCAGGCGGTTCAAAGATAAAAATGCTGCTTCGCAGCGTTCAAAGATAACACATGACTTTTACATTTTTAGGAACAGGAACATCATCGGGCGTACCCGTGCTGGGATGCCCGTGTGAGGTGTGTCATAGCAGCGATCCGCGTGACCGCCGCTATCGTAGTGCAGGCCTTCTGGAGACGGCTTCTACGCGTGTGCTCATCGATAGTGGTCCCGATATTCGCATGCAACTCATGCCGCTGCCGTTTCGGAAGATCGACGGCGTGCTCATCACCCACATCCACTACGACCACGTGGCCGGCATCGACGATCTGCGCGGGTTCTGTAAGTTCGGTGACATCAACATCTATGCCAATCAGCAGACCGTTGACGCCCTGCGTGTGACGATGCCCTATTGCTTCACCGAGAAGCTCTATCCAGGTGTGCCGCTGCTCAACCTGCATCCTATCGCAGCTGGTCAGAAAGGACAGATTGGCGACATCAGCTGGCAGGCAGTAGAGGTGATGCACGACTGGTTGCCCATCTTGGCCTATCGCTTCGGCTCGTTTGCCTATATTACCGACATGAAAACTATCAGCGACGAGGGCCGCCAGCTGTTGCAAGGAGTGAAGACGCTCGTGGTGAACGCTCTGCGATTTGAACGCGAACACCATAGCCACATGCTCGTCCGCGATGCTATCGAGTTTGCTCGCAGCATTGGTGCCGAGCGCACCTTCCTCACCCATCTCACCCACGAGATAGGTTTTCATGACGATGCCAACAGCCAGCTGCCACCCGACATTCGCTTCGCCTACGATGGTCTGACAATTGAAGTGTGAGGTAATGCCCCTTCTGATTATGCACCTTTTTGTATATAATGAAAAGACATCCGGCTATTGCACAAGTAAGCAATAGCCGGATGTCTTTGTATGGGTGAGAAGGAGTTGTGTTACTTCTTCCGTTTGAACTTTCTATAGAGTTTCCAACCGAGGATGACTCCATCGAGAATACCCGCTCCCGTGCTCATCAGAGAACCGAAACGCTTCGTCGGCGTAAGTGCGGAGAGGGGTTCGGGCTTGGTGAAGAGCTGTCCCCAGAGTTGCTGAATCTGTTTCTCACTATTCCTGAGGTCGCCTTGCAGCAGCCCTTTGCTGTCGCGAATCTGCTCGAGCGAAGTATACTTCTTGGGTACTTCCGGTGCAGGAGTTGTTGTGGTGTTGTTGATTTCCATCGTGCAAACAATTTTATTGTTCCATTAACAGACTGGCCAGGAACTTCACCACCGGACGCTCAATCCACCGCTTGCGGAAGATCAGCACCAACAGGAAGATGACGAGATAGACGGCAGCAACAATCACGAAAGCCCAAGCGGTGCCCACGAGGGGAGCGAGCGCATAGGCTGCGGCAAACGAGAGATAGATGAGAAAGATTAGGACGAGCAGCGAGAGCACCACCGTCAAAGTGATGGCGGTGATTAGGCGCACGACCTTCTCAATGACATCGAGCTTCAAGTATTCACGCTGTAGCCCAATGTATTGCTTCAAAGCCTCGACCAACTGGCCGATGGTCTCTATGTTGCGATCGTTTGAGAACATTCTTTTTCCTCTCATCCGGCATCTCACCGGAAACTCTTGTCGTTTCTTCGATGATGCTTACTCAATGATGTCAGAGGCAGCCTCCTTGATGTCATCAACGAGGTCGTCGACTTCCTTGCGGCTGAGCTTGATGTTGTGCTTCTTGCAGAAATCGTCAACAGCATCGGTGATACGTGTGCGAGTCTCTGTTCCCTTTTCAGGAGCCATGAGCAGACCAAGTGCTGCACCTGCGAGGGCACCGCCGATGAATGCGCTGAAATAACCTAATGTCTTCATAATTCTAATGTATTTTAAATGAAACAATTCTTTACGTCGGAGCGTCGTTGCATGCTTCGAACGCCCGATTTGGATTGCAAATATAGTAAAAGATTGGTAATAATGTAGCTTTTTGTGCGTCATTTTTTGTTAAAAAACCTCTATTTTCGTGATTTAACAAACTTTATGCGAGTTTTTGAACGATATTTCTCAGATATTTTGTAATTTCGCACCAAATATGTGGATTTTTAATCCATCGTTTTCTCGCCACCCCAGAATTGAAGCGGGCTTTGTTCTGCTCATCGGGGCTTAGCAAAATAGTTTGAATCAATCAAAATAGTCACATTAATAATACTTAAAGAAAAGTTATGAAGAAATCATTGGTATTAAGCGCAGGCCTTTGCGCAGTGTTAATGTTTGCAAGTTGTGGATCTAAGGACAGTGCCTATCGTAAGGCATACGACAAGGCTAAGGCCGCAGAAGCCGAGGCTGCCCTCGCTGGCAACACCGAGACCACGGAGACTCCCGTTGTGACTCCTCTCACCCCGACACAGCCGCAGCAGCAGACTGTCGACAACTACGACAACGCCACCTATCGTCAGGAGAGTGTTTCGCTTGTCAGTGGTAACGGTTTGAGAAACTACAGCGTCGTCGTTGGTTCGTTCTCGGTTCTCGCGAATGCACAGGGTCTGCAGAACAAGCTGAAAGCTGCCGGTTACGATCCGCAGATTGTGAAGAACAACGACCGTGGCCTGTATCGCGTTGTTGCCACCACCTTCGACCAGAAGGCAGATGCTGCACGTTCGCGTGACGCTTTCCGTTCCACCTATCCTGATGCTTGGCTGCTCTACAACAAATAATTTCTTTTTGTTGCTCCTTGCATGCGGATACTTTCCATTGACTACGGTAAGAAACGCACAGGTATAGCAGTCACCGATCCCCTGCAAATCATTGCTGGTGGATTGGCGACTGTTTCTACGTCTGAACTCTACGACTTTCTGGTCGATTACATCGCCAGGGAGCCCGTAGAGCGTATCGTTATCGGCAAGCCGCTACAAACTAACGGCCAGCCCAGCGAGAACCTTCAGCGTGTGCAGCAGTTTGTGAACCGCTGGCACAATCATCAGCCGCAGGTGCCTATTGAGTTCTATGATGAGCGCTTCACCTCGGTGTTGGCCCATCGTGCGATGATCGATGGAGGCTTGAAGAAGAAAGCCCGTCAGGACAAGGCGCTGGTCGACGAAATCAGCGCAACCATCATCCTGCAGGACTACATGCGGTCGCGAAGCAATCGTCAGTCTTAATATTGTCAGTCGTAAAATCTTATTATTGTCAATAAGTCAATTATTACACATCAATGATACTACCTATTTATATATATGGGCAACCAGTGTTGCGCAAGGAGTCGGAAGATATCACCGCCGACTACCCTGGGCTCGCAGAGTTGATACCCAATATGTTTGAAACCCTCACGGCTTCTGATGGAGTAGGGCTCGCAGCCCCGCAAATCGGAAAGAACATCCGTCTGGCTGTTATCGATCTCGACGTGCTCGGCGACGAATTTCCTGAGTACAAGGGTTTCCGCCACGTGTATATCAATCCGCACATCGTGGAAATCGATGAGGAGTCGCCCACGGAGACGTTGGAGGAAGGTTGCTTGTCGCTGCCCGGTATCCACGAGAATGTGACGCGCCACACTCGCATTCATGTGCAGTACATGGATCAGGATTTCCAGCAGCACGACGAATGGGTTGATGGCTATCTGGCACGTGTCATGCAGCACGAGTTCGATCATCTGGATGCCAAGATGTTCATCGACCATCTGTCTCCTCTCCGCAAACAGCTCATCAAGAGCAAGCTGAAGGCATTGACGCAGGGCCGCTACCGCTGTTCCTATCGCACAAAGCCCGTGAGGAAGTAGGCTTACACCCATCTTAAGGAGACCCACCCCTAACCCCTCCCGTAGAGACCCACCCCCTAACCCCTCCCGTGAAGGGAGGGGAGTAAAATGCTTTTAAAATGAAGAAAAACGACAAACTCTTTGGCATATTGCTCCCCTCCCTTTACGGGAGGGGTTGGGGGTGGGTCTTTCCCCTCGGGAGGGGTTGGGGGTGGGTCTTTCCCCTCGGGAGGGGTTGGGGGTGGGTCTTTTTCTTCCTCTTCTTCTTCTCCGTCACCTCTTCTGCCCAATACAATACCGACCGGCTGATTATCTCTGGTCGCATCGCCTATAGCAATCATGACTATGTGGTTGCTATTCAGCATTTTAACAATGTCTTGTCGGGAAAGCCTTATTTGTATGAACCCTGGTATTATCGTGGACTCTGCAAGCTGCAGCTTGACGATTATGCCGGAGCGGAAGGTGATTTCGACAAGGCCATCGAGCTGAATCCCTATGTGCATGAAATCTTTGCCGCCCGCGCCGAGAGCCGTATACGCCAGAAGAAGTTCGCCGATGCCCTCGACGACTATGAGCATGCCCTCATCTTCAGTCCCGACGAGCGAGGCTACTGGTTCAACCGAGCCTATTGCCGGTATTTCATGAAGGAAAACCAACAAGCTCATTCCGACCTGGATTCTATCGTGAAGCGCTGGCCGGATATGAATATGGCTTATGCTTTCCAGACGGAGATTTATCTGAATGAGAACGATACGGCGACGGCTTCTCGATGGCTCGACAAAACCCTCGAGCACAATCCTTATGATGGCAACTCGTGGTCAATTCTTGCCCGACTGAACATGCAACGCAAAAACTGGGAAGTTGCCGACGAGGCTTTTACAAAGGCCATCCACTATCAGCCGCGTGTGGTCAACAACTATATGTATCGGGCTATGGTGCGTGTGAACCGCAACAAACTGCGTCAGGCGATGGAGGATTACGACAAGGCCATCGATATGGACCCCAATAACTTCCTGTCGCACTACAATCGTGGTTTGCTCCGTCAGCAACTGGGTGATGACAACCGCGCCATCGAAGACTTCAATTTTGTGCTGAGCTATGAGCCCAACAACCTGCAGGCTCTCTACAATCGGGCGTTGCTGCTCGATCGGACAGGCAACTACCAGGCTGCCATCAGGGATTACTCACGCGTCATCGAGACCTTCCCCAATTTCTGGGCTGGCCTGCTGGCACGTGCTTCCTGCTATCGTCGGTTGGGAATGACGGCCAAGGCCGAGATGGATGAGTTCCGTGTGACGAAGGCGCAGCTAGACAAGCATTTAGGCATTCAGCAGCGGTGGAGCAAATCGAAGTTGCGCGAAATGCGCAAGCTCAGCGATGTGGATGTAGAGAAATACGACCAATGGGTGGTCGTCGACGAGGATGTCGTCACTCCACAGTATCACAACGACTATCGTGGTGAAGTGCAGAACCGTGAGGTGAGCAATGACCTGCAGCCTTTGTTCTCGTTGTCGTACATGCCCTACAAGGGTGGCATCAACAGCTATGGGATTGTCGACCAAAACGTAGAACGGTTCAACATCAGCCACAAGCCGTTGCGCGCCATTCGTGTGACGTGTCGCCCGGAGGCCCTCGATGAGAGTATGTCGGAAGCCTTCTTCAGGAATATCGATTCGCTTACGGTGGCAATTGGCAAATCAGACAATGTGCAGACGGCCCTTTCGTTGTTGATGCAACGGTCGGTGGCTCATGCTACCACACACAATTTCGCTGAGGCTATCAACGACCTCAACGACTATATCAACATTGATTCCACCTCCGTGTTGGCCTACTGGCAACGAGCCTACTGTCTGCTGATGCTCTACGACTACAATGCCCAGCAAGGCGTAGAGGCACAGCTGAGCAGTAAGCGTGTGCAGGACGATTTGAAGACGGCCATAGGCTTTGATGCCGATAATGCGCTTCTCTACTATAATTTAGCGACGGTCAGTGTCATGCAGAAGGACTACAACACCGGCATCGATCTCTTTACCCATGCCATTCAGCTCAATCCGCATCTGGCAGAGGCATACTTCAATCTGGGCTTGGCTCGCATCTTTGCCGGACACAAGGCTGAAGGCATCCGCGATTTGAGCAAAGCTGGCGAATTAGGCCTCTACGATGCCTATAGTGTGATGAAACGCTATTCGGAGACGAAATAATTCCGAATGTTCATTCGTAATTCATTTTTATTTGTTACCTTTGCACCCGATTATAATTAAAAACACTATTTTGTATATGGTAAAAATCACTTTCCCAGACGGTTCTGTTCGTTCGTATGAGCAGGGCGTAACTGGTTTCCAAATCGCCGAGAGCATCTCGCCGGCTCTCGCACGCAACGTTGTATCTTGCGCCGTCAATGGTGAGACAGTAGAACTCAACCGCCCCATCGAGGCCGATGCCACCATCGCTCTCTACAAGTTCGATGACGATGAGGGTAAGCACACATTCTGGCACACCTCTGCCCACTTGCTGGCCGAGGCTCTGCAGGAACTCTATCCCGGCATTCAGTTCGGATTCGGACCTGCCGTCGACAATGGATTCTTTTATGATGTGCTGCTGCCAGGCGGTGAGATGATCAAGGAGAGCGACTTCCCCCAGATTGAAGCAAAGATGCTGGAGCTGGCTCGCAAGGACGAACCCGTGGTGCGTCGCGAGGTTGCTAAGGCCGATGCGCTGAAGGAGTTTGCCGCCGATGGTCAGACCTACAAGTGTGAACACATTGAGCAGGACCTCGAGGACGGCTCTATTTCTACATACACGCAGGGCCGTTTCACCGACCTCTGCCGCGGTCCGCACCTCGTTTCGACCGGACTCATCAAGGCCGTGAAGCTTACCAGCGTGGCTGGTGCCTTCTGGCGTGGCGATGCCGAGCGCGAGCAGATGCAGCGTCTCTATGGCGTTTCGTTCCCGAAGAAGAAGATGCTCGACGAATATCTCGTCATGCTCGAGGAAGCCAAGAAGCGCGACCATCGTAAGATTGGTAAGGAGATGGAGCTGTTCATGTTCTCCGACCGTGTGGGTAAAGGTCTTCCTATCTGGTTGCCGAAGGGCACCGATCTGCGTCTGCGCCTGCAGGACATGCTGCGCAAGATTCAAAAGAACTTTGGTTATCAGGAGGTCATCACACCGCATATCGGTGGTAAGAACCTCTACGTAACCTCTGGCCACTATGCTCACTATTCGAAGGATGCCTTCCGTCCCATCACCACTCCCGAGGAAGGCGAGGAGTACATGCTGAAACCTATGAACTGTCCTCACCACTGTGAGATCTTCGCTTGGAAGCCCCGTTCATACAAGGACCTGCCGTTGCGTATTGCAGAGTTCGGTACTGTCTATCGTTATGAGAAGTCGGGTGAGCTGCATGGATTGACTCGTGTGCGTTCGTTCACGCAGGACGATGCCCACATCTTCTGCCGTGCTGACCAGGTGAAGGGCGAGTTCATGCGCGTGATGGATATCATCAAGGCCGTGTTCAGCATCTTCAACTTCGAGAATGTTGAGGCACAGATCTCACTCCGCGACCCGAAGGACACTGAGAAGTATATTGGTTCCGATGAGGTTTGGGCTGAGTCAGAGCAGGCAATCATCGATGCTTGTAAGGAGAAAGGCCTCGATGCCAAGGTTGAATATGGTGAGGCTGCCTTCTATGGACCGAAACTCGACTTCATGGTGAAGGATGCCATTGGCCGCCGTTGGCAGTTAGGTACCATTCAGGTGGACTACAACCTGCCGCAGCGCTTCCACCTTGAGTATACCGCTGAGGACAACTCCAAGCAGACGCCTGTGATGGTGCACCGCGCACCGTTCGGCTCTATGGAGCGCTTCACCGCTGTGCTCATCGAGCACACTGCTGGTCACTTCCCCTTGTGGCTCACACCAGAGCAGGTGGCTATCCTGCCTATCTCCGAGAAGTATAACGACTATGCAAAGAATGTCGCCGCTTATCTCGAAACACAAGGTATCCGTGCTACGCTCGACGACCGCAACGAGAAGATCGGCCGTAAGATTCGTGATAACGAACTGAAGCGTGTTCCTTACATGCTAGTTGTTGGTGAGCAGGAAGCTGCCGAAGGTCTTGTAGCTATGCGTAAGCAGGGCGGTGGCGAGCAGAAGACCATGAAGATGGAGGAGTTCGCCCAGCGCATCAACGAGGAAGTTGCCTGCATGCTTGAGGCTACCAACCTGAAACCCAACGATTAACAAGGTAACAAAGTAACAAGGTAACAAAGTAACGAGCTCAGCTCGCTTTCGTAGCGAAGCGGAGAAAGAACAAGGTTACATAAGAACAAAGAAAGACGCTCTCTGGTCGCAAGGACTAGAGAGCGTCTTTTTTTGTGATGGAGTAGGGGTGGGTCGATTCGATTTGCTGATAACGACAACCCCTCCAAATCTTTAATAATTCTCGGCTTTGAGCTCGAAGTAAGCCTGCGGATGATCGCAAACGGGACATACCTCGGGAGCCTTCGGACCAACGACAATGTGTCCGCAGTTGCGGCACTGCCAGATGCGGTCGCCGTCGCGTGAGAAGACGATGCCTTCCTCGATGTTCTGCAACAGTTTGCGATAACGCTCCTCATGGGCGCGCTCAATCTTCGCAACGCCGCGGAACTTCTCGGCAATCTCGGTGAAGCCTTCTTCTTCGGCCTCGCGAGCCATACGGTCGTACATGTCAGTCCACTCGAAGTTCTCTCCTTCGGCAGCGGCCTTCAGGTTCTCGGGGGTCGACTTAATGGCGCCGCCCTCAAGCAGCTTGAACCACATCTTGGCATGCTCCTTTTCGTTGGCAGCAGTCTCTTCGAAGATGGCGGCAATCTGCTGATAGCCGTCCTTCTTTGCCTTGCTGGCCCAGTAGCTGTACTTGTTGCGTGCCTGACTCTCGCCGGCGAATGCCTCCATGAGGTTGCGCTCGGTCTTTGTTCCTTTCAGTTCTTTCATAATGTTTTTGTTTTATAAATATGGTGAATACTTAAATGTTTATACTGTGATTTCTCCTGCGATGGGAATCTCCATGATTTTGCGAATCACTTCTGCGTCATCATGGTATTGAGCATGCAGGTACATGAGCTTGGTGGCGGCAGCTTCCACCGTGCTATCGCGACCGCTGATGACGCCTGCCTGCTGCAGCTGGTAGCCTGTGTCGTAGCGGCTCATCTCCACACTGCCTGCCACACATTGGCTGATGTTGACAATGGTTACACCACGATTGCTCGCCGCCTGTAGCGCCTTCAGCAACCAGGGCTGACGCATGGCATTACCGCTACCGTAGCTACGCATGACGATGCCTTTCAGTTCGGGAGCATCGAGCATGTGGCGCACAATGTTTTCCTGAATACCTGGAAACAGCGAGAAGACAACGATATTGGGGTTCACGTTGTAGTGGGGGATGAGCGGTCGCGAGAAGTCGGGCTTCAGAATTTGATGACGATTGAACGAGAACGTCACGCCAGCTTCGCACAGATGTGGGTAGTTGAAGGAGTCGAAGGCATCGAATCCATCGGCATTTTGTTTGGTTGAACGATTGCCACGTAACAGCTTGCCACTGAAGTAGATACACACCTCGGGAACCATCGGTCGACCATCCTTTCCGTAGGTTGAAGCCAGCTCAATGCTCGTCACGAGATTCTCCTTGCCATCGGTGCGCAATTGTCCTAATGGTAGCTGTGAACCGGTGAGGATGACGGGCTTCGTGAGGTTCTCCAGAAGGAACGACAGCGCCGATGCCGTGTAGGCCATCGTGTCGGTGCCGTGTAAGATGACGAAGCCGTCATAGGCATCGTATTTTGAGGTGATAATCTCGACGAGTTGTGCCCAGGTGCGAGGACACACGTCGCTGGAGTCGATGGGTTCGGTGAACTGATGCACGTCGATGCCCGTGCGCAGATACTCCATCTCAGGTAGATTGCTCACCAGATTATTAAAGTCGAGCGGTTCGAGTGCTCCTGTGCGTGGGTTGCATCCCATGCCGATTGTTCCGCCCGTATAGATGAGCAGAACCTTGTTCGTACGGCTATGTGGCAAGATGTTTTCCATTCTTGTTGTGTTGATTTTGCATTTTTATTGTGCAAATATAGCTTAAAAATCCGTTAATTCCAAAAATTATCGCTATATTTGCAAAAAATTATGAGTATCTAACACTGAACACCTAAATTTAAATAGTACAGAGTAATGAAAAAATTCATGGACGAAAACTTCCTGCTTGAGACTACTACCGCGCAGGAACTGTATCACAATCATGCGGCCAAGATGCCCATCATCGACTATCATTGCCATCTCATTCCGAAGATGGTGGCCGACGACCACAAGTTTAAGAGTATCACGGAGTTATGGCTTGGCGGTGACCACTACAAGTGGCGTGCTATGCGCACCAACGGTGTCGACGAGCGCTACTGCACTGGCACCGACACCACCGATTGGGAGAAGTTCGAGAAGTGGGCAGAGACGGTGCCCTACACGCTTCGTAATCCGCTCTACCACTGGACACATCTTGAGTTGAAGACCGCTTTCGGCATCGACAAACTGTTGTCGCCAGCCACCGCCCGCGAGATTTTCGACGAGTGTAACGAGAAGCTCAAACAGCCCGAATTCTCGGCTCGTGGACTGATGCGCCACTATGGTGTTGAGTGCGTTTGCACCACCGACGACCCTGTCGACGACCTTCGCTACCACAAGCAGACTCGCGAGAGTGGTTTCGAAGTTAAGATGATTCCCGCCTGGCGTCCCGACAAGGCCATGAACATCGAGAAGCCCGACTTTGCCGACTACGTTCGCCAGCTCGAACAGGTGTCGGGAGTGAGCATCGCAAAGTTCGGCGATATGGTCGACGCGCTGCAGAAACGCCACGACTTCTTCCACGAGCAGGGCTGTCGCCTGAGCGATCATGGCATCGAGGAGTTCTACGATGAGCCTTACACCGACTCGCAAATCGACATCATCTTCGAGAAGGCCATGCGCGGACAGATGCTTTCTGCCTACGAGGTACGCCAGTACAAGAACTGCTTCCTCAGCGTGATGGCAGAGATGGATGCCGACAGCGACTGGACACAGCAGTTCCACTATGGTGCCATTCGCGACAACAACTCGCTGATGTACGACCGTCTGGGTGCCGACACGGGCTTCGACAGCATCGGTGAGTTCACCACCGCAAAGGCCATGAGCCACTTCCTCGACCGCCTGAACAAGAAGGGTAAGCTGACACGCACCATTCTCTACACCCTGAACCCCTGCGCCAACGAGGTCATCGCTACGATGCTCGGCAACTTCCAGGACGGTTCCTGCCCGGGTAAGATACAGTTTGGTTCAGGCTGGTGGTTCAACGATCAGCTCGACGGTATGACTCGTCAGATGAACGCCCTCTCCGTGCTGGGTCTGCTCAGCCGCTTCGTGGGCATGCTCACCGACTCGCGTTCGTTCCTGAGCTATCCGCGTCATGAGTACTTCCGCCGCTTGCTCTGCAACCTGCTGGGCAACGACGTCGAGAAAGGACTTATTCCTGCCGACATGCAGCTGCTTGGACAGATGGTGGAGGACATCTCTTACAACAATGCCCGCCGCTACTTCAAGTTCTACTAAGCAGCGTCGCTTGATTTGTAGAAAGTAATCTTTAGAGGGCGCGTCTCGCAAGTCGGAGGCGTGCCCTCTCTCTTTAAAAACCCATGTGCATGACTTGCTTTCAGTCAAAAAATCACTTCAAGTCATAACTTTTTATCGCTTTTGCTTTTTTACTTTATATTTTTTTCGTAATTTTGCAGGCAAATTCAAGAAAACTATATTAAAGTGATATGAAAAAACTTCTCATTCCGTTTGTCGTATTATGTACGATCGTGTTTATGGGCAGCTGCACAGGCAGTAAGGAAGTAGCCTATTTCCAGAATATCGACTCGCTGAGCCTGGCTGCATCGAAGGGTCTCTTTGATGCCCGCATCATGCCTAAGGACCTGCTGACGATTACCGTCGGCGGTGTTTCCGACCCCAAGGCCGTGAGCCATTTCAACCTCTCTGTGTCGAACACGCTGAACCCCACGGGTAACCTCTCGTCGGGTGCCGGCAACCTGCAGACCTATCTCGTCGACAACGACGGCTGCATCAACTTCCCGCGCATTGGCCGCGTTCACGTGGCTGGTCTCACCAAGAGCGAGTGCGAAAGACTCATCCACGACAAGGTGATGGTCGACCTGCAGCAGACCGAGGATCCTATCGTAACCGTACGCATGGCCAGCTACCGTGTGACGGTAACGGGTGAGGTGACGCGTCCTGCCGTTATTCCCGTATCGACTGAGAAGATGAGCATCATCGAGGCTATTGCTCAGGCTGGTGACCTTACCATCTATGGTAAGCGCAGCAATGTGCTCCTCATCCGCGAGGATGCCACAGGCCAGAAGCGCGCCGTACGTCTGAACTTGAACGATGGTAACATCTTCAGCTCGCCCTACTACTACGTGCAGCAGAACGACATTATCTACGTCGAGCCCAACCGTGTGAAGGCAAAGAACTCTGCCATCGGTCAGTCTACGACCATCTGGTTCTCCTTCATCGGAATTGTCACCTCGGTAGCGTCGCTGCTCGTCAACATTCTGAGAAACTAAAGTCAACGATATAGAAGAATGAATATGACATGCTGCTCTGTTCATTCTTCTTTTTTTCACACACACTTCAAGAATACGGGATAACCCGTTCCCACAATGGAACAACTCAAACACGAATGTGGCGTTGCCATGATACGCCTTCTGAAGCCGCTCGAATACTACGAACAGAAGTACGGCACATGGAAATATGGTCTTAATAAACTCTATCTGATGATGGAGAAGGAACACAACCGTGGGCAGGAAGGTGCAGGCATCGCAAGTGTGAAACTCGACACCGAGCCTGGTCATGAGTACATGTTCCGTGAGCGTGCCGAGGGTAAAGATGCCATCGACAAGATTTTTGCGACCGATGTCAACAAGTTCCGAGGCGAGCTTTATATGGGTCATCTGCGCTATAGCACCACGGGCAAAAGCGGTATGTCGTACGTGCATCCCTTCTTGCGCCGCAACAACTGGAAGGCGAAGAATCTCTGCCTCTGCGGTAACTTCAACATGACGAATATCGACGAGATTTTCGAGAAGATTACGAAGCAGGGACAGTGTCCGCGCATCTATAGCGACTCCTACATCATGCTTTAATTCATGGAGCACGGACTTTACCGCGAGG
>JAEEGI010000551.1_pt1 | contig 108961 bp, 96 predicted proteins | sample 8958751 | NCBI WGS metagenome assembly JAEEGI01 (sample SAMN16246545, study PRJNA631951) | gut metagenome | biome: gut microbiome; feature: rumen; material: KS-attached | host: Bos | place: Iran: Karaj | collected 2018-10
GGGTTTTCGGCAAAGATAATTTCAAATCCGTTTCACTTCAAAATCTCTGGAATCACCTGATTTTACTACTATTTCAAAGAACGATATCGATTTTTTAGTGGACAGCAATGAAGATATATACCACAGAAAACCATAGCACATACTCAAATATGTTGCATATCAAAAGCAATATTGTTCTTGTCGCCGATTTAATGCGGTATTTTGACAACCCCGACCTGATCGGGTCGAACAATAGGACGTTGATTTGATAAACGAACAACTCAAAAGTCCTCAAGAATGCATAGACTATGAAAATGTATGAGATAACCTTGCTTGATGTCTTGGCAACGATGATGCAGCCCATAACGGCCAACAGCATGTTAAACAGCACCCACAACTCAGGAAACAGATATCCAAACGTGAAAGGACGATTCTCTTTCCATATTTTGACATGCTCTTCATTTGATGCATGTGGATAACATTTCTTAAACCTGCGATTCCATATCCATTTGGAGGTATTCCTTATCTGCTGAAAAACGGATACCTGTCTAAGCCAATCAAACACATGATAAGCCATCCACAAGATGATCCCGTCTTTGAATTTATTTCCTTGGTTCATAATTGACAATTAAATTGTGTTTTGGAATCAATTCAAGCCTTGTTCGTAACTGAGATGACTTCGATGTGGTTCTTCATTAAGCAATGGTCATGATTTCAAGTGCGTAATCCAGTACTGCCATGTCATCCACAAAACCTAGCCCTTTAACGTCATCATGAATGACATCTTGGTCATCGAAGAGATAGGTCAATGCCCATTGAGCAATGTGTTTCCTTTCGTCATCCACATAGCTTTTCAGCAAACCATATAGCTTTTCGACTTTCTCTTTCATTTGCGGAAATAATGTTTCATCATTCCAATTCGCCATAAACATCGTATAGCGGCTATCGATTTCTTCTTCATCCATGACACAACCCATAATCTGTTTCATGGTTGTTTGGAATATCTCCTTCGTTTGCGGCAGACTTAATAGGTCGCAGAAAGTCGAAATGTTGTCGGCCTCATATTCTTTCTGCAATAAGGCACAGAACTCCAAAAACGGCTTTGCAGGAGCCACTTTCTCGCCCAAACTCACTACGCCTTGGATATAGTTGGAGAGGCTGAGCGACATTGAAGACTGGATAATCAACCCCTTCTCTTCTTCTGTCAATCTGAAATCGCCCGAGTTGAGACCTTCCATTGCCCTAATGGTCAGTGCCTTGTCCACAAGTCCCATTCTAGCCAAAACCAGCAACAAAATGGAAGGAGCTACCAAATAAGCCGTACGATAAGTGGTGTCGTCGAAGATTTTTCCAACGCTCTTGGCACCAAGTGCCCAATTCTTCGACTTCACCAAAGTCCATTCAAAAACCTTTCGGAAACCTACCATCGTGTCAATAATTTCGTCAAACCGTTGCTTCGTCAGCAAATGCTCACCTAAGATGGCGATGCCTTCGGCTCTATAGTGTTCAAACATCTGCATGGTGTTGAACAAGGCCACCAGGGCATCATTTGTGTTTTGAGTAAAAAAATTGGAAGAATTGGCATAAATCTCCTGCCGTAAAGCATCAAACAGCTTCCGGCTCTTGACCAACATAGGCTGGTCGGCAGCATGAATCATTTCATGGATGATTGTACTCTTGAGCAAGACGTTATCACTTTCCTTGAAGGCGATTTTAACTGTCACCTCACGAACAGTAAAGATCAGCCGGTCGCTTCGACTCAGTTGGGAGTTGAAGCTGGCCAATACGGTGCTCTCATCCTCGTCTGTTTTTTTGCTGCGGTCGGGTGCGATGTCAACCACGATAGTTTCGGGCAACGACTTGCCCAAAACATTGGTAAACACAGTAGTGGCAGCATCCCTGAATTGTCTACGGATGCTTTGCTTGGCTTCCTCTATCTCTGCCCGAGAGTAATCCTCCATCAACAGGGCAATGCCAAGTCCTTGGTCGTCTTTAATGATGACTTGCATAGCCAATTAATTCTGCATCCAAAGTTACTTTGAACGTACAGGGCGAACAGTCCTTTCGGCTTTACGATTTTCATAATTCATCTCATAGTACAGTTTTTCAACCCCATTTGAGTCTTCTTGAACATAAAACCAAAAAGATATGGCACATTTTGAATCTTGTGGATAAGGCGAGCTCGACCAGTATTTACCCAAATCTGCATATTCTCCAGGCAAAAAGATGCTCTTTCCATTGGATGCCTTACACAGCATACCCGTCTCGCCATTTTGGGTGGTCCAAGAACACTTGGTGTTTTTGTATAGTTCCACCCACTCCGTATCCGTCGGCGTGCGCCATCCTTTCTCCCAGCCGTATTTCTTTTGCAACTTTTCAGTATCTTTCCAAACCAAGAAATAACCAGGCTCCTCAGGTTCGTATGCGCCCACATTACAAGTGGCCCATAAGGTTCCGCTGGGCAAACCGAGATCGACATATTCATGGCTACCGGTGACCGTTGCCTCTTGTTCTTCTTCAGTGGTTTTCGCCTGTCCAGACCCAAAACACCCAGCGAAACAAACCATTGCCATTGCAAGCATTAATGCCGCAAAAACTTTTGTTGATTTACTCATAGCTTTTTTTCCTTTCTTTTTGATTATTAAATATTCTGTTTTCTATTATGTTGATTCAATTACAAGATTTACGCTGAAGATGAGCCTTCATTTCCGTCTTTTTGAACAATGAAGTCTTCTGGGAGAATGCGTTTCATGAACTCAGGGTCTTTCTTCTCCTCTTCAGATGCAGCCCTGTAACGCCTATCACGGCTTCTTTTCAGCATGGGCAGCAAATCGTTTTCGACCACTCTCGCATTGCCAAAGTGCTCATCCTTCTTTTGCGAACGAAAATAAGCTATCGCTTTCTCTTTGCACGCTTCATCAATCATCAACCAATTCGCTTCATTTTTCGCACTTGTCGCCTTGTTTAGTAGGATTTGCCACAACTCTTCATCTTTATAGTCCACAAATTCTATGATTTGGAAACGGCTTTCCAGGCCCTTGTTGACGCGCATCATAGCTTTCATCTCGTTTGTGTAACCGGCCATAATGACACACAACTTGCTCTCATAATCCTCGTTGGTAATGTTGCCCACAATATCGGCTACCACCCGAGGATTATCCCTCAACTGATAGGCTTCGTCGATAAACAGCACTTTGCCGATATTGTCCTCAAAAAGCTTGTCGATTTGTGCCGACGAGTAGGTCAAAAGCTCGGCGCCGCGCAACTCGGTCATTGGCGAAGCGTCGTTTGAGGTGAGTATTCCTATCTCTTGGAGTATTTTGCCGATGATTCGGGCGATGGTGGTTTTGCCCGTACCCGGATTACCCGTAAAGATGAAGTTCAGTTTGGGCAACTCTGGATCCCGATCCGGGAAGTATTGCATCATCTCGCGTTGGGTCTTGCAGTCATAAAACAAGTCTTCAACCGCATGCTTCACTATGGTTTGGCCAACCATAGAATCCAACTCCTTGAGCATTTTTTCCTTAACCAGCAATTGTTGGTCGACAAGCAGCCTCAAATCATCTGGTAGATGTTCTAAATCGAGTGGCTCGATGCCGCCTTTCTCCTTCTCCCTATAAGCACCCATAATCCTGTTCACCAGATTCTCCATCTCCCTCACATTACCAAATTTCTTGTTGCGGTAGGCATATTTGAGTGCAATGATGGTTCTCAGGGCATTCCTGAACTTTTCCGTTGTTTCAATATGAGCGTCAAGAATCATCTTTTGGGCAATCTCGAACAAATCCTTGGGCTTATAATCCTCAAACTCAAAGAGGCCGAGATTGTTGAAACGGCTGCGGAAGCCCAAGTTGCCTTCGTTGATCAAACGTTTGATCTCATCGGTATAACCGGCAAATATGACGAGCGAATCGTTGTTTTCCTCCATAAACTGAATCAGCACCTCAATGGCTTCTTTTCCATAGTCGATGCCATTGTCGCGGTCGCCATGCCCCGACATCAGCCCGTAAGCCTCGTCGATGAACAGCACGCCTCCCTTGGCCCTTTCGCACACTGCTCGGGTCTTGGGCCGTGTCGAGCCCACGTATTCCCCGATAAGCTCACTGACATCAACTTTCACGAAATGGCCTTTTTCCAAAAGTCCATCCTCTTTCAGTATTTCGCCAAACAACCGTGCCACGGTGGTTTTTCCGGTACCAGGATTGCCCATAAGCGCCATATGGGGACGGAACTTGACACCGTTCTTACTATCACGGGAATCCTTCAAAGCTTTCTCATACTCTTTAAACTGCTCTCTTACATTCTCAATTCCCAAAAGAGAATCGAGCTTTTTTCGAGCCGTGGCCGTGTCCATCCTCTTTATCAGCTCATTCAAATCCCCAATAGGATATTTTTTGAAGTCCTTGATCAGTCTCAGGGTGACCTCCTTGTTGTTGGAAGTCTTGGACGGAAGGCCGTTTTGCCACAAGCGACGAACGATTTTTTCCCATTCCAGGTGACCGAAAATATCATCCAGCCCGTCGTCCATCAGGCGGCGACGGTTGAGTATGTTGCTGATTTCGTCTTCCTGGGGATCCGACAAAAAGAACAGCGACTTAGGCAGTTCACCATGCAAGTCTTCCTTATTCATGTCAATCCAATCCTTGAATGGCGACCTGAACAGGAACTTGTTACTGTAATCTTCCTTGTATTTTTCGTCAAAGGCCCTCCCCCAACCGTAGTTATATATTGCAATGAGCTTTAAACCAATTCCCCTGGTTTCATATGTCGTTTGCAAGCGTAAGAGTTGGTTTTCATACACTTTTTGTTCGGCTTCACTGTATTCCAAGGTATTGGGATTGACAAAAACGACCGCCACTTTCCTCTTCGGGAATCGGTCTGTCATCGAAATAATCTCATAGAAACCGACATTATTAAAGTCAGCATAATATTTTGTCCCGTCTGTCCCGTCTTTTGAATCAACTACTTCGAGTGGGTTTCGTACAACTGGAGCTTGCATAGTTTCCTGCGCATATCGTATGGGTCTGGTTTTATGAAACGGTCCTCTGCCTGCAAAAAAGTCTTTCTTGCCAGTAGAGTTCTCTTTTTTCGTTTCTCCCTGCCGTTCGTCACGCAAAAAGAAGTGCGTCAATACATCCTCTTCATAGCTCCAGATCTTGTCATCGTAGAAAACGGCGGTATAGCCTTCTTGTCGCAAATAAAGGTATAGCGCTTCATAAAAGTCATGCAAACGCAAATCCTTGGTCACGAACACCTCGGCATCGCTATGTACGCCATAAATAGCCGTGAACAAGCCTTTGTTATTGATGTCTAAAGCATCTATCCTTTCCGTTATCATCGATTCCTGCGTTGGCGTAATTCATCCTTCAGTCTTTTGGCAGCTCCTTTGCGTCTTAATTCGGTGCCACTTTGAGCCTGCTCCATCTTGCCGTCACCCCCACGAAGTGGCGCACTTAATTCTCCCAATTTATGTCCACTCTTCTCAATCTTGGCTTTGATTTGTTGCATACGCATCAAAAAAGTGTCTCTTGACTCTTTTTTGTCATTACGATGGAAGACAATCTTGTTGACCACCTCATCTCCTCGTTCCTCATTATAGATAATGATGGAAAGCTCTTCTTTCGTAGTAGGATTATATAGTATGGCGAATGTCCCTTCCCTAGCATCTTCTTCATCTTCACCTCCTATGAAGCTTGGATTTTCCTTCAATTCCCATCCTTTCATAACATCGAGAATATCGTTCATTACCACAATTCGTTCTTCGCACAATATTCCCAATCGGACGGCTTCCTCACGCAGACAATCAAGCTCCTTCTCCATCCCTTGCATCTTTACAATCAGTCCATCCAATTCTTCCACATCGGCTCCTTCACTATAGATACGTTGCTTGACTTTGTCAATATCTTCCTCCAACTTGTGGAACTTGCCATGCGTCCAATAGTCAGCTTGCAATTCTTCCTGTTGGGTCTCATCATAGATGGAATTCACCTTCAGCTGCATACTTTCCTGCATCATGCGAAGCAGGGTATCTACGGTAGTCTTGGCCAGATTCTGCTTGGCTTGCCATTTGGCCTGTTCGCGCACGGCCTCCTTTTCCATAACTATAGTTTCGTCAACCAAATTGTTGACATCGGTGATGGTACAGGACGCGGGGTTAGACCTAATTCCAGTAAGACGCCTTTCCAATAGTGCAATTCTGTCGCGCTTAGCTTCTGACGCGAAACGGTCAACTGGGGTACGCTTTCTGACCGCTTCAAGCAAAGCCAAGGCCCGACCCGCAGCCAGTTTCTTCTCGTTTTCTTCACTCTCGCGCAATTCAAACAGGGTTTTCACACCTTGTTGAAGCGTTTCTATCTCTGTTTGCTGCAATGCGAATCTTTCATCTATATCTTCCTGCAACTGAGCAAGATTGTCATTCATTTGTTGCAGCCCCTGACCCAAAACATCAAGACCTTCGCTCAACGACACAATTTGTTCCTGTTGCTCGTCCATCATGGAATACATATCTTCCATTCGTTCATCAAAAGCCCTGTTTTGTTCATCCACTATGGCTTGCATTTGTTCCGTAAACTGCCCTTGCTGTTCTAACATCGATTCCTGGAACGAATCACTCAGTTCTTGCAGTCTCTCGGCATAGCGTGCATCGTTTTCCAACAGGCTTTGATTCACCCGTCGGGCCTGGTCGTTAATCTGGGCACCAAGTCTTCTTTGCATTTCCTCGATTTGCTGCCTCAGCTCCTCTTGGTCTGCTTGGCTGTAGGCTTGCTGTGCCTCTGCCATTCTACTCTCAGCATCCTTTGATGCTTGCAGCAAGGCTTCATTTTTGCTGTTTTGAATCTCGGAACGCAGTTGACTACGCAGACGATCTATGGCTCTTTCCAAGCCGTCGTTGATTCCTGTGATGTCCGTACTTTTTACATCTCTACTCATATTATTTTTTATTGTTGTTTTATCGGTATTCCTATGGTTGTTATCGATTGAGGGTCGACGGCCACCCGTTCAACATGCCGCACCCCAGTGTTCATCGTGTCAAGAAAAGCGTCAAGCCGATGCGTCAAAGGGATGACCCTTTGGTTGGAAGAGCCTCGGATGCCCACTCCGTCGTTAAGCGATTCCACATACTCGCCGTCAATGAGGACATCCACCTGTCGCAGCAAGGCTTCAGCATCAGGCAGGTTATGGAGTTCCTCATGCCTAAAACCCGTATAAACAATGACCGTCATCTCCGGCCTTTCCTTATGCACCAGTTCCAACAGCCTTCCTACCCCCTTGGCCTGCAAAAAAGGCTCTCCTCCACTAACGGTCACGCCGTCCATATTGGGACGCGAAACAATATCGTAAGCCAAGGCGCCGATGTCAATGTCGACACCACCGTCCAGAGGGCGGCTTTCGGGCGTGATGCATCCCGGACAACGGCGCAGGCATCCTTGAGTCCACAACACATAGCGTCGTCCCGGACCCAACACATGGCTGCCGTAGCGGCACACATCAAAAACCCTAATACTGTCCATGCTTGGCTTTACTCCATTTCTATTGTTTACTCACAAGGTCTTCCAGATTCATCTTATCCCGCAAATCCAAGATATTACGAAGTTTTAGATCCGACGCATCAATTGACCGTCGTGCTTCTTGGATCAGCCTTTGAATTTCAGACGGCTCTTTAGACGACTTGGCTCCGCTCGGGCTGACCGACTCCAGATATTTCAGCGTCTCTTTGTTCTTTTTGATATGCATCTCCGCCTTGCTTTTCAAATTCTCATACTCATTGATGACAGTTTGTGCCTTCTCCTGCACTTGTGGCACAAACTGGATGGTGTCAATCTCTTGGAGTTGTTTCATCGCGTTTTCAGCGAAAAACAACAACAACACAGCGCGTTTCAAGGTATTCTCTTCCGCAGAGATACTATCAAACTCAGACTTTATCAGATTTTCACATTCCTTGAGGTTGTTGTCACCTCGCATCATCTCTTTCAGACTCTCCATATGGTATGGTTTTTTCGTTGGTTTTGAGTACTATGTTTTTCTTTTGGCCTTGGATATCACATACCGTGACATAGATGTTTTGGAAGCCATCCACATACGTTTCCATCGTCAAAAATTTCACGGGAATGCCATTAACTGCGGCATCTTGATTCTTGTTCGGGACAAGTTCTCGCCAGGTTATATCGTTCCAAAACTTGGCTTTCAGCGTTTCGGGACCAAGGGGAACACAAAACAGCTCATGGTTTTCGCCGCAATACCGCCCTAAATTCGATGCACCATAATACAACTGCATAGGAACACTCCATAATTCATCAGGTAGAATATAGGAATGCCAGTAATCGTTTTTGAAAGCTTCCCTGTCATAAGGCTCCATCACGACGACACGGCATGAAGCCTTGCTTTGCAGAGCAAACCTGAGGGCATAGTTTTTCAGAAGGCCAGCTTCGTCAAACAAATAATACGGTATTTCATTTGCCGCTTCATCATCTTGTCGTTCTTCATTGCAGAGAGACGCGACCAAGCCCTCCAAGGCGAGTTGCTCAGACAAGCGCTCATTCAGTCCTTCGATGGGCAACCATGGGTCGTAATAGTTGTCATAAGTGTACTTGCCTCTGTCTTGGTCAAAGAAATACATCAAATTCAATCGAAGCATATCCTCGTCGGAAAGCTGTTGCAGCAAGTCGCCTATCTTATGGTTGACGATGAGCTTCTCTTCGATACAAAACCGTTGGATGTCGTCACGCCTGCATCGATAGAAAAGCATCCTGTTGCTTTGTACATATCCCAGCACAAAGGCCTCTGACGCTTGCATCCTGTTGATGGCATACCAGGCGTCAAGCTCAACATCCGACACAAAGTGTGGATTCTCCAGCCGTTGTTGCACCCAAGAATTCATAATATCTTTACTCCATTGGGAACTTCAGCATCCTCGAGCAAACGTTTCCTAAACAAGCCAATAAAGACAAGCCTAAGATTCTCGCAACCTTCAAAAGCGCTGCTCCCAATGGATCTTACACTCAGGGGTATGGAAATTCTTCTCAGGCTGACACAATTCCGGAAGGCGCCACTTCCTATCGATGTAAGATATTTGCCTAACTCAATCGAATGCAGCAACTCGCAATCCTCAAAAGCTCCGTCTCCTATGGAAACGACCGAATCGGGAATGGAAACCGACTGGAGTTGAGAGCAGCTTTCAAAAGCATTGTCACCAATCAACGTGACTGAGTTTGGAATCACAACCCTTTGCAGATTATCGCAGCCAAAAAAAGCGCAGTCGCCTATCAGTCTTACAGAATTGGGAAGCCTTATTTCTTGCAGCATCTCACAATGTTGGAAAGCACATTTTCCTATTGTGGTGACTGAATTGGGGATGGTTATGGAGGCAAGGCTCTTACATCCCCGGAAAGCCAGTTCACCTATTGACTTCACAGAATCGGGAATCACAACGGACTTCAAGTCTTCGAACCCTTCAAACGCACTGTTTCCAATATCCGTAATACGTTGTCTGTTTAATTCAGAAGGGATTTCTATTCGGCCACTCATCTTACCTTTGGCATAGATTACGCCATTGTCGACCCTAAAGTGTACTTGTTCCTCAACCAACGGGATATTACAGTCAGTACAGAGTTCATAATCTTCAGTAAAAACTCTTTTACATTGTGGACATATCATAGCAATTCGATTTTATATGAAAACCACGATTCTACCCGCTATTTCACCATGATAGACGCTACGGCCTCCTATATAGATATCGCCACGCCCGTTTTCTTCACTGAAATAAGCTTCGCCTTTTCTGTCTGTGTATTGATCAGCACACCCGCGAAACAATCCTTCAAAAACAACGGAAACTCTCTTGTCTTCAACCGGTTTCCCGTCTGATTCGTTAATAACTTGAACTATGAACATTTTTTTATTTTTATAGATTTGGGTTTACGCATCCATATTGACAATATCTAGCAGGTTTCCAGTTTTTTGGACATCCCCACGGGAGGCCATGTTCCGGACAACACATAGATTCGTATTTATTTTTCAAGGCGATGTATTCATCATCCAACCTTCTCTTTGCCTCACTCAACGATTCATAATCACTTTCCAACCTTTCCTTTGCCTCACTCAACGATTCATAATCGCTTTCCAGTTTTTGCTTTGCCTCACTCATTGCCTCCAATTCTTTCTGAAGCGAGGCGACCGTTGCATTGAGTTCGTCGATTTTTGCCTTTCTCTCGCCCAACTCATGCTGAAGTTCCCCTCCCGAGGCCATTTGCTGTTCATAGAAAGCCCGCTCTTTCTTCAAACACTGTTGAAGCGCGTCGGGCAAAGGATCAGGAAAAGAGACCGCCATTCTGCCGCAATTTGGACATATCATAGCTCCCTCTTGAAGCTCGCTATCACAAACTCTACAATTCATAAGGAACGGTCTTTAATTAGTGCATATATTTTTTATATTCCTTGTTCTCCATGAAGGTGTGCCAATCATTGTTCCAAGATTTGAGGCTATAATTAGGGATTGCCATTTTTACCGCTTTCTCGATTGAATTCTTATATGAATTGGATACCACATCCGACACTTTTGATTTATTGAATTTTTGCTCCAGACACAAGTAAGCTGTCATACCTGCCCAATAGTCTAAATCATCATTAATACCACCTCTGAAATCCTCTTCAAGATTGAGTTTGTCACAATCACCAACCGAATATAGCCGCCCATAACTATTGGAAAAGTATTCCGCCAATCCTTCATAAAACCAAACAAACGGATGTGATGTCTGCGTGTAATCCCAATTGCTAAAATACATAAAATGGTTCATTTCATGCCATAAGACTTGCTTCGAACGTTCATCTTTGGTGTTTTCGCCAATCTCGTGGTCCGGCACTTCCCAAGCTTCAGAAGAGAGGATAACCCCGTCTGTAATTACACCATCTAAACCATACCTAAAGCAATATAAACCGATTGCCCAGGTTCCAGGGTCGCCATGGCCTAGCTGTTCACAAATACTTCGAAAATCCTTCACCGTCTTTGCCAAATAGATGGGTAGTTTTCTTCCATTGAGCGAGTCAGGGTATGGATACTTCTTCATGAAGAGTTCACCGACAGGAACGGCTTCGTGGGCATAGCGTTGGCAGATCAAGGCCTTGTTCCGTTCAACAACCGAGTCTTTCGTGGAATAGAAAATCACGAAAAGATTATCCTCAAGGCGATGCATGCTGTCGATATCCTCATAACGGTTCCAATCAGTTGAATCCCATCTTAAAGAGTCATAAACACCTCCAACATCGGAACTGTCATTCCATAGTCCATTGAACCAATCAATGGTGGATTGGGGGATGTCAGCCTGGGTGAGGGGACGCTGTTCTCCAAACAGATTTTTCAATACAAAATAGGCCATAATGCCGCCGATTGCTATCGCCAGCACCCATTCCAGTACAATTGCAATAACATTTTGTTTTCTTTTCATTGTATCAAGCATTTGGTTCTATTGGGTAGAATTCTCCATCGAGCATCTTTTCAAAACCGGCAGGAACATGACCAATGGAACATTTCCCTGCGGTTTCAACATAGAGATAGTCTTTGCCTTCTTTTGAGAACACGGCCTCTTGATATTGTCTCAACGAATCAAGACCTTCCATAATTTCGAGTCCCACTGCGGCATGACTGCCAAGATTAGTGTCACCAAGCAAGTAGCAACAAGCAAACCCGCATGCGGCAAATAATGCGCCTACCAAGGCGGCATGGCAATCACAGTCTCCGTGCTTATCATGTAATGATTCCGAGGGGAACCTGCAATAATCCTTGTAGGCTGTACCTCCTTCAATAAGAATGCCTGTATTATGCCCTTCAACCATCAGTTCATCACACAACTCATCATACTGGTATTCTATGTTAGGCGGCTGGCAGATAGCCATGATAAGCTGGATCTTTTCAATTGACGATAGACTGTTTTGGCTCGAAAAAGCATTGATTAACGCAGCCATACGTTTTACCTTGGAATAGATATCCCCTTCTTTGTTGTCAGACCTAACTTCTTGTTCAACCATATTGGCAGCAGTTTTAGTATAACCGCCTTCATACATTCCTTGAGGTGTTCTTCTAGAGGGATTTTGAATTCTCAATTCCATTAGTTTATCTTTGTCAAAATACAAAGACTCATCAAACTTAAGAGATCTGGTAGGCGTGTTTAGCATTGCGACTTGATTGACTTTTTCTCCATATTTCTCGTCTTCGTCCTTGGCGAGGCCGCTAGTTCCATTCTTATTCTCTGATTCCGAATTGTCTTTGAGCTTTTCTTGTTTCCGTCTCCTGCCTTCAGTACGGTCGTCATCGTGGTATACTCTTCTATTTCCTTCTATTAGAGATCCGCCATAACCTTCAATAGGCCAACGACGCGCGTTGTAAACTGACCAGTTGAGTATAATTGTAATCAAGGCGCAAACAAAGACGGGAAAATAATCGCAGTCAATCCAGAAAATGGAGGCAATGATTCCACAAACAGAAACAACAACCAACCATACCATCCATCCTGTGACACCCACATTGAGGTTCATCTTTTCAAGGAAAGACTCTAAGGTGTCTGTACGATCCATTAACAACAATCGGATGGGATGAATGATTAATAACCATAGCACAAAGAACCAAGCAATAAGATTTGTGGTCTCGTTCAGCATACCTCCCAGAAGGGGGAAAAACTTGTATTGAGCAATACGCTGGAACAATGAGAAAAGCAGCAAATAGATGCAGAAAGAAAGCAAAACGGTAGGAATAGGTCCTCTCCTCTCTCGTTGCGGAATCTCATCAGGGTCGAGAATAAAACCTTCGTAACGAGCTAACAGCATAGCAGCAGCGGCTCTGCAAATCATTGGAGTTCCATTGTCATCGTTTTTCTTGAACGGGTTGCGCCAGTCTTCTGTACAATAGCCATAACCCCAAGCCATCGCCTTGTTGTCCCATCCCACAGGATAGACATGGAGAAAACGCCATAGTTTGCTGCACAACATAGCGTAGAACGTTTTACCGTCTTGAACGGAAATGCCATTGCTCGCTTGTTTGGTTTTAACTTTTTTCCTACGGTAGCAGTTCTTTTTGAAATAGGGCCAACTGTCCTTGAAGCCAACTCGATTCTCCGCATCATCCCTTTCTTCTTCAATATATTGAAGCACATCCTCGTCCGGTTTTTCTCCTTCGGTTTCCCATTTATGCTTTCCAAACCAATCTCTTCTCGGGCATTCGCAATCACCAATAAACTCTGGCGTATCAAGAAGTTCGCCATTCAACCAACTTTCCCTATCAGCGTAATACTTATAAATTTTACCATTGTCGATATAACCTACTGGTTTGTCCAAATTAGGTGTACTTCCTCCTTCTTTGTCATACTCAATCAAATAAATCTTGCACACACCATTTTCATAAATGGCACCTCCAACAGGTTTACGACCATGGCTTTTCAAATAGATAGCATGGTCGAAGGCACTGTCAAGATCGCCGCGATTCTTTTCCACATAACCGACCAGTTTATCCTTGATGGTCCAACGGATGTTGCGAATACGGCGAAACAAGCCCAGCGGACGCTCTTCGGTGTAGAACCCATCATTTTGATAGTAGTAAAAATAAGCTCTCTTTCGAAAGATAGGTACGATTAGCGTACGCCATATCCAAACAATCAAAGCGGCAGAAATGCGCACAATGATGTAAAGAAGAAAGATTATTAATATCAGTTTGCCTAAATCTTTAAGATTATTTATTAACTGGCCGATGGTAATATTGTTTAGAACTAACATTATTATTACAAATTAAAATCATTAACCATTCCAATATTAGTAATTGAAAGTCCCTGAAGTACGCTCAGTTCATACGCACCTTTCCTGGTGTCATACATCCCGGTTTCGTCCTCCATCCTCAATATTCTCCTCCAATGAGATGAATCTTCAGGATGACGGTCAGGCACAACAATACTTGCAAAATAGAATGCCGCATCTAAAACATCTGCCGATGGGTAACTTCGCTCGCCAATTACACCACAGACAGAATAGCGTCGGATACCAACCATCCATTCGTTCAAGTTGTTATCCAAAACCAAATCTGACAATGTATTAATCGGTCGACCCGCAATATCAAATGCAACATCTTCTTTGATGTATTTTAGCAATTCATTCCAAAACTCAGTTGCAGCATCTTCTTCTACATCAGAGAACAATATGGATTTCAAACGATTAAGTAAACCATTATTTGTGTTAATCATCAAAGCGTTTCTAAGAACTCCATAGTGAATCTTATCTCTTTCTTCCGATCCAGTACTATCAATAGCTTCTCTTCCAACAATATCTCTACCAAATTCATTGACAGAGACTGTGACGCTGGCATTCACCTGATTTGCAGTTAATACACGTTGGCCTTCGCAATCACCTAGAACGTCCGTCTGGAATTTGTTCTCATCAAATAATTCAGCTAATTCTGAGTCAAATTTGACCTCTGAAACGCCAAAGACACTATCTATTCTATCAGTGATTTTATCACAGATACTGATTGCATTCTTATAATAATCAATCTCACGTTCAAGAGTTGAATCATAAGCAGACATTTGCAATCGATAAAGTCGCCATCCAACATATTCCTTGATTTTTACTTTTATGCCATCAACAATCCCAAAATGATACTTCAAAACGGCCCATAGAACGCAAATCAAGAAGCAGGATGCCACCAGAACAATGCTACCCGATTGAGTTACAAGCCATGGAGTATCAATGACGCCAATTGTATTTAGGCCTTTAATGATTGTCAATAACACAGTGGGAAGCAGCACTCCCAAGAGCACTGAACGCACCAATAAACTCAACGGAACGGGATGGAACGACAAAATGCGCTTAATCTTATTTAAGATGCCATTGCCCGTAGAATCGTTTGAATCTTCTTTCATCCCTTCTGGTCCCATCGAGTTGGCGAACTTCCTGTATGCTTTGTCATACTCGCCAAAATTCCCCAATGGATAATCCGTTAAATTCGGAAAATCAGTATTTTTGCCATCAGCCGTACTTCGATTTCTCAACCTTTCAATCGTCGTTTTTTGCAAAACAAAGAAGTCTTTCATTTTCTTCAACCTTGAAAGAAATTGCTTCATTCCAATGGCGCGATTACCCTTATTATCCTTATCCCAAATAGTTGATAACTCTTCTTCAATCCTCTTTTTTTGCTCAGAATCACAAATAAGACTTTCATATTGATTGTCAAGATGGTTTTTATATTTCTCAATTGTAAGGAACGAAAAACCATCGACATTGGAGCGCAGTTGGCGCAAAAGACCTCTTATGTATTTTTTGAAATATTTAGGAATTAGGTATTTGGAGAACAATGCCCATGGAGAAATCGGAGACTTGGGGCACAATTCGTCTGTAGGAAGACTATCATAACCACCTTTTAGTTTCCCATAAATGGACTTCCATCCTAAATCCGACTCAAAACTATCAGACAGCGTGGCCGTGGATTCCTTATGCCAATTTTCGCCCAATTCGTCGGTTAAAAACTTGGAAGCAATGGCTTTAGTTAATCCACGGGCGACCCTTTCTTTCTCTTTACTTGGTTCATAATTCAAAGAATACGCACCTACCACATTGAATGGATTGCCATCCACATGACTTAACGTTCCTTGAGTCAATGCCAGATGATAAACTATCTGAACCGTCAAGTCAATATCGTGTCTTTTGCCATCTTTATCAACAAGTTTCGCATAACTGTAATTCTCACCATTGTTATCCACACGGTTGCAATCACCCTGTATGAACACCGAGTCAAAGGGATTTGAATCTGTAGACAGACTCCTTACACGCGAATTCAATGCTTCTCCTTGTTGAAAATCCACTTTTTTAAATGGGAACAATCCGTAATACCTGACTAGGGATGCGACTCCTGCCATAAATGAAGCAGCAACTTTGCGTTTTCGCAACTCCTCAACAATGTCAATCGCCAATCCAAAAGTCTGGTTTGAACCTATAACCACCACAGTCAGACTAGCAACATCAAAATTACCGTCTTCAAGCCTATAAGCAGGAACATCCGCCGGATGGCCTTCAATGTCAATTGAAAGGTCGCCAACATTTGAAAGATGTTCGATTTTCCACCAGCGATGCGTCTCCACATTGAAAGCATTGCCAAATTCGTTCCTTGAAAACGCCAACAATTGTCGATTCATCTTTTGGGCGAACCCGACTTCATCGCTAGTAGTGTCTATTATCCATATTGGACATAACTCATTATACTGCATGAAACGCTCTTTTAGTTTTTACGAAATACCAGTAGAAAATCTTTAATCATTTTTTTCCAGTCCATATTGGAGTTGGACGAGTCCTCATCTTTTGGCAAATCATATTTATCCCAAAACTCTGAAATAAATTCAGTTTCTCTGACCAAAAGTCCATAAGCCAGATCCCATGTTTCAACGAGAGCTTCTTTTGCGCATTCCTCGTCTAATTCTATTTCTGAAAGTACTTTGAACCAGAAATCAATATAATCGTAGAATTTTTTGATGTCACTATTATGGTATTCATTCCCAAGCACAAGATCAATAGTCTTCCCATTAGGGATATAGGATTGACGATCGTGGTGATGAATAAAATCTTTCGTAGTGTCAAATCTAAACCCTGTTAGTTTACTGCCCTTCTTTATCTCTTTAAAAAACTTTACAGAGTCACTCATCTTGGAAGCTAAGATACCAGTTTCTTTATGTTTGTCAAGCAAATAGAAAATAGAAGTGGTAACCATCTTAAGAACTGCATTATTGTGTCCTTTCCATTCGGCCTTAAGTGCATCGACATATTTCGTTTCCTCATCAATCCTACTTTGCTCCGCTGCTTCCCTAACATTCTTCTCAAAGAGTTCAGCGATACTGCCACACCCATTATCCCAGAAGCGCAAATCAATATAAGGTTGATGATGACGAGGCTTGGATTTATACCCCTTCAAATAGCCATCATAATAAAGCAAGTATTCTTCATAATATCGGTAGTCGTCAATTGGGTGTCCAAATTCAACATACAGTTTTACAACTCTGTCAGTAATAGTGTTGTCAGAAACCCCCGTCTTTTCCATTTGGTTGTAACCTGGAGGGAACAGGCCTGCATTCAGCCAAGCCATCTGCGCAAAGTCTGCGACATAGATAGACACGTTTGGTTTTGAATCCATCTCATACCTCGCGGCTAAAGTAATGGAATCAAATGATTCCAATGTCTCAATAAGACCTTTTCGCTCATCTTGGGACAAATTCAACCCGGTAAAAGGTTTGCTCAAAGTAAGTGATTTCGACAGGTCTTCCGCTTTTTCTTTTACCACTTTTGAGTACTCCTCAAAAGCGACGCGGATATTGGCAGCGAAAGTATCGGTACGACCCATCACAAAATATGAATTCCATTTTTCATTAAGCGCAAGCTTGTCAAAACAATCGTTCTTATACGTATAGATAAGATGATCCCTTCCCAAATCATAACTGAGATCCGGACCGGTTCCATTTTGGAGAACCAGTGAAGCATAATCTTGTTCTACTTCGTTGCCTACTACCAACGTGCTGTTGACCTTATCATAAAGCAAACCGAGGTTAGGATAAACGGCCCTAGTCCTATCCGATAACAACCCATTCAAGTATTTGCAATAATTATCCTTCCAATCCGACACCTTGACATCATCTAATTCAAATTCGGCAAAATGGATAGCGTCTATAGCCTTTTGGAGGTATTCTTTACAATCGTCAAGGTAACCACTATTGTCGAATGACAAATTGCGGTACACAATATAGTCAATAAACTGGTCGAAGAAATCAGCAAACTGTTTGCGCCTTTTCTCTGACGCCTTAATCCCATACTTTTCCAATTTGGCCTGCGACAAATTGGAAAACTTTGTTTTATATTGTCCATCGTATGAAATGTCTATTGCTTTCACCAATTGCAGAGAGTGGTTGAGATTGTATTTTTTCAACCAGTTTACACAGGATTTATACGCAAGGTCTTTAATCTTGTCGAGCATACCGTATATTGCCTCCGACAACTTATTCCGACTCTCCTTGTCGTTACAATTAACAAAAATGGTTTCAATTGAGGGATTGTTGTCCGACACCGACTGCATAATCTTAAACACCGCTTCCAGTCCTGTGTAATCATAATTGGAAAGAACCTTTGTAAGCATCGGCATAATGCTTTCTTTTTTACAGCCATCAATTATTTTCTTAACTTCCTCACCAAACAACGAAGTGTCTTTGGTTAAAACGCTTGATGGCAGTGGTTTATCATCACCAAGAAAACCATAATACAACATCTGATGAATAAACCTGTCTTTTACGTATTTCCTTGTTAGTTCCTCCCAGGTTTGAGCCACAAACATGCCTGTGGCTGCAAAACCCTTGATGAAAGGAGCACCCGCAGAATTGAACTTTTCTGTTCTAATGTGATTGCTAATATTAGAATCCAACGTGTTGGCAGCTGCTCTTCCGACCTCAAGAACAAACAAGAAATTAGCCACATTTTCTGACCTCTGTTTATGGCTCAAATCCATACCCTCTTTTGTCACCGAGTCGAACAGAAATGCATTTTGGAAAACGTCAAACTGGAAATGTCTAACATCGTTATCACAGCACCTATATTTATTCATTTGCATACCTGCACGAGAATCGAGTATCTCCTGTGCTCTCACGAATCCATCCTCATCTTGTTCACGCTCTGCATCAGAACAATAGCCATAATAGTCCTTCAAAAAACCATTAATTTCATCAATAATGGCGTAGGCGTTCAACCTATATGCCGCATATAAAGAGGACTGTTGAGAAACATCCTTCAAATAACCTTGAGGCATCACCAGCAACAAGTTAATGGGCAACTGGGTCGCCGCATAGTCCTGCCTAATCCTGATTTCATTCAACATATAAAGAATATCTATCACGCACCCACTACCTGTACCCCCACACGTACCTGAGACAACATAGATTTTGCGAATCGCGGGCTGGTTATTATCATCGATATAGCTCAATTTTCCGGTTATCGTCCTTCTTATTTTATCATAATCAGCAAAAAGCATCGCCCGAGATAGCATCCTGATACCTTCAGCGCCCTTGGTCAATTCTTCCTTGCTTACAATTTTTGTGTCATACCATTGCAAAAACTGGACATACTTTTTCTTAGCATCATTAGTAATGTTAGGATCCGCCACCATTTTTGCGGCGTTTAGAATCATATTGGCTATAGAATGTCCTTTCTTTGTTGCTCCGCCAAGATGCACAAAATCCGGTTCAATAAACGGATACCATTCTTTGCTTGACTCGTCAGTATCCAGATATAAATACTCATTATTATTATCCGCACCATGATTACGGACTTTCATCGCAAATTCTGCAACAGAGGCTATTCCGGCGCCTCCAAGACCGATAAATAAACTGTTCATATAACGGTATGGTTTTTATTATTTCAACTATTGTTACTTAAGTATCAAATCTGCTTCTGAAAACTCGTATGGTCTTCCGAAGCCGTCTTCCACGGTAATGGGACCCTTTAAGATGTTACCCTTTTCCAATTTTACTCCTCCCTGAGTCATGACAACATCATTGCCATCAATCAGTACAAAAACAATCTTCTTTTTGAACACTAAGTTTAATGGTCCCCCATTCTTTGCCTTTACCTTAACCAAAAAACCAGTGTCTGGAATTCCCCAATCAGTATTTTCACACTTTTCAGGTTTACCTATACAAAAACTCCTCATATTCTGAACAGTGAAATCTGAGGTTTCCCCCAACATATTTTTACAAAAGAATTGCTTATTCCTAATTCTTCCAGGGATAATCGTATTCTTCAACAACAAGACCAAGAACACGAGGGCCAGAACGCCTAGCAGCACAATCAACCAGAAAGGCCAAATGAACACCAACGGCCCTTCAGCGTGAACTGTTGTTTTCTGGGGCAGTTTGTCGAGCAGTCCAAGTGCCTCCATGTCCATGGTGAAACTATTCGCCTTCTCGTCCTTGTTGACTTGATAGATAAAGTGATAACCCATCTTGTAGTCGGCGGTTTGGTTTTTGACAAATATTTTCCCTCTTTCAAAAATCACCTTGCCGATGTTCTTGCTTCCTCCTCGTTTGGCGATTTCTTTGTGAGAGTCAAACTCTATTTCAACGATTTGGGGAGTATTTTCCTCAAGAATGCAAGTGTCAATAACAATCCCCCTAATGTATTTGGGTGCTTTAACCTCCTCCTTGTCAAAATCGTATTCCAACGTCAAGTTCTTGTCCTTAGCAATCATGGAAGAGAACAAAACCTTCGAACCCACCTCATTAATGTCATAGGTAATAAGCTGCTTGAGCTTGTCAGCATAAATGACAAACTTCGAGTCTTCCAACAAGTCACCCAATACTGCATTAATATCGTTGCTGTATTCAAAGTTGGGAAAGGTACCCTTAACCAACTCAATGCTTTCCAGAATCTGGTTTTCATCCTTGGCTTCATGCGAGAAATATGTGGAAAGCGTATTAACAGGAACCTCAAGGGTGTTGAATTGCTGGCGCAAGTCGTTCCATTCTTTCTCTGCACGATGCCTTGACCCAGGAGCTTTAGTCCCAGGATCATCCATAATATCAGAGAAAACCACAACGAAATGAATATCCGATTTGTCATCCGACTGAACGAGTTCAACAACTTTTTTTCCTAATAACACGAAATCAGTATGACCTCTCATCAATCTATCATTCATCACATTGTCATATACATAATTTAACTTTTCAACTATATTAGGACGACTATCCTTTGTTATTTCCAATCGAGTTTGTTCCACCTTGGCGATGGTTCCAAAACTAACAATCTGAACAAAATTCCCATCACCGATGGAATCAAAAAAGCGAGTCAAAGCGGGAACGACCTCGTCTTTGTGCTTTCCCATAGTGGCCGAAACATCAATGGCAATAATGTAGTCTGTCTTCAGTTCCGACATTTTCTTGCCATACTCCTGCATGGCAACGGGATACGTTTTCTTCATCTTGGTCATGGCTTCTTGGGCATATGCCTCCAAGCCAAACAGAAACATGGCACACAAGGCCACAAAGAGTTTGATTGTCTTCATATTCATGTTCTATTGGATTAATTTGAGTTGCAAAAATAAACCTATTTATTGATAAAAACAAAAATTTAATAGATTTATTTACGTTTTTTAGTTTTGTCGGTCTTCAGCCGCCTCTCCGGCAAACAATTTGGCCAAAGTTTCCAATGGTTTGGGCTCAGTCAGAGAGCGTTTGTCGAGATATGGCAATTTATGCGATTTATGCATAAATTGCTTAGAACTCTCGTCCAATGTACAAGACGAACATACAATTCTACTTACAGTTTTTTCCTACTTAAAACGCCCAATTGTTTCTTCCTTTTTTCGTAGAAACAGCCCATCATACTATAAACTGTCATTTAGCACAATCCTAAATCCCAAATCATCACTCTTATAGTCTTCCGTCCAATTGCAGGTTCGAGCCACCCTACATTCGGCAGCCGTAAAACGCCAACTTCCTCCTCTGAAAACGCGCGAATATCCATACTCAGGCCCTGTCGGGTCTTTCAAACGAGGGATTTTTGCGTAATAACTTGGTTGATAATAGTCCTTGCACCATTCCCATACGTTTCCGCACATATCATACAGCTCCAATTCATTCGCGTTCTTTTCCCTCACAGGATGAGTGCTCTTCGTGTTGCCAAAATGCCATGCAACAACATCGGGATCGTCGTTTCCGGAAAAACTATATCTTTGGCTTTTGTTTCCACCCCGTGCAGCATACTCCCATTGTGCTTCAGTAGGCAAATCAAACACACCTGTTTTGCCGTCCATTTTCGACTCATAATGCTTATGGAAATCGTTTAGGCGATCTATAAACACCAACACATCCCTATAGCTAACATTCTCCACTGGAAGGTCGTCCCCCTTGTGTACAGAGGGATTCATATCATTCATAAACGCCATCCACTGCCGTTGTGTCAGCGGAGCATCGGCCATTTTGAAAGACGACATCTCAACTGTTACTGAAGGCCTATCTTTTTCAATGATATTGCCCATAACAAAGGTCCCTCCCTCAACAACCTTAAGTCGTTTGATGATCTCAAGGTACATCTTTTCCTTTTCCTCTTTAGGAGCTTGCATCGGAGAAGCGTTCTTTTCGAACTGGCAGGGCAACAACAACCTGAAGCCAATATCATCCGATTTGAACTCAGGAATCCAGTAGCTTGCCCACGACTCGTTTTCCTCAGTAACATCACATTCATTTTCGCCAAACCTAAAACTGCCCCCACAATAATAGTATGTACTTTTGTCCTGTTTGGTTTGCGTCCATTCCCAAACATTGCCCATCATATCGTATAGTCCCACCTTGTTAGGTTTTTTCTTACGAACAGGATGTAGTTCTTTTACATCAAACCATGCACAATCTTCAGCACTATAGTTTCTTTTGTATTTACGCGGAGGCACACCTCCCAATGCGGCAAAATGCCATTCGTCTTTTTCGGGTAACCGAAAACGCAAACCTGTCTTGTCGTTAAGGATGGTCAAGAAACTGTCTATATCATTTTTCGAGACGTTTGTAATAGGAAAGTCTTCTCCGATTGTAGATGACATGTTGCTGCTTTTTCCCATAACCAATTCCCAAAGACCTTGGGTCACAGGTGTCTCTCCCATCCAAAATCTAACATGACTTTCGTTTCGTATCACCGCCATTTTGTCCAACACTTTTGAAGAGATACGTATTCTCTCACTAACATAGGGTGAAATGAAAGAACTTTCCGCAGGCGGATTCGGCTTGAGCATCCCGTTTTGCGGTCTTAGTGCCAAACGACAAACCATTTCACTTTCAACCTTATAAAACTTCAGTTTCAATACATTCTCTATAACGTGTCTGTCATTACCAAGGACACCTGGGTCTACTGTTTGCAACATATCGTACGAGCAAATATCCAAATGTGCCCGACTCTTGGTTTTCATCCGTTCTTTGATTGACTTTCTCTCCTCGCCATTTGCATTACATATCTTATCCATCTCATCTTGATGAAGAGGTCTATACCCCATCGTCAGTTTCTCCGTAAGCCACCTACTATGCTCCGCCCTAATCATACTCTCTTTAACATTATTTGTACCCCCTAACAACCTAGAAACATCCTCTTTTGACGAAAACGGGGTAAGGCCTACTGAACGAAGCTTGGAAGCAAAACTGTCAACAAGATTGATGTTGGCCCATTTGTTTACAATTCCCTCCTGTTCCCACATCCGGTTGCTATATTCTATCAGCGCATCAATATGGCTGCTGTTCAACGTTCGCCGCTTGTAGACAGTTAATGCCAATTTTGCCATAACATTATCCAGCACATCGCCTTTATAGCAATTCTCCAACATACCAAATGGTTTGAGTTTCTCATATCTTTTCCATTCACTCTCCCCCGTGGCAACTTTCTGAATCAAATCGAAATTGTCTTTTTGGTATACAAGAACCTGCAGGACTCGTTTTAATACTATTTCTGGAAGATATAAAGCCGTGGCTATCGATTTCTGAGGATTGTTGAAGCATACTGCAATAGTGCAAGTTTTGCTTTTGTCTGTAACCACCTCGGATAAATAGTTGCGGACTTCTTCTGACGCAATATTGCCCTCGACGAACTCCCACTGGATGTCCATGAAGTTTTCACCAAGATGACTGTATTTGGAGGACTGTTTCATTGGGTCATCCAAATCCTCCCAAGGCCTATCCAATTTGTCTTGACCACATATGGAAATCCTATTTCTGCAAAGCTCAAACAATGCCGCATATCGACCCTTCAGATATTCTGCCTCTTTATTGGCTTGTTCGTCGATGAAGCTTATCGTAGTCCTGTATCCTTTGGTGTGATAATTAGGCAAATGAAACAACAAAGCCGTTTGAATAGCAATTGCCACTCCCATCTGGTTCATACCTGCGATAATCAAATGAACAGCCTTGTCAGTGTCTTGACCAATACCATGGAGGACACCATCGTCATCCCTATAACAGTCTATTGGCAAATACTTTTGGACTTTAGATTCATCAACTCGATTACCCGGAATTACTGCGTAATTGTCAATCAAAACCTTTTTCGCCCATATTTCATGGACATTAAACGGTACAAACTCGAGATTTGCATTGAGCTGTTTATAGATATGGGTCGACTTAAAAATGGCGTACGTGCTTTGGTATTCCAAATCAACGTGACATAACAGTTTCACGCTTTTCCATTTTTTGATGGCTGTTTTTGGTATTCTTTCGCAATACTTTGAAATCAATTCAAGGCAACGCATATTGAACGAGTCATGGTCGTCTTCGTTTTCGTCCCCCATATCCTCGCCAAGGATGTATACTTCTCTTGCTTTCTCCAACAACAAATCATCAATATCCTCACCAGAGGTCCTTTCCCCAAAATAGAAAACGATTTTCTCTTCTTCCTCCCTATTCAATTTCAATTGCAGTTTTGACCTTTCCAATTCAACGTTTTTTCTTGTCTGCACCAAGATGTAATCCGCTCCCGACCTTAACGATTGTTTGATGATGGTAGGGGCTTGCTCATTAACACCTATGACTACTACATAATTGTTGAACCCCTTTTTGTATCTAATCAAACCTTGATTCCATTGGTTTCTATAACTCGACAAAATGCTGACGAATGAAGACAAGGCCAAACCTGAAAGGCAAAAAATACCACATATGGCACTAATCAATGCGATGGCATGCCCTCCACCACCTTTTGAATTAGGAATATTACCAGGGTCGGCAAACTGGGACACCACTTCCCACACAATTCGGACACTAGGCGTATGGCCTTTAGCATCATATATGCCTTCGACACTCCAAACGTATGAAATGGTACATATTAGTGCTATCACCAACGCTATGGCCTGCACAGAATACAAAGCCATCCCCATTCCAAAGTTGGAGAATAATTTTCTGTCCCTATGAACGGGTTCATTCATCCAGATTTTCCTAACAATTACAAAATACAGCGTCAACGTTGATAGGGTAAGAATTATCCTTAAAGCCAACATCCAATTTCGGTATTTTTCAATCGAAACCGCTGCGTAGATCTGTTTTCCGATAGGGTCAAGAACTACCCAAATTAGAAAGGTAGCAATTGCCAAAACAACAAGCATATTAAATGAAAAGACTATTCTTTTCTCGTGACGTGAGAAAAATGAATGAAGTCGGTCGTCAAATGAATCCAAAGCATTGCCAACTTTTGTCCACAGACTTTTTTTTTGTTTTTCTCCTGTTTTGACATTCATAATTTTCATTTTTTTATTTGCTTTCCAAAATGAATTTATACAACATACTATCTTCTCAAGAGTTCGCTTAACCAAACGAGGATAAGAAAATGATAATCAATAGAAAATATTATTACTTCTCATATTACTCACAATTACACCTATGAGAAAAATGATTTTTTTATCATTTTGCGTCTTGGTATAACCATCAAACAGAGGAGCAAGTTTTTTCGTGAAGATACGCCAAATCTCACCATCACAAGTATCCTCTTTGCCCGTGGAGGCCTGACAATACAATCGCTTTATTTCTTCCTTTATTTCGTTTGATTGTATTGCAAACACCTTGGCAATTTGGTCAAAATAAATCTTGTAATCTAGATCGAAATCACTCACAGCTTTCCTCAATTCAAAAAGACTGTGGGGATGGAAACGTAAAACCTTATTATTGAGTTGCGCCAAGAATAATCTATCCCCGCGAAGTCCCATCTCCTTAAACGAAACCTCCGACTTATCCCCTGTTGTGATAGTAACAATTGGCTCGTATTTAGACTGGTTCCCAAAGAAGGCTTCAACACAATCCTTATTTTGAAGTGAATCCAAATATTCAAAGAAGCAATCGTACCAACAAAGAGCAATAAACTTATCAAACCTTTTGGCTTCATGTTTTGAATAGGCATATTCAAGGTCGCATTTCAGAAAATCTTGATGAATATGGCACCCTATTTCACCGCTCTCAATCCTAGGTCGAGCCTCCTCATAAAAACCGTTCAACATATCAAAATACTTATAGTCAACAAAACTATAGCCCGAAACAAGCTTGATAAACACAAAACGATGGCCAAGGCTCGCATCCTGATAAAATGGAACATTCCCAACAGGATGTGAAGGATCAACACAGGTAAATAGCTGGGACTCACCACTGCAACACCAGTGCTTATCTTCTTGCGGAAGCCTGCCTTGTGAGGTGGGATAGAAAACTGGAACAGAATGCACAAAACGGTCGATATATGCATCCCGAGCAGCGTCGTTATTCGAGAAATACCCATCAAACACCGGCTCCAACGGCATGTCAAGCCATGACTTTACAGCATAATTGCTATCATTCATAGCATCTTCTACAAACACTCCCACTTCATTGACAAAAGCTTTAAACAAAGTATCGAACTGGGTTAGCGGGTTGCCCCATGCCATGTCGGTAAACCAGTGCATTTGACCTGGCACCCTTGACAAAACAGCTTTTATGATAGGCACCATGAATCCTCTTTTGTTAGCAGGCACTATGGAAGTGTATAAATCCTCGAAAAGATGACCTTGAACCCACGACTCGTCTTCTTGAACAAATTCGCTTACAGGTGGAAAATAATCCACACACACATCTTTGGCTGTTTCTTTGAAACAATGGGCAAGTGTATGATAAGCACCTATGCTTTCGTGAAACTTATCATGAAAAACTTGTGTCATTCCCAAAAGGCCCTTGTGACCAGCGTCTCCTCTGCGCAAACAAACAAGCACACCGCTTTTTTCATGGGTAATATTCTGAATGATGTCCTCAATATGTTGTATTGCAAGTTCATCAATACAGGCTTGTTTGTATTCCCTCATCTTGAACACCAAATCGCCCATAGCCCTTCTTCTAGCGAACCCACGTCTGTTGTCTTGAACAATCTGTTCAATTTCGGATTCCAGTTCCATTAATGGACGACGATGCCAGAGACTATGTCGGCCAAGTATATCCATTCTGAAAAAATCATCAACCAAAGCAAGCAAACAATAGGTGTATTCCAAGCCATAGTCCAGAATGCATTCATCAACACCTTGTTTCAGGCTTTCCTCAATTCGCTTTATCCAAGCCATTTTCGAATTCGCGGAAGCCTTATCGGAATTGAACTCCGTAGACAACCGGTAATCCACATATTTGCACTCATTGACAAACATTTCGCCCAAATAATTCCATTCATCCCTCGAAGGAATTTCCTCTTCATCAGGCATCATCACTGATTCAAAACTCCTTCGATAATAGGCATAAAGCGAATCTTTAGGCGAAATTTCAAAGTGGTCAATGTTAATCAGATGGTTCAGAATGTATTTCTCAGCAAAAGCCTTGGCCGCTTCTTTCTGTTGATCGGGAGTGGGCAACACCTCTTCAAAGCGAGGTCCCAAAAGGCCTAAACTGTAAAAATCACAGAAGAAGCGACTTCTAACGTATTCTTTCAAAAGGTCATCAGCCTTGGCAATGGTCTTGAATCCCGATCCCACCAAGAACTTCGACCATCGACGCTCGTCTGGATGGGAAACCTCATAACCATTGTAATATGGACCACCTCCGCAAAAAACAACATCCAAATGAGCTGCTATCGCCTGACCAACCGGACAGGCTTGCATGAGATAGCACAATTCGGCAGTGTTGTTATACATCTGGTCGATGGATACCCGAACAGCATTTTGGCTTTCGGCATCCACCGCCAGCACATAGGAGCACACTTCCCAAGGAGTTAGTATTTCAGCCCACCTATCTTTGTCAGGTTGAACAGCAAAGGCACCGAACTTTTTGCCGTCATAATCCAGCACAGCATCAGCCCTGAACGCATTCAACTCCCAAAGCGTGCAGTAGGCATTCAATGAATAATAATGACCATTCATTTGATTTTTATCAATGAACGACTTCGGCATATAGAGCACAAGCCTAAGGTCAGGAGCGTAATCAATTACATGCATTTTGTACAACCTATCAATCAAATACAGCACATCCAGCAGGGCCGAACTGCCCGTTCCACCGACACAAGATGAAAATACCCATACAATAGGATGGTTGCCAAATAATGGTTGTCCAACAAACTTCAGAATTCCCTTAGTAATCTTCGATTCCAATTCTTCAATCTTGTGTTCACAGGCATATCGGCCAGCCATTCGACGCGGCTCAAGTGCGGGAATTAAAGGTTCTGTAAAAGGTCTGGAGCAACCATGAACAGCTGGATCAATGGCCCATTCCAACAAACGCTCACCAATGACATCTGAGGCGGGAGCATTCTTCGCTATTTGGTACAATTGATAGGGGTTGACCGAGCCAGCATGGATATATTCCTCATAGTCTATGACGGGAAACCCGCCCATCATCCGTTGCAATCCATAATCATTATTAATACCCTGCTCTGTTTGACGGTCGGTATCATAAAAAATAAAAGAGCAATCATCGTCCATAGCGGCTTTTGAGGAGTTGTATGCTCTCTGAAACAACAAGGCCTTCAATTTTGCAACGGTTTTCATGCCGGCACCACCGAGACCAATAAACAATCCTTTTTGCATAGTATAAACAATGTATTTTATATCCTTAATTTCATTTTTCAACCACTTCCCTAAATTCCACCCCGTTCTTATACCTTCCACAAGCCGTCACCGAATGGGTGGAGTTCTTATTGTCGAACTTCACCTTCACGCGGTCGTCACCGTCTTTCTTGGCGACCTTCCCGCCTTCCACCACCCAGTGCAACTCTGCCACGTTGTCCATACCAGTAGCTTTGAACCAACCTTCGGATTCTTCCACCACTTGCACCAATGGTCCACCCACCATCTCTTTGCAAAGGAATCGCGTCATTTCAGGCAGGATGATTTCTTCGTAATAGTCAGAAAGTTCATCCCTATATTCATCCACGTGAAGCGAATGTCCACCGCCCTCAACGGTGTGCAACTCGCTATGCATCCCCATCGCAGAAGCCTTGTCGTGGATGGCCTTGGAGCCATACATTCGGTTGAAGGCCCACTCGTTGATAGGTCGACCGCTCGTCACCCAATTTCGCATCCATATGGCCAAGTCCATCATATTGCCGAGAAGGCTGTAGACAACCTTATCCACATATGGGTCGAGCATCTGGTCGAAAGGATAGCCGTAATCGTAGGGTACAATCCGGTCGGCATCACCATGGAAGGAAAGGATGCTGGTCTCAGGAGAGTTCTTGAGCATTGAGAGGTTGTGTACCGCGCCCCACATGTTCACCACGGCCTTGATTTTGAACGGACGGTCGTTCGATCCGCTGACCGAGTTGATAGGGCCAAGGTCGGAGTCAAGGCCCAGCGACTTGCAGAAGTTCTCGCCGTTGATGTTCCAGTCTTGGTCGAATAGGTTCCCGATGGCATGGAGCCCCTTGTCAAACCAATCAACAAGCGTTTCTGTTGCCGTAGAAACCCAACCTTTAAAGCCGTCTTTCCTTGTCGACTCGGGACGGTTCTTCTCCTGCATAAAAGCGAGGTTGAGTGCCGTGATGGCACCTGCGCTGGTACCGGCAGCAAAAATCATAGTCGTGTCGATGCCAAATTCATCGGCGTTCTCCATCAGGTAGCACACGGCAGCATAGGCGTCCTGCACGGCGCGATAACCAGCCCGGTCGACATCTGGAGCCATAGGCTTGAAGCCCAAGCGGTAGTTCATAGAAGCCACCACATAGCCTCGCTCGGCAAAGTAGTGTCCCATCTCAGGATAGCCGAGGTCTTGTTTGTCGCCGTTATAGAAAGCGCCACCGTGGATAAGCAGCAGCAAGGGCCTCCGAGATTGTGTCACGGGCTCCTTGGGATAATAGATATCCATATCAAGTTCCAAGTCCTTATCAAAGGCCAGATCTTTCACCTTATTAATAAAAATTTCCCCAAAGTCACCTCCCATATCGGGATAGGTGGACCAATGGCCTTTCACGTCATGAGCATACACTCTACCCTGCTCCACGGCCACGTCGTAGAGGGACTCTTTGTACATCGGCTTGAAGTCGGTCTTGTCGGGTTTGCAGCATGACAACAACAATGCAAGGCAAAGCGACAGAAAGCAACCTGTTCTTTTCATAGTCCAGTGCCATATTTATGAAAACGGATGAAACCAGATTGCAAAAATAACAAAAATCCGCAATTAGTCCAACATCTTCAGTAAAAAGCGGTAATTCACCTCTTTGGGGTCGCCATACAGGTCAATGAACCTTTGCTTCTGGTTATGCACCCTTTTTAACAGCTCCTCAATGGGGAAGTTATTACCGGGGCAGTCTCTATCTTTGTGAAGGTAGTGATGGGTGCAAATGTCAATATTGCCATATCCCAAACTGAGCATGCTGAGGAGCATGATGGAGGCCTCCAGTTGTTTGTCTTCCATCGTGTCGTAGTTGAAGTCTCCCTCGAAGCAGACGCCAATGCTGACCGAGTTGTAGTGATGGACCTTATCGTTGACGTGCGCGCCTTTTTTCCATCTTGGTCGGCCTTCATAAATCTCACCATTTTTCCGAACATAGTAATGGTAACCAATTCCAGCCATTGGTGGTTTTCTATCCAGATGCATTTGATGAATATCTTCAACGGTGAATGACCCTCTTTTACCAACATGATGAACAACAATGTATTTGGTCTTCGCTCTGGTCATCAAGGGTTCTGTAAACGAGAATTTGGTGTGATGGATCATAGGATTTAGAGTTTAACGTTTTCAGCACTGTTGCGAGATGATTTTTTGAGTACAGGCCGTACCAAAAAACCATAGTAGCGGCTGTAAATGTACACATAAGAACTTCCCATATTGAAGTAGAAACCAAATGCATAGTTCGGGAAGTTGGGGTTGAGCAATCTCGACCAATAGTACCCTTCTTCTTTATCATCCACAAGTTTTTCTTTATCACGAAGGCCACCGATGGGCAGGAAAAGGCTATTGCCATTGCTTGCGGAAAAGAGAAGCCCTTTCACACCTTCTTGGGTTGTCCACTTTTTAGTGGTGTTATTCATCAATTCCTCCCACTGTTCGGTTGTTGGCATGCACCATTCTCTACCCCACTTTACCGTGGCAACGTCATCTTTGGGCAAAAGGATAATCAAATGGTCAGTAAAGCCGTTATGGCCATGATCGTACCTGCTACAATATTTGGTTAGCTCGTCCCTATTGTTTTTAGCGTATCTGTAAGACTTCCAGTAATAGGGCACATTCGGTTTCTTCAGTTTAGTTTCACCCCATGCATAGTAATCGCCACGATCTTCGGGTTTATTGGCGCCCACATTGCATGTAGCCCATAGGGTGCCGCTCGGCAAGCCGAGGTCAACATAGGCATAGCCGTTAGAGTTGTTGTTTTCGTTTGTCATCATAATATTGCTTTAATTCAAGGGGACTTCTAGTAATTATTGATTACCTTATTGGGGGTTGATGGAATGTCGAAGTCCCATTTGGGCAATCCTTACAACCCGTTGCAAAGGTATGCTTTATATTCTATATCACAAACCATTTTGACATTATTTCTGCATTTGATGGTCATGATGGCAATATTTAGTTTTATAATGGTTCGGTGACAGATTTGTCGGAGATGATGAGTTGGGTGATGAAGGCTAGGACTAGGACGATGAGGGTATGCATTATCAATAAAGTTGGATAAAAATGACTATTACCCGACTGCCACCATCCTACCGCCCTACAACACTCTAGTTTACTTTTACTATCATTTATTTTTTTTCGCAAATAATAGCTGTCAGACTTTATACTATCAGTGCCTACAGTTGACCAAGACAATAATGTGTTATACTCACCAATCATGCAATGACTTCTTGCAGACCTTATTTCTTCATGCAATTTTGGCAGTATTTCTCCAAGCATTGTATTATTAGCTTCTATTATTTCAGGTTTAATTGAATCACACGGCTCACATTTCTGAAATCTTTTATTAAAAACAATGTATTGTATTGAATCCTTTCCCCATAAATTGTTTAATTCAGTTGTCGAATTGTTTACAGCAACAATAAGCTTATCATGATAATTAACTACATTTTTGGGTGATTTGAATGAATTTATAAAAGCACTCTGAAACACCAGTTTATTATATAGAATAATATCCATCGTATCTTTCGAGCCAACAACCTTACCTTTCAATTTCACCTGACCAGAATTATCACCACTCATACCACTCAAACTCATACTATAATCCTGTGTAAACCTTTGATAATCATTGATATTTTTTTCCAAGTCTTCCAATTGTTGAAGATAATTATCCACATTGTCAAAATGCGCTTTATATACTACATCTGAAAGCACATTACTGGTTTTCAATAGATTGTCATAAAAGACAATTTGCATCAGGCACCCTAATATCAAAGCAAAGAAAATGGAATGATTCAACACGAGAAGGGTCTTTGTAATATTCTCACCCTTTTTGAAATAAGGTGAATGTTGTTTGGCCTCACCAAAAATAAGAATTCCAACAAGAATTAGGACAGCGAACAAAGCAACAACAATTGTACCTATCTCTTCAGTCCATAACATGCTTTTCACCAAATCCTCTGCTATGCCAATTGTAAGCCAAGCCGCTGCCTCGGCAACCACAATTCGAGGAAAGAATGCATTGATATATTCTTTTCCATTAAAACAAGCAGACCGAAGAATACAAAAAGCAACCATGACAAATGCCAAAAGATAAACTAGCCAAAAAGAGTCATAGAACCAGTCCCAACAAGATTTCGTAAACCCCGACAAAGCTAATATAAATAATACATTAAACGCGCACATCAAAAACTGAGCTGCCTTAAACCAATTCTTGCTTTTGGTAGAAGTTTTGGCATTGCAAACGGAATGCTTCGTATATAAAAACGATCGTATCTTCGACACCAATGAATCTTTCAAGGCGGCTATTTCGTATTCTCGGGTTGTTCCTCCACTCTTTTCCTTATTTCTCTCTTTATCATGTTTTCGATTGGTGCTCAAAATATGTTCCAGCTCCGTTTCTGGATCGAAAAACCATCCTTGTTTACCATCTTCATCGCCGTAATTATCAGGAGAAATCACCTTATTCAGCCTCTTGTCCATCAAACAATCAGCGAATTTTTGAGTATAGTAGGTGTATTTCTCTTGGTTTCTTGACAAGTACTGACCTTTGTAAAGGTATTGTGTATATTGGATTTTGGCGGAAAGCATTTTATACACATCCGATTCACGCAATTTGTCGCGGACATCATCATATATCGGGGATGCCCCAAAGTTTTGCCACCTATTCTCAAATTCATAGACAAAACTCAGTAGGCAGCATTGCAAGAAGCAACAAATTGTGCAACGAAGCAGATTCTGCTTCTCAAATTGAAGTTCCTCTTTATATTCCCCAAGTTTATTTTCATTAACATTACCTTGCCTCCCCTCTTTTTCAATCTTTTCATTTAGCTCATTCAATTTCTCTTCCCATCTCCTAACCTTATTATTGTATTCAGTAATGAAAGGAAAGTCTTCGTATTCAGTTTTCCATATTCCAATACATTCATTCATTGAGGCCCATAATCCATCACACTTTTGGCTATCTGGGTCATGTTTTTCCTCTTTTCTCGGTTCACACACTACTTCCTTATACAAATATAAATTACCTATGTTTTGTGGGAATCCCAAAATATCGTTTCCTGTATCTTTGGCTCTTGTTAAGGTAATGAAGCCGACTTCTTTTAAATAGTCATTATCCTCTATTCCATTAGGATTCCATTTATCTTTCCCATTATCGTCTTTTCCATAGTCATAATCATAATAAAAAAAACGGACTTGCCTTTTGGAAATCTTCACTTGTAAACGATTATCAAGTGCGTCATTACCGAAAACCATCGAAAAATGATTCTTTATGGCATCAGGAACACGGTCAGGCGAAATGCCATTGTAAAGGCTTTTTTCAATTGCATCGAATGTAAACATAAGACAATGTCATTTTTCTACTTATCCTTATTATTGCTTCCGCCATCATGCCTATTAGATGTCAACATATCCATCTTTTCGCGAAGCCCCTTTAGTGCATTATCTAGCTTATTATCGTTTAAATCTTCCTCTTGGCCTATTACATCTCTCACTTTCTGATTGGTATCAACGAAGAAACACAACTGGCCGAACGTTTCTTCAAGGCGTTGCTGCCCTCTACGGTCGTTGTGCATAGTGGCAGCTTGATGGAAAAACCTATGAATCAATCTGTTCAATTCTATTACATTACGGTTTTGAGGATTGGCATAAAACGTATTCCAAATATATGTGGCAAACACGGATTTTTCATCTGACACATCATTATTATCTCTATAGGCATCTCTTTGGATGATGTGTCGATTGCCGTACCTGCGCATAAAGTTTGCATATTCTGAACCCATAAAAGCCTGGAAGGCATAAAAATCTCCACGACCATCGTTCCCCATAAGTTTTGCATCGAGATCTTCCCAAGTGTAAAGTAAAAAGCGAAGCAAGTGATCCATTCTATATACACATTGTTTGAGCTGTAGCTCAACAAATTTATTCAAATGATATAAAAACTGCCAAGGCGTGGTGATGGGATCAGCTCCGTTGCTAATGTTCCATTTGTGACCGATTAAATCAATTCTATTGCGATACAAATCCTGAATGAATGTTTGGTTAAACCCCGTGATTGGCATAATCCACAATTTGTCAATCGGCCCACGGTTGTCGAGCACGTCGTGGCGTAACTGGTTAAGAACCTCCAATCGCTTAAGTTTCTTTTTTTCGTCATCTGTATTCTCTCCTAGCGCTGTCAATTCTTTGATTTTATTATCTAACGCCTTGACTTCATCCTTGTTGTCATACGACAAGAATGCTAACAACTGGGTAGCATAATCGCGTCCGCTTTTGTTGTTTTTATAGTCCAAAAGATAGTCGCAGAAAACCATATCGAACTTATACTTGCTCATCAGCAATAATGCTGTGCGCACATCGCGGACACCGACAATTTGGACGTTGAGCCTTTTCTCTTTTGTACCATTAACATCAATTACCTCGTAAATATTTGGTTCAAATAAGCATTTGATGTTTAGTTCTCTATCTTTTCTGTCTTTATCTTCAGAGTAAACGTTTATTCTCTTAGGGTATTTTTGATAATCATTTGAAAAAAGATAGTTTTCATCATCGATAAAGTCCTGAATGACCGTTGGGCAATAATAAGTCTTGATATGATACTGATCCCAATAATGAAAAGAGATTTTATTTTTTTTCATTTCATCGTCTTTGGACTTTTTGTGTGACATCAGCTCCTTGATGGTACGCAACTTGCATGGCTCTTTTCTATTACATCCGTCACATTGTTCACACTCTTTTATCTCAAACAAATTAGGATTTTCACTCCCTTTCCGGGCTTCTTCAGATATAACTAGATCTTTAAACCTTGTCTTATCATCTTCCACACCTATTTTATCATCAATCAGCAGGATGCGGAAAGCGACATCGTGAAAGTCTTTGATGAATCTGAAATTTTTCTTCAGGTTCTTAAAATCAGGCAATTTATCTTCTGTTTTGGGACAACCATTGATATCATTTGCGTTTTGCCTCTTATTGACACCTTGTTCTCCTTCTTTCTCTTCCGATTTATCACGATGAGAATGCGTTTCGTTTTCCATATCTTGGTCTCCCGACTTTGTCTGACTTTTTTTTATTAGTTTGTCTATTGGTAGCCGTATAGTAACTATTTTTGGTCTTTTCGATCGATTGTTACTCATAACCAATAATTTTTAAATGTTATCCAAATAATATCTCGTAAAATTCACTTTCGTTTCCATAAAGGATGGGTGTTACATCATGTCCGTGGTCTCCTTCAAGCCAATTCTCCGATTGGTTGCGGCAATTGAAGTCAAAGTTCTCTTTTGCGCTCCCATATTTGTACAGCTCTAAATCATCAAATGGTTTAAACCCATCTTTTGTTCTTGACTTTTGCTCATCTTCATCAACCACTCTAACCCAAATGGAAGAATTGTTCAGAAAAGAGAAAACAGTCATAAGGTTGTTCCTAAATCTTTGTTTTGTTTCCTCCGAGATTACTGTACTATTTTTAAATTTGTTCTCAGGAATTATGATCAGCAGTTGTTTATAATTATCAATAATCCGTTTATTTTTTGTTTGAACAATTTCAATGAAATTCAAATAATCATCAATAAACTTCTTACGAAGCTTCAGCATTGGATCAATTTGACTTTTTTTCAAAATTAATGCCTTTAACAGATTGAAATCATTATCACTGTCTATATATACGACAACATCATTCTTTTTTGTAAATTTATAAGTAATATTAGTAATCGCATCGTTCGTAAGAATTGGTCTATTTGACCATTTTTCAAATTCCGAAAAAGTAGAAGCCATTTTTCAAGTTATTAAGATGTTTGAAGGAAAAGAATTCACTATTTTTTGAAAGGAAGCATTATGTTGAAACAACTTGATTCTCCCTTTGGGAGGGGTATTATCAATATAGTCGTCAAAAAGCTTCTTTAGATAAATATATTCATTAAGATTAAGATTTTCAAATACATCTCTATTAACATCATTGTCATCAGTCTTATTTTTATCAAAATCCTCTCCATCATAGACTATGTCAAAATCCTGATCATGGGAATACATATTAAAAAAATCAATATCGCTTTTTTTCCTTTTCCCATCCTTAAAAATCATTTCCAAAATTGCGTTCAAATACCCATACTTTGCTTCGCGCTCATCTTCCTTATAAGGATATTCCCATGCAAGGTAATAATAGGAATCATCCATTGGATCAAAATAACAATAAACATTAGCATTGAATTGGCCCATTTGTTTTCTATAAGGCTTTATTTTTTTAGCCACTTTTTCAACCTTTTCTTTGTTAGACCCTTCGCCATTAATTATTTCTTCGACGACATCTTTGCCAATGATAGCAGCTATTCCATATTCTTTATTTATATCTTGACCTTGCGGAAGAAAAACTTCTACATATTTATCACGATAGTCTACTTTATAACAAACGGAAAGATTGAAACTTTCGCAAATTTCTCTACTTGTCAGTAATGTTACCTTTGCCATAATAGTTCGTTGTTTTAAATAATTGAGTCAGAAAATACTTGCAGTCATAAAATGCGGCTTCCAAGGCCGAGAGGCTAATAAAAGGATAGTTTTTGAGCTCCTTATCTAAGTCTGCGCTAAAATTACCTCGTCCGGAATGGATGGAAACGAAAGTCTTTTCGTCGAAATATTTGTCAAGGATATCTTTCTTGATGTTTACTTTTTTCTCGTTTTTGTCAAGCAGACCTAAATGAATGGAAACAAAGTGGATATTCTTCTTGGGCTCCTCCCCTTTATTCGTATTAAACTTATTTCCTTGCAAATCAATGATTTCTTCCCCGTTCTCCTTGTCGAAATTGAGCAGATATATCCCTCGCATCTCCAATAACTTTTGTTCCAATCTGACATCCCCATTCCATCTTGTCTGAAAATCGCCGAAGATTCTTTCGTCAATGATAGCAATGCGGGTGTTGGCCGCCTCAACTACCTTGTAACGATTAACAGGGTCTTGCAGAAAATCAAAAGTGGCAATGGTTGAGGTAAAATTCTCTCCTGATTCGGATTCCAAATACTTTCCATTTCCTTTGTTGTCGTCAACAATTTTTTGTTTCTTAGCATCGCTGTCAAGATGGTTTTTAAAAAGAATTGTCCAGTCGGGATCATCAGTGTTTCCTTTTTTAACCCTGATAAAACTGTCTTCTATGTTTTGTTCAGAATATTTTTTTGACTCAATGGTTATCGTTGGCTTCGCCTTTAATAGTTCTGTGCCACTTGCTTTGTCATACATCTTAAACAACTCCACGCCATTTTTTGATTGATAAGCCTTATCCCATTTATGTTTTACGTCTTTATTAAATTTGCTTAAATCAACAAACCTTGGGAAAATGTCAGACAAACGTCTTCCCTTTGCCATACCCGTAACATCGTCTTTACCACTTTCTTTGACAAAGAACAAATAGTCTTTGTCCGCTGCAACAATATCAGCATGGAGAGTAACTAATTTATCTTCCACCAAACGGATTCCACCTTCAACGACTTCATAATCTTTCCCTTTTTCCAAGTAATGGCAAGTTTCGAAAAGTGGGACATTTTTAATCGTGTAACACAGGTTTCCTTCATTTTCTTTCTTTTCGCCATTTTTACCTACCAAAGAAACATCTAAATATTTTTTAATTAGATTTATTTTTTTCTCACCGTCTTTTTCGCTCTGGATTTCAAATAATTTCTCCGCAACGTTTTCGTTCCTAAGCCAAAGAGCACAAATCAGCATTTCCTTGAGGCCTTTGCTGTTTTTGTCTATGTGGTTGTTCTCCTCTTTGAGAATCACTAACTGTTTTAAGTGTTTGTTGATAATATCATCTCTGACATTCTTACCACTTTCACGGTTGTCATAAATGGAGATATCCAACATACGTTTTTCATCGTTGCGATTCAATTTTATCGTAATATCCAAATCTTCATCCTTTTTCGAATGTTTGGCTGAGTTGCGAATAATGTTTTCGATGATGCAGAAAAAGGCATGACGACCCATAAGACCGCCTGGAACAGCAAGTTCCATTTTAGACAAGGCAAGCTTTATTTTTCCCTCCTTTTCCTCATTTTCAGCCCTTCCTGTGTACTCATCAGTTTCGTTTAATACCTTTAACCATAAATAGTTAAAATTATCTGGTTTGTCTTTACCATAGCGTGTAAGTTTTTCCGAAAACACCAAATACTTCAAAAGGAAATTCTGTGTTTTCTTATCATGTCGTTCTCCATGGTCATCCTCTGTAAGCACATCGAATAATTGAGCCTTGAAATTGAGCGCACCAAATGGATATAAATCGCTCGAAACAACCGTGGCGATAAAGTCCATACGTTCTTTAATATATTGAAGCAAATGGACATTGCCTCTATAGTCTGCACCCAGACTTATTCTAGTCGGCTTTGATTTACTAGATGTAACCTCTTCTATTCGTTTCCTAAAATAGTTTTTGGTATTAGTCAAAGGATGACTGCCCAAATTGTGGCTCATGTTGCGGGCCATCAGTGCAGCCACAGCGGATTTGATGGATTCTATTTGTAATTCCTTACGCTGCCACGCCGTTTTATATGACGACACAAATGGATACAAAATATCAAATGATAAAGCATTCAATAAACTTCTATCCTCTGAATCCAAATGGTTTTTTGTCCCAAAACAAACCAAGCCATTTGAGCCATCTGGACATGGAATAGGCATAAAATATACGTATTTTACTTTCTTATGAAGCGATTTGTTCAAATCACATACACTCTTTATAAAACGTTCTTCGTTATTCTTCAGATTACATAATTGCGAGTAATCTAGTTTATACAATTTTTCTTTCTTTTCTAGTTTTAATATATCTATCAATACTTTTAGAAGATTCTGTTTTGTGCATTTTAAATTGTCTTCAATATCTTTTCCATATTCTGGATTATCTGATGCACGACCATAATCAATATAAAAACCCTTGTCTTGTACATTATTTAATTTCTTTCTATTTATTTTCTTTATCCTTCTATCAGAGACGAAAAAAAGTTGGATAAATACATCAACTGGAACTTTGTTGTTCAAAAATATATTATACTGTTCAACATGTTTTGTTCTGGCACTTGAAGCCAGCCTGTTTTTGCATATTGTTGCAAAAAAGACTTGTTTCTTTTCTTTCGAATCAGAAAAAGAATCACTTCCAAAAAAGTCAAGCCAACAACTGCCCATTTCATCAAGAAAACCATCCAGAGCCTCTATGCCACATTTGGACGTAATAACATCACACTTCAAATCCTCCCCGTAATCAGGTTTTTTATCTTTATTATTGAAAATGCACCTGTACGCTTTTTTAACATCATCCTCCAATAATGAATTGCCCAATGTGATTTCATCAAACTTTTCTCTAACTGAGGCTAGTGTATTTAGCAACAGGACTCGTTTATCTTTATTGTTTAGTTTATCACTCATCTTAAAATACTATTTTTAATACACCATCATTCCATTGTAACCAATTTGGACACTCCATCTTCAACCCTGAAGATCTTCATATTGAACTCGACATCGTTGCTGTTGGAAAATACATTGTTTCCTAAAAGCAGTTGGATGGAGTCAATGGAATACAATGCATCCTTTAGTTCAATGCCATCCTTACGTTGTTTTTCGATTCCCTTCAGCAGATACATACATGCATCAAAGCTCATAGCATCCCAAACGGAAGGCTCGATACCATACTTTTCAACATATCGCGTTTTGTATTTCGCAGTGAATAAATCGTTAGGATCGTCGTTTAAATCAAATGACACATAGTAAGCGCCTTCAACAGCACCCTTTGTATTACTGACAGTTCCAGGAAGAGCAATGGTGATGTCGCCCACCACAATCCCTTCAAAACCTGTTTCCTTCAGACTTCTTAACACCGATTCAAACGAGGAGCCGAATCCTCTAGCACAGACCAACGGTACCTTTTTGTCCATTATTTTCAAAGCTACGGCTTTCTGTTCCAATGAATTAACATCATAGGTTACCTTATCAACAATATCAATGTTGTATTTTGATGCAAACATCGAATTGTATTTGTCAACCTCTAGTCCCCATGCATTATTGGGATAGACTAGTACCATTTGGTCAACATCCATTTTCTCTGCAAGAAATGATAGCAAAACAGAGTCCGCAATTTTTTCATTGTAACAATACCTGAAATAATATGGACTTCTGTTATCCTCCAACATTCCTGAACAAATTGTCGCCATAGTGACGACCTTGTATTTATCAACAGAACTATTCAAAGCTTGAAACTCAACATCGCCTGTGGACAAAGCCGCTGCAACATCATCGACATTAACCAATTTGGTAAATGCTGTAATAGCATCCTTAGCCATTGTTTTCGAGTCTTCCGATTCAAAAACCACCTTTTGTCCACCAATGCCTCCTTCTTCATTGATGAAATCTATGGCCAACAACATTCCGTTTTGTCCAAGTTTCCCTTGCAACGCATTGTCACCCGTCAAGGAGATTACGCCACCGATAACGATATCTTTTTTATTTTGCCATCCCTTAATTACAAAGAAGGCAGCAATAGCAATAAGAGCCAATACTACCAAAATTAAAACTTTCTTTTTCATAGTTCACTGATTTTATTTGATTACTTTAATTATCATATAGATCATTGTATTTTTGACAAATAACACTCTGGATGTACCAGTCTTTTTACTTCGTTGTTTCTTTCAGGCGTCAAATTTAGCAATTTTTTCCTAAGGTACTTCAAAGAATCCTCGGTTTCTCTGACATAAAACAGTATATTTTGTTTATACCATGAGAAAACCCTATCATTATTCCAAATCCTAAACCTGATTGTATCGTAGGGTATAAAACCATATTTGGCAAATTTTTCCGCCCAGTAATCAGGCCATTGTTCATTAATATGGCCGGGGCCTCCTTGGCAAGGAATGGCAGCCGAAAAAAGAATGATGCTCCCAGACTGGGTCAAACGTTTAATAAGCTTATCGGAGTTCTCTTCAGTAATGTGCTCCGCGACTTCCAAACATAAAACCAAACTATATTGTTTCTTAACAATACCATTTTCAATATTCTCAAAATCAACCGTTTCAAATTCTTTCGGAGTAATATTACCAAACAACAAACGTTTATCAACCCTATCGCTATCAAACCCTTTTACTTCGAATACCCCACAGTCTTTGAAAGTTTTCAACCATGTTCCTATACCACAACCAAAATCAGCAACACTCTTTATGTCAACTGAATCTAATTGTCTTAACACCTCTTTTACAACAATTTGAGAGGAATCAACAAACCTTATATCATCTTGTGGAATATACACTACCTGTTTCATTTTATAGTCATTTTTTCATATCAAATACGAGTTCAATAACACTCTCGTTATCAACATTATAGTTTTTTAGAGTTCCAGACTCCATCATGACACACCTATCACAAAACCCTATAGCCTTCATGATATTCTGTTCTACCAGAACTAATGTGAGGCCAATTTGGGTCCTAATGGATTGTATCATCCCATACATATCTTCCACCGCTATGGGCGACAAGCCGGCACTCGGCTCATCCAAGATGACCAACTTGGGCTGGCGAGCCAAGGTCATGGCCAAGGCCAACTCGTGACGCTGGCCGCCGCTTAGCTTATCAGCCATAGTGTGCATCAGTTCTTTCTTGGGCTTCTGCAACAAAGGAATAATGGTTTGTAGAGACGCGAAATCTTGCGTCTCTATAGCCATCTGTAGGTTCTGCCAGACCGAGAGGTTAGGGAACACCACGCCCCCCTGGTGCATCATGGCGATACCCATCCGCGCCAACTCGTGGGTGCTCTTGTCCTCAACACATTGCCCGTCGAAGACAATGCTGCCCTTGCGGTAAGGTATCAGGTTCATCACGGCCTTGCCTAAAGTCGATTTGCCGCTGCCGTTCAGGCCAATGATGCCCACGGCTTCGCCCTCGGCCACCGTCAAATCGATGCCTTGCAGGATGTTCACGTCTTGCTCGTAACCTCCATACAAATCCTTTATATCAAGCAACGTACTCATAGGCCAAGATAATCCTTTCTGATGACAGGGTCGTCGAGCACCTCGCCCGTGGGACCGCTTTTTATGATCTTGCCGTCGGAGAGATAGTGGCAATGGTCTGCCACACTCCGCACAAACGACATATTGTGTTCGATTAACAACACCGTCTGTCCTTCCTTCTCCACCATATCCCTTACGATGCTACGGAAAGTATCGATATGCTTAGGGTTGACACCACTGGTAGGCTCGTCGAGCAATAACAAGCGGTCGTTACCCATCAGCAACCGTGCCATGGCTATCAAGCGCTGCTCGCCATATGACAACTCTGAAGCCTTATGGTCGAGCATGCCAAGATACTTGTTGTCCTCACCAAACACTTTCTTCAAGATGCTGATGGCTTGTTGTTCTTTAGCTTCTTCGCTTTTCGCCACTTTATTGCGGCAGAAGAGAGCTCCAAAGGGATTCTCCCCCGTCGTGTTGTCTGAAGCAATCTTCATATTTTCCATCAACGTCAAGTCGTCCATTAACTGTCGACCCTGGAACAGTCTTCCCAAACCCTTCAAAGAGATCTTGTGAGCGGGCATTTTGGTAACATCATTGCCTTCGAGGATCACCTGTCCCTTGAAGCCTTTCTCAAAACCGGAAATGATATTGAAGAGCGTGGTCTTGCCAGCGCCATTGCCGCCTATCAATGCTGTCACCTTGCCTTCTTCTACGGACATATTCAGGCCATTCAAAAGGTTAAACACTTCTTTGTGCGCGTTGGCGTAACTCATCCTTATGTCTCTCACCTCCAATATCATATCACTTGAGTTTGGCATCGCCCAATAGACCTTGCGGTCGGACGAACATTAACACGATCAATACAAGGCCGTAAATCACCTGCCTCAAATTGGCGGCCACCGCATTGGGAAGGCCAACAAAACGAAGCAGTTCTGGAAGAATGACCACCACGGCAGCACCCACCACAGGTCCCCACACACGGCTTCCGATGCCACCGATAAACAAAGCAGTGATGATGAAGATGCTCTCGTCTAGCGTGAAACTAGTGGGGTCAATATAACTCATATACGAGGCGTAAATCAAACCGGCTACACCTGCAAAAGCAGCTGAGATAAAAAACGCCCAAACTTTCAATCTAACAGTATTGCGTCCCAAAGCCTGTGACGACAACTCATCGGTGCGGATAGCTTTCAAAATACGCCCGTATGGTGATTGTTGTATTCTATTGAAAACCCAAACCACAGCCATAGTTAATGCCAAAGCAAATGTGAAATTTGTACGAATGCCAACCGGACTCAGCACAAAAACCAAACCGTCAAACAGTTTAATGCTTGGGATGCCAGATATGCCATAAGGGCCACGGGTCACGCTAACCCAATTGTACAGGATGGCATAGACAATCATCTGGAAACCAAGAGTCGCCAAGATGAAATAGTCACCTTTCAACTTAACCGAAGCATATGATATCAGCAAACTGGTCAAACCCGTCGCCAGCATCACCAACAGGGCGATGAGTAAAAACGGCATGTTGAACTGCATCAAGAAGTATGTCCCGATGTAAGCCCCGATGCCATAAAAAGCCGCTTGGCACATCGTCAACAAGTTGGCCATGCCTACCGTCAAGTTGGTACTGAGTACCAAAATGATGTAGATGCAAAGCATGATTCCTATGTGCAGCAAATATTCCATCAGACGGTGCGTTGTTTATAACCCGCAATGCCCTGGGGACGCAGGAAGAGTAAAATCAATAGAAGAACAAAGGTAACGGCGTTCTGCCAGTTCGACGAAAATTGATAGACCGTCAATGCCTGCAAAACGCCAAGAGTTATGCCACCTATCACGCAGGTGCTGAAACGTCCCATGCCTCCAATAATCATGGCCACCATCGCATTGATGAGTACATTCATACCCATATGCGGGTCGAGGCCGATGTCATATACCGTCAGGCAACTGCCAATGGCGATAAAGGCACCACTCATAAGGAATACAAAGGTACAGGTGCGCGACGTGTCGTAGCCCATCGTCTCGTAAAGCACACTGTCAGCGTTCAATGCCCTGAAACGGATGCCCCATGGCGTCAACCCAATAAACACGAGGAAAAATACGATGACCACACCTCCCACCACCAATTGCCACATCTGTGGCGTGGTAATGATGATGGTACCGAGATTGAAAGAGCGGTGTATGGTGTAGTCTATGACCTTAGTTTCATTGCCGAAAAACATTGCCAATAGATTGATGATTACGGTCATCATACCAATGGAAGCAATCATGGCCACATTGTTGGAAGCCTTGCGCTTTTTCAGGGGACCGTATACTGAGACATCAGTCAGCAGACTTAACCCCATGGTCAGCAGGATGGCAATCAAGGCAGCCACAAGTATGGGCAAACCCAATGGCACAGCGAAGAGATAGAACATGAATGCTGCAAAGACATAGATGGCCGCTGCCACGATATGGAACACCTTGGTGGTATTATACACCAATGCAAATCCTATGGCTAGCAAGGAATACAGGATACCCGTAATTATACCGTTAACTAAAAACTGGCCAATCATATTCAACTTGCAAAGATAGATATTTATTTCTATTTATTGCAAATCAAACTGCTTTTTTGCTCAAAAATCATATTCCTTCTAGTACTTGCACCAAATCATTCCCTAATCCCCTTCACAAACTCCACAATCATCTCCATCACCTCCGGCGAAATGGTTTCATCAATCTCAAAATATTCGTTGGGCGAACCCGTCTCGCAATGTTGGAAAAGATGGTTTAAATCGGGCAACTCACGCAAGGTGAGGTTAGTTTTGCCGTGTTCGGTGATAATCTTCTCATAGCCTGGAATATTCTGGGAGGCAATCACTTGCAAATCCTTGGAGCCGTTCAGCAGCAAAGCGGGACAATTGGTCTTCACGATGGCTTCAGTGGGGTCGTACTTTAGGAAATAATACATCCATGGCGATGCCATTTGTGACACGGTCTGCTCGGTCAGTTCCTCATTGTAGCCCCAACCTTTCAGCAGGTTCCGCAACAGGCTGTCGGCCTCTTCCCTACTGCTTGAGGCTTCGATGATGTCGAACATCTGAGCGTTGGCATTACCACTGAATTGCACCATCTCTTCAGACATACCGGATGCCCTTAAAATGGCCGCTTGCTGTTCTTTGAGCACTTCTATGCCATTCACCGACGGTCCCGCCAAAGAGATCAGGAAAGCCACCTCGGGCCGGCGCGCCGACACCATGAAGTTGATGACACCTCCCTCGCTGTGACCCAAGATACCTACCTTCGAAGCATTGATTTCCTTGCGGTTACGGAGATAGTCGAAAGCAGCCTCGGCATCGTAGGAGAAATCCATGGAGGTGGCATTTTTCACTTCACCCTCAGAGCCACCAACGCCACGGTCGTCGTAACGCAACACAGCAATGCCATGGAGAGCACAATAATCCGCGATGACCCAGAAGGGACGATGATTCATCAGCTCCTCGTCACGGTCTTGTTGACCGCTGCCCGAAACAAGCACCATGGCTGGAAACGGGCCTTCGCCTTTAGGGATAGTCAAAGTGCCAACTAACTTGTTGCCTTCTTTTTCATTGACAAAGGTCACTTCCTCGATATGATAATTGAATGGAGGCTGTGGGTCTTGGGGTCTGGCCTTTTTCTGTTCTTTCTTCTCTGCCTTGACAAGATTGAGAGGGAAAGTCATTCCTCTTTGCGAGAAATTGCCTTCGATACCTGAATCTTTCAAGGTGCCTGAATATGATGCATCCATCGCATTCATTTTCAGCTGTAATTGGCCATTTTGAAACGACACTTCGTCCACTGGAATATCATACGCACCTTGTGCAGGCACATCAAAAGTAGCAGAATAGCCGTTTTCAATGGACTTGATGTCGAAAGCTGTCTCTAACTTTTGTACACCTAGGTCAATCTCACCTTTCCAATAGCCCTCGATTTGGGCTTGGACCGACATGGCCATAAAGGCAAATAGAATCGATAATAAAATGGTTCTTAGATTATTCATTTTCATTATTGTTTAAATACACTTCTTATTCAATGGTATGGACTCGTTGGACAAACCCACTATAAACACTATTACCAAAGCCCTCGTCGCCCATAGATTCCCATCAACCCACTTGCCAACGTTGGAATGACATGGGCGACTAACTCTAAACTCTAAACACTAAACTCTAAACTATTTCTTCTTCCTCCCACTCTTCTTCAACGCCTCAGCGATAATCCACTGCAGCTGCCCGTTGACAGATCGGAACTCGTCGGCAGCCCATTTCTCCACCGCCTCCATCGTCTCGGCATCGACGCGGAGCAGAAAGGTCTTGTTGTTGGTACTATTTTCTTTTTCCTTTGCCATCATCAAGTCCTTTCTTTGCTTAAAGGGCGTGGCCCTTCGACAGGCTCAGGGACCACTAACGATTCACCCAAGGTCATCGAGAGGATGTCTTCCTTGGAAATGTACTTATCATAAATCCAAACGCATATAATGGTCAGCACCATGACAATGAAGCCCGACAGGCCTGCCATGCCGTTCAGGAAGTCGTTGCCACCCAAGGTAAAATAAATGGTCATACCTGAAACGGCGTTAATAGTGCCGTGCAGGATGGCCGCCACAACCATGGATTTGGATTTCAGCACGAAATACAACTCTATGATACCCAGCAGGATGCACATCCCTACCATAAGCAAGACGCCCCAATACGGCTCGTTCGGGTAGTTGTGACCCATCAGGATGAGCGGAAAATGCCAGATGCCCCACACGATGCCGATGAACAAGGCGGCTTTCCAGAACTTCAGCTCGCGTAATGCGCAAACGAGATAATTGCGCCAGCCAAATTCTTCCCCAAAGGCAGCAATGGCGTTGACGGTGATGCCCGCCAGCAATCCACTGAAAACAACGGAAATCAACATCAAATAACTGGGCATATTACCCAACTGCTCACGCACCATCTCCTGTTGTTCCTCGGGAATATGATACTGGTTGATGAGTTGCTCGGAGTTGTATCGCAGTTCCACGCCTGGAAACAAGCCATTAATTGGTATACAGAGGAACACCATCACCACGGGTAGTAGCCAAGCCACCACCCAAGTCCACGACACCTTGAAGTTGACCAACCCCGTGTGGTTGAATTTCTCCTTGTCGATGGCTTGCAACACAAGGGCCGTGATGAGTGGGAAAAACATATACACTGCAGAGAAAACCATGAGTCCCTTAGGGGTGTCCGCCCCTATGCCGAAACCCCAGTGGACCACGGCAAACATTGCCCAACTGAAGAGGCAGACGGCTATTGAGTATCTGATTGCTTTTTTCATAGTTTGATTACTTTTTTCACTTGTTCAATCATCTCCAGCGTTTCCTCCTCCGTAGCGCAGTTGAGGTAATACAAATTGCCATCCGCAGTGCGCACTTCGAGCAAGGGACCACCTTCGGTGCAGACAAATAACATGCATCTTTCGCCCCCTTTCTTGCGGAAATGCCCGATGCCAACATCATCGGTGGCAACGCCGTTAGTACGGATGGGAAAACCAGGCCAATCGGTCAACACATTGACCTCGGTAATATCGTTCATGGCAATCGAGGCACTGTATCCGCCACCTTTGGCCGTGATGTAATCCTCTGACACTTCAACCGTAGCAGGTTTGGTGCCGACAAAATAGAAGATGACCGTAGACAAAAGAATCACCGCGACCACGATAAGTGCAATTCGACTTTTACGCCTCTCCTTCCTGCCCGCTTCACCCTGCATTCCTGCATCGTATCTCCGCGATAATAAAATGACGGCAACTACCATGGCAAAAATCACAGCCATCATCAGCGCAAAATGAATGCCTTCTGGAATATGCACCAAGGTGGACAAACCTCCCAAAAGCAGCATCACGGCGCCACTGATGAGCAGCGCATTGCGCACAACACGCCTCAAGCCGTCAAGATCGACCTTGGACAAGCGCTCCTTCGACATGGTGTTTACGCCCGAAATCAACTTCGGAAACTTATAGACCATCCAGCCCGTGAGCATCAAAATCGCGCCCATCATTAAATCTGTCCAAAACATAATTCTTTCCTATTTAGTTTACAATTAAATAAGTCACACTTAACGCAAGCCCCTTTTTCATGTTTCCGTCTTTTTCAGGATGCCGTTTCGACCGAAAGGCAAACCAAACCGCAAGGGCGAATACAAAGATTTGACTAACCTTAATAGTTTATTTCAAATTAAGACACGACAAATATAATAGACAATGAACCCAATCACAAGCCAAGCCACAAGCCAAACTGTAATAAATACCTTCTCGAATTTACTCAACTCACCAATAAAACGCCATTTGATGATGACAAACACCAAGGGAAGGACACAACCCATAATCCACATCAAAATACCTTCATTCAGGCCAAAAATGATTTGAATCAACGCCGCCATCGTCAAAGCGAGAGCAGCAGTCAAGTAATTGACCATAAGGAATTTCTGCATTCTTTTCTCGTATTCAGTGCCTCGTTGTTCTGCCATCACCTTTTTCATTTTTTCGTCTTTTTCAGGATGCCGTTTCAACCGAATGGCAAACCAAACCATGATGAGGGCGAATATTATTAAGAATATTTCCATTGTTTCTTCTATATTTCGCGTAGGAGAGCGGCTACCACGGTGTGATAGCCCTACAACTCCTAACTGTTAACTATCAGCTCAATACAGGCTTCCCGTATTCACCACCGGCTGTGCCGACTCGTCGGCGCAGAGCACCACCATCAGGTTGCTCACCATGGCGGCCTTGCGTTCCTCATCGAGTTCAACCACGCCTTCGTCCTTCAGCTTGTCCAAAGCCATCTTGACCATCGACACGGCACCTTCCACAATCTTCTCACGAGCCGAGATGATGGCGGCAGCCTGCTGACGACGCAACATCACAGCAGCAATCTCAGGCGAATATGCCAGATAGTTGATGCGTGCCTCAAGCACTTCCAGACCCGACATAGCCAAACGCTCGTTCAGCTTGGCCAACAACACATCGTTGATTTCCTTGCCACCGGCACGAAGGGTCAGTTCGTCCTTTTCGGCCTCGTTTTCATCGTAGGCGTACATGCCCGCCACCTCACGCAAAGCGGCGTCGCTCTGCACCTTGATGAAGCTCTCGAAGGCCTTCATGCGGTTGGAGACCGACACCGTAGCGGTGCTACCTGCCGCACCGCCTGCCATGGTCTGCGAGTCAATCTCGAACATGGCCTTGTAGGTGTCCTTCAGTTTCCACACCAAGATTTGGCCAATCATAATCGGGTTACCCGTCTTGTCGTTCACCTTGATGTTGTCAGGGTTGAGGTTACGGGCACGCAACGAGACCTTTTTGGAAGTCATGAAGGGATTGACCCAATGGAAGCCCGTCTTGGTGAAAGTGCCTTTGTACTTGCCGAAGAACAGCATCACCATAGCCTCGTTAGGCTCCAACTTACGGAAGCCGATGGGCCAAATGCAGGCAAGCAAAAATCCGATAACCGAAAGGAAAGGCGTTGAAAAAGCGCCCAATGCAAATGCGACAATACCCCAAATGCTCAGGGCGATGATAGCGAGTTCAATGAACAATGCGACGAATCCGTTCATCGCGAAACCTTTGAATTCAAATTCTTTTGTTTCCATAGTTTTATAGTTTTATGATATTATTTTGATATTATTTTGATGTGGCAAAAATACAATAATTTTGGAACATGCAAGAAAAATTTGAACTTTTTTTGAAAATTTTTCCTTTTTATGCATTATTTTTGCGGTGAAAAAACGAAATATGATCAAAAACTTATTCAATATGAAGAAATTAGCATTACTTGGAGCTTTGGCCGTCATGATGATGACCAGTTGCTCAACCTTGAAAATCGTGGACCAGAACTCCGCCATCAACGCTGGGACTGCCGCCGTGCAAGCCTTGACCATCAGCGATGCACAAGTCAAGCAACTGTGCAGCCAGTACATGGTGGAATCCGATGGCCAAAACACCATCTTGCCTGCCGACAACAGCTATACGCAGCGCTTAGACGGCATCATGGCTCGTTTCCACAACATCAGCGATTTGGACTTGAACTATAAGGTGTATCAATCCAACACGGTCAACGCCTTTGCCAGCGGCGACGGCAGTGTGCGCGTCTACACGGGCCTCATGGATGCCATGAATGACGACGAAGTGTTTGCCGTCATCGGACACGAGTTGGGGCACCTTATTAATAAAGATGTGCGCGATGCTTATCGTGCTGCCTATCTCGTGGTAGCCGCCCGTTATGGTATCGCTGCCGTCAATACAACGGCTGGTGCCCTATCGACGGGTTTCCTCGGTGACATCGGTCAACAGCTGGCCCAAAACGCCTACTCGCGCCGTCAAGAGACCCAAGCCGACGAGACCGCCTTCCAATTCTGCGTCCAAAACGGCGTTGACCCCTATGCCATGTACCATGCCTTGAACGTGCTGATTAGCCTCAGCGGAGAAAGCAGCCAGCAGAGCAAATTGGCCGAACTGCTTTCCACTCACCCCAACACGGCCAAACGTGCCTCCCACATCAAAGAAATGTGTGAGAATGCAGGTTATAAGATGAATGCAAAAACTAACAGCAATTCATCCAATCCAAAGAGCAGCACCACAAAGCCAAAAGCTAACAAGAAGACCAACAACAGTGGTAACAAAGACAATGGCTCGACGGGTGCAGGCAAGAAGCCAAACATTAAGAAGAATTGATTTAGCAGTCTTTTGAAAATACAAGCCCCGCTACTAAAATAGTGGGGCTTTTTATTGCTATAACAACCTTTTGAAACTTTCCGCCAAGACCTTGAACTTGCGTCCGCGCTCCTCGAAGTTCTTATATTGGTCATAACTTGAGGCGGCAGGCGACAGCAGGCAGACATCGCCAGGTTGGGCATGGGCGGCAAGGTAAGCGAAGGCTTCTTCCATAGTGGCGTAATGGAATAAGGTCGGCCCTTCGACGCTTCGACCATGCTCAGCGAGCGCAGGCTCAGGGACCTCAACTTTTCGAGTCGGCCCTTCGACAGGCTCAGGGACCTTAGCTATTAATTGCATCATCCTCTCTCCTGCTTTTCCAGTAAACAATAGATGCGGCACGGGATGTTCTTTCAGATAGTCAGCCAAAGGCTGATAGTCGATGCCGCGATCAAAGCCGCCAAGCAATAGGAAATCGACGCGTCCCAAGGCTTGACAAGCTGAGATGGCTGCTTGAGGGATGGTAGAGATACTGTCGTTGACAAAAGTGACGCCACTAAAGATGCCAACAGGTTCCAGTCGGTGTTCCAAAGGCTTAAAGGTGTAAAGATGGGGGACGAGCTCTCGAATATCCACGCCATAGGCATAACAAGCCAGCAATGCCGCCTTGACATTCAGCATGTTATGCTCGCCCAACAATGGCAAGGCCGTGCGGTCAATCAAATCATCGGTGTCAAACAAGGAAAACACGATGTTGTTGACGAACAGTTTCCAAGCGTCCTCCATTAAAGTCTCGTGGATGACGGCAGTATCGTCCTCACCCATATAGCGCATGATATTGAGCTTGGCCGCAGCATAACGTGACATAGTGCCGAAATGGTCGAGATGCTCTTCAAAAATATTAAGCAACACACCCACACGGGGACTGTTGTGCACATACTCCAGCTGATGCGCTGAAAGTTCATATACCACGATGCTTTCCGGCTTGATGTCCTCCATCACGTCGAAGCAAGGAATACCGATGTTGCCTGTGAGGATAGCGTCGCGACCAGACGATTTCAGCAGATGATAGATGAGGCTCGTCGTGGTGCTCTTGCCTTTGGTACCCGTGATGCCTATGGTCTGCGCATGAAACTGGCTAAGAAACAAGTCGGTTTGAGAGGTAATCTCCACCCCTTTCGTGTCGAAGTCCTTTAAGGAAATGCCCGGTGTTTTGATGACGATGTCGAAGTCGTACATGGCCTCAAGATAGCCTGTGCCAAAAAATTGCACAGTCTCCATTTGGTTCTTGTCGGCCACTGCAACGACTGCATCCGGAAGGTATTTGTTCAGAAAGCGCAAGGTCGACTTTCCCTCGCGTCCAAAACCGAGGATGAGGATGCGCTTGCCGCGCAATCGATTCAGTATCAGGTCGAACCTACTGCCCATGTCATTCCTGGTTTGGGTTGTGGGCTGGAAGGAATCTATGGGCAGTGACACTGGAGTTCCTACACCTTCATGCAAAGCTGTTTTCAAGATTTGTTCAAATTTTTGGGGCAGGAAATGGTGGGTGTTGAAGCGGGAGAGTATGTCTTCAACGGTTGGCCCTTCGACCCTTCGAGGTGCCTCACGTGCAGCAGGCTCAGGGACCTTAACTTCTGATTGCCGCTTTGCGTCATTGCGAGGAACGAAGCAATCCAGATTGGTCGGCCCTTCGACAGGCTCAGGGACCTTTGCGGTAGCAGCCAAACATGCCCTCACCTCCTCCACGGTGCCAACACACTCGAAAGGTTTCACAGCTGCGGTGCCGTTCAGCTCTTCCAAGACGGGTCGCAAGTTCTCATCAGCCATCAGGTCTTTTCCAAATATCGCGATCAGTTTCTCTCTCGATAGGAATGGTGACAGAATAATCCAAGTAAACAGGCACTTGGGACAATGGCCGCACCATGAGTCGGTCTTGCTGCCCACATTGCAACTGCGGAACACAGGATGATAAGCCTCACATTGGGAGAACAGTTTCGCAATCTGCAACTCGCTCAAAGGCCGTAAGAAGCTGAAATACTGCACTTCATTGCTCAGATTTTCGGCCACATATTTTCTGAAGTCACTTTCAAATTCGATGGACTTACTGTATTGGTGATTAATGTTCGTCCCAGGTACCGTCGATTCGTTTGCACTATTCTCATTCGAGAGAGCAATATATTTTGAACGACTTCCAAAAGCCACCAAGATACTGATGAACGCCAACAAAGCCGAGAAAGGCGTATGTCCGTTGAGATAGCCTTCCGCATTGAGTTTCAGCATGGTCGGGTCGAGCGTGCGATTGATGACGATGAACTCGTTTTCTTTGTATCCAGCCGTCTTCACACAATTCAAAGTAGCACCACGGGGATTCACAATCAGCGGAATGACTGGCATTTCGTTGCGCAGGCATTCCAAAGTCACCACAGAATCTTTGCCACCTCCAATGGGAACTAAAGTGCGTTCTTCAAACTTGACGCTGCCCATAGATTCCAACTTCGCACATGCCTCCGCTTGGAATGACATGGGCAGCTGCGGTGACTCAATCTCCATCAAGTCTGCTTCAGAAACCGTAATGCTGTTCAAATAAAGAAACTCACCCAATCCATTGTAATACAACTTCTTCCAAAAGGATTTCTGCAACTCTGTCAACCCAAAAGGCTTCACCACCACCCTCTTCGGGCAGGCGATTTTCCAATAGCTCACCAACTCCGTCATGCCGATTTGGAAAGCCAAGGCCTGCAACTGTCCCTCAGGGATGCTTTCCCAGTCAAAAAATGGTCTAGCAGGGATATCCAAGGTCGGACGGAAATGGTAGCGCTCGTCCAAGTTGAAGTCGAAAGCCAAGGACAAGGCACCGTTCTCACGCTTCACCGTCTGTCGTTCGAAAGTGAAAGTCGAAAACTCCCTTCGCAGGGTGTCGAATTTGGATTGATTGTCGGTTCGTTTCAAGATAAGCTCGATTTTATGCCACAAAATTACGAATTATCACGCGAATATCACCCAAAAACCATATTTTTGCAGGATGGATTTAGGAGAAAAGTTTGTCATTAGGAGCAATTCGTTGGAGCCGAAACAAGGTAAAATCCTGATTTCCGAGCCTTTAATAAACGATTTCCACTTCGGGAGAGCGGTGATTTTACTCATCGACCATGTGGAATCGGAAGGCAGTTTTGGCATCATCATCAACAAGAAGCTGGAGGTACTGGTCAATCATATCGTTGACGAGTTCCCCGACTTTGAGGCTCCTGTGTATCTGGGCGGTCCCGTGGCCGATGACCAGCTTTTCTTTATCCACACCTTGGGCGAAATGATTCCCGAATCCTATCCTATCACCGACGGCCTCTACTGGGGCGGCGACCACGAGACCTTGGCTACATTAATTCACACAGGCATCGCCAACGAAGACAATGTACGTTTCTATTTGGGTTATGCAGGTTGGGAATCAGGACAGCTGGTCGGTGAGTTGGTACGCAACTCGTGGCTCATCGGCGACATCACAGCCGAACAATACCTCAATATTTCTACAGAAAAAATGTGGCAGTACTTTGTCAACCAAATGGGACACTCCTACGACATGTGGAAACATTTTCCGAAGGACTTTCAAGACAACTAAGAAAGCATATGAATTTTTCACTTAATAAATTAAAAATGAGAAAATTAAACAAATTCGGAGCACTGTTGCTGGGCGCAGCAGTGCTTATGTTGCTTGCCTCTTGCACACCAAAGGAAGAGAGCAAGTACAAGTATGAAACCGTGAAGGGCGACCTTAGTGAAGCCCGCATTTACACACTCGACAACGGCTTAAAGGTCTACCTGAGCGTCAACAAGGAAGAACCTCGCATCCAGACCTACATCGCAGTGCGCACAGGTTCGAAGAACGACCCGTCCGAGACCACCGGTCTTGCCCACTATCTGGAGCACCTGATGTTCAAGGGAACAACGCATTTCGGCACCACTGACGCAGAAGCCGAAAAGGTTCTCCTTGATGACATCGAGGCTCGTTACGAGAAGTACCGCACCCTCACCGACCCCGAGGAACGCCGCATCGCTTACCACGAAATCGACTCGGTGAGCCAACTGGCTGCACAGTATTTCATCCCCAACGAGTACGACAAGCTCATGTCAGCCATCGGCGCGGAAGGCACCAACGCATATACTTCAGAAGACGTGACCTGCTACACCGAAGACATCCCCTCCAACGAAGTGGAAAACTGGGCCAAGATTCAAGCCGACCGCTTCCAAAACATGGTCATCCGTGGGTTCCATACCGAGTTGGAAGCTGTTTACGAGGAGTATAACATCGGCATCGCACAAGATAGCCGCAAAGTTTGGGAGGCCCTGAATGCCATGCTCTTCCCCAACCACCCCTACGGCACTCAGACCACCATCGGCACGCAAGAGCATCTGAAGAACCCCAGCATCACCAACATCAAAAACTACTTCAACAAGTGGTATCGCCCGAACAACGTTGCCATCTGTATGGCTGGCGACTTCAACCCTGACGAGGTCATCGCCATCATCGACAAGTATTTCGGCAGTTGGCAGCCTGGCGAGGATGTGAAGCAACCCGAATTCCCCGCCTTGGCACCCATCACCGCACCCAAAGACACCACCGTCTATGGCCTTGAAGCCGAAAACCTCATGATGGGCTGGCGTTTCGACCGTGGCAACTCCTTGCAATGCGACACCCTCGACATCATCGGCGAGATGCTGAGCAATGGTACCGCCGGTCTCATCGACCTCGACATCAACCAGCAGATGGCCATGCTCTACGCCTGGGGCGGTTCAAGTGCCAACCGCGATTACACCACGTTCATCCTTGGCGGCAGTCCGCGTCCTGGACAAACCCTTGAAGAAGCAAAAGACCTGCTCCTTGCCGAAATCGAGAAGCTGAAGGCCGGCGACTTTTCCGATGACCTGTTGCCCTCCATTATCAACAATGCCAAGCTGAATTTCTACACCATGTTGGAAAGAAACATGGCCCGTGCCAATATGTTTGTCAGCACCTATATCAATGAAATACCATGGGATCAGCAAGTCGGCTACCTCGACCGCATCTCCAATATGACCAAGGAGCAAATCGTGGCCTTTGCCAACAAGCATTTCAACGACAATTACGTGGTGGTTTACAAACGCCAAGGTGCTGATGAGAGCCAAAAGAAAATCGACAAGCCTGCCATCACGCCCATCCCGACCAACCGTGACCTTGTCAGCGACTTCGTGACCGAAATCCAGAACACTGAGGTCGAGCCTATCCAACCCCGTTTCGTCGACTTCAAGAAAGACCTGACCTTTGGCAAGACCGAAGCCGGACTGCCTTACATCTATGTGCAGAACAAGGAAAACGGCCGCTTCTCACTTGTCTTCCGTTATGAATTTGGCGATGAATCCGATTTGCGTTATGGCTTGGCTTCTCAGTATCTCGAATATCTCGGCACCGACCAACTCAGCAACGAGGAAATCAAGCAGCAGTTCTACAAATTGGCTTGTGAATATTACATCAGCGTGGGTAGTCGCAACATCAACATCAACCTGTTTGGTTTGAGCGAAAACATGCCCGAAGCCTTGGCCCTACTTGAAAACGTGATGCAGAACGCCCAAGCCGACCCGATGGTGGCCGAGATGTGTATCCAACAGTTGGAAAAGGCCCGCATGGATGCCAAACTGAACCAACGCAGCAACTTCGACGCCTTGGTGCAATATGGAGTTTATGGCCCTTACAACTCCCAGCGTAACATCCTCTCTATCGAGCAGATGCGCCAACTTGACCCGCAAGAGCTCCTTGATCTGTTGAAGAACCTCAAGAACTACGAACACACCGTGTTATATTATGGCCCAATGAGTGCTCAGGAGATGGCTGCTGCCGTAACAGAGAACCACAAGACCGTGTCCGAACTACAAGCCGTTCCCGAAGGCAAGCACTATGAAATGCAACCCACACCCGAGAACGAGATCCTCATCGCGCCATATGATGCCAAGAACATCTACATGCGTATGGTCCACAACGAACAACGCGAGTGGAATCCCGACGAAGCCGCTGTGAAGGCTGTGTTCAACGAATACTACGGTGGTGGCATGAACACCATCGTGTTCCAAGAGATGCGTGAGGCTCGCGGATTAGCCTACAACGCCTATGCAGCCTATATGGAGCCGAACTACAAGGATCAGAAAGAGTATTTCTTCACCCACATCATCACGCAAAACGACAAGATGATGGACGCTGTTACTCACTTCTTGGAGATTCTCAACGAAATGCCCGAAAGCGAGCAAGCCTTTGGCATTGCCAAAGACGCCCTTACCAAACGTCTGGCTAGCCAGCGCACCACCAAGTTCGGTCTCATCAATGCCTGGCTGAGTGCACAACAACGCGGCATCGACTACGACCTCAACGAACGCATCTACAACGCTTTGCCCAACATCACCCTACAAGACATCGTGAAGTTCGAGCAAGAGCAGATGGCCAACAAGCCCTACCGTTATGTCATCCTCGGCAACGAGAAGGAACTCGACATGAAGGCCATTCAGCAGCTCGGCCCCGTCAAGCGCGTTAGCACTGAAGAGATTTTCGGGTATTGAAAACAATAACCTATTACAATGGCAATGGCCGCTCCAATTATTGAAGCGGTCATTGTTTTGTTTGTAGTGGCCGGCCGTCAGTCGGCTCGACTGACAATTGTCAGTTTGACTATTCCCCCAATTGAGCCGATTGAAGGCCTAAGCTACTCCACGGCCACACATGACCCTCATCAATAAGGCCCGCTTTGAAAGGATTGTTGTCAATATAATTAATGACATCATCCATGTGTTTTTCATCGCGAATATATCGATCAAAATATTCATCCATCCAGAAATCGCCTGTGCGTCCCAAAATCTTATTAGCCTCGTGAGCTGTATATGAACGCCATCCATGCATAATAGTACTTAAAGTCCACCCTTCTTTAACTTCGATTAATACATGCACATGGTTGGGCATAATGCACCAACTCAAAGGATTGTACCTAATTCCACTAAAATAAAGAAGGTTTTCTTGAACCATAGATGCTATTCGCTCATCTTTTAGAAAACACTTTCCGTATCCAGCGTCTTCAAACTTATCGATACGATTCCGCAATTGTTGTACTTTGGGATCGTTTGGTAATGTCATTTCAGTAATCCTCAGCTCTTCTTTCCATGCCTCTATGACCTTTTTAGGAACGGAATCATACAGACGATAGGTGATGAATTGAAGCGGTTTGTACTCACGATGAGGAAACTTACCACGACAATGCCAAACAGGCATCTGACGGCTATCAGTAAGCCCGACTGACGATTTATCAGCAGATGTTTGTTGCTGATATTGGTGCAAATCGTTCTGCAGTCGAGCCGACTGCGAGCCAGAATGTAGGTTCGATTCCATAATTAACTTTTGCCTCTCAAAGACAAGCTTTTACAATAAACTACTCTAAGCTGTCGCCCGTCTCGCTATCGCCCTCCTTGGCTTGACGTTCGAGTTCCATCTTACCGAAACGCAGCGTAAAGCCAGCAGAGATGTAACGGCTGTTCAGCATCTTGCGAGTGCTGTCGCTGAGATAGTACGGGTTGGTGTTGCTTGAGCCCGAGCCTATCTTTGCGCCCCAGTTGAAGATGTCCTGCACGTTGACAAATACCGACAGACGGCGCTTGAAGAAGTCGCTGCGGAGGCCCATATTGAGGAAATAACGTGCCTTGCGCTCACTCATCAGGCCGATAGTCGGTGAGTTGTAATTGGCCGAGGCTGTCACCTGTAAACGGTCAAACAGCTTGGCCCAGGTGTTGACGCGCACGCTCCACGACCACTTGTCATTCTGGTCCATCTTGTGCTCGATGTTGCCGAACTCGTCGACGCGGTCATATTCCATCCTATAACCATAGTCGTAAAGGTTAGCATACAGTCTCACATTGAAGAATCCGCTCGGACGGTAGGTCATGTTAATCGATGTGCCGTAGCGCCACGAAGTACCCATATTGTAAGGTATCGAGTAGCTGACAATACGCTCCAGATAGTCATCGTATTCAGCATCAGTCAGCGAGCTGACTTCATTGGTGCTTAGGCGACCGTAGGCTTCCCATCCGATGTTGCCGAAACGCTCGAAGAACTTCTGCCAACCTGCCTCCATGTTGTGGGTATAGCCGCTTTTCAACCCGTTGGGATTACCGGTCGAATAGCTGTTCTCGCCATAGTTGCGGAAACTGCTAATCTCCTCACCTCTCGGATGCGACATACGCATCGAATAGTTGAGTTTCCAGTTGTGCATGGATTCCGTACGATAGGTCAAGTGGATGGACGGACGGACATTGAGGAAATACAACGTGCTATCGTCAGCAAAAGGCATGTCGCTGATATAGTTGTAGCCAATGCGGTCGCCGCCAAAGCCCAAACCCGTACTCAACGTGAAGCCGCCCCAACGGTGTGTCCAGTTGACATCGGCACTCGCACCAGCCTCAGATCCTTCAAAACGATAGGCACGCAACGTATCTATCAATACACCAAGCGTATCGTTGTAGCGCTCATACGTACTGTTTGACAACTGACGGTCGAAACGGAGGCCATAGCTCAACTCGCCATCCTTACTATAAGGACGGTTATAGCGGGCATCAAGACTCCCACCAAAACTCTTGGATCGTGTACGCATGTAACGGTGCTCATCGAGGTCGGTGTAAATATCGTAAAGACGGTTGTAATATTCTTCAGAATTGTTCCCATTGAGGCGGGTGTTCATACCAATACGCAGATTGTGGCCCTCGTTGTCGAACTTTTTGGTGTAGTCGACACCAGCATGACCGAACATCATTCCCATGTCGCTGTTGTCACGGGTATTGTCGGCCAAAAGCATGGCTGGAATGGAATCATAATAAGTCTGCCGCTCACTGCGCAGCATAGCGTTTCTGTTGTTGTTATAAAATCCGCCTGCATCAAAGGAGATGTCACTGGTGGTGTCGATCTCATAGTCAATGTTCATAAACACATTGCCGCTCTTGTTGCGGCTGTCGTCGGTCTGGGAGATGGTATCGGCCCAAGTAACCTCATAATCTCCCATGGTGGCTGCATCACGGCGCTTTTGCGACCATGAGTCGACGGTATTGTGACGATCACTAAAACGACCTGAAGCGAACAGGTTGATGCTCAGCTTCTCCTTCTTCCACATGTAGCTAATCCATGGCGACACAAAAGGTTGGCTAGAGCCGTTCACACCGAAGCTCACGAACTGGTTGCTCTTGATATGCGCCGAGGTCACAATATTGATGACGGCCTCGGCATCAGTGGCATATTTCGCCGATGGGTTGGTGATGGTCTCAATGCGTGCGATGGCATTGGCGGGCAAGGTCTGAAGGTAGGTCTTCAGGTTCTCCTCGGTAAGCTTCGAAGGCTTGTCGTTCACCCAAATCTCCACGCTTGACACGCCACGCAAGGTGATGTTGCCTTCCACGTCGACCTCCACGCCGGGCGCATTCTGTAAGGCATCCTCGGTGGTACCCGTCTGGATAGACGGGTCTTCGCTGACATTGTAAATCAGCTTCTCTCCCTCCATCGCGTACAGTGGCTTTTCAGCGGCCACCGTGACCTCACCGATGGAAGTGACACCTGGATTGATGCGCAATGTGCCTAAGTTGGTGTTGTTGGTCACCGTAAAGGGATGCATATAGCTCTCGTAACCGATGGCCGAAACACGCAACACAAACGAACCTTGCGGCACGCCATTCAGTTCGAAAACGCCATCCATATTGCTGATGCCGCCTTTAACCAGCTCCATATCGATGGAATCGAGCACGGCTACGTTGACGTAGGGCATATACTCTCCCGTCTTGGCGTCACGCAACACCCCGACCACTTGGAAGGTGTCACCTTCACGCACACGCTTCTTCTGTTTGACGGTCGGCATATTGCCCTCGTTCTGGCCCCACTGACGATCACCGCCAAATGGCGGACGACCTCCTGGGGGACGACCGCCTGGAGGGCGGCCACCGGGAGGACCTCCACCGCCTGGAGGCTGGGCAACACATAAAATCGTTGTAAGGACCAAAAGCAGAGAGAACAATGCTCTCAATGAAAATGTTTTCTTCATCATTAAGTAACTATTCAAAATTAAAAAACAATTTCTTTTGACATGGGACTTAGGACTTTCTCCGTCTTTCGTCTTAAGTCCTTTGTCCTACGTCCCACGTCTTATATGTCAATAAATCTGTTCATCTATTAAAAACAGGTTGCAAAAATAAGAATAATTCTCATTCTTTCTGATGCCTTTCGTGACCTTTTTGATTATGTTCACGATGCTTGTGCAGGCGATCCATAGATTGGTGCTCCAATTCATAGACACGCAATATCTGTTTCTGCGTAAGGAATTTGCTATACTCCTCATAGTATTTTTCACGCAGGTCAAGGACGGCTCGGCTGCGCTCAAAACGTTCCTTAATGGCCTGTTCAGCCTCCTCTTCTGTTGCAGACTCGATTTCCGGCCTTGGACCAAGTGCCCAAACTTCCTGCTGGCAGGCACAATAAGTCTCAACAAAACGCTGTGTGGTCGCATCATCGAAAGCGAGTTCTTGTGCAATGTGCATCGCTTGTTTCTCCGCCAATTGTTCGCGGTTCATACGTTGTTTTTCGTTTTGGGCCATACCGATGGTGCAAAACGCAAACACCATCAAAGCCACCATGTTGATTTTCATTAAACTTTTCATAGCTTGTCGGTTTTAATAATTGTCAAGATATTCAATTTCATCATAATAATCAAAAATAATCTCTTGGTCGGCATCGCTGAGTTGGTTGAATGCCGTTTCCACTTGCTCAAACGAGTTTTCATTGCCTTTTGGGGTCACTTGACGCAGCACAAGCAGCAACGCCAACGAAGCGGCCACGGCAAAACCCGTCCAAAGAACAACTTTCCGCAGATTGGATGATTTCGCTTTTTCCACCGTTTCTTGCATCAGACGCTCTTCCATCCTATCAAAGAACCCGTCTGGAACAGTATAAGGCATTGTCTTTTTCATTTTCTCCAAATCGTTTTCCATATCCTAATCGTTTGATTTCATATATTCAATAATTCTATTTTTGGCATTATGATAATTGGCTTTCACATTGGCTGGGGTCGATCCAGTAACCAAGGCGATGTCGTCATAGGAAAGCTCATCGTAATAGCGCAAGTTGAAAGCAATCTGCTGCTTGGCAGGCAGTGAGAGGATGGCTTTTTGCAGTTTTACGGCCTCGACATCGCTATAGTCTACATAGTCGTCGGCTTTCAAACTGAAAAGGTCTTCCAATGTATCCTCTAAAGAAAGTATCTCCTTGCCTTTACGCTTGCCCAAAAATCTCAGGGCCTCGTTGGTGGCGATGCTAAAAATCCATGCATTAAGTGATTGGCTTTCATCAAATTGACCAAACGAACGAAAAATGCGTACAAAGGTTTCCTGCATCACATCCTGGGCATCGGCATGAGCCACCACCATACGACGGATATGCCAATAGACAGGCTTCATATAGGAAGCCATAAGAAGGCTAAATCCCTTTTGGGGATTCTCCTTCATTGATGCTATGATTTCTTGGTCTGTTGGCATTTTTTTATCACTCTTACAATCTTAATACCCGACAACAAGGGAAAAGTAAAATCGAGAGACAAAAAAACTGCCGCATTCCTGATGCGGCAGTCTTTAATTACTCAAACATGTTATAGGTCACATTTTCGGGCTTCCACTTGTCTTTGGGGTCTGGGTTCTCATTCGGGTAGCCCATCACGATGACGCAAAGCGGAATGACCGTTTCCGGCAGGTTCAGCACTTGGCTGACATTAGCCATACGTTCCTCCATGGGATAGCAGCCTGTCCAAACGGCACCAAGGCCGAGGGCATGGGCGGCCAAAAGAATGTTTTCAGTCGCAGCTGAGCAGTCCTGAACCCAGAAAGCCTGTGCAAGGCCTTCCAATGCCTTGTCCATGTCGCCGCAGACCACGATGGCCAAAGGTGATTCCTTCCACATTTGACTTTGGCGGCCGTTGCCACCCAGCTCATCCATGACGGCACGGTCGTTGATGACCACGAAATGCCAAGGTTGCTTGTTGACGGCGGTAGGTGCCGCCATTCCGGCACGAAGCAGCATCTCGATGGTATCGGCAGAGACCTGACGGTCGGTGAACGAACGGATGCTGGTGCGCGTCATGATGGTTTCGATGGAGATTTTGCCGTTGTCGGTCTTTTCAATCGTGGTAGTCGGTTGACTATCATTGTTGCAGTTGCAGCCCGTCATAAGGACGACTGCGAGAAGTGCTAACACAAGCACTTGAAAGGTATTAATAGCTTTTTTCATAGCAAATAGTTTAAAATGGTTATCAGGCTGCAAATGTAACAATTTTATCGGATTTGTTCGATCCAGTTTTTATTTATTCAGCACATTTCACCTTCAATGCCCGCATAGCATTGAGAACGGCTAACACCGTGACGCCTACATCAGCGAAGACAGCCATCCACATCGTGGCGATGCCGAAGGCGGCCAAAACGAGTACCACGACCTTCACGCCAATGGCAAACCAAACATTTTGCTTGGCAATGCGCAAAGTGCGACGTGCAATGCGGATAGCGAGAGCGATCTTTGAAGGTTTGTCGTCCATCAAGACCACATCAGCAGCTTCGATGGCGGCATCGCTGCCGAGACCACCCATGGCAATGCCTACATCGGCACGGGCCAAAACGGGTGCATCGTTGATGCCGTCGCCCACAAAGGCCAGTTGAGAGTTGAGACTTGAGGGTTTAGAGTTGAGCAATTCATCCACATAGGCGACTTTGTCGGCGGGCAGCAACTCAGCGTGGTATTCGCTCAGACCGAGTTTTTGGGCCACGTCCTCCCCCACTTCCTTGCGGTCGCCGGTGAGCATCACCGTGCGTTCGACACCCAAAGATTTCAAGGCTTGAATAGCCTCAGCGCTATCTTCCTTTACTTTGTCGTTGATGACAATATGACCTGCATATTCTCCGTCGATGGCAACATGGATGATGGTGCCGATATGCTCACAGTCATGCCATTGGGCACCGATGGCATCCATCATCTTTGTGTTACCAACACAGACCGTCCAGCTTTCCACTTTGGCCTTAATACCTTGACCCGCAATCTCTTCTACATCGCTCAACTTGCAGCCATCGGTAGCCTCATCGGGAAAGGCATCGCGCAAGGCCGCACCAATAGGATGCGTGGAATAATGCTCCACATGAGCTGCAAGATGCAACAAATGGTGCTCATCGCACTTCTCGGGATGCACCGCCGTGACCGCAAACTGACCGTGGGTCAAGGTGCCCGTCTTGTCGAAGACCACAGTGCCCACCTTAGCCAAGACATCCATGTAATTGGCCCCTTTGACAAGGATGCCCTTGCGCGAAGCCCCGCCAATGCCACCGAAGAACGTGAGCGGCACGCTGATGACCAAAGCGCAGGGACAAGAGACCACCAAGAACATCAAGGCGCGATAGAGCCAAGTGGCGAAAGAACCGGTGAAGTCACCTGAAAACAAGGGCGGCAGCAAAGCCAAAGCTAACGCGGCAAAGACCACAACAGGCGTATAGATGCGGGCAAATCGGGTAATGAAGGTCTCGCTTTTCGACTTGCTCTCGGTGGCGTTTTCCACCAAATTAATAATCTTGGACACCGTGCTCTCCCCGAAACTCTTCGTTGTGCGCACTTTGATTACCCCAGAAAGGTTGACGCAGCCAGAAACGACCTCGTCGCCTTCGGCAATGTCACGCGGGAGACTCTCGCCCGTTAAGGCCACTGTGTTCAACGCGGTATTCCCTTCGATGACAACGCCATCCAGCGGCACCTTCTCTCCAGGACGGATGACAATGGTCTCACCAACTGCCACATTCTCAGGGCTGACGCTTTCCAGTTTCCCTTCACGTTCCACATGCGCCACATCGGGACGGATGTCCATCAGGTGGGCGATGCTTTCACGACTCTTGCCCTCAGCATAACCTTCGAAGAGCTCGCCCACTTGGAAAAACAACATGACAAAGACCGCCTCGGGAAACTGCGTCTCGGCACCTGGCAGGAAACCGATGCAGAGTGCCCCGATAGTGGCGATGGACATCAGGAAATGTTCGTTAAACGCCTCGCCGTGTGCCAGGCCCTCGGCGGCTTCCTTGAGCGTGTCGAAGCCAATGAACAGATAAGGAACCAAATAAATGAGCAGCATCTGCCAGGTGGGCAAGTCGCACCGTTTTTCAATGATGACCGCTGCAACAAGCAAGACCACCGTGACGGCAATCTTAATAATTTGGCTTTTCAGGTCATGCTCGTGGTGATGATGCTCGTGTTCATGATGATGTTCGTGTGAGCAACATTCGTGCTCGTGATGATGATGTTCGTGCTCTTGTGAGCAGCATTCATGTTCGTGATGATGATTGTGTGCCATATTTTTACAGTTTTTATTGTTTTCCTCGAATTTAGGCTGCAAAAATGCAGCAAAAGTTTTGCAACTGGGTTGCAAAGATTCATCTGCAAATAGAAATTACTATTTTTGCGAAAATTTAAGGAATACCATGCGTAAAACCACACTCTTCATACTCCTCCTTTTTCTGACTACAGCCTGCCATCGAGTGCCCACTTCCGAATGGACCGAAGGCGCCAATCAAGACGACGGGCGTGCCATGCACACTTTGACACTAAGAAACATGCCTGAAGGCTCGCGGGTATGGTTTCAAGAACTTTTCGATGGCAAAACCATCGTGGAAGGTCCGGCAATGAACCATTATCAAGGAACATCATGGTATATCGACATCCCAACAAGCGGCACCATCACACTAAAGTACTATGGTCGGCCACTTCCAAGACACTCATGGGCTCCCGAGGGCTTTATACTCCAGCAAAAAGGAAAGCCAGACATACCGATGGAAGTGACTTATCACTTTTTGGAACTGCCTGAAAGTAATACCAAAAATGATTTTACTTCCAATTACGAGGTCAAGCCTGGCGACATCATCCCACAAGTCAAGCGCATTCAGTACGGTACCGAGCTAATGGAGACGACGGAGACACATCCAGCAGGATGGTATCGCATCACGATTGGTGCTGATGGTGAGCCAAAAGTAGCGTTTGATGATGAGGACGGCGCTTTCTACGCCCAAACCACGCTCGCCAAGCTGTCGCGTCCTTTGCAGCCTATGACCATAGAAGATTGGCCCGATATGCCTTATAGAGGCCTCATGCTTGATGTGGTGCGCGACTTCCGAACAGTAGACGAGGTGCTTCAAATTCTCGACCTAATGGCTTCTTGGAAACTGAACACTTTACATTTCCATATTGCTGATGATGAATCATGGTGCTTGGAAATCAAGGCGTTCCCTGAACTCACGGAATATGGGGCACATCACTTCCTCCCCGACTGGAACCTACAGGAAACCGATGCCTTGAAGCCCACTGCCAACGGTCGCATCGGGAATGTGACCTATTACACAGCCGAAGAATACAAGCAGATTATCCATTACGCTTGGGAACGCCGCATCACAGTGATTCCCGAGTTCGACACACCAGGACATTCACGAGCCTCCATCAAAGCGATGCAGGCTTACGAACGGCGCACAGGCGACAGCAGTTTCCGCCTGCAAAACCCTGCCGACACCTCGCATTACTGGTCGGCGCAGGACTTCACCGACAACGTGCTGAGTGTCGAGTTGCCTAGTGTTTACAAATTCTATGGGACGGTCTTCGATGAGGTCATCCGTCTACACCAAGAAGTAGGCGTGCCGCTACCCGCCATCCATATCGGCGGCGACGAGGTACCTGAGGGCGCCTGGTCGGGTCGCGACCACCACGAGATGAAAGAAATCTTTACCAACAATATGCTCGGCCTTGCCGAAGCACGCGGCATTCGACTTGCTGGTTGGGAAGACATTGCCAAAAACTTGGAACCCGAGACGGAGGAACGCCTGAAACGTTCACTCTATTTCCTCAATGTCTGGAACACAGACGGCATCGAAGGCTTCTCCGTGGTGCTTTCGCCTGCGCCCTACACCTACCTCGACCTCGCCTATAGCGATGCACCTGACGAAATAGGTCTTTCCTGGGCAGGCTATGTCGACGAGTGCAAGACTTTCGCTTTGCAGCCCAAAGACTACAAGGGCGACATCATCGGCGTGCAGGCACAACTCTGGTCATCGCAGCTCCGCAGTTTCAATGATGCCACCTATCAGATGCTTCCCAAAGCCCTTGGCATGGCCGAACGCGCTTGGAATGCCCATCCGATGTGGACCACCAAGTCAGACTTCGCCACCGACTTTGAGCGGTTCTATAGCATTATCGTCACAAAGGAAATGCCTGTTTGGGAACAGAAAGGACTGTTGTATTCAGTTCACCCGCATTAACAGATTGTTGGTATTAAGCAGGATGCAGCTCCTAACGAAGTATCTCATCCAAAACGGTAAAGATTTCGTCCTCTGACTCGTATGGATGAATGTCGAAATAGCTGTTGCCTGTGAGCATTGCCGACAATTGTGTCTTGTTTTTGTTGTAGAAGAGGTGGCAGGGTATTCCGAACCGCTCAGCGTAAGCCAGTTCATAGCCGACGCCAAGCGACGGGCAGGTGCATTCTCCGATGAGGATGTCACTCTCACGCAGCCAAGCCGTGTCTTGATTGTAAATCATCGCATCGCGCTCACGACCTTGTTCCTCAAGACACAAATTGTCCTTTCCCACATGCTCAGTCAGCACAGTGTCAGTGCGTTGTATGTAGGCTATTATCCGTCGGTAAAGGTCGGCATCCACACGCCCGCCACGGATGGAACCTGCAAAATAGACTTTCTTGTTCATCTCGCCGTCTTCACCACTTTTTGAACGCTGACGGAACCGCCTTTCATCACAACGCGAAGCAAATAGATTCCCGAGGGCAAATCGGCAAGCGAGATTTCAGCGAAACTATCATTTTCGGCAATTTGTGTCAGCAGGCACTGCCCCACGGTATTGAATAGCTCCACCCGTTGCATATCGTGACCGTCAACAAACAACTTGTCGGTAGTGGGATTGGGATGCACGGCAAGGTGGTCCTCCGAGTGCAAGCCATCTGCTTGATGGTCTTCAATACCATCTTCGAAGAAATGGACATGGAAGGTCAGTTCGCTTCCATTCTCTCGGATGTTGGTGATCTCGAAACTGTTTTCGGGCGTGCCATCGGTTAGATAGGGATGCGGATTGGTGTCGGGACCAAACTTGGTGCGACCTGTGGCCTGACTGAAATGCGCATTGTTGAGGTTCCCGTTCTGAATGTCGCTGTGGCTGCCGGGACGAAAGATCCAATATTGGTTCGCTATGGTGACATTGTCGAAGAAGGCGTTGGCAAACATCCCGGAATAATCGAGCGGGACGGTGTCGTTCCAACGCGCCACGATAAGGCCGGTGCCAGGAATGCCTTCATCAAAGAGGTCTTGTTTGTTGCGGTATTCAAACACATACCATTGCGTGCTGTCGATGGCCGACTTGATATAATAACAGTTCTGCGACTGACTTGAGCCGACGCTCTTCAGCGTGTAGTCGCCGTCGTGAGTGATTTGTATAGGATCGTCAGCCACATGAAGGATTTTGTTCTTATAAATGGCAGCCATTTGATTGGGACCGTAATTGTAGCACATCATGTCCCAAGAACCTGCTGGCGACACATCCGTGTAATTGATGTAATGGTACAGGTCGGGCAAATCCAGCGAGTGCCCCATCTCATGCCTGAATACATGAGCGTTGAAATAGGTTGGTGCTCCTTCAAACTCCAGATTGAAGGTGTTAGGGCGAATCCCATTGATTTCGACCGGATAGTCGATGGAGTCGTGAGGAAAATACTCCATGTGTGGCCAAAGTATAGAAGCCCATGCGCCAACACCACCCTTCACCACAAAGCTCACATTGTCGATATAACCATCGCCGTCGCCATCAAGGACTATATCGTCATTCACCAGATGGAGCGAGTCTACATAATGGAAAGCACGAGCCAGCAACTCTGCCTCTCTCCTACTGATGCCCATGAAAGGCAGTTCCTCCTGATAACCAATGGGATTACTCGGACTATATGGCTCAAAATAGCCCCTTGGTTGGGAATCCTGATACGACACGATTTGTCCATTCTGTATATTATTGGTATACACGGTGTTATAATGGATATGGTCGTAAGTCATCGTTTTGTAGAAATTGGCGACGCTGAGATAGCCAGGCGTCCTTCCGTTGAACATCGTGTCGATGGAATTGAACGAATGCGTTATCTCCTCGTCGTCGGCGAAACGCATGAAGATGACCAGATTGGTGAGGTCCCTGTCTACAATTTGGGCTTTCATCAAGATAGGCGAAAAGCCCATAATGAGTGCCAGCAAGAATTTAGTAAAGTTGTGTTTCATTGATAACAGATTTGTTTGCAAAAATACAAAACTTTCGGTTACATAGCTTAAGGAAATAATCGCCATTTATTTCACCAACTTCTTGGAAACAATATTTCAGTTGTTTTGACGGAGCTATCAAAAAAAGCACTACTTTTGCCACCGATTTGTGGTGTCCTCCACGGACTCAATAGGGAATCGGGTGTGAATCCCGGACAGTTCCCGCTGCTGTGTTGGTTGCAATGCTTGCCATGAATGTCACTGAAAGCCTTGTCTTTCGGGAAGGCGGCAAGAAAAGACCTCAGTCAGAAGACCTGCCTCAAGTCGCGAAACAAGGCTTCCGGGAATTGGAGCTGGGATTCTATTTATAACAAGGTATGCCCATGGTTCGGGTACTATCTTCATTTTAGGTATTCCAACATTTTTTCCAGAAGTTTTGAGAAAAAAGTTGTAATGAAATGAAGAAAAAGTATCAAGCGGTTACGGCTGCTGAAGCCGTCAAAGTCATCAAGTCGGGCGACCATGTGCATATCAGCTCGGTGTCGAACGTGCCGCAATGTTTGGTGAAAGCCCTTTGTGACCGTGGTCGCGCGGGCGAACTCAAAAATGTCTATATCCACCACCTGCACACCGAGGGTGCAGCACCTTACGTGAATCCCGAGTTTGAGGGCATCTTCCAACACAACGCCTTCTTCGTGGGCGCCAATGTGCGTGAGAGCGTGCAGAAAGGTTTGGCCGACTACATCCCCGTCTTCCTCGGCGAGACCTCGAAACTCTATCGGGAGCGGTACATCAAGTGCAACGTGGCCATGATTCAGGTGTGTCCACCCGACAAGTTCGGTTACGTGTCGTTAGGATCGTCGGTGGATGCCACCTTGGCTGCTATGGAGAGTGCAGAGTTCGTCATTGCTGTGGTCAACAAGCACGTGCCGCGTACCTTCGGCGATGCGTTGGTCCATATCAGCAGTATCAATGTTTTTGTTGAGGACGACACTCCCCTACTCACCGTTGATATGCCTGAACCCTCAGAAGTGGAGAAAACCATAGGACGTTATTGCGCCGAACTCATCGAAGACGGTGCCTGCCTACAGATGGGCATCGGCTCCATACCGAACGCCATTTTATCGTGCCTCCACAATCACAAGGACATCGGCATCCATACCGAGATGTTCTCCGACGGCATCCTTCCCTTGGTCAAAAAAGGCATCATCACGGGCAACAACAAGAAGCTCAACAACGGCAAGATTGTCTCCACCTTCGTGATGGGATCCCAGAAGATTTACAATTTCATTGACGGCAACCATGAAGTGCTACTAATGGACGTGGAATACACCAACGATCCTTTCGTCATCGCGCAACAGCCCAAGATGACTTCCATCAACTCGGGCATTCAGATTGACCTGTCGGGACAAGTATGCGCCGACTCCTTGGGCGAGCGCATCTACTCAGGCGTGGGTGGCCAGATTGACTATGTGTACGGCGCATCCCGTTCCAAAGGCGGCAAGGCCATCATCGCCATGCCTTCCACCACGCGTAAGGGCATCAACAAGATTGTGCCTACCTTGGATTTAGGCTCAGGTGCTGTCACCACGCGCAACCACATCCATTGGTTCGTCACAGAATACGGGGCGGTGAACCTTTACGGACGCTCGTTGCAAGAGAGGGCCAAGCTCATCATCTCGGTGGCGCATCCGCAGTTCCAGGAGATGCTTGACGAAGCCGCTTTCAAACGGTTTGGGCCGCATTTTCATTATTTATGGAATAGCATCATTTAAACTCTAACTGGGAAGCACCACCCTAACACTTCACCGTCATGGCGGACAAGGATCCGCCATCTCCTACACTGAAAGGAGTCCTTCTCGCTAAGGAGATTGCGGGTCAAGCCCGCAATGACGGTTAAAGGATAGGTCTTAGGTTCCCCGGTCAAAAAAAAGGAAAACCATGTTCTCTCAAATCAACTTTGTAGAAATCTTCGGTGCCTTCATCGTGATGGCCGCCATCATCGACATCTTTGGCTCTATTCCCATCTTCATGAGCATGAAGGAGCAAAACAAAACCATCAAGGCGGGACAAGCCTGCCTGACGGCCTTGGGCTTGTTCTTGGCTTTCTTCTTCGCTGGCGACGCGCTGCTGAAGCTCTTCGGCATTGACGCAGCCTCGTTTGCCGTAGCTGGAGCCTTCGTGCTGTTCATCCTCGCCGTGGAAATGATTCTTGGACGTGAAATCATCAAGAACGAAGGTGGCAAAGGCGGTGCAAGCATCGTGCCCATCGCCTTCCCGCTGATAGCCGGTCCAGGCGCTTTGACAGCCTTGCTTTCACTACGCGCCGATTATGCCGTGGTCAACATCATCATCGCGCTGTTACTCAACATTCTGCTGGATTACATTGTCATCAGCCAATTGGACAGGATCCAGAAATTCTTAGGAGAAAACCTGATTTTCATTTTACGAAAGTTTTTCGGTGTCATTTTGTTGGCCATCGCTGTGAATATGTTTGTCAACAACATTTCAGTAATTATCGCATCGGTTCACTAATAAACAATTCTACATTGTCTTTATAACTAAAATCTATCCATTTCATGTTGTTGGGCCGGTGGTCTTCGGGCTGCCGGCTTTTTTGTATCTCCACAAAAAAAGAGACGACCCACAAGGAGCCGCCTCTTCACACTCAAAAAACTATATTGTACAAACTCTTTACTGAACCATCACCTTCTGGGTCAAACGCTTAGCCTCCGTCATTACTGAAATGAAATAGACGCCTTTACTGAGTCCACTCAAATCGAGTGTCGTCGCACGGTCTTGTGTCTTGCCTTGTAAAACGACTTTTCCAGTGAAGTCGAATACTTGATACTCAAAACCAAAAGCATTATCGACCATTATCGTGACCACACCTTGGGTTGAATTGGGATAGAACAACACTGTCAAAAGGTCTTCCTCGACGCTTTCCACGATATACATGGTGATGTATACCTCAAAATCAACATATTGGCCATCACTATTAGCGCGAACCTTAAGGTCAAACTCAGCCTCGTTATTGGCTTCGCGGGTTAGCATGAGGATTTTACCATTCATCGAAGCCGTTACATCCTCGGGATTAGGGTTGTTAACGATGCTGTAGGTGATGTTTTCGTCTGGGTCGTCGGGGTCGGTGGCCACACCATTGAGGTTGACTTGAATAGTTTGCGGGTATTCATCGAAAACGACATCTTGCACTGGGTTGACAATGTAAGGCGGATTGTCGACCACCTGGTTGATGATAATATGCACAGTGAAGTCGACCGACTGCCCATCGCTGGTAGCACGCAACATGAGATTGGCTGTAGCTTGGTTGGCGTTTTGACGCGTCATCACAAGGATTTTGCCGCTCATCGTAGCATTCAAGGCACTCGGATTGGAGTTGCTGACGATGCTGTAGGTGATGTTCTCTTCTGGGTCGTCAGGGTCGGTGGCCACACCGTTGAGGTTGACTTGGATGGTCTGCGGATATTGGTTGAAGACCACATCTTGCACGGGATTGACAACATATGGCGGCAGGTCAGGAGCTGCGCCACCGCCGTTGAAGTTATCCATGCAGAAGTAAGCCGGCGTAATCATGTTGTAGCCACTGCCCCTCGATGAAGAAAGGCTAAAGGAGATGGTGGCCACATTACCTAAGGGACTGAGGTCGAACCACTCCCAAGTATTAAGGATATAGTCTTCCTCATTGTTGGCAAAGCGAAAGTCGGCGAGATAGAAATCCAATGTACCCACAGTTTGTCCACTGGCATTCTTACCTGTCGCTGTCACCTTAAACCAGTCAGGGTCGTTGCCTGTAGATCCTCCGTAGGGTGGCTCGCCATACCCGCCTTGAAGCATGTCCTGATAAGCCCACAGATTGTTGGTGACATAGCAGCCTGTGACGGTATGTAATTGCCCATCGGTGGCATACACATCCGTCTGCACACCCATGGTATATGCCACGGCATATTGGGCAGAGCCATCGTAGCCACAGCCTGCAGCCGCAGTATACTGTGCATCCAAACCTGATTGGTTCAAATCCGTACGGTTGGAGGCCGTGAAACCGCCCCAATAGCCGTTTTGTGTATTATTGGTGAAGAGCCAGCCTCCACTGGGCATTTCATCGGATCCAATAGGGGGTTGCCAAATGCCGTTACTGCCGAGTTGCACGTCTTCAAAAGTAGCTGGATCCTGCGCCATGGCAAACATAGCCAGAAATAGCGTCAGGGGTAAGAGTAAAAGTTTACGCATAAATCATTGTTTAAGCATTGAACAAATACTGCAAGACCAACGCAAGAAGCCATGCTAATTGCCGCGCTTAGCGTCGCCCTTGTTCCCGAAGGCTTGCAATTGAATTCTCCGTCTGGCAGGTCTTCTGACTTGTCCGAGCCCTGAAAGGGCGACCCGAAATCATGCGAGCGGTTTTAACCCTCGCATAAAAAGGCAGGTCCCTTGCAGGGGTGAGCCTGTCGCCTTCCCATACGGATGAGTCGTACAGTGGCTGGATTGACAGGCCTTACGCGGGCTTACAGCAGCGGGCACTGTTGCCGATTCACACGGCATTCCCTTGGCCAAACCGAGTGCAAAAATACGAAATCTTTGATTCGGAGAAGCCACAGTTTCGACTGTTTTCTTACTCTTACCAACAATTGATGATTATAAACCGTCAAAATCCCAAAACATTAAACGTTGTTTGGCTGTTTTTTTTATTTTTGCAGCGTAAAGTTTTAATTTCAATTTTGATTTTGTTGCACTTATCCAAAAACGAATATCATTCCTTACAAAAAACAAATTCATTATGCGAAGAATACTATCAACTCTAGCATTATTACTGGTGGTCGGGATGGCCAACGCCAAACCCGTCACCACGACTATGGCACGCCAGACGGCGGCCACGTTCCTCGGCATTGAAGAGGAGGCTCTGCAAACGCTTCCTTTGCCGTTCACTACTATGTATCTCTTTGCCGTGGACGGAGGAGGCTTCATCATCACCAGTGCCGACGACAAGATGCAGCCTGTCCTCGGCTATTCGCACACCACTAACTTTAGCTTTCCCATCCCCAACAATCTGCACTATTGGCTCAAATGTTACGACTCGCAGATACGTACGCTTATGGACGACCCTTTGGCCAGTCAGCATCCTGAATGGAGGATGCTTGCTTCAAGGCAGCGTCCCGAAGCGGTGTACGACACTACGATAGGACCGTTGTTGACGACTACCTGGGACCAATATCCCTATTACAACAGTTTGTGCCCCAACGGACCCAATGGACAGGCAATCACTGGATGCGTCGCCACTGCTATGGGGCAGTTAATGAAGTATTGGAACTGGCCCGACACTGGTGCAGGATCTCACAGCTACATCGAAAATGAATATGGTCTACTTAGTGCTGACTTTGGAGCCACCACATACGATTGGGAACACATGCCCGACTACCTCAATGCCTCCAGCACCAGCACCGAGGTCACCGCAGTCGCCACCCTGCTGTATCATTGTGGTGTGGCAGTGAACATGGACTATGGCAATGCTGCCCAAGGCAGTGGTGCATTACATGAGACAATAGGAAACCTCACTTTTCCCTGTGCTGAGAATGCATTACGCAACTACTTTAAATACAGTCCCGCTCTCTGGAACATAGTAAGAATCAACTTCACCGAAGACGAGTGGGCCGCCCTATTGAAAAACGAAATTGACCATTTGCAACCTATATTGTACTCTGGAACGGATCCATCGTATGTAGGCCACGAATTTATCTGTGACGGATACGACACCACTGGATTTTTCCACTTCAACTGGGGCTGGAGCGGAACCGACAATGGCTTTTTCAGCCTTGGGAATGTCAATTCTTTCAACTCAAACCAAAATGCCCTCATCGGCATCGAGCCCGACACGCTCTATGGTAGCACTGCATCATGTACGGTGACGGCTGCTTCTATTGACACCCTTATGGGCACTGTCATTGGCAGCGGCACTTACATGTATCGCGACACCGTCACCGTTACTGCAACTCCCAATGTTGGTTACGCTTTTGCAGGTTGGAGCAACGGTGTCCATCTCAACCCTTACACCTTCCTCGCTCATGATGTTTCGCTACAGGCAATCTTTGTCGATGCCCCAGCGCCTTCAGGCGATACGCTTGGCTATGTCGCGGAAACCAACCAAAAGGGAATGTTGTTCATCGATTCAACCTATCGTTTTGGGGTACGCTTCCCACCAGAAATGCTTCAAGGTCGCGACTCTATTATTAGCGTGGAGGTTGACGGCCCAGTGTCTACCTACATAATCCGCATTTTCAACGGTAGCGATACCGCTCCCGAGCGATTACTCTACGAACAGAGCTTTGAAACGGAATTCAATTTTGAAACCTTGTTCCATTTTGATCTCGACCAACACCAGCCCGTTACCCAGGACAGCAGCCTTTGGATTACCGTGCAGCTTATCGATGGATCGCTATTTACTGGTGCAAAAAACACTAGCATCCCTGACGACAATTGGATTTCCACCGACAGTGGTGCCAGTTGGTTCCACCTTCCTGACTATCAGACCAGCAATCCTCTCGATGATCTTACTCTTTCATGGATTATTCGTTGCATCACCTCCAGTAATTCAACAGGCATATCAGAGCTTTCTACCTCAAACTCCGAACTTACCGTCTATCCCAACCCCACATCTGGCACAGTCAGTGTCACACTTCCTGAGCCAGAGGGGACACTCCATATTTACGATGCCACGGGTCGACTCATCGAGTGTATCCAAACGGACACCTCGACCGTCACCGTTGATGCTGAGCGGTTCCTGTCAGGGCTCTATCTGCTGCGTCACACCTCCGCCCAAGGATCTCACATCGCACGGTTGCTTGTCAGATAGATTATTTTCAAAGCAACCTACCTCGATTATTGGTTCAACATCAAGGGCGCACTTAACGGGATGCTGTCAGGTATTCCTGCTACGTTAGTTGCCGGAGTAATTGTGATTAAATAACCAAATCCGATTCTATTCCGTAATGAACGGGAACTTCTTCCTAATGTTGTCGGCGAGGAACTGCGCTACAAGCTCGGTGGGGAATTGAGTGACGTTGAACACGAAATCGTAGTTGCGGGCGTCGTAACGCGACACACCGGCGATAGTCTTCGTATAAGTGTCGCGGGCATCGTCGATTTTATCGATGCGCATGTTGGCAGCATCCTCGTCCAAGGCAAACTTTTCCATGACGCGTTTCACACGGGCTTTCCTGTCGGCGATGAAGAAAATCTTCATAGCGTAAGGATGGTTTCTGAAGATATGGAATCCAGTGCGCCCGATGATGACGCACGACTCCTGTTCGGCCAATTCGCGGAGAATTTGCGCCTCGGCAAGATAGATTTGTTGTGAGGTCACCTCACGGTCTTCCTGCGGTGTGTAGCCTCCCGCTCCTGCGGCACCGAACTGTTGGTAGAAACGGCAAAAGTCATTCCACCAATTGGGTTTAGTGGATTTGATGTGCTGCATTTCCTCAACGGTTAGGTTGAATTTGGAGGTCAAGGTGTCGAGAATAGCTTTGTCGTAAACGTTAACACCGAGCAGCTCACCGATCTTGTAGGCGATCTCCCTGCCACCCGAACCGAATTCACGGTTGATGGCGATAACAAATTTCGGTTTTTCCATGTTGTTAGTATTGATGGGGACAAAATTACAAAAAAAACAGAAACGGTACCCATCTTTGCCAACTTTAATGCAATTCAACCGTCGAGCCAGTACGACGAACAAAAATAGGAAAATTTGGAATTTCGACTTTTTGACTGAAAAGAATTCCACAATTCGGGTGAGAGTTTTCGAGCTACGGCTTTTTTTTTACTTTTGCGCCCTAAAATAATTTCAAACTAAACCTTTATTACAATGAAAAAGTATTTGCATCTGTTTTTGTTATTATTCGTATTTGCTGGCATCGCCAAGGCGCAAGGGCTTGCATCAACCGCCAACTGGTTTGGATACATATTACCTCCCAGTCCAGCAGAATACCAGTATATCTCCTATACCATGCAGGACTTAGGGTCGGTGGCCGTTGCATCGGACGTGATTTCTCCTGTGTCGACAGCCACCTTTGCCGACGGTTATGTCTGGAGTGTGAATAATGACGGCGGCTATAACATTTGCAGGTCAAGTTTTGATGCCACCAACAATCGTATCGAAGCCCCTGAGGTGGTTTTCGCCAGCGTCCCATACGTCAACGATATGGCATACAATCCTGCCGACGGATTGATTTATCTCATTATGGAAGAGCACCTGAAATGCTTCAATCCGGCTAATCCTACCGACATCCAAGACCATGGCGTGATAGCGCATGATGGCTTCAATCTGGCTATCAACATGGAGGGTAACGCTTATATGATCAGTTCTTGGGGTGAGTTTGGCTCGTTGAATCTTTCCAATGCACAATTGACCGTAATCAACTCGATCGATTTGCCGATTAAGATGTCTTTCGATATGCTGACGGGCGAATTGTTTGGCGTCCATTATGGCAATTTGTATCAGCTTGACCCCAACACCGGAGCCTATACCATGTTGGGCGCGCTCCATGAAGGCAGCACTGGCTATGATCCTACCTGCCTGTTTATGACCTACGGCTCCACCAACCCGTCGGAATTCACGATCGGTGATTTGATTTATCGGGTGAATAACGACAATGCATCCGTAACGGTTATAGGCCATGTAGATGGTTACAATGCCCAAGGACCGTTGAACATTCCTGAATCGGTGAGTTACGAGGGCCATAATTATGCTGTGACCACCATCGGCAACGCCGCTTTTATGTATTGTTTCTATCTGACCAGCCTGACCATCCCGAACTCGGTGACCACCATCGAGGAGGCCGCATTTGCGTATTGCTCAGGTTTCACTGGCGATTTGGTGATTCCCAATTCGGTGGTTACTATCGAGCCGAGCGCATTCTTCACCTGCTATGCTTTTGACGGAGATTTGATTATAGGAAACTCTGTCTCGACTATCGGCGCCTGGGCCTTTAATTCATGCGACGGCTTGACGGGCGTGTTGAACATCCCGAGCAATGTGATGTCCATTGGCGAGGACGCTTTCGTGTATTGCAACTTCAGTGGCATGGTGGTCGACCCTGAAAACCCAAATTATGACTCCAGAAACGATTGCAATGCCATCATTGTGACCAACACGAACGAGCTGGCTTTTGGATGCAAAAACAGTGTAATACCAAACACGGTCACCTCAATCGGCAAGAATGCATTCAAGGGCATCAGGGGGATGACATCAATTGAGATACCAGATTCGGTAGTTTCCATTGGAGACAATGCATTTGGTCTTTGCTTTGATTTGACTGGTGATTTGGTGATTCCGAATTCAGTGACCTACATCGGTGAGAGCGCGTTTTTCCAGTGCGAAGGATTAAATGGGAAACTGGTCATAGGCGAATCCGTTTCCTACATCGGCGACTGGGCCTTCAGGAAGTGCTCACACATTTCGGATGCAGTGTCTTTGGCTACCATACCTGCCACGCTTGGAAACGATTTGGGAGGTATGGTGTTTGCCGAATTTGGCATTCCAGTCCTTACCGTTCCTTGTGGATGCATCGATGCATATCAGAATTCCGCTTGGTACGACCCGATCGGAATGGTTGGTTTCTATGAGTTTGTTGAAGATTGCAGCGCAGTTTCGGAAGTCGAGCCTATTGTTACTGCGGTATATCCCAATCCGACCTGCGGCAAGGTGAGAATCGAGGCTGAAAACATCAAGAACGTAAGCATTTTCAATGTCCTTGGAGAGAAAGTACACGAAAGTGCCGCCAATGGTGGTGCCTTTGAATATGATTTCGGCAAACAAAGCGCCGGCTTGTATTTGATCAAGGTTGAGACGGCGAAGGGCGTTGAAACGAAGCGGGTAACAGTAAAGTGATCATACAACCAAAACTCAATTGCCGCCGCAGGGGTTTCGTGACCTTTGCGGCGGTGTTTGTTTTAGGGGCTTGGCTTTTTTAGGCTCCGTACGCTGGGTTGTAAGAAATTTGTATTTTTGTAGCCATTAAATTTGGAAAACAAAAGTCTATGAAAGTATTACTACTCAACGGTAGTCCTCGGACGGAGGGCAATACCAACCTGGCACTGAATGAGATTGCTAAACAATTGGAGAAAAACGGCATTGAGACCCAGATTATGCAGATTGGCACCAAGTCGGTGCGAGGCTGCATTGCTTGTGGTCGGTGCGGCGAACTGAGCCGCTGCGTGTTTGACGACGACCTTTGCAACCGTGTGGCGGAGAAGATGGCTCTATGTGATGCGCTGGTGGTCGGTTCACCGGTGTATTGGGGCCAGCCGAACGGCACGCTGATGTCGCTTCTTCAAAGGATGCTCTACTCGCAAGGCAATGTGGTGGCCAACAAACCTGTGGCGGCGGTGTGCGTGTGCCGTCGAGGAGGCAGCACCATGGCAGCACAGACCTTGTTGATGCCATTCCACCTGTTGAACTGCCCTATCGTCACCTCCCAATACTGGCCTGTGGTATTCGGACGAGCCGAAGGCGAGGCCGCATTGGACGGCGAAGGGATGCAAACGATGCGCACCCTGGCCGACAACATGGCTTTCCTGCTGAAAAAGATCCATGCTGACGGCGAACCGCAATATCCTCAACGGGAGGAACATGTTTACACGCACTTTATTAGATAAACAGATGAGCAAATTTAGTTTACATATTGGACACGAGACGCGTGACTACGAGACGCGAGACGTTTGGTTTGTCCCGTGTCCCGAAGTCCCGTGTCCCGAAGTCAAAAGATATTGCGGTTTAATTTTGAACAGTTACTTAAAAACACTAAGATGACCGAATCAGAAGCCATTCAAGCCCGGCACAGCGTGCGGAAATACCTCGACAAGCCCATCGAGGCGGAGAAAATCGAGGCGATACAAAAGTGCATCGACCTTTGCAATCGTGAAGGCAGTGCGCATTTCCAACTGATAGCCAATGAGCCGGAAGCGTTCTCTTCAATCATCGCCAAATACGGTAAGTTTGAGAACGTCAGCAACTATATTGCCATCATTGCGCCCAAAGGCAACGACGGCAGCGTGATTGCCGGCTACTATGGCGAGAAGCTGGTGCTACAACTGCAAATGCTTGGACTCAACTCGTGCTGGGTCGGTGCAAGTTTCAAGAAAGTCAAAGAGGCGTATTCAGTGAGCAAGAACGAGGAGCTGAAATGCGTCATCTCACTCGGCTATGGCGCGACGCAAGGCAAGCAACACCCTCAAAAGAAAACCTTCGCCAATGTGGCCCAAGCCCAAGAGCCAGTTCCAGAATGGTTCAAGAAAGGTGTGGAGGCGGCACTTCTTGCCCCCACCGCGGTCAATCAGCAGAAGTTCAGGTTCATTCTGCATGACGACAACCGCGTGGAGGCCATCGCCAAGTTCTCCTTCATAGGTTATTCCTATCTCGACCTTGGCATCGTCAAATACCATTTTGAAGTTGGCGCGGGCAATAACTTTACTTGGAAATAAACACTTGCCGCCGTAAAGTATTTTATGACCTTTGCGGCGGTGTTTGTTTTAAAGGCTTGGCTTTTTTAGGCAAAGTACGCAGGGAAGGTGTGGCTTTTCGCTTTGCATTTTAGCATATTTATCTTCTCTATTTGATGCATTTTAGCGTATTTCACAAAACAATATTTTGCATTTTAGCGTAATTCGAATAGTTGTGGTAGAGGAAAAAACGATACACATCTTGTCAGTATTGGAATGACTTTTACAGTAAGATGATAGATTGTGACAATTTGTAAAACAGCTACTGCTGCAAGGATTTTCGTGACCTTAGCGGCGGAGTTTGTTTTCCGCTTAAAAGGAAAAAGCGTACCTTTGCAGCCATTATGAACCAAAGAAAAAATGTGCACGAGCATAGTTGTAAACAAGAAAAAGACCATTGTCGGATGGAATCTCGACATCATGGATTTTGAATACCGGGTCCGTCCTACCGACGATGGCGTTTACATTGAAGTAAACGATGCCATTGAAGGTTGGATGCCGCTGTTTGGAGCCAATCGCAGGGGCGATTTCGTTGGAATGCCCACCTGCTGGCCACACAACGACCGCAGCGACCCAACTGGTAACGACACCAATATCATCCTTTTAGACATCGACCTGCTGCTGATGAAAAAGACCTTGCAGGAAGTGCGTGATTTTGTCAATGATAACAGGGTTTGTAGCGTTCCCGGGCTCACATTCATGGCTTCATTGTCAGACAGTAACGGCAATGTGCTGCATATTGTCCCCGGACACGGTTTCAAGTATTACGAAAAGCCAGCGTATCAAATCATGACCAATTTCCCACCTTTTGTCCAGCATCCGCTGAAGCACCCGTGGATGGGTTTGGATCGCTATCAAAAGGCAGAGGAATTGCTCAGCATGGCAACCGACGACTTTGATGTGAAAGACTGTTTCAACGTACTCAAGGAAGTGTCTCAAACGGTCTGTCCCACTGTGATTTCAATGGTTTTCGACGTTACTAAAAGAGCTGTCTATTGGTGTTACGACCGCAACTATAATCAAATTGAAACCAAAAGTTTTTGAAATGTCATACAAGATGGAAACAAGAAAACAAATAGCGGTAGAAAAGAAACAATGTGGCCTCAACTGCGCGCAAGCGGTGCTCTGCACCTACGCTGACATTGCAGGCATCAAAGAGGAGACCGCCATACGCCTTGCCGCTCCCTTCGGGGCGGGAATGGGCAATATGGAAGGGACTTGTGGCGCCATTACTGGTGCTGGTCTCGTATTGGGACTAGCAAGCAAAGGCCCCTCGACGAAACAGATGCGCCAAATCATGAACAAGTTCCAGGAGCGTAATGGAGCCACGCAGTGCAAGTTGCTGAAAGGTGTAGGTACGGGGAAAGTCCTTCGTGAGTGCTCCGATTGCGTGGCCGATGCGGCCGAGTTTTTGGAAGAACAAATTGGATAAGCTATGTGGAGGAACGTTCTTTGGGTCGGTGCAGGTAGTTTCGTAGGTGGCGCGTTACGCTATTTGGTTTCGCTGTTGCTCAAGTATAACGGCGGTTTCCCATGGGCCACTTTTGTGGTAAATGTCATCGGCTGCTTTGTCATCGGTTTGTTATGGGGTGTATTCAGCCGATGCTCTAATGTCTCACAACAGCTCGTCCTTTTCTTGAGTGTCGGTTTATGTGGCGGATTCACAACCTTTTCCACTTTTTCAAAAGAGAGCCTTCAACTCATGCAGTCAGGCAACTGGCTGTATTTTGCTCTTTATGTTTTGGGCAGTGTAGTATTGGGGATTTTGTTGGTTGCATTAGGAAATCAAATTGCTAAATGACAATTGTTGTACTGAAAATAAACAGATAAAATGAATAAATCACCAATCATCGGTGTTACACCGCTTTGGGATGCAGAACGTACGAGCGTCTGGATGCTGCCGGATTATTTGGAGGGCATTAAGGCTGCGGGAGGTATTCCCGTCGTCCTGCCCCTTGAAATGTCAAAAGAGGACGCAAATCGTTTAGTGGAAACCTGCGACGGATTCCTTTTTACCGGCGGCCAGGATGTCACCCCAGAGCTTTATGGAACGAAAGATGCCACGGGAACTATCATTCCCAGCCCGGAACGCGACAGGTTGGAAACGCTTTTGTTGGAGAAAGCCCTGCAAGACGACAAGACTGTCCTCGGCATCTGCCGTGGTCTTCAGTTCATCAATGCGTTTTTGGGCGGTACGCTCTGGCAGGATTTGACCTCGCAACATCCGTCAGACATCGTCCACCGGCAAGGTAAGCCATACGGTGTCCCGACTCATAAGGTCATGTTGGATGGAGACCTCAAGACATTGTTGGGCAAAGACATCCTTGAAGTGAACACACTGCACCACCAAGCCGTCAAAGATCTCGCTGATGGTTTGATGCCGATGGCTGTCGCGCCTGATGGCCTCATCGAAGCGGCACGAATGACAAGCAAGCGTTTTGTCTGGGCCGTGCAATGGCATCCCGAATACATGTTCAAGACAGATAGGGATAGTTTGGCTATATTTTCTTGCTTTGTTAGGCAATGTTCATAAAATTCGAAGATAATATGACCACCCAAGCGATTCATAACAGCGTGGAACTGATGGAACTGATTGACTGCATCGGTTTCCTTCCGCTTTTAGACAGTGGCATCCGTGGCTTTTCCGCCGAAGACATGGTTGACGAGGACTGCCGTTATGTGGTGCTTGACGACGGAGGCTGGGACTGGCCGCTGTGGAAATGGAAAGGCGAGGTCATCACTGAAGGCGGTCACGTCTATGGCAAGCTCTTCGCTGGCAAGGCAGGATTCATCAGCCGCGCGTGGTGGCCCGACTTCTGCAACTATCGCCGCAGCAAACATCCGACACCAGAGGAAGGAAGCATCGAAGAGGCCATCCTGCTGACGCTTGCCGAACATGGCAGCCTCATCACCCGTGAGTTGCGAGCCTTGTGTGGTTTCGACGGTCCAAAGATGCGCAGCCGTTTCGATGGTTTCGTCACACGTCTACAGATGGCCACACGCATCGTCACCGAGGACTTCGTCTACCCCACCGACCGCCACGGCAACGAATACGGCTGGGGCTGGTCGCTGCTCACCACTCCCGAACAGCTTTATGGTCGCGACCTCTGCCAATGCAGCCGCTCACCTGAGGAGTCGTTTGACCGCATCTGCCGACATCTTCAAACGATATGCCCTGAGGCTACAGAGAAACAGATTTTGCGGATGGTGAAGTGAAACTTTGCAAGGGTTTCGTGCCTTTGCGCCGATTTTTGTTTTAAGGGCTTGGCTTTTTTAGTCACCGTACGCGGGAATGTGAAAAATTTATACTTTTGTGCCGATAAATCGGAATTATATGGTTTGGATAATAATTGTTGCCATCATTCTTGTCCTTGTAGGTGTTGCATACCTCAAGGGCAAATGTGATGGGTTCATTGCCGGATACAACATGTCGTCACCCGAAAAGCGAAAGATGTATGACATAGGAAGGTTGAGGCTCATAGTGGCCTGTTTCCATTTTGTACTGGCTGCCTTGTTCTTCCTCTTTCTGATGAAAAATGTCGACCTGGCAGCAATTATCTTCCTGACAAGTGTGGCCGTGTTATCCATCGTAGCGGTAATGCTTGGCAACATTTGGGCAAAGAAGAAAGTCAAGTGAATTCGGATTTTATTATTATGGACTTTAGAGAATAAGCGATAGAATGCGTTAAGGACCATATCCTCCAGGTACATAAGCAAATATATGCCAAGTACAATGGGGATTTTGACAGGATCTATACGGAAGGGTACAACAGCAAGTCCTATACGGGTAGGGTGATTGAGCCAGGAAAGATTTATGAACTGAGTTATCTGGAATGTACGTGCCCTAAGGTAAAATGTGGACTAAGGAACAATCCTGAACAATGCGAGTGTTCGCGACAGAGCATTCTATTTATTTTGTCACAGCTTGAACCAGACAGCCAATTCGATGTCCAGATTGAGAATACGATTCTCAGGGGAGGCGACCGTTGTACCTTCAGAATAACGAGACGAGCTGGCATGAAATGATCGATTGCGGAGCGACTGCCGACCTGTATCATTTCCCTTTCCTAAACTCCCTCGGAGTCATGCCCTTCATGCGTTGGAAGAAACGGGCAAAGGTGGTGACTTCGGCAAAATGGAGGCGTTCAGAGATTTGGGTGATGCTCAGCGAGGTCTGGCGCAAAAGGAATACGGCTTCCATCAGCAGCATTTGGTTGATGTAATCGACGACGGTGCGGCCACCTGACACCTGGCGGACGACACGCGAGAGGTAGGTGGTGGTGATGCAGAGTTCTGAAGCGTAAAAACCGATGTCGTGGTGCTCGGCGAAATGCTGGGGCAGCAGCCCCTGGAATCCGAGGAAGATTTCCTCGACGCGCTTGGGGAAGCGGTGCTCGCGGATGCTGTGCTGCTGGATGGTGGAGAGGTCGGTGAGGAAAAGGTTATAGAGCATGCGCAGGCTGTCATTAGCCAGCGGGAGTCCCATCTGCTGATAGTGAATCATCATCTGCAACAGTTCGCGCAGGCGGCGGAAATCGTCGGTGTTTAGCGAAAGTACGGGCGAGGTGAGTTCCACCACCGTGAAGTAGGCCGTGCGGATGGCATCGCGCACCGTGGGCAGACTGAGCGTGAAGTGCTCGTCGGCCAGCAGACAGATGCCGCTGTAATCGCTGGAGGACGAGAGGACGACAACCTCGAAACCGGGCGAATAGGTATAAAGGTCGCCCTCGCGAAGCGTCAGTTCACGATTATTATACAATATGGTAACCCAGCCGCGCGTGACAATCGTAAAGGTGTAGCACGACAGGAACGCGTGCGTCTTGTTCGTGCCGAATGTCCACTCCACGTTGGTCTCCAGACAGATGATGTTCCCGTCCCATTCCCCTTCGGGCACGGGCAGGTTTCTCAGTTGCCAAAATTCCTTCAAACTGTACATAGTCGTACATATTTTCTGCGCAAAGATACGAATTTTTTAATCTGTTTCGTTTCAGTCGGTTTTTGTTTCGTTTGAGCTTGTAATTGTATAAATTATAATGTGCAATTTTGCACCCAGATAACAACTAACATTAGTATTAACCTAAATAAACAAATCATGGACAAACAGAAATCAATCGAAGCATTACAGTTCTTCGTAACAGGCCTCTCGGAAGGCGCATTCGTACACAAGGTACAGGGACAGATTTTCAAGGCTCAGGGCTTCACGAAGCTGGGCGAGAAGTACATCGGCCACTACAACGAGGAGATGGAATGGGTGGAGAAGTTCATCGACCGCATCCTCGACCTGGGCGGCGAGGTGAAGGTGGAGAAGCACGAGGCACGCGCGCTGTGCTACGACCCTGTGGAGTACATCAAGGAGGACCTGAAGATTCAGGAACCGGGCGTGGAGCTGTTACGCAAGTGCATGGGTTCGGTATGCGAGGACTATCTCACCTTTGACCTTCTGAAGGCCTATCTTGCCGACGAGGAAGAAGACCTCTACTGGAGTCAGGGCACACTCGAAATGATCGAGAAGATTGGCGCACAGAACTGGCTGATGAAACAGATGTAACCTTATGGCACATCCCTGCGAAAACTGTAAGATTCGGGCCCATTACGACGCGAAACCCCAATCATTGATAGGCCGCTTCTGGCGTTGGCATATCAACTTCTGCCCAGGCTGGAAGTCTTATATCACCTCGGCATCGCCTGAAAAGCAAGCCGAACTGAGAGAAAAGTATCAATTTACCAAGTACCAATAAAATCCGAACAAAAATGGAAGCAAAAGAACAAGTACTGAAAGCCATGCGCGAAATCGGCGAGCCTGTCAATGCGGGCAAAGTCGCTGAAATCACCGGCCTCGACCGTAAAGTGGTGGACAAGGCCTTTGATGCCCTGAAAAAGGAAGGCGCCATCGTCTCTCCCGTCCGCTGCAAGTGGGCTCCGGCCAACTGAAAAATCCGACTTCAAATGAAGCATCTCTTTGTTTGAGGCAGATGAATTTTTTCTTCACGGGGAGGGCCTCGGCTCTCCCCTTTAATCACTAAAACAACAGTTATTATGGCAAAGTATAAATGTCCTTGCAAATACACTTACGATCCCGAAAAGGGCGACCCCAAGCAGAACATCCCACCCGGCACGCCATTCGAGGAACTGCCCGACACATGGCGCTGTCCGCGTTGCAAGCGTAAAAAAGAGAAATTCACCCCAGTAGAAGAATAAATCAGGAATTATGGAAATCAAGGCTATCAAAGCCGTGCGCATGTTTGACCACGGCTTTATGAATCAGAGTTTCGCCTTTGGCGGTGAGGAAGGCAAAGAGGCATTCGACGAGCAAATCATCTACCGCAGCTCGCTCCAGAATTTCCTTATCGACACGGGCGAGGAGGTCATCCTCATCGACACAGGCTTCAAGACGGGCGCATCGGCCCCAGCCAAAAAGCTGGGCGCACCGCTCTACATGGGCGACAAGGTGAATGACTATATGGCGTCATTCACAGCGTTGGGCTACAAGCCTGAACAGGTGACGAAAATCCTCGTCACCCACAAGCATGGAGACCACTCGGACTGCATTGCCGAGTTCCCCAACGCCAAGGTGTACATCTCGCCCGAAGATGCCGACGCGATGAAACTGGAAGGCGACAACATCGTCCGCGTCAGCTATAAGGACGGACACTACAAGAACTTCCCCGCCTGTGAAAAAATTGCTGAAGGCCTCTATTTTATCGAGGCCAAGGGCCACACCAAAGGCAATAGCATCGTCATTCTGGAAAACGACAGCCACTACTATATGTTTCATGGCGACATCACCTACTGCGATGCCGCCCTGAAGGCTAACAAGCTCTCAATCATCTTCGAGGACAAAGTTGCTGCCCGAGAAACCCTCGACCGTGTCCGTGAGTTCATCAAGAACAATCCTACGGTCTATCTCTCCACTCACTGCCCCGAGGGCTACGAAAATCTGGAGATGAAACGAGTAATGACGCTGTAACCATTTGATTTGGTTTAAAATGTCGGTGATTCAGGCACCGATAAATTGACCACAATTACCGCCGTAAGAGTCTTGTGCCTTTGCGGCGGTTTGTCATTCAATTAAAACGCAAACTCGTACCCTGCACCAATCCAGCCTCGGAAGCCGGTCTCTTTGGTGTAGGACTTCAACTTGGTGCCTTCGGCGTTGGCATCCACTTCCTTGTCGATGCAATAGTCGCCCAAGAGGTAGAAATTCAAGGTGCTTCGCTTGTCAAGCCTGATGTCGATGCCAAGCGAGCCGCGCAGACGGTTGACATAACCACCGTTGAAACCTTTTAGGAACCAGCCTGGCTCGCCCGTTTCGGAATAATCATCGAGGGTGTAGTAGGTGGAACCATCGAAAGCCGCCTCAATGACAGGCGCGTTGAGGTAGTTGCGCAGCTCGAAATAGGCGTATGGCAACACCGCACCGAAGCCTTTGTATTGTACCTTCAATCGGCTCTTTAGTGTCAGGGCATTTTGTGGGTTCTGGTAGATGTTGTAGTCGCCCGTGCGTCGCGTCACTTGGAAACGTTCTTTCAAGGAGAGGTTCCATTGTCCGAGGTGCAGCGTCCCCGTCACATCGGCCATCAGCCTGTGGCGTGGGTTCTTGAACGATTCGGAGTTGGCACCATAGCCGTTGATTAGGGCGTAACCGAGACCTAATTTGATGTTCGGGTGTACCTTGTAGTTCAACCCAACGGTGGTTTGCAGGCGGTCGAAGCTTCTGAAGTTGTTGTCGAAGCGCACCTCTTCCTCTAAAGAGACCTGTAGGCCTCTGGTGATTTTCTTGTCCACTGACAGAGAGATTCTGCCGCCAAATTCCGGATTAAGGGCAGTGTCGGTCTGGGCCGATGCCAAAACGGGAATAAACAATCCCAATAATATGATTATCCTAATCTTCATAACTCTAAATTGACTCCGTCGAATGCTTCGCATTTCTAAACACTCAACTCTAAACTAAAACGGTCCATGACCGCCACCGCCAGGACCACCTCCCCCGCCGTTGCTGCCCGTATAAGACGACAGGCTGACCGACGAGCCGCCGCTGACCGTTGCATCTTCGTAAAACAAGCCCTCAAAATACGCTGTGCCGCCACTTGCCGAAACGTCTGAGGTGAGCGTAGGTGTAGAGGCTCCTGATACCACCAAAGGTGTGCCACCACTTGAAGGGGTCTTGAAAGCGTATGTCGTGGAACCTACAGTTAAGGCATACCAGGTGCTTTGCGACCACGACGAGGCTTGGTAGCAACTTTGTGAAAGTGACGAGCCGCTTTCCAGTCCGCCGATGGCGACGAGTGTGCCGCCCTCCACATAGAGTTTGTAACCGCCTTCGGAATTAGCGTCAATGGCAACCTCGGGGGATCGGCTTCCGATAGCATACAACACACCTCCCTTGATGTAACAATTGCCGTTGGCGTCGAGGCCGTCGTTGCCTGCCGACTGGCCATACACATAGCCGCCCGAAATGGTGAAGTCGCCGCCCGAGTTGAAGGCATCGTCCGATTGCGAATAGCTGTATATCTCACCACCGTTTATGGTAATCGTGCCTTTAGCCTCAATGCCTTCGTGAGCGGTGCTCTTGGCTACGACTTTGCCACCCGTAAACACCAGATTGCCGTCAAACTTGATGGCTTTGGCCGACTTGCTACTGGTGTTGTTGCCCGTAACGGTCACCGAAACGGTGCCATTGGTGAAAGATCCGTTGCTGTTGCACGAAATGCCCTTGCAACCTGCGCCCGAGTTGGTGACATCAAGGCTGCCGCTACCGCAAAACACAAGCGAACCCTCGCTAAACAACGTGTAGTTTTCGCTATCGTCAGTGGTTGCCGCGCCTCCTGAAAGCGCGTTTTCTTCGCTGAGAAGCACAAAGGTGCGTCCGCCTTGGATGTCGATGACCGCGCCGTTGGGGTTGGTCAGGTTCAAGCCGTTCAAGGCAAGGGCTTGTTTTCTGCTACTGTATAGTTTGAAACACCCGTCCGTTGCCGTGCCCGACAGTTCGTACATCACATATTCATCGCCCGAATACACCAAAGTCACATGGTTTCCGCTCACTATGACCGCAAAATCGTCGTTGGTGCCTGTCACGGAAGCATTGCTGCTCTCGGAAAATGCCACATACACCGTTTGGGTAAAAGAGGTGTTCGCGATGTCGTCATCGGCATCTTCAACTACGACAGGGTCGATGGTGACGATGTTGTCTTTTTGACAGCCGTCAAACAAGAGCAGAAGCCCGCCTAACAGGATTAATAACTGTGTTTTCTTCATTTAAAATGCTATTTTTCATTGAATAACGGCGGCTCAGGGAAGATTATTGTTTGTTCTCTCAATGAATGGAATAAAGCACACTGACGCCGTTGTAGTAAGTTTTGCTGAATGTTGAAAAAAGAGTATCTTTGCGGCAAAATGCCCATACCATGAAAAAGTTCCAACTATTGTTATTGCTTGCGATTGCGACATTTCTTGGCTGCAGCCGAAAGTCTTATCCGGAATCGTCGATGAGCTCAGTCCAGATTGACGAGCATTACGAGGCACGTCAGCTAGAGTCTGCCAGCAGCCTTCTGCCCTACCGTGTGGCTCGCATCAACCCTGACTCGCTGGCGGGCAAGCCGTGGCTCGTGCTGTATATGCATAGTGCCAACGGTCGCGGAACCGACAACATCGCGCAATTCCAGCGGCAAAAGGCCATTGATTCGATATACAACTATTTGGTAGAGCATCGTATGAATGCTATTATTCTGGTTCCGCAATGTCCCTCCGACAGAACTTGGGCAGGCAATCGGAGGCACCAATCTTATCTTGGCCCCGTGAAGGAGCTGTTGCAACTCTATGCCGACAGCACCGATGTTCAACACGCTTATGTGTTTGGAGCCTCGATGGGCGGTGGCGGTGTGTGGCGGTTGCTGAACGAGCGCCCCAACACCTTCGCTGCTGCACTCATCGCCTCTGGGATGTATCTCCATTTTGACCCCAAAGTAGTCGCACATACCCCGCTATATGTTACTCTTGGTGGTGCAGAAGACGAAAAACCTCGGAAAGATTTTCCATTGATCGTTGATGCTGTAAGAGCCGCTGACGGCGAGGTAATGTTCGACATCATCCCAGGCCTCAACCATCCGCAGACTTGTGAGCAGTCGTTTACGGCTGAACGCCTGGAGTGGGTGTTTAGGCATGAGCGGAAATAATTTATGCCGCCGCAGGGGTTGACCTTTGCGGCGGTTTTTACATACCCTATATCCGAATCTTTTTTATCTTTGCGACATGTTATTATCATCAAAACAACAATACAATGACTAAAATCACTTACGTTATGGCACTCATTTGCACTTTAGGAATGGCCTCATGCCATGCACAAAACTATCAGCCTGCCCCACCTACCACCGAAGGCGAGGCGGCAACGGTCTATATGACCACCGACATCAGTCCCGAAGGGCTGGTGCACATTTATGAAGCCTTGGGTGTGGAAGCCCATGGTCGCGTGGCGGTGAAAATCTCAACAGGCGAGTCGGAGAAGAGCAACCACCTGCGCCCTGAACTCATCAAAAACCTGGTGCAGAAGGTGAACGGCACCCTCGTGGAGTGCAACACGGCCTATGGCGGCAACCGTAACGACACCGAGAAGCACCGCAAAGCAATTGCCGAGCGCGGCTATAATGACATCGCTACCGTCGACATCATGGACGAAGAGGGCGAGATACAACTACCCGTCACCGACACCAAACATCTGCAATACGACATCGTCGGCTCGCATTTGCAGAACTACGATTTCATGATCAACCTGGCCCATTTCAAGGGTCACGCGATGGGCGGCTTCGGCGGCGTGCTGAAGAACCAGTCGATTGGCGTAGCTTCGAGTGCAGGAAAGCTTTACATCCACTCTGCTGGCAAGAGCCAAAAACATTGGAGGATTGCCAAACAAGACGACTTCCTTGAGTCGATGGCCGCTGCCGCACAGGCCGTACACGACTATTTCAAGCAGGAAGGCAAGGACATCATCTACATCAACGTGATGAACAACATGTCGGTGGACTGCGATTGCGACGGGCATCCTGCAGCACCACGCATTAAAGACATCGGCATTCTGGCCTCTACCGATCCTGTAGCCCTCGACCAAGCCTGCCTCGACCTTGTGTTCAACCACGTCAGCAGCCAAGGCGACGATGCCCAACCTTTGCAGGAGCGCATCAACAAGAAACACGGCACCCATACTGTGGAGTACGCCGAACAGATTGGCCTCGGAACAAGGAAATACACTATTGTAAACATTGACAAAGAATAATGCACTTCAAACGCAAACCGATGGAAGAGTTCGTGACGGAACTATAATGCTATGCTCTTAATCACGCTCATAGCCGCCCTAATTCTGGGAGTCGTTGTCGCGGCCTTGCCTCATGCCCTTTGGCTGTTGGCTTGGCTGGTAGGGAAATGCTTCCACTACACGATGCCTTACGCCCCGTTCGGATGGACGGCGCTCGCGCTTGTCGTGGTAGTGTGGTCCGTGCTGGCATGGGGATGCTTTGTAGGACGATGGCGGCTGCAGACCACGCGGATGGAGTTTACCCATCCCGACATCCCGTCCGCATTCGACGGCTACAAAATCGTACACATCTCCGACCTTCACCTCTCCACCTTTGACGACAATCCCAAGCAACTGCAGCGTTTTGTGGACAGCATCAATGCCCTTGAGCCTGATCTGATTTGCTTCACAGGCGACTTGGTTACCTTTGGCACGTCAGAGGCGGAGCCTTACACCACGACGCTGCGGCAGTTGCAGGCCAAAGACGGCGTCGTGAGCGTGCTCGGCAATCATGACTTCTTTATCTACAACCAAAAGCTGTCGGATGACGCAATGCGCCAAAGCGAAGTTGATTCCTTTGCACTATATGAGCGAAATCGGCTTGGCTGGCGACTGTTGCGAAACGAAAACACGGTTATCGAGCGTAGGGGAGAGAAACTGACCCTCATTGGCGTGGACTTTACCGTCGGGAATGGTTGGAGACACAGATCTATTGACAATGGAGATCTGCCGAAGGCTATGTCTAACACCGACGGATTCTGTATCCTCCTTACGCACAACCCCGATCACTGGCAGTCGGAGGTGTTGCCTGATACTGACATTCCGTTAACCCTCAGTGGCCACACCCATTCGGCTCAAGTGAGGCTGTTCAGCTGGACACCCGCCTTATGGTTGTTCAAGAAGGCCTGGGGACGCTATGATGAGAACGGACAGACCCTCAACGTGAATGCTGGCCTTGGCTGCACCCTACCCGTCCGACTCAACTGTCCAGCCGAAATCACGCTTATTACACTGCACAAGAAATGACAGTTGTTAGCGGCAATGTTTTTTGTATTTTTGCACGAACGAATTTTGAAAACAAACAATTCAATATCAATGAAAAAAAGTATCATCAGCATAACTATAGGGCTGTTTCTGCTCCTGACAAGTTGTGCACAAAACAAAACTAAAATGACTACGATTTACGACTTTAAGGCCCTGAACAACAAGGGCGAAGAGGTGGACATGGCTCAATACAAGGGCAAAGTCCTCATGATTGTCAACACCGCATCGAAGTGCGGTTTTACCCCGCAATACGACGGTTTGGAAGCCCTCTACAAGAAGTATCAAGACCAAGGTCTGGTCATCCTCGGCTTCCCCTGCGATCAGTTCAAGCACCAGGAGCCCGGCAGCGACGAAGAAATCGCCGAGTTCTGCCGCCTCAACCACGGCGTGACCTTCCCGCTGATGAAGAAGATCGACGTCTTCGGCGAGAACGCCCATCCCATCTTCACCTATCTTTGCACCCAAGTGCCCGATGAGGAAGTCCACGGTTTGAAGGACAAAGCCACGATGAAACTCGTCGACAGCCTGAGCAAGTCAGAAGGCCGCAAGGACGGTGAAATCCGATGGAACTTTACCAAGTTCCTCATCTCCAAGGACGGCAGTGTCATCAAGCGTTTTCCGCCCGTGGCCGAACCAAAGGATATGGAGGCTGAAATTGAAGCGATGCTGAAATAAGGCCTCAACTGCGCTTAGAGCGTAGTCAACCTGCTTTTCAGCAGGGGAATTCCTTCTTCCATCCACCACTGGTTATCAACACCGCCGGAACTCATTCCTCCATGAGCAAACTGCTCTATTACGGCAAAATCTTCGTATTCGTCGGTCATGACCTTGCCTGAAAGTGAAAAGTATTCCTCTTTTATCCACTTTTCCAGTTCGTCAGGAGAAATCATATCCATATGCTCCGCGAGTTCTTTCAAGTAATCCCAGAAATACGGATCTCCCCTGAATCCCCATCTTTCAGGTTTTTCTTCAAATATTGCTGATAGTTTCATATTCTTGCTCCTCTTTTAAAGTTCGACTTGCCTATTTTGATGCTCGATTCCAATCTCTTTTGGTCTATTATTTGACGGCAAAAGTACAAAAAAAGCGTATTTTTGCAGCCATTATGAAAAAGCAGATTATCATTTACGGCAGCCAGTATGGCTCGTCCAAGCGGTATGCGGAGCGGCTGGCTGAAATGACAAGGATTGAAGCCATCGATTACAAAGATGCAAAGGACATTGGCGATTATGATAGGATTATCTATCTCGGTGGATTATTTGCCGGTGGTGTTTTGGGATTGAATAAGACGGTCAGCAAGATGGCTCCCAGGCAGGAGCTTGTTATTGCCACGGTTGGGGTGACAGACCCGAACGAACAATCATATTATGAAGGTATCAGGAAAGCTATTAAAACGCAGCTCCCCGCCTCTTTTTATGACGAAAAGAACATTTTTCATTTGAGAGGTGCCATTGACTACGGTCAACTTGGCTTCAAGCATCGTGCTATGATGAAGATGTTCCACTCCTTGATGTTGAAGAAGCCGGAATCGGAGCTTACAGCAGATGCGGAGGCCATGCTGGAAACTTACGGCAAGCAGTTTGACTTCGTGGATTTTGACGCATTGCAAGCGATTGTTGAAATAATTAAAGCATGATGACCATCGATACATCCAACATGTGCTCACACCTGCAGAAAAAGCTGTTTGAAGAAAATGGCGAATACCATCGACTTTGGATGGCCATGCAAGACGATCCCGAACTGACTGCTGTGGTTCGCTCACGACAACTGCACATCTATCGCAACGGCAAGAAAGTGCTGGTGCTAGCGGGAAAGGCTGCTCCAAAAATCGTCAGGGAGGATTCAATCTGTGGGTTATTGTCAAATTGAAAAACGTAATGAACATTCATTTCAACGAGCATAACGAAAGAGTGATTCCCGATTCTATACGGGAAATGCGGTTGGAAGAAACACCGCTCTTGGATGACTTCCTATATGAGGCCATTTTCATCCCAGAAGGTGTCGCTGCACCGCCGAGATCCATCATCGAGAACGAAGATTTGCAGGTATATGTCAAGGATTTCGGGCAGATGCCGGATGACAGGTGTCTTGTGGCCGTATGTGACGGGAAAATTGTTGGAGCCGTGTGGACCAGGATTATGAAAGATTATGGAAACATAGCCGATGATACGCCCTCATTGGCCATGTCGCTCTATAAGGAGTATCGACACAAAGGCATCGGTACGGAACTACTCAAGAGAATGTTACAGCTTTTGCGGAAAGATGGATACAAGCAGGTCTCGCTATCAGTACAAAAGGCGAACTACGCAGTCAGGATGTATCGGAAAGCTGGATTTGAAGTGTTGAAAGAAACCCCAGAAGAGTATATTATGGTTTGCCATTTAGCGGAAAATAGACTACCTTTGCAACCATTATGAACTGGATCATCCTTATCATCGCTGGCCTTTGTGAGACAGGCTTCGCTTTCTGTCTCGGTAAATCCAAATTGGCTGTTGGTACGGAGTGGTGGGCATGGATTGCGGGCTTCGGCTTGCTTTATGTGCTGAGTGCCGTTTTGTTGGCAAAAGCCACGCAGACCATCCCCATTGGCGTCGCCTATCCTGTCTGGACGGGCATCGGCGCTGTCGGCGCGGTGCTATTGGGCATCTTTGTGTTTCACGAGCCTGCCACATTCTGGCGTGTGTTTTTCCTCAGCACGCTGATTCTTTCTATTGTAGGACTAAAAATCGTTGGATAAAATGAGTCAAAACGACATCATCTTATTGCCTTTTCAGCCCGACGACCGCGAGCAGTTCATCCTCGACAACCAATGGGCCTTTAAATATGGTGCACAGCAAGAGTTTGGGCTGCGTGATGATCGCGTTGAAGAAGGCGAAGAGGTCATTTCTCGTACTACAATTGAAAACTCCATTGACGGCGAGAACGCTGAGGCTTACCGCATCCTTTTGGAAGGTCAAAAGGTCGGCGGCGTGGTGCTGAAGATTGACCGAGAGAAAGCCATGGGCGAGCTGGAACTCTTGTTTGTCATTCCCGAGGCCCACAGCAAGGGTATCGGCCAGGCGGCATGGAAGGCTGTGGAGGCGTTGCATCCTGAGATCAAGGTCTGGGAGACCATCACGCCTTATTTCGAGAAACGGAACATCCATTTCTATGTGAACCGCTGCGGCTTTCACATCGTGGAATTCTGGAACAAATACCAGCACGGCCCAGCAGTGCCCGAGGAGGAGGCTGGCAATTGGAGCGAAGACGATGAAATGTTTGTGTTCAGAAAAGTGATTACTGAATAATGCCACCCTATGAACATCGAGGATTATCGCGAGTTTTGCCTTTCGTTAGGCGATGACATTGAGGAGAAGTTCCCTTTCACCAAGTTCAAGAACGGCGAAGGAGTGTTGGTGTTCTATGTCTGTGGTCATATGTTCTCCTACTTTAATTGCGACGACTTCAAGCTCATCTCACTCAAGTGCCAGCCTGAACGGATTGAAGAACTGAAGGCTGAGCACGACGGCATCGGCAACCCCTTCAATGAATCCTCCAAACACTGGATTGGTGTCGACCCACGCTGGGTATCCGACGATTTGTTGAAAGATCTTACGCGCAATTCATTTGAGATAGTAAAAGCAAAATACACAAAGAAAAAGAAATGACATTCCTGATTGAATCCCTCGTGGCGTGCGCCTTGTTCACGCTGTTTGTGTTCCTGATGTCGAGAAACCCCATCAAGAGCATTTTTAACTATCCTCCCGCCATCATCGAGCGATGCGACCAACTAGGACTGGTGGACGCGAGCAATCGTCCTGGTGGCGTGACATTCTATATCAAGAAGATTTTTGCTATGATCATCTTTGGTGTATTATTGGGTCTGTTGGTAAAGTACGTCAACGGATGCACGACCTTCCTTTGTGGCGCACTGACGGCCTACGCCCTTTGGGTGGTGGTCAACTGGTTCGATGCATTGGTATTGGACTGCATCTGGTTTTGCCACGACAAGCATTTCGTCATTCCCGGCACAGAGGACATGACCGCCGCCTACCACGACTACGGATTCCACATCAAAGGGGCGCTCATTGGGATGCTCTTGGGCATTCCCGCTGCTTTGGTCGCTGGAGGAATAGCTGCGATTCCCTCCAACAACGAAGACAAAGCCATTCGTCAGATGTGTGAGGAAATCCATGAGCAGTACCCTATGGCCACTTTGCAGGATGTCTACAAGACCTGCTATCAAGACTATTTTGGTGCCGAGCATCTTGTGAAGGACACGGCTTCGGCGCGACAATATTTACAAAAGGAACTTGAAGAGTGTCGCAACACGGATATGAGCCTAATGCCCAAAAGAGAACCGACAGGGTTCAGGCATCGTTTCACGCGCATCAATCTTGTCAGTGTTGTTGACGGTGAACTGACTGAAGAGCAATTACTTGCCATGTTCTTTGAAGCAGCGAGCAAGGATAACGCTTTTGGCGATTCGTGGGCGGAAGAATGGCAAAAGATAGAAAGCATCGCCATAAAAGTTTGCCCTGATTGGTCCGACCAAGCATTGCAAGCCGAGTTTCAAGAGGCTGCACGAAACAAGCAAGCCGTGAGGCACAGTGAGGCGTTTAGAAATGCCTATAATCCTCATTATCGGATTATCAGGACTGAATAATTCTGCAAACAAGAAGCGTTATGTGCCGCCGCAAGGGATTAGACCTTTGCGGCGGCTGTACAAGATTATCCTCATCCCTGTGGTTGCGCCGACCATCAAGAAACTGAAGAAAACCGAAGGAGAAGATGCCTATGATCAAGACATCAGCTATGGCATTTTTGATGTTTTTAAAAGGTAACACATGGAAATATGAACTGATAATGATGTGTCAGATGGCCAAGGAAATGAATAAACCAAAGTAATTCCGTAATGTCCGAGCATTGGGAGATATACGCTGATTGGAATCCGTGGCACGGTTGTACTAAGATAAGTCCTGGGTGCAAATATTGTTATGTGTATCGTCAGGATGAGATGTACGGCAGCGAGATATCGAGCAGCGAGTGCCGCAAGACAGGCAACTTCAACCTACCGATAAAGAAGAAGCGTGACAAGTCGTGGAAGATTGAGAGCGGCAAGCTAGTATTCACCTGTTTCACCTCCGATTTCCTTCTGAAGGATGCAGACCCGTGGCGACCTGAATGCTGGCGGATGATCAAGCAGCGGAGCGACCTTTGGTTCTTTTTCTTCACCAAGCGCATCGACCGCTTTATGGAATGTGTGCCTGACGACTGGGGTGACGGTTACGACAATGTCATCGTGGGATGCACAGTAGAAAATCAGGAGATGGCGGATTATCGTTTGCCCATATTCCTTTCGCTTCCCATCAAGCACAAGAGTATCATCGCTTCTCCCCTGCTCACATTCATGGATCTAACCCCCTATTTAAATGAAACAATAGAGGAAGTGTCGGTAGGCGGAGAATCAGGGGTTGATGCAAGACCTTGCAACTACGACTGGATACTTGCCCTTCGTGAGCAATGCATCGCGAAAAATGTTGCTTTCCGCTTTCACCAAACGGGTGCCCATTTCATCAAAGATGGAAGGACATACCGTGTGCCACGGTGCTACCAACTCAGCCAGGCTCACAAGGCCAACATTGACTACAAGATAGGCAAATACCTTGTACCCGAGAAGGTGAAATTCGAATGGAAAGACAGCGATTACCATGACTAAACTGTAATCAGTTTTGTAATGGCGGTATTGCGCTAAAGGACAGGATGATACAGCTCTTTAGATCAGATCCTTTTCGTCAATCAGGTTGTTCAGCAAGGCATAGACGGTAAGGCCCGAAACCGACTTGATGCCAGTTTTTCGGGTAATGTTCTTGCGGTGTGAAATAACGGTATGGATAGAGATGTTCATTTGGTCAGCAATCTCCTTGTTCATCATGCCTTTGGCGACGGCCACCAGCACATCGGTCTCGCGTTTCGAGAGCTCCACGTCATCGTTGCTCTTCGTGGTCTCGCTTTGTGAAAATTCGTTCATCTTGCTGATGATTTTCGACCTCGTATCGTTGATTTCGATAACACCATTGTAAGGTGTCAGCATAGTATGGTCGAGGCAAGAGGAAACCAAAGCAATGACGACAACATTAGGGTGTTCCTTCCCAAGTTGCGAAAGGAAATCCTTGTTTTGAAAGCCCAACAACGCAGGGTCGATAACCAGCAAATTCGCATCTAAGGCTGTAATCTTCTCTGAGAGATGCTCAGGATTGTCGAGACGCGACACCACATCAAACTGCGCCATACTATCGATGATTTCGGCCAATCCAATAGAGATGATGTCCGAGGCTTCGCAAATGATGACACGGTTACTCATAGCTGCGCATTTTCTAAGGATTCAACACAGGGAATGAGAATGCGCTCCTCGATGAGCGAATGGCGGTTCAAATCGTCGCTCAATTCTATGATGTCATGCGAAATCTCAATGCGCTCCTTAGGCAGGATATCGCCAGGCAGGTATTTGAGCAGAATGTTCATCATATCGTCGAGAGTGTCCTGGATGTTGGTATGGTTATGCTCAAACTCAACAATCTTGTAGGAATCAGTGCGTTTTCCGTTGAGCAAGGCCTCGATATAAGGGAACACCACCTCTTCTTCATAGTACTTGATATGCCGCATCACTTCCTGTTTGTATTCATCATAGAAGTGACTCAACATCGGGCCGTATTTCTGTCCACAGGCATCGATGATACGTTGCAGATGTTCCTCAATGTGCGGGAAACGCTCGTCGAGATAATAAAGGTGCGAGGCTTTCAGATAAGAAAGCAGGTCACCCATGTCGATGTGTTGAAGCTCGTGTTTTTCAGGTTTGAAACTGCTGTCGGAATAGATTTCGCTAATCATGAGGAACAGGTCGGTGTTGACCTGGTTCATCTGACAAACTTGTTCCACGCTGCGGTCACCAAAACCAAGTCCGATACCGAAACGGGGCAACAACTGCAACAGTCGGCGGTCGTCCGTCATCAGCTCGGCAAACTTGGAGTCTTTTGAGAATGGGGTTTTCTTGTTGGCCATGATGATTTTTTTATGGGGCAAAATTAGTAAAATTCCACGTTACCAACGAATCGCCGAATGTTGGGATTTTTATCGAGGCAAAATACCCATCAATGGGGATTTCACATTTTCTGGAACCGTCGTTACTTTGCAGCAGATTTTTGTCATACTGTACAAGGATGAATTTTGAGTTAGTTTTCCAGATGCGGGAACAAGGGTTCTGTTCCCGCATCTTTTTGTCCTAGCCCAAGATTATCTTGTCATGGAAATGGCAGATAGTAGCCGTTGAGCCAATTCATCGAAAGGATATAGCCCGTCATCATTGGCTTTTAGTCCTTTGAGATGAATGGGGAAAACCATCGGCGGGTTTTCCATGTCCAACAAGGTCATGTTGCGCAACTGCTCGGTGCTTTGGTAAACGAGGTTGAGTGCCACAAAAGAGTGTCCATCAGCATCTTCCCATCTTTCAATGACCAGCTTGCAGCCGATGGGGGTCTTCTTCTCGATGGTGTAAGGCAAGCTATAATCTTCTGCATCCAATGAGGCGAGAACGCTACCGATGTTGGAGTCGTGGCCGCAGAGGAAGGTAAACTTCCTCCCGTCTTTCTGTAGTTCTTTGAGCATCGTTCGCAAGAGCGGGCGAGCCACCTGACGGGCCACCACAGGTGCGGTAAATAGCACGTCACCGTACCAGTCCTTGATGGCAGAGATGCTCTCCCAGTCTTCCCAAGTCAACGTATGGCCGAAGGCGGCCTTCACCGCATCGGGTTCCTCGTAGTATTGCAGGACGAGGGCATCAGCGGCCTGACAAGCAATGCGCAATGAGCCACCCATGCCTGGCTCGCGATATTTGACGAGATACACATGCGCGTCATCCGTGCGGAAATGGCAGGTGTCGCCTTCAAGGCAAGCTTTGCTTTGATCCATATCAAGCACACGTTCCAGCACCTTGTAGTTTTCCGTCATCCTCTCCCCTATTCCGACCAATCCCTTCTCGCCGCCCAATGCGGTAATCTGCTGTTGGGCAAGGGCTTTGAATGCCTCGCTGTCGTCGGTAATCTGTGGGTTGAACACAGAATCCATTTTGCCTAATTCGCAATGGTGCTCGATGCGGACATTGGCCACAGGCAGCATTCCCGAGGAGAAGTACTGCGCCGTGGCGATGGTGCGCTGCAAGGAGTTGGCATAAAAGCGCATAGTGCCCTCGGCAGGAATTTCGTTTTCCTTAATCAGTCCCTCTCTGACGAGCCATTTGCGGAAATACTGACCCATCATCGTCTCGAGCGTGCCGCCGCGCAGCGACAGTTCGCTCGGAGCCGATGACCACTGATACCATTCATGTGGCGTGATGCGCTGCAAGGTCGAACGTCTCCCCGAGAGGGGTGAACGGATATTGTGGCGGCTCAACACCACAACTTGTTTTAGCGTGTAACGTTCCCTGAAATCGTCGGGACGACGGGCTTGGGCGAATGCTGAAAACGATACGCCCAGCAAAAGGAAAAACAGTATGGTTTTGGATACTTTGGACATAGACATTGTTTTGCCGCAAAAATACGCTTTTTTAGGATTCTAACCGCCTCCTGCCGCACGGATAGCGCCCAAACAGTGAATCCTGACCACTCGGTTGGCGTCAGATTCCGCGACTTTGCTTAACTGCTCAAGGTATGGTTTAACGAAATCTGGCCTGCGTTTACCGATAACACGGAATATTTCTGGAGCCTCCATTCTGACTCGGTCGTCATCGTCATGTAACAGCTCCGCAAACAGCGGCATGTAATCCTTGTATGGATCAGGAGTATTGGTGGCAATGTTCTCCGATGCCCAAATGAAAGCCAACCTGACGCTTGCCTCTTCATCGTGGGCAAAACGGAACAGCTCTGCCCAATACGACCCAATCGACTTGTAGCAACCTCTTCCGATTCTGCCAAGTGCATTGAGGGCACGTTCTCGCAGAATGGGTTCCGTGCTGGAAAGAAAAGAGGCAATAGATGGAACATAGTCCTTGATAGTGAGCGGAAAAGCGAGTCCCATTTCACCGAGCAGCCAAAGCGCTTTGGCCTTGATCTTCGTGGATTCAGAGGCTAGTAGCGACGCGACGTAGGGAATGTTTTCCTCCCATCGTTCTTTGCTCTTCGTCAGTGCGCTGAGTTCTTTGTATAAATCCGAATCCATGTTAACCCATCACAATATCTAAAACCATCATCAGCACAAAACCAATAGCAAAGCCAATAGTACTGAGATTGGAATGCTCACCCGAGGATGCTTCAGGGATCAGCTCCTCGACCACAACATAGCACATGGCACCGGCAGCGAAGGCGAGCATATAAGGCAGGATGGGTATCAACCAGGCGGCCAACAGCACCACAGCCAAACCACCCAACGGCTCCACTACACCACTGAGGCTACCAATAAGGAAAGACTTTGCCTTGCTGTTGCCTTCGGCGCACATCGGCATGGAGATGATGGCCCCCTCGGGGATGTTTTGGATAGCAATGCCGAGCGACACCGCCACGGCGCTGGCCAATGTCACACCTTCGGCACCTTGTGAAGCAGCGGCAAACACCACGCCCACTGCCATGCCCTCAGGCAGGTTGTGAATGGTGACGGCCAATGCGAGCATCGCCGTGCGCGACAGTTTCGACTTCAGTCCTTCGGGCTTGTCGGTACCGATATGAAGGTGGGGCGTAAGTTCATCTAGCAACAGTAAGAAACCCACACCTGCGAGGAACCCAATCGCAGCAGGCAGGACAGACCAATTGCCGCCCTCCGCCTGCATCTCGATGGCCGGAATGAGCAGCGACCATACCGAGGCGGCCACCATCACGCCCGAGGCGAAGCCCAACAACGACTTCTGCAAACGCGGTGACATGTCTTTCTTCATAAAGAAGACAAAGCCCGCGCCAAGCATGGTGCCTAATAAAGGAATTAAAAGTCCGACGGTGATGCCCATAACCATGGTTTTATTATCGAGACTGCAAAAATAAGCTTTTTTCTGGCAATCTTAGAAAAGAATACCGCCGCAATGGTCAGTGCCTTTGCGGCGGTCGCATTACATACAAACAACTCTAAAAGTTCCATTTTAATTTAACCCACACCTCGCTGTTGTGAGCGTATGGGACAAACATGCCTTCTTCGGCGTAGAAATAGTCATATCCTAAAATGACATGCATCTGGTCGGTAGCGGCCCAATCAGCACTGAAACGGTTGAAGACCCCAAGGTCGCTGACATCGGCATAAGCAAAGGTGGAAAGCGTCAGCGCGTTATTGAGAAGGGCTTTTGAGACGCGAAGTGTCGCAAGTGAGGTATGCTCACCTGCACCAAAGGTCTGGTTGTATTGGGCTGAAAGGTTCCAGTCAGCACCTGGATACCAGTCAAGTCCTGCCAAGGCATTCCCCTGATGCGCACCGTGGTCGTCGATGTAGTCGGCGGCCTCGCCACGGAAGACGAATTTCCCAATAGGAACTGACACGTCACCACCGATAGCGGTCATCCTGTGATAGCCCAAATGGTCATCCACCAACTCGGGCAACTTGCTCCAAGTGCGTAGGGCCATCAAGGAGAAGTCCACACCGCTCAAGAAGCAGCTAAACCTCCCACCGTATTCCATGTTCCCGATGACTGGTTCGGGTTTGACTTCTGGCGGAAGGAATCCTATCGACCATGGATTCGAAGGATCGGTGGGGATTTTGAAGAATTCCGGGACAGGCACCAAGACGGCCTCCACGCTCCACACATCATGGATATAGCGTGCGCGCAGTGCCCCCACCGGTACGCGGATGTCATCGTAATCTTGAGCCAGAAACTCCGTATAGTCCATCGGAGATATCAGGTCAGTGACACGCAATCCGTCGGCAACGCCCCAAGTGACAATCTGCTTACCCGCACGGATATCCCAGTTGGAGTTGCCCCAATACAGATAAGCCTCTCTTAGCTGAAATCCCGACTGATCCTTGAGCAAGGCGTTATACAACAGATTGGCCGAGACGAAGGCACCTCCATTGTCTTTCTCGAGGCGAAACTCACCCCTGGCGCGGGTACGCGACGACATCCAATCGCCAGGAGTTTCGGTGCGGACGGCATGATAGGTGTCGACAAACCCCTTGACGGACAAATCAAGACCGTTTTGAGCTGAGAGAGGGATGGCCGTGAAGAACACGGCCAAGACTCCCAGCAAAATGGCTTTCAAAAAGTTGTTCATAGTCCTTTCTCCAGTTTGGCAACGGTAAACATGTTCTTGTCCACCTGGATGTCATATTTTGGGTTTTTCACGGTAATCTGCGTGCTATGGCCGCTCTGAACGTTTTTCATCTCCATCTTCATCACGGTCCAATAGCCTTCTACCTTTTGCAGGTCGAGTACGGTCATCACACGATGAAGTTTGTTCAGCTTGTCATAATACTCTACATAAATGCCGGCATCACAGTCCTGGCGGATCCAACTCACCTTGCGGCTGTAGATCTCGTGTGAGTCGACAGGAATGGATTCCACGACCCAACACTTATGGCCGTCACGCATGTCTTCGCGCAACAACGTATGTTTGTCCTCATCCACATTACGGCCGCCCATGTCGTCATAGGTGAAGTCAGTGCCCATGAAATAGTCGGTCTTAGATGAGGAGCCGCTGATACGACGGGTTTTCTTCATCGCAGGCAGGTAAAGCCACTTGTCGTCTTCCTTGCCCGTCTGGTCGTAGTCCCAGGTCAGGAAGCCCGTCCCCTTGACGTCGCCCGGATAAGTGAAGAACATGATTTTCTTGGTGTCTTTTCCTTCGTCCATCGCCCACGAGACCATCTGGCGCTCGCGTTTGTCTCCGTTCTTTTTGACGAGGGTGAGTTGCATCTCCGCATAACGTGTGTTACCGTCGGGGCGGTCTTTGACGCGTTGGATGATGTCGCGCCCGGTCTGGGCATCTGCTAGTGTGGTGACAGCCATAAACAGTGCCGTCAATAAAACATGTCTTTTCATAGTGTTTGAAATTATTATTGATTATTGCTGTTCTTGTTTTTCTTTGCCATAAACATGGAATCTCTTTACGAGCAACGGCGTGATGAACAGATCGGCAAGCAGTGCCGAGATGATGCCGATGACCGCAAGCACGCCGAAGTTGATGCACATGGCACACACCGAGGTGGCGAAGCAGGCAAACACGGCGGAGGTGACGATGGAGGTCGTGACGATGGCAACGCCCACCACACGGAAAGTACGGCGGATGGCCTCTGAGTAGACGGGAGTCCTGTCAAATTCAAGTTTGGAGTGGTTGATGAAGTGGATGGTGTCGTCGACGGCCATACCCAGCATCATCGGGATAAGCGTAGCGGTCATCATATCCAGGGGAATACCAGCCCAGCCCATAAAGCCTCCCACAAAGATGGCGGGCATCAGATTGGGAATGAGGCCTATAAGGCCGACACGAACGCTCTGGAAGGCAATCATCAGGATGATGGCGATGATGAGCACAGAGATTAGGAATGACTGCATCTGACCGCGAACGAGGTATTGCATCATCGTGGTGTATTGCGGGATGTTGCCTACGGCAGTAACGGTGACGTCAGGAAACATTTCGGCGGTCTTCTTGGCGATGTCGTTGAGTTCACGCTCCACCTCGGCAGAGTTGAAGTCGGAAATCTCCACCATCATGCGTAAGCGTTTGTAGCCATAATCCATCCAGTATTCCGTCTCAGAGCCTCCGGCGTTCTCATAAAGCACCAACATCTGCGCTACTTCTTCCTCGGTGGCGGGAATGCGATAGTATTCCTTGTTTCCATCGTTGAGTGTCTGGTTTAGGTCTTTGATGATATCCAGGATGGAGTTGGTGCGCTTGGTGAGCGGATAGGTCTTTATCAGATCTTCAAGCTGCTCAAGTTTCTGCAGGTTGGCAGGCTGCTTGGCCTCGTCATCGTTCTTGAATTCCATCACGAGGTCATAGGAATACAAGGCGCCCAATTCGCTGCGTCCTACTTTCAGCACATCTTTGACATACGGGACTTTGATACCCATGGTCTTTTCAATATCGAAAGCCGGTTCGATTTTCCACAACCCGATACCAAAGGCGACACAGACCACGGCGAATATGGCTACAATCGGCTTGGCGTGCTTGAAGGTGAAGTCGTTGAGACGCTCCATAGCCCGACTCAAGCGGGTGCCGCCCTCACCGTCAATGCCTTTCTTGGGCTGCTTGTCCTTGCCAAACGAAAGTAGCACAGGTGCCATCAGCAGTGTGGTGAACAGCACAAAGAAAACAGTGAGCGAACTTGTCATGCCGACGCATTTCATCGGACGGATGGGAATCACCATGAACGATAGCAGTGAAATCACGGTGGTCAGGCCACAGAACACCACCGACCAGCCAATCTCGCTGACCGTTTCCACAACGGCTTGTTTGCGCTTGCCGTGAAGTCGCATGCGTTGGTTGAAATAAGAGAAGACGTGGATGTTGTATGCGATGGCCACGGCAAAAGCCAAAATGGCGGGTATCATCAGCACGGTGCTGTCGACATACATCTGTGTGAGCCCCGCGATGCCGAAAGTGATTACCACACCGCCAATCACCGCCAACAGCGGGCAGACAATGCCTCGCAGTGAGCGGGTCATCAGAAGCATCACCAAGATGCAGATGATGGCGGCAATCATCACCAAGCGACCCATCTCTTGACCGATGTACACGGTCTTTTGTTGGGTTACGTAAGGCATGCCTGTCGCACGTGGATGCAGGGAGGCATATTTCTCTTGTCCTATAATGCGGCTCACCTCTTCACCAGTAATGATGTCGGGCGACACATTGCTGGTTTGCTTCCATTCGTCTTCCGACGGGAAAGCGCGCAGTTTCACAAGCGTCCATGCATTTTTGCCGTCTTTGGAGATGAGCTTACGCGCGACATGCGGCTTGCTATAAGCAAGAGACCGGATCTGTTCCATTTCTGGCGACCCGGTCTCTGGAATCTCGTCAGGGACGATTTGGACGATCTCCATGCCGTCTTCCGAGCCCAGCATAAACTCCAGGTCCACTAGAGAGGTTATTTTATCGCCGTACGACAGTGAATCCAACAACTCCTCTCCAAGTTCGCGCAGGAGAGTCAGGTGCTCTTTGGTGAAATGATCGTCGCATTCGGTAAGGATACCGATGAAGTAATCGTTCCCGAAGTTTTCCTTAAACTCATTGGTTTTCACAAGCATCGGATCTCCTTCAATGAAATAGTCGTCGAAGGAAGTCTGCTGTACCATCTTTGACATGCCAAAGAACGAGATCATCAAGATAATGACAAACAAGGCAATGGCGACCCATCGCCATTTCAAAAGGAAGGCTGCATACCTTCCAAAGAATTTGTTAATCCTATGTGAATTCATAATGTGTATTTTTAGATGATTAAATGATAATGATCATCGATTAGTTTTCGTCTGCAAAACTATTGGCTTGTTGATTACTAAAAAATCACTATTTATCGTGATTTTAAGTCCTTTGTGTCACAACACATTGGCAACCAACAATAGGGAAAGAAAGACTCAAAATTACCTATTTGTTGGGATTGTTGTGCCTCTCACAAAGACGGACTTTTGCAGCATCATTATTATTAAAAAAACAACTATGAAAAGAGTATTAAAAATCTTCCTGATGGCCATTGCTTATCTGGCCTTGTTCATTTTGGGTGCTTGGAGTGGTGCCATCCATCCTGCATGTTATGCGTATATCGGTGTGGTGCTGCCGCTGGTGTCCGCCTTTATCTACTTGTACACCTGCACCCTCATCCGCGGCTTTGGGGCGGCAACAGCCCTGAACGGATTCACCTTCGTCCTGTTCTTGATAGCGGGCGAAGCGGATCTGGCTTACATCATTGGAACGGTTGTTTTGACCGCATTGGCCGAGATTCTCAGAAAGATGAAAGGCTACGACACGATGAAAGGTGTCCGATGGAGCTTCGTTCCCTTCGCTTTCTCGTTTTTCGCCTACACCCTTCATTGGTGGACTGACACCGAAGGCTCGCTTGCCGCTGCCGTGGAGGAAATGCCTGCCGGTTATGACGAGCTGATGAAACCCGTCATCGACAACATCCCCATGCTGATTGTCGTCATGGCATTGACCATCCCCATTGCCATGCTCGCCATGCGACTGGCCGAGCGTGCGATGAAAAAGTCTGCCGAAGCATTGAATTAATCATTTTTGTACCTTTGCATCCAATTTTAGAAGGATTGCAACCATGCGTGAAATTTGGGCGTTAGTCAATGAGATGTCGCCGTATCTGCTGCTGGGATTCGCCTTTGCGGGACTGCTGCACTCGTTTGTGCCAGCCAGCCTGTATCGGCGTTATCTTGGCAAAAACAGCTTCAGCAGCGTCATTTGGGCGGCGCTTCTCGGTGTGCCGCTCCCCCTTTGCTCTTGTGGCGTAATCCCTACGGCCATGTCGCTGCGGAAAGAAGGGGCCTCGAAAGGTGCCACCACCTCGTTCCTGATTGCCACGCCACAAACAGGTGTCGATTCCATCTTGGCCACGGCTTCGCTGTTGGGCGTTCCCTTCGCCATCCTACGGCCTGTGGCGGCGCTTGTCACGGCTGTGTTTGGTGGTGGCGTCG
>JAEEGI010000552.1_pt1 | contig 108849 bp, 89 predicted proteins | sample 8958751 | NCBI WGS metagenome assembly JAEEGI01 (sample SAMN16246545, study PRJNA631951) | gut metagenome | biome: gut microbiome; feature: rumen; material: KS-attached | host: Bos | place: Iran: Karaj | collected 2018-10
AAAGCGGTGCCATCGACAAGGCAGGCAACCTCATTATCGATGTTCGTTTCGACAATCTGCACTCCTTCTCCGAAGGTCTTGCCTACGCCCGTATCGGCGACACGCACGGCTTCATCAACCCCTCCGGCATCTTCGAGATACAGAAGCCCGTGACCAAGGCAACCCTAATTGACAAACTGATGAAACGGGGCAACTGGCTTCGTTGGTAGAGCACGAGAAATGGAAGACAAACTTGCACGTGGATTCCTGTTCTTTGCGGCGGCATGCCGCCGCGCCGAAACAACCCCCGCCGAAAGATTGATGCATAACATATAATATAAAAGGTATATGAAGAAAGCAATCTTGACCCTCGCCGTGCTGTGCAGCATCGGGCTGATGGCCGGATGCAAGGGCGACACCGCGGATGAATCTGCCACCGATACCGTTGCAGAAACAATCAACCAATACAACGCCGATGGCAAAAAGGTCGGCCTGTGGCGGTACAACGAAGGCGATGTAATGATTACAGAGGTACGCTACGACAACGGCAACGAGTGCGGAGAACTGAAGATGTTCCTTGATGGGAAACTGTTCTGCCATATCAGCGACATCGAAAGGGTTGACACCACGATTGGAGAGAACACGTTCGAATACAAAGCGCATTACAAGGATTTCGAAGACGGGTCCATCATCACAAAAGAAGGCAACGGATATTACAACGGATACGAAGGGTTGATACCCGACGGCTTCCTCGGCGTAGGTGACTGGCGCGTCTATGACACGTTGAGCGGCACTTACAAGACCGTAAGCCTCACCGAACCCACCTTCGACGAATCAATACGAATCAAATAACGTTTCGCCAATATATATAATGAATATGGACCCAACCAAATCCCCGACATCACCGTAAGCGATGCCTCAACAAAACCCCGCCTGGAATAGAAAACACATTAAGACAATGAAGAAGTTGATTGTAGTATGCGCGGCGATAATTTTGATAACTGCCAATGCCATGGGACAATGGGGTTACCCATACGCTTCCCAGGCGATATTTGTTCCCATAGATACATCATGGATGGGACTACATGGCATGGTACGCACGGTGGAGTGGCAAGAGGTTGAGACCCTAGACGACGGTGAGGTAGTTAAAGACACTCTCTATCAACGCTATGACAAGTACGGCCACGTAATAGAAATAGTTAGTCTTTGGCAAGAAGAATATCCGTGGGCATATATAAAATACAAAGACGGACGAATCAACGAAATGATGTACAAGAGTTGGTCAGACAGTATGCGTATCATCTACCGATATACGCCCGATGGATGTCCGAAGGAAGTGATATATGACTATTTAGACGGAACGGGTAACGACACCACCTTCATACGTTGCGATGCACAAGGCCGCATTACTTCTGAACACGGCAAATTAGCATCCAATGTCAACTATATCTACAATGCCCAAGGATTGTTGGTAAAGCATATCTACGAAAATGGTGACACGCTTCACTATATCTATAATGAAAAAGGGCAAATTATTAAAACCATCTATGAGTTTGGGAATATGGTCAGAACCCGCACCTTTGTCCGCAATCAATATGGAGATATAGTAGACGAATATGTCACCGAAACAGATGGCGAGAAAAACCATCACCACTTCGAATACACTTACGACACCCACAGAAACTGGCTTACTTGTCGCAGCGGAAACACCGTCACCACGCGAAAGATAACCTACTACGAACCCTAAACAATTCGCATCAACGCATGGCCAATACCCACTCAAAACAACTCCCCGCTCATGAATGCAGATAATTGACCGAAAAAACACAACAACCGACTAATCAAAAAAACAGACAAAACTATATATAATAGATGAAAATAGCCGTCTTCTGCGGAGCCACGACTCCCCATAACCCACAATTCGCACTTGCCGCACGCCAGCTTGGAGAACTCATCGCCTCCAACGGCCATTCACTACTCTATGGCGGCTCCAATCTCGGCCTCATGGGCGAAGTGAGCGGTGCAGCCCTCAAGAATGGTGGTCAAGTCATCGGGGTCATTCCCAACTTTTTCTCTGAGGAGATCATCCAATCGCAACCAGTCACACAACTGGTGCGGGTTGCCAGCATGGCCGAACGCAAAGAATACCTCATCGCCCAAAGCGATGCCTTCATCGCTCTCCCAGGTGGTATCGGCACCCTCGACGAGACCTTAGAAGTAATGGTTGCCAATCAACTTGGATTGAGCCAAAAGCCCATGGGTCTGCTTAACACCAACAACTACTACCAGAACCTGATAGCCATGTTTCAGCACATGGAAAAAGAAGGTTTCTACAACCTTGCCAACGCCCATTATCTATTCTTGGAAAAAGAGCCCGAACTCCTACTCCAAAGGCTAACCAACTTCAAACCCAACCCCGACAAAGGCCCCGTTGCCAAACGGCTCCGCTCCAAAGCTTGATTCTTATGACCAAAGGCTACATCCTTACCAAGTCGAAATACATTCGCGGCCTGCAATGCGAAAAGGCGATGTACTTGGACGTTTTCAAGCCCAAGTTGGCATTCTATCCACCAGAAGTGTTGGCCAAATTCCGACAGGGACGTATCTTCGAAAAAAACTTTAAAGACACCTTCCCCAATGGGGTGGACGTCAGTTCGCAGTTGCGCTATCGGATGGAGCAATACCCTGTGCTCACCTCCCAACTGATTCAAAAACCAGGCGAGACCGCCCTATTTGAAGCAGGCTTCCTATACAATGACGTGCTGGTATTGGCCGATGTGGTGCACAAGCACGAAGACGGCAACATCGACATATATGAAGTGAAGAATAGTGCCGCGGTCAGCGACACTTTCCGCAACGATGTCGCCATCCAATACTATGTCATAGCGCACGCCCTACAGGCCATTCAACCCAGCGATCTATTCTGCAACGGTCTAACTCTAAATCATTTCTATCTGTTATATAACGATGGCAACGATGGTTTTATCAAAGAAGACCTCCTGTTGCAAGTCGATGCCGCATGCAAAGATATTGAACAAAAGGTCAACCACTTTAAACAAGTGTTATCTGAAGAAGAACCCGTCATGGAGATGTCCGACCATTGCGACACGCCATACGAGTGTCCCTACAAACGCTACTGCAAAAGGCTGAAGAAATAGGGTTACTTCATTCCGTTATTTAACTTCCTTACAATCCACAAGATGAAAGGGATGCTGAAAAGGCATGTGGCCACATCGGCAACGGGCTGGGTAATCATTACTCCCTGCAACCCCATGAAATAAGGGAGAATAAAAAGGGCTGGCAGGAAGAAACTCCCCTGACGCCCTATACTAAGCAACGTGGAGCGAATGGGCATACGGATAACTTGGAACAACATATTGGTTGTAACTGGCACGGCCACCAAGCCAAAGGTAACACATTGATAGCGTAGCACCTTAATACCCAATGCCAACATAACAGGGTCTTCGTCGCGATAGCTGCTGATGATTTGGGGCGCCAACACGAATAGCACAGCAGCAACCGTAAACAACAATATGGAAGAGAATGACATGGCAAAAAGATAAGACTTGCGCACCCGATGGTATAGCTTGGCACCATAATTGAAACCAGCCACCGGCTGAAAACCTTGGTTGATGCCCAACATAAAAGAGTAGGCAAAGGTCATGGTGCGCGACACAACAGTAAAGGCTGCCACAGTAGAAGCCTCGCATGCGGGTGCCGCATAACGGGCAGCAGCATGATTGAGACATATAACACTGGCGCAATTAAACAACTGACGGCATAGCGAAGGGAATCCACCCATCAGTATTTCATAATAAGCCCGTCCTATGGGATGGAAATTGCGCATGCTGACATGCACACTCTCAGGTCTGGAAGTGCCCCATAGCAAAAGCATCCAACAAGTAAACTGACTGATAGCAGTGGCCAAAGAAGCCCCTGCCACACCCATTTTCATCACCACAATGAAGAGTGCGTCGAGACCAATATTGAGGATGGCACCCGAAACCAAACCAATGGTACCCAAACGAGCATTACCCTGCAATCGCAACTGATTATTGAGTGTGAGAGAAGTCATCATAAAAGGGGTTGCCAACACGATATACCTAAGGTAATCTGTGGCGTATGGCACCACGTCGGGGGTGGCGCCCAAGAAACGAGCCATCGATGCAAGATTAGGCAGAATGGCAAAGGAGGCTACAAGGCTGAGGAAGAACGGAGTGAAGAAACCAACCGCAGCCATGGTGGCTGCCGTGGCACGGCGACGCGCCCCCAACTCGCGTGAGATATAGTTGCCAGAGCCATGCCCAAAGAAAAATCCCAAAGCATTTACCGCCAACATATAGGCAAACGAAACGCCTATACCAGCTGTTGCCTCTGTACTCAGATGACCCACAAAAGCCGCATCCACCACATTATAAAAAGAGGTCACCATCATGCTGAGCATCGTGGGAACAGCAAGGCGAAGCACCAACCTCCTCACCGGTGTCTCGGTCATTTCGTGGTATTTGTCATCCAAATTCATCACCCCTAATAACGACAAAAGCAAATATTATTGTACCCGATAGAAAAAACAAAGTGCTTTTATCCAGCCCCCCCCTAATAGTGTATAGAAAAAAGCCTGGCGACCCGATGGATCGCCAGACCTGAACAAATGAATGTTAATCAATATCCTGCATAATTGCAGGAAAAATCAGCAATTAGAAGCGATAGCGGACATGCAGCAGCACACTCCAGGTGGAGTAGAAGCTGTTGTAGCTGTTCCATGTGGGCTCGGTGAAGGTGTAAACACCGGCCTTGTAATTCAGGATGCTCTCGTTCTTGAGCTGCTGGTAGTTACCCCAACTGCTGTTGAAGAGATTCAGGAGGTTGTTGACATCAGCTCCCACTTCGAGGGTGGTCTGACGGCCAGCCACATTGAAGTAGAACTCCTGGGTAATATTGAAGTTCACACGGTTGAGCCAAGGAGCCACAGCACCGTTGCGCTTGCTGTACTCGCCACGGTGAGCACTCAGATAAGGATCATTGCTGATGAAGGCCTCGTAGGCATCACGGTTCTCGGCACTGCTGAAAGGCATATTGGCAAGTTCTTCCGCAGTGGGAATGTAAATCAACTGACTGGTACTAATACCCGTGCTCTGGTCAGTGGTCATCAAGTAGGAATGACGAGCCTGATTAAATGAGCCAACATAGCAGATGTTGGAGCCTTCGTAGAAGAGGCCCAACTTCGTAGCCGTGCGGGGACCTTCGTAGATGGTATAGCTTGCATTAGCAATCAGACGGTCAGGAGTGACATAGTAGGAATAGCCAAGTTCGTGGCTGTTGTCGCCATTAACATTGCTGATTTGTGCTAAATTGTATACCTGGTCGCCCGCACCGTCAGTCGCGGAGATGCTAAAGCTGTGGGTATAAGCAGCCATCAAGTTAAGACCGAAAGCAAAGTTCTTTTCCAACTGGGCTGTGATTGACCAGTATTGACCATGCAAATCTTTGGCATTATGGAGATAGTAGCCACCCATCGTACCGCCAGCACTATTTTTAATATTTTCAGAGGTGTAGGAAGCACGTTTTTCGGGTTCACCCGGCAGTTGTACAGAGTCAGCTAATTTGTAGCCCAGCGTATTAGCGACAACCTCGTTGTAGTTGTATGAATAGAGTCCTTCGAGGGTACCCTTGATGCCAAGAGGCAGCTTCACGTCAACAGCAGCTGAGGTCTTCCAGCTAGTGGGCATACGAAGGTCTTTCGCCAGAATAGTAGTGCTGGTGGGGGCACTCAGGTCTTGCTGGACAAAAGCATTGCCATTATAGATACTATTGATGATTTCGGTACGGTCGCTGGAGAAAGGAACAACAGGATTGCCAGTAGTCAGGTTAGCGATGTACTGGTACTGTAAAACATTCGAGTTTCCTGCTGCACTAACCAGCCAAACATTGGGTATACGGCCAGTGAAAAGACCGGTACCGCCACGGACAACAACCTTGCGATTCTTGGTCACATCCCAATTGAATCCCAAACGGGGTGAGAAATTGACCGTAGTAGCAGGAAGGTCAGCAGTGCTGAGACCACCGAAAGAACTTTCGGGATTGGCGGCAGCAACAGCCTCAAAATCTTTGTTCAGGTTATTGTTGGGGAAAGAAACGAAGGGCACCTCTATGCGGAGACCGGCAGTCATCTTGAAATACTTGCTAAATTCAATCTCATCCTGTCCATAGATGGAAGCCTGCATGTTGTCATAAGTGGGGTAAACATTCTGGGTAGGATCATCCAAATTGGCGTGGGTAATCATGAACGACAGAGGAGCCTGCTTATTCTTAAAGGACTCCCATGAGTCGAAAATATACCAACCTGCACCACCCTGCATAAAACCATTCACAATGCGGTTGAACTCAAACTGAGCACCAGCCGTGATATTGTGACGACCTGTTACATAAGAGATTTCATCGGTTACATTGAAGGTATTGACACGACGCAGGTTGTTATAGGTAAAGGGGTCAAGACCAAAGGTAGTCAGGAAAGCATACTGCCTATTTCCCTCTGCATCGGTGTAAGGCTCCATGATATCAACCGTGGGGAAAACATCACTCGAGCTGCTGCGAGGCTCATTCTGGTAGGACCAAGTGGCACGCAGCGTGTTGGCAGCCTTACCGCCAAAAAGACGGCTGTTCAACTCAGCTGCCAAGGAGGTGAAGTTCATTTCCTGATAATAACGAGCAGACTCATAATACAGCGCATAATCAGATTGGCGACCAGCACTATTGCGATTGACCGTGTATTCCACACCATTGATATTGAATTTGGTGTTCGTACCTCCAATGGGGCTCATAGAGCTGGAAGGTTGGTTGGAACCATGGGTATGGGTATGGCTGAAACGCAGGTTAAACTTATTGTTAGGATTGATAAGCCAGTCCAAACGTGCCAAGAGTTTATAGTCGGGAGTGCTCAGTGAGTAGCCCTGATAGCGACCCGGGTCATAGCCGTATTCGCTAATCAAGTACTGGCGCATCTCGTCCATCTGGGCAACAGTAGGACGGTTAAAGGCAGTGCTGCCACCCCACTCGTCATCTGCGCTCTCGCGAGCCTTACGGCTAGAGCCTTCCACGTTGTCGATCGTATACTCACCGTTCAAGAAGAAGAAGAGTTTGTCCTTGACAATGGGACCACTCAAAGTAAATCCCATCACATTGTTGAGAACCTCGCTATTGGTGAGGGAATCCTTGCCAACCATGATGCCTCGCACGGCGTTACTGGTGTAGTAGTTATACACCGAACCGTGCCAGTCGTTTCCACCCTGCTTGGTGACGACATTGATGGAACTGCCCTGGAAACCACTTTGACGGACATCGAAAGGAGTCAGGTTAATGGTCAGCTGGTCGATAGCATCTAAGGAGATGGGGCTACCGCCTGCAGGCAGGTTGGAGCCAATGCCGAAAGAGTTGTTGAAGGCTGCACCATCAACCGTAACCGACGATCCACGATAGTTGCCACCACCGGCAGCAAAACCACCACCCACAACAGCTGCCTGAGGGGTGAGCTTCATGATGTCGTTCATGCTACGATCTATCGTGGGCATCTTCTCAATGAGCTGATTCCCAATATTGGTACCGGCACCGGCATTCTCAATGTTCATGTTGCTGTTAATTCCTTCGGCCGAAACAACCACCTCTTCGAGGGTGTTGGCCACTATTTTCAGGACAGGATCAATCACGACGGTTGAAGCCAGCGGGGCTTTTATGTCCTTGATGACAAGAGTCTGGTGTCCCATCATCTCGACCTTAATAGTGTAGGGGCCGCCGGCAACGACACCGTTGATACGGAAGGCACCATCGCGGTTAGAGAATGCATGATAGACAAGGCCTGTGGGAGTATAGACCGCAGTCACCATAGCATCCTGCACTGGACCATTGGCGTCGGATACATGTCCGGCAATGGATGAGGTTGTCGACTGAGCCATAGCCGTTGTAGCAAACAGCAGGCTGATGAGGACAACTACAAAACATTTGATAGTTTTACTCATAATACAGTTTTTGTTTTTTAAGTTTATAAATGATTGAATTGACAATTTGTTCTGAATATGAAGTCGATCAGGTTGAAGAGGGTTATCTCTTGTTCTTTTCGGGGAATTTCTCTTCTGTAAAAAGGAGCGCAAACAGCACAGCCACCACCAGCGCATAACCAGCAAAGGCCAACCATGCCGAACTCCAACTGGGAGTGGCGGCGGCAAGCACAAAATGGTCTACCACCTTTCCTGCTGCCCATGTGCCCAAAGTTGCACCCAGGCCATTGGTCATCAGCATAAAAAGGCCTTGGGCTGAAGAACGAATATCGTCCGACGTGGTGTATTCGACATACAGGGAGCCTGAGATATTGAAAAAGTCAAAAGCAACCCCATAAACGATACAGCTGAGGACGAGCATCCACACACCACTGCCTGTGTCGCCAAAGCCAAAGAGACCGAAACGCAATACCCATGCCACCATGGAAATAAGCATCACCTTCTTGATTCCAAACCTACGCAGGCAGAAAGGAATAAGCAGTATGCAGAGCGTCTCCGACAACTGACTCAACGAGATAAGGGCGTTGGCATTGTGTGCCCCCCACGTATTGGCAAACTCCGGCACCTCCCTAAAATGGGTGATGAAGGTGTTGGCATAGCCATTGGTGATTTGAAGGGAGGCTCCCAAAAACATCGAGAAAAGAAAGAAGACGGCAAACTTAGGCTCTTTGAAAAGCTTAAAGGCACTGAGGCCCGAAGCTTCGGCAAACGACTTCGACGGCTTGCCCTTCCCCAGGCAGGGACAAGCGGGTAGCGTGAGGGCATAGCAGCACAGCACCAAACTCAACGCACCCGAAAGCAAAAACTGCTCGTGGGAATGCTGAAACTGAACGCCACTCCCGTTGGTGATGAAATTCACGGCCAGCATGCAACAAATAAAGCCTATGGTACCAAAAACCCTGATTGGGGGGAAATGCTTCACCGAATCCAACCCCGCCACATCCAATCCTGTGTATGCCACCGAATTGGCAATAGCAATGGTGGGCATAAAGAATGCCACACTAATTGCATGCAACACAAAGAATGGCACAAACTGGACATTCCCCACATTCGTCATCGCATAAACACCCGCACCCATCATGAAGAGTCCCGCAATGCCATGGCAGATCGACAGCACTTTCTGTGCCTGAATCCATTTGTCGGCCACAATGCCCATCAAGGCAGGCATGAAGATGGAGACAATACCCTGAATGGCAAAGAAAAGCCATATCTTATCGGCCAACCCTGCCCCATACAAAAATCCGCCCATGGAGGTGAGATAAGCTCCCCAAACGGCGAACTCCAAAAAATTCATTACAATGAGGCGTAACTTGATATTCATCTACTTATCCTTATTACAACAACAATAGAAAGTGCAAAAGTACAAAAAATATCTAAAATAGCATGCCTCCTATATACAATATTTATAAAATTAACAATTCAATTATGACAATCCATCGGTTAACCCCTATAAAAAGCGCTTTGTCTGCCGAATCCATCACATCACCACCCTTCATGCATGGCAAAAAAAAGAAAAGACGTGACACTCCACGTGTTCACGTCTTTTCTTCCTCGTGGCAACCTATACAGTTGCCCTTTAATAAACCAGCAACTATTTCACGTTGTAGGTAAGACGCATATTGATGCTGGCACGTTTCTTCTTTGAAGAAGTGTTGAAGGTGCCACCCCATGAGTAGTCTTCATCAGCCGAGTTGGGTGCAGTAATCTGAAAAACACCCATGTTGGCAGTTTGAAGTCCTCCGAGGCGTGAACCCGCACTCTTGGCAATGGTCTGGGCACGCTGTTTGGCATTGTCGGTAGCCTCAGCCAACATCTCAATCTTCAGGTCGGAGAGCTTGGTGTAGTAGTAGGAGACATCATTGTTGTCCAAGTTGATGCCTTTGTCCAGGAGTTCTGTAATCTCGCGCGAAATCTTTTCCACCTTTTCCACATCCTGGCTCTCTATGCGCACTTCCTGGGTGAGACGGTAACCAAGGAACGTATAGTAGCTCCTGTTGGCGTTGTTGTCCCAATGATAATCCGTCTCTTTGTTTGTCTCAATCGCCTTGAAGTCAAGCTCGGCATCGGCAATTCCTTTACTGGTAAGGTACTCGCGCACCGTCTTGTTAATATTCTTCAACTCCGTGTAGCCCTCTTTCATGTCCATATTCAGGACATTATACGAGATTCTCCACACGATGAGGTCCGAGTCGAAATCACGCTGTGCCATGCCCACAACCGAAACAGTTTTGGCATGCCCACGAGCCTGGTTGAACCATTTACCACCCAGCCATACTGCAATAATCATACAGATGCCGAAGATGGCAACACCATAAACAAATGTCGATTTTTTCATAGTAGTAGCCAATTAATTATTGTTTTCAATGATGTGATATAAAAGATGATGCAGCCGAGGTGCTACCCTCCAAGCCGCATCATATCCCCATAATCCTACAAATCAATAAACCGGGAAAGCAATCTCGCGCTCGATGACCTGATAGGCCACATTGTTGCGATAGATAGTCTGGCGAACCCAATTGTCGTCCTCGTCATATTCAAACACATAGCTGTGCTTCCAGTTGAGGTGTTCGTCGTAGTTGAAGGATGAGAGCTCAATCAGGTTGTCGTGGTCGTCATAATAGTAGGTAGTGAGTGCCACCAAGAAATCGTCGGCATCATAAAAACGCCATTCAATGCGGTTGCCGTGGCTGTCATACTTATACAGATAGCGCTGCATCAACTCGCCGTCGCGGTCGTAGAACTCCATCTCGGTGTTGTTGCCGGTGGCATCATACTTATACACGCGTTTCTCGGTCATGGTGCCGTCGGGGGCAAAGCTCTGTTCCTCCACCAGCCGGTCGTTCTCATAGCGCGAAGTCTCCTTCTTGGTCATGTGGTCGCCCATAAAGACGGTACGCTCTATGCGGTTGCCGTTCTTGTCGTTGAGGTAGGCGGTACGGCCGGTGAGCTGCTTGGCGCGATTGTACTCGTTCCATCCCAAAGCATAGCCGTGCACGTCAAAATAGTAGGAATACCAAGTGTACTCCCCGCCTTTGGTGCGGTATTTGTCCTGAAAGTTGCCACGCTTGTCAAAGGTGATGGAGTCTATGCAGATGAGCTGACGTCCACCGTTGCGTCCACCGTGGATGTCGTAGGTGTATTCAATTACATAAACGGCATTGCCGTTGATGCCCATTTCCTGACGGGAGGACTTGCGGGGGCCGTTGCCTGCCAAAGCGCTTCCTGCAACCAGGAGCATGAGTGCTAAGGTGAGTATTCTTGTCTTCATTGAGTAAGAGTATATTATAATTTCTAACTGATGATAACGCAATATTTTTTTTATTATTGTTCTGGCACTAACTTTTTTTTGTCATCAACAACTATTGTTCTTTTCTCGTCTTGCTCGTGGTGACGAAAAAGATGCAGGCAACCACCAGCGTCACCACGCCACCCAGGCCATAGCCAAGCCAATGAGGCAGCACCATGCCGAGGCCTTCTTTCTCTGCCACAAAGAGAAAACTGCTGGTAACCATGGTCATGAAAATGGCCGGAACAAGGGCTATGATGTACGGTTTCTTTTTCAAACAAAGGAAGACCGCTATTGTCCACAGGGTGACGGTGGCCAGCACCTGGTTGCTCCAGGCAAAGTATCGCCAAATGAAGTCGAAGCCCGACGGGTCGGCCAATGAGAAAATCAACAAGCCTGCTGCCAGCAGAAAGATGGGCAGCGCCACCAACAACCGTTTGGGAATGGGTTTTTGGTCTACATGCATAAAGTCGGCCACAATCAGGCGGGCCGAACGTAAGGCCGTGTCGCCGCTGGTAACGGCAGCACTAATCACGCCCAAGATGCAGATGGTGGCAATGACCGGCGTGAACCACTCGTTGGCAATCACGCCCACCATGGCGTTGCCACCCAAGGGCTGACCACCCGCACCAATGGTCTTGGCAGCCAAGGCGGGGTCGTGGTAGAACACCGTGGCAGCGGCAGCCCAAATAAGGGCAACCACTCCCTCGGTAATCATGGCACCGTAGAAGATGGGGCGCGCCTGCTTCTCATTCGTCATGCAGCGGGCCATCAAGGGCGACTGCGTGGCATGGAAGCCGCTAATGGCACCACACGCAATGCTGATAAACATCATGGGGAAAATGGGATTGTGGGCAGCGTTGGGGTGCTGGTTCTGCAGTCCCTCCCACACCTCGGGAATATGGGGCTGACGTATCACAAAGGCCACCACGATGGCCACAGCCATCGCCAGCAGCAGCAGCCCGAAAATAGGATAAATCTTGCCAATCAGCTTATCAATAGGCAGCAAAGTGGCTATCAAATAGTAGGCAAAGATAATGGTCACCCAGATGAAGATGTTCCAGTCGGGGGTGAAATTGTTGTTGAGCAGCACGGCAGGGGTATTCACAAACACCGCCCCCACCAGTATCATCAGCAACACGGTGAAACCGCGCATCACCTGCTTCATGCCGTTGCCCAAATACCTGCCGTGTATCTCGGGCAGCGAGGCTCCGTCCATGCGTATGGAGATAAAACCAGCAATGAAGTCGTGCACGGCGCCGGCAAAGATACTGCCAAACACAATCCACAAAAAGGAGGCCGTGCCAAACTGAGCGCCCATGATGGCACCACAAATGGGGCCCACGCCGGCAATGTTAAGGAACTGGATGAGGTATATGCGCCATGGCTTCATCGGCACATAGTCCACCCCGTCGGGGTGACTCACCGCTGGGGTGGCCTGCTGGGGGTCCACCTCAATAACACGTTCTATAAACTTGGAGTATAGGAAATACCCCAACAGTAGCAGCACAATAGCTATGATAAATGTGAACATGGTTGAGAGTTTATAGTTGAGAGTTTAAAGTCAGTTGAGAGTTTAATGTTTATTGTTTATTGGTTATAGGTTATTGAAAGTTGAAAGTAAAATCTGCGATTTCTGCGAGAGTTTTCCAAGCTTCAGCTTGCCCATTCGTGTTTTTCGTTTCTTTCGATGTGCTATAATAATTGAGTTATTAGTTGATAGTTGCCCCCTCCTACAGCTCATATTCCTGGCGGAAGGTAGGTATCTCCACATTATTCCAGCCGAGGGATGTGAGGGTATCGCGGAAGTTGAATTGGGTCTGTTCTTCGCCGTGCACCAAGAAGAGGGTCTTCAGTTTTTTCTTCTCCTGACAGCCTATATAATTAATCATCTCGCTGTAGTCGCCATGACCCGACAGCGACTCTATCCTGCGCAGTTCGGCACGCACTTTGTGGGGATGGCCAAAAATAGAAACCACCTCGTCCCCCCGCATAATCTTGGCTCCCAAGGTCTTGGGCTCGCAATAGCCCACACACAGGATGGTTGTGGATGGATTTTCAATATTGTTGGCTAGATGGTGCTTGATGCGGCCCGCCTCCATCATGCCCGATGCCGAGATGATGACGCAGGGCTTATGCCTGATGTTCAAGGCCTTCGAAGCCTCCACGCTCTGTATATACTGCAGGCGGTCGAAACCAAAGGGGTCAGGGTCATGTTTCATATACTCCAAAATCGGGGCACCGAAGCACTCCTGGTGCAGCCGCATGATGTTCGTGGCCGAAATGCTCAGCGGACTGTCCACAAACACATCCACGTCGGGCAGCAAATCCGCCGTGGAGAGGCGGTCCAACGCATAGATAATCTCTTGCGCACGGCCGATGGCAAAGGAGGGGATGATCAGCTTGCCCTTCTTCTTAGTGCAGGTGTCCAGCACGGCCATCAGCAGCTCCTGCTCGGCATTGGCAATAGAGGTGTGCAGGCGGTCGCCGTAGGTCGACTCCATAATGAGGTAGTCCACCTGCGGAAACGGCTCGGGGTCGCGCAGGATGTGCTTGTCATATCGGCCTATGTCGCCCGTGAAACCCAGCCTAATCGTGCGCCGGCCATCCTTTATTTCCATATACACACAGCTGCTCCCCAATATATGTCCGGCATCAAAAAACTCCACCATCACCTCACCCTCTATATTAAAAGGCTTATGGTACGGCACACTAATAAAGCAGCTCATACACTCCTGCGCCTCCTGCTCGGTGTAGATGGGCTCCACCGGATCCTGTCCCAGCGCCTTGCGCTTCTTATTGAATGTGTGCACATCGGCCTCCTGTATGCGCCCCGCATCGGCCAGCATGATGGCACAGAGGTCGCGCGTGGCGGGGGTACAGAGAATGGTGCCACGGAAACCCAGTTTATAAATAAAAGGAATCAGCCCCGAATGGTCGATATGGGCATGCGAGAGGATAAGATAGTCAATCTCGGCAGGGTCGAAACCCAGGTCGCGGTTCATGGCATCGGTCTCCAACCCCTTGCCCTGATACATGCCGCAATCCAACAATATCTTCAACCCCTTCTTGGTTGTGATGAGATGCTTACTTCCGGTCACTTCACGCGTGGCCCCCATGAATGATAGTTTCATATAATAACTTATTTTTTTCAACGCCACCTAAGGCAGCATCATACATTCCATTTTATATCCTAACCCAATAGCCAACAGCCAAATACACACATAATCCCCCTCCTAAAGCCCGACGAACACACCTGCAAAGATACGACTTTTTTCTAATTCCGCCTCAAATTTCTACCACCATCGCAGTCATCCCGAAAATGGTTGCGATGGCACCGAAAGCACCATGTGGCCAATTCCTCCAAGGCCCAAAGCAAGCGCCTGCGAATTTTTCGAGCCCTACCTTTCTAAAAGGCTCATGAGCTCCCAGAGGAGTCCGCCGTCGACGGTGGTGGAGCAGCGGAGGGCCAGACCGATGGTTATGGGTAGTTCCTCCTCCTTCTTGCCATCCTCTCGCTTATTTCTTGCTATCATCTCGTTTAACAGACAAGATCTGCGCAAGCATCTGCCAAGTACATAAACGCCTGTTCCCAACCCCTACTACAAGCATTTCCTAAGGAGGGGCTCGTTTGGGATTAAAGACTCATCCGTCTGACAACTCATAGGCCTAAACACGGGAGTTTAAACATGGTCCTTTTTGACCTAATTGCCCCACTTATGGCAATCAGGTTAAGAATGAAAAAAGCGGATTACAAATCATGAGCGGTCGAAAAATTTGTAAGGTACCGAGGACACGCCCTCTCGAATCTTATAGTCATGGGCATATTTAGAGGTATCACCACTGGATAGGAATATGCCCAGTAGTATGATGAAGTCTGACATCTATAAATCGCAAAGCGGAATGCGCATCTTTTAAAACAAAGATTGTACATTTTTGAGCCACGCACACACAACAAAAAGCCGAGGAGATGGTTGTCTCCTCGGCATTTGATGATGAATGGACCACGGTTATTTGATTTCAATCTGCCTCATCTGGGCTTTCTTCTCTTCTTCCTGCAGTTTGGGCAGGTTGATTCGTAGCACCCCGTGTTGCACGGTGGCCTCTATGGCCTCCTTCTTCACATTCTCGGGCAGTGTGAAAATCTGTTTGAACTGTAACTGACTGAACTCGTGGCGGAGATAGTGGCGCTCCTTTCTCTCATCTTTCTTTTCCTCCTTCTTGGACATCTCTACGATGAGGTTGTTGTCGCTATCAATGTTAATGCTCAAGTCCTCTTTCGACAGGCCAGGCACGCAGAGTTCGAGTTCGTAGTTCTTGTCGCTTTCGCTCACGTTCATCTTAGGCATCTCACCTTCTTCGGCAAAATTGTCCCAATTCATCAACTCGTTAAACAGCGAGGGCATCAAATCTTGATTTCTTTTTGCGAGTAACATAGCTTAAATCTCCTATATTTAATTGTTCTTTGTTTTTCTTTGCCTGCCTCCTTTCGTCGGCAGACAGCTATGATACTGCAACCCCGATGCCATCAACCAAGATAGGCGACAAAATTTCGCCATGCGCTACATTTTGTCGCCTGTGGGGTGTCAAAAATTCGCCTTTATTTCTGCTTTCCAGCGTAGGTGACTTTTTTCTGCGACATGGTGAAGGAGGTGTTGAGGTTGCCGCCCCGGAGCGTGCCCCGGAAGTTGGTGATGATCTTCTTGGGGTAACTTTTGTTGCCTGCGGTAGGGATGATGTTGGTGCCCGAAAGAACGAGGTTGCCGGCAGCATCTCTACTGGCAGTGAGGCCCGAGACGACCATGTCGACCCGCACGGGCATCATCTTGGCAAATTTGACGCGCTGCATAACCAACGTGGCGCGGCCTTGGCTGTCGACTGTGAGGGTGCATTGGATGTTTTTCTGTCCAAAGGAGGCGATGCTCATGTTGCCCACAAAGGTTTGGGCTTGCAGGAAAAGCCCGAGTGCGAGGGCGAAGAGAAGGGTGATAGTCTTTTTCATGTCGGTAGTTACGTGATTATTGTTATTATATTTCGGCGGGGATGTTATTGTTTTGTAATGCTGATTGTGGCGGAGGAGGCGTTAGCACGGAATTGGGGGGCGTAGGTGCTGCCAAGGGTGCAGCTGCCGGTGGCAAAGGTACCTGCATGTCGCACGTAAAGGTCATACTCGACATAGTATTTACCTTCTGATAGTCGGTCGATGTAGCAGTTGAGTCCTTCGTCGCGCACGTCGACATAGTAGCGCAGGCCTTGGTTCCACTTCCAGCCACTGGTGGTGCTGACGGGTTCGAAGCCGGCAGCGCGGGGTTCGTTGAGCACTAGGTTGTCTATGTCGTGCCGGCAGGTGATGTCAATGCGTATGCGCACTCGCTCGCCTACATGCAGGGTGTCATCGGGACCAAGGAGGCGAAGGCTTCCGTCGGAGGTCATGCGGCTGATACTCTTGCGCAGGGCGATGCCGGAGCTGTCGGCCTCGATGCTGTCAAGCGGGAGCAACTGGCTGTGGTAGATTGCACCCCAAGAGGGCAGCGGCGAGGTGGAGGTGAGGTGGAGGTGCAGTTCTTTTGTTTCTGGCGTTACCTCTATGGGTTCTGGCTTGCTCTTGAGGGGGAAGGGGACGCCACCCACTATAGCTTCGACGTGGCCGGGGTCGGGGCGAGAGAGACCCTGAGGCTGCCGCAGGAGGGCGCGCACGGCGTGGGCGGTTGCCATGTCGGAGGACCACAGGGTGCCCTGCTTGGAGGCAACAATCCACTGCTGTATAAGACCGACCGAGGTCCAGTCGTGCAGCACATCGGCAAAGACTTCCACCATCAAGGCGGCGGTTTCGACAGGACGCTGGTACCAGCCGTAACCATAGCGGTTTTCGTTCCAGTACATGCCTTTGTCCTCTTGGGTATGGGCCGACTCTTTGATGCGGGTGGCCAGGCGGACAGCGGCGGTGCTGTCGCCCATGCGGTGCAGGAGCAGCGACATCTGTCCGCGGGCGTGGAGCGGCATGTCGGCATCAGCACCCATGCGGCACAGCTGGTAGTAGAAGTGGTAGGCTTGACGGGTAAGGGTGTCGGTACTGTCGATAGGAAAATCGGGAAGGTAGAGGCTGCGGGTGTAGAGGAGCGAGAGGCAATCGGTGGGGTTCTTGTCCTCGGTGCGATGCTGATAGGCATCCACCACTTGGCGGTCGATATATTGCAGCGCGCTGCGGAGGGCATTGCGGTTGCGGCCGTCTTCGACAATCCCAGAGCAATGTGCCAGTCGTTGCAGCACGGCCTCGGTGACGTAACGGCTGGCCTGCTGTCCGTATGGCATCCAGCTCCAGCCTCCTGACGAATGCCGCTGGCTTTGCAGCAGGTTGCGGAGGTCGCGCTGGCTGCGGCGCTGGGCTTGCTGCCGTTGCTGGGGTGTGAGTGTGTCTACAAGGGTGGACAGCTGGTTCACATAGATACTGTTGGCCAGATAGATATTGCCTGGCATGAGGTGTCGTTTGAAGTGGGGCAGGGCTTGGAAGGCATGGTCGGCAGGGTTGGCGCTGTAGGCCAGGGAGAGCGAGTCGGTGCCGTTGAGGCTAAGCGGCAGGGTGTAGGAACGCATGACGGGCTGGCTTTCAGAGCCTCCGGGGAGGTAGAGCAGAGTGGTGGAGGTGACCCGCTGACGGTTGGAAAGAACTGGCAGCAGACCCTGCTCGCCGTCACTGAGGTGGATGCCCGACGGGGTGGATTGGACGGCGAAGACTTTATATTGTGCCACGTTACAGTGCTCGTCTACCAGGAGACGTGTGCTGACGGTGGCGGAGCTGTGAGGCTGAAGGGTGAGGGTGGTGTCGAAGCGGTGTCGGCGGGAACGATGGGCGGTGTCAGCATCGGCTATTTCGAAACCTACCTGAAGGGTGAGGCTGCTGTCGGTGAGGTTGGACACCTTGGCGGGCAGCACCACGCGGTCGCCTTGCCGCAGGAAACGGGGCAGAAGGGGCTGCACCATCAGTTCTTTCTGTGCTAGAATGGAACGTATGACAGCACCTGTCTGCAGCTGGTCGGTCCAGGCAAAGCCTGTGAGCTGCCAACGGGTGAGGGCGTCGGGCAGGGTGAAGGCAGCCTCCACTTCGCCCTGTGCATTGCTGCGCAGGTGGGGCGCGAAGAAGGCCAAGGTGGAGAGGTTTTGACGCAGGTTCTCCGGGACGGGGACCTCGCGAGGGGCGAAGGCGGGCGGAACCATGATCTCGGCAATGGCTTCTTTGGGCACATTGACTCCGGTGCGCTTCCATCCGTCGGAATACCCAACCCCTCCCACAGATGCCACAATAGATTCCACCGACGTGCCGGGCATGCGCGCTATGTCGTCGGCAGAAAGCCGTGTGCCACTCTTGGCTACGCCAATGTCTATGGAGGGGATTTTGCTTTCGACGATTTGGACCTCTTCCAGAGCTACTCCAGAGGGACTGATGGCAATTTCAACCACCTTGGGACTGGAGGTGACGGTGACGGGCACGGTGCTTTTGTTGTAGCCCACTGCCGAGATGGTGAGGTGGCATTGACCCATGGGAAGGCTGTTGAAGGAGAAAAGTCCGTCGAAATCGGTTTGCGTTGTGGCAATTTCGACTCCTTGGTAGGTGACAGTTACCCGGACAAAGGGTATCGCCTCACTGGTCTTCTGGTCATACACATGGCCGCGGAGCATTCTTTTTTGTGTGAGCGAGGAGAGGCGATTATAGTGGTGCCTGGGGCTGTAAAGTCCGAAGCCCAATTGAGGCGCTGGCAAGAGGGCTTGGGCCTTAAGGTGGGCGTTGGCGACAGAGTTGATACTGAGTGATGGAGCTTCGTAGTTGAGGTAGGAACGAGGAGTGTGATAGTTGAGGTTGAGGCCACAGCGTATGGGATGGTATTGGTTGAGGGTGGAGTCGAAGAGGGTGAGACACAGGTTGGCGGCCAAACCTGCCGAGTCGGCTCCGCTGATGCGGAAGGCAATGCGTTGGTGGGTGCCGGGCTGCATGCGGTGGCGGAAGGTGGTAGTGGCAATCGTGAGATGCTCCTCGGGTTGGAGGACATGGATGGTGTAGCTGCGACTGAAGAGGATTTCTTCGCGCACAGCGGAGAAGAGAACCTGCAGGCCGGCTTCGTAGTCTTTCCGTATGGGGATGGTGAGGCGGGTGAGGTGGCTGCTGTCGAGGGTGACCATGCCGGTCTTGAGAACCCTTGAGCCCACCGAGACGTGGTAGTAGAGGGGCTGGTTGCCGTAGGGGCTGCCCACCTCAAACTGCACGGTATCGCCCTTGCGGCAATAGATGTCGTGCCAATTAACAGTCTGGGGGTGGGTGCGTACGAACACCAGGTCGGTGCCAGTTACGCTGCCCGTGGGGGACACGTGGTTGACAACGGTGTCATGCCGGTTGCCGTCGGGGGTGCTGAAGGTGATGCGGTAGAGACCCGACGGCAGCGGCCCGAGGTGCAACGAGCGGGAGGCCATGGTGCGGTCGAGAAGCTTGGCCACAACGGGCAGGTGGCGGCTCTCGCCCTCGAGACTATCGAAGGCACGGAAGGGGAAAAGGCGGTGGAATTCTTCACGGCTGCCCACCCACTGGGCGGCGGGGTTTTCCTGCATGAGGGGGTCGAGGGTGCGCAGGGTGTCGGGCTGGCGCAGGCGGTGCAACTGGACACGCACATTGCCCGTAAGGGGGTGATGGTCGAAGTCGTTGTAGGCAAAGCGCAGGTGGTTAAGGTTGTCGCTGACCAGACGGCAGTAGCCGTCGGCTTCGCTGACGTGGAAGGCAAGGCTGGCAAACTGAACCTCGCCGTCGGCATCGGTAACGTACACGGTGGCTTCGTAGACAAAGGTGGCTTTGCGCCCCTGCCTGTGCTCAGCCTCGGCGGCCTCGCCAAAGTCTTCCAGCCTTGGGGTGAAGGTTAACTGGAAGCACCCGTCAGGACCCACACGGAGGCTGTCGCCGAAAAGGAACTCCTCGCGGAGAGAGGCAGCCTCGAGCCGAGAGCAGGACACCTCCCAGCTGCCCACAGCCCCTTCCATGGGGGCACCGCTGAAGCTGCTGACGGTGCCGTAGAGCGTTACGGGCTGGCCAAAACGGCGTAGGCTGCCGCTGTCGGCACTATCCTTGTGCGACGAGAGCGAGACGAAGAAGCGAGGTGGCTTGTAGGCCTCGACATAGATGCGCTGGTCGGCTCTGTATCGGGGTTTGCCTTTCGAGAAAACACTCAGCCAATGGGCTCCATTGCGGTCATCGGAGGGTATTACAAATTGGCCCCAGCATCGACCATGCTCGTCTGTGGTGAGGTAAAGGGTGTCCTGTCTGTCGTAATAATCCATGACGGCCACGAGGTCCACTCTGGCGGCAGGCTTTCGGCGGCGGTTGTATTCTTTACCTGTGGCGCGGTCGATGTATGCCAGGCAGCAGAACTGCACGGTGTCGCCCAGGCGGTAGACAGGCCTGTCGGTCATGATGATTTGAAGGTGTTCTTTTTGTTCCTTGCGGAATGAGTAGCTGTAACCCCAGATTTGTTGTATTTGTTGGTCACCGTCGTTTTCTGAAGTCAAGTATTGCGGAGGGAAGAGTTTCCGTGTAAGAGGGCTGGTGCAGAAACTAAAGTAGCCCTGGTGGTCGGTGTAGGTGTGGCGGCGGCGGTGACGCTCGGCTATGCCGCTAGAGTGGAGTGTGACGCGGGTGTCGGTGAGAGGTTGACCCGACTGGCGGTCCACCAAGTGGCCCGCAATGGCGGTGCGACCTGCTGACGGAGTGATGTAATTGATGAAGAGGGCATCGTTTGACAGGTATAGGCTGGTGCAAAAGATACTGTCGGTGTAGGCCAGCAGCCAGTAGACGCCTTGCGCCACAGCTGGCAGGGGTATCAGATAGGAATGGGCACGGTGGTCGCCAGGGTCGGGCAGCGCCTGCTGCCACTCTTTGACGGGGGTGAGCGCCATCAGGGAGTCGCGGCAGTTCGAGTCGTCGCTGCTGTATGGCACTAGGCGGAAGTGCAGCAGAGGCGTGTTGCGGGCATTGACGAGAGCCAGGCGATTGCGCTTGGAGGAGGCCACATTTGTGTGCTGTAAGGAGAATTCCGGACGGCAAATTTCTCGTCTAAGCACCCGGCACTGGTCGGCACCATAGGTGTTGGGAAAGCGGCGCTCCACCTCGAGGCAGGCGTTTTCGGCCGCCACTAAGGAGTCGGCAAAGTTGAAGACCTTGGCCCGTTTGGTCAGGAGCAGGGATTTCATTTCGTCGGTCTTCAGCAGCGGCAGGTAGTAGTGGTAGGTACGGTCGAAATTTTGGAAGGGGAAGAAGCGTTGGAGGTCTATCCAGCAGGCCTCGTCGGCAGGACGGTCGACATAGAGCCGCGCGATGCGGTAGTGGATTCGCTGAGGGAAGGGTAGCGTATCGGCCTGTTCGACCCGAGAGACGAAGAGGGACAGGGGCTCAAAATCGCCGCCAATGGAGGTTTCGCCCGAAGGAATCTTGGCAAGGGACTCCATGAGGGTTTGCACAGCCATGCTCAGCAGCGTACTGTCAAGGGTGAAGGGGGCGCTGCTGTCGGCGGCAAAGAGGCGACTGTATGGCACGGGAGAGGCATGACGGAGGGCATTGGCATAGGCCAACACGCTGTCGGCACACATGGTAAGCGTATCCTCCATGCGTTGCCTATGCCAAAAGGTCATGGACAGGTTGGGGTTGTTGTGGGGTTTTGCGCGGGTTATTCGCCAGTGGTGACTGCTGTACACTTCGCTATAGGTTTGGAATAGGAAAGCGTAGGCCAACGCGCGGTCTGCACCTCGCAACCTGCGGGCGAGGTGTCCCCAACGCATGACGGCCGAGTCAGATGGGGCCTTGTTGTAGGCAAGGTCGATCGTGTTCAGGTAGAGGGCTGCCGTCAGTTGCTCGGGTCCGGTACCCAAGGCCAATTGCTGTCGATAGGCTTGCTGTGCCAAGGGGTAGGCCGTGGCAAAGCGATACTCGCTTATCAGCGTGTCGAGATGGCCCCAAAGGGTTTTGTTCTGGGCCGGAGCCCACAGCGCTATTGCGCCAAAGAGTAATAGGAATAAGGTCTTCTTCATAGAAATAAGTGTATTATAAGCGGTTGCAAAGATACATTTTTTATTTTAAAAAGATACATTTTTTATTTTAATTGGCACATTATTATTTTTATAACGGCCATCTCAGGACACGTTAAAGATTGCTGCTAGTGTTTGATTCGGAAATTTTGACAGAAAATAATAGCTCAATAATGTCTATTTTCGGAAATTTTGTCATAATATTTTTGTTGGCATTGCGATTGATATATTGGGGGGTGTCTGCAGATAAGAAAGCAGACGGAAAGTAAAACAAAAATTGATAATAAACAATTAAAAAATAGGAGAATAAAATTATGTTACTGGTTAAAAGAAATCCCGATTTGATGCCTACCCTGTTTAACGAATTGATGAACTGGGACAACTGGAACAACTGCAGCAGCGATGCACAAGGCACGATGCCTAAGATGAATGTGAGCGAGAGCAACGAAGACTACGAGATTGAACTGTGCGTGCCCGGCCTGAGCAAAGAGGACTTGAACCTGAGCATCGACAGCGAAGACAACCTAGTAATAGAAATGGTGGAGGGCGAAAAGAAAGAAGAGAAGAAGGAGGGTCGCCACTTCTTGCGCCGTGAGTTCGGTCAGCTGCAATTCAAGCAACTGCTCCGCATGCCCGAGAACGTCAAGCGCGACGACATCAGCGCCACCGTCACCAACGGCATCCTGCACATCGTCCTGCCCAAGTATACCGAGGCAGAGAAACGCGCCATGGGCAAGAGCATTGAGATTAAATAACCTTCGGGTTGAAAAAACAACAATAGGCTGCCACAGTTGCTGTGGCGGCTTTTTTGTTTCATGAGGGATGATGGAATACGGTTGCAGTTATTATACAATTATACATATACTTTTTTGTTATTATATTCGTTTTTTTTTGTATTTTTGCAAATTCGAATGATTGTAGCAGATGGATGAAATGAACCACACAGACCCCGAGTCAATCACGCCGAAACATATAGACATTCAGAAAGTTTTGGCCGCCAAGAATGTGAAGCTGCCCAACTGGTTGGTGGGGCGGATGGAACGTTTGCTGCATCTGGACGACATCAACCACTGCATCTATCTGCATAGGGACAAGTTCGGCCTTGACTTTGTCTGTGCCCTGTTGGACACGCCGCGGCCCGACGGCCTCGACCTCAAGGTGGAAGTGGTCAATCCTCACAATATCCCCCAGCAGGGCTGCCCCATCATTGCCGGCAACCACCCCCTGGGAGGCCCCGACGGCTTGGCCCTGATGCGCGCCATTGGTCCCTACCGCAACGACATCCGGTTTCCGGTAAACGATTTCCTGCTGCACATCCCAGGCTTGGCCCCGCTGTTCATCCCCATCGACAAGGTACACCACAATGCCGCTAACGCCCACACGCTGGAGCAGGCTTTCGCCGAGCAGAACGCCCTGCTCTATTTCCCTGCCGGTCTCTGCTCACGCAAACGCAAGGACGGTACCATCCACGACCTAGAGTGGAAGCCCACCTTCATCAAGAAGGCGGTGAAGTATCGGCGCGACGTGGTGCCTTTCTTTTTCGATGCCAAGAACCGCCCGCGATTCTACAACCTGGCACGCCTGCGCGAACGCTTGGGCATCCGGTTCAATTTCGAGATGGCGCTGCTGCCCGCCGAAATGTTTGCCCAATGCGGCAAGACGCTGCAGCTGATTGTGGGCAAGCCCATATCCTACACCACCTTCGACAAACGCCTCTCGGCCAAGGAGTGGGCACGGAGGGTGCAAGACTATATTTATGGCCTGAAGGAAGACCCGACGGCTGAATTTAAAATTTGAGGACGATGGTAGACATTTCTTACGTAATTCCTAAGGTACCCCGCGACCTGATACGCACGGAACTGAAGCACAAGCATTTCCTGCGTAAGACCAACTGTGGCAACAAGGAGATCTATATCACTACCGCACACCTCTCGCCCAATATCATGCGCGAGATTGGCCGCTTGCGCGAGATCAGCTATGCGCTCGACGGCGGCGGCACCGGCAAGGACTGCGACATAGACGAGTTTGACACCCTGCCCGAGCCCCACTGCTTCAAACAGCTCTTTGTGTGGAACCCCAAGGACGAGGAGATTGTGGGGGGCTACCGCTTCATTCACGGCAGCAACATGATGCGCGACGCCAACGGCTCTTTTGTCACCCCCACGTCGGAACTGTTCGAATACTCGGAGGATTTCGTGAACAACTACCTGCCCTACACGGTGGAGCTGGGACGCGCGTTCGTGCAACCCGAATACCAACCCAGCACCAACCTGCGCAAGGGTCTCTACTCGTTGGACAACCTCTGGGACGGATTGGGTGCCATAGCCCTGGAGATTCCCGAGACTCGCTATTTCTTTGGCAAGATTACCATGTACCCCCAGATGAACAGCCGCGCAAAGGATATGGTGCGCTTTTTTATGCTGAAGCATTTCCCCGATGCCAACCACCTGGTCAAGCCCTTCGAGGCAATGCCCATCACCATGGAGCAAAAAGAGCTGGAGAGCCTGTTCGACGGCAAGAACTACAAGGAGGACTACCAAATCCTAACCCACAGCGTGCGCGCCCTCGGCAGCGTGGTGCCCCCCATGATCAATGCCTACATCACCCTCTCCCCCACCATGCGCTGTTTCGGCACCGCCGAGAACAAAGATTTCGGCAATACCGACGAGACCGGCATCCTGGTGGCCATCAAGGAGATTATCCCCGAGAAGCGAGCCCGATACATGGAGTCGTATGACACCAAGAACCACGTGCTCGACCGCCCCCACCTCTTCCGCATCAACATGAAGATGCTGCCCTGGTGGAAACAGGTGGCCGACGAGGAGCGCGAAGAGCTGCGCCGCCTGAAACGTTTGAAACAACAAGCCGCCCAAGAGGTGCGTGCCCAACGTAAGAAAATCCGCCAGGAGAGACGCGAGGTGCGCCGCTCGCTTATGAAATAACGTGGTGGCCTGCCCGCAACAGAATGTAAAGAATATGGAGATAAAGAAAGCAGAATTTGTTGTCAGCAACACCGACTACCGCAAATGCCCCGACACCGGACTGCCCGAATATGCCTTCATCGGCAGAAGCAATGTGGGCAAGTCGTCGCTGATAAACATGCTCACCCACCAGAAAGGCCTGGCAAAGACCAGCGTGCGCCCGGGCAAGACACAGCTCATCAACCACTTTCTCATAAACAATGAGTGGTATCTGGTGGACCTGCCCGGCTATGGTTATGCTCGCACGTCGAAGACCTCGCGCGAGAAATGGCAGAAGATGATAACCGACTATCTGCTCAAAAGGGAAGCCCTGGTGAACGTGTTTGTGCTGGTCGACTCGCGCATCCCGCCACAAAAGATAGACCTTGAATTTATCAACTTCTTGGGCATGAACGGCACTCCTTTGAGCATCATCTTTACCAAAATCGACAAACAGAAACAGCGCGAGATTGCCGCCACCGTCAACACCTACAGGCAAACCCTCGCAGAGGTGTGGGAAGAGCTGCCCGAGATGCTGATGACCTCTTCGGTGACCGGTTTTGGACGCGACAGGGTACTGGCACGCATTGACGAAATCAACCAACAACTCAAACAACATTAAAAAACAGACTATCCAATGAAGTATTGCAAGAAGCTGCTACTAACTATTGCCGTTGTCTTTACTTGCTTTGCCTCTATGGCGCAAAATACCGACCGCGTGGACTTTGTGGTGCGCCACATCACCCGCAGACCTGCCGTGAAACATGCCTCTTTTGCAGTTTGTGTGCATAATATCACCAAGGACAGCACTATCTATTCGCGCAATGAGGACCTCTTTATGATGCCTGCCGCCATCAACAAGCTGTTCACCTCCGCCGCTGCCTACAGCCGGTTGGGGCCCAAATTCACCTTCGAGAACTACCTCTATTATTCTGGCAAGATTGAGGGTGGGACCCTCAATGGAGACCTGATTATGGTAGGTTCGGGCGACCCCTTCTTCTGCTCCGACAGATTTGCCTACACCGACTCTACCTTCAACCGGCTGACTGCAGGTCTGCGCCAAATGGGCATCCACCGCATCAATGGTCACGTCTATGTGGACACCTCCCTCTTTGAGGATGAGATGATGCATCCCTCCTGGCAATGGTCGGACCTGGGCAACTCCTTTGGCAGTGGTGCCTGCGGCCTTAACTATAACGAAAACTCGGTAGATGTGCATTTCCGTGCCGGCAGAAAGACGGGCGACCCTGTGGTCATCACCAGCATTCAGCCCGAGATACCCATCGCCAACCATGTCACCACCGGTGCCCGCGACACCCTTTTCGACGTCATCTTCTACGGCTCACCCTACGAAGGCAGCCGCATCTGCCGCGGCGTCATCCCCCTGGGAACGGCCGACACCCATTTCCGCGCTTCCATGCCCCACCCCGCCTATACCATGGCCAACGAGTTCACCCACTATTTGCGCAAGCACGGCATCCCCGTCTCGGGCGAACCATCGGTGCATTTCACCATGCCCAACAAATACAAGCAGGTGTGTGTGGATACCTCTTTCAACCTGTTGACCATCACGGCCCTGACCATGCAAACCAACAGCAACATAGCCGCCGAAAGCCTTTTCAAACTCATGGGCTACCTGCGCGATGGCCACGGCTGCTACGCTTCGGGTAGGGCTTTCCTATATGATTACTTCAACGAGCTGAATCTCGACAAACGGGAAGTGAAGATGGTGGATGGTAGCGGCCTTTCGCGCGACAACCATGTGACGGCCTATTTCGTCACCCAGTTCTTGGATGCAGTGGCTCGGCAGCCTTTCTTTTGGGACTTTGCCAGTGCCTTGGGCATCAGCCAGAAAATGCCTGAGTATGCTGTCATACCCGAGGTGCCCGGTGGCTGTTCGCTGCGCGTGAAGAGCGGCATCATGGCTGGAGTGCGCAACTTTGTGGGCTACTTCACCAACGACGACGACGAGATGTTCAGTTTCGCCATCATGTGCAACAACTATGACTGCGACGATGCCACCATGGACCGCCTGATTAAAGATATCATAGAAGAGATAGTGAAACTCTAGTTTCTAAGATAGAAAAAATAATAGGGCAGCCATTGCGGTTGCCCTATTTTTCTTTATTGAAGTGGATGCGTTAGAATCGAATGCCTGCTGAGATGGGGATCCATGCTGATTCAAAAGCCAGAGTGGTAATGCCCAGTTCAGTAAATAAGGAACAGTTGTCGAATGCATTGATGTCCAGGCCGATGCCAAACCTGCCTTGAAATCCCTCAAATCCTCCTATGAATGAGCCGCCTGCGTCCAGAATGAAATAGGGCGATAGGGTCTTTTGTGTCGCGAAATCATAGCGCAAGGAGGCCATGGTGGGTAAATAGAAAACACCATTGAAAGGACTGTCTGTCATTATCAAGGTGGAAGGAACGGCAACTATACCAGCAGAGAAGTGGTCGGAGAACTTGTACCTGACAGCAATGTCGCAGGCCAGCACGTCAAAAAGGTTGAATTTGGCCGTCTGGGAGATGGATGCTTCCCATTCAAATTTTTTACTTTTTTGAGTGCTCTCTTGTGCACTGAGGTTGGTGAAACCTCCCATAAAGAGCAGTGCGATTAAGACGCAAATGGTTTTCCTGATAGTGTTACTCATTGTATTATTGTTATTTTTAGATGTTAATAATATTGTTTTTGTTTGCCACAAAGGTACAAAAAATATTGCATATAGAAAAAAAATGCATACGCTTTTCTGTTTTGGGAGGTCGTGTGTATTTGTTCTGGTGTTGGGATACCTTTTCCTATGAACAGCAACGGGATTAATAAGAAAGGAGACAACCACTTTTTAGGGTGATTGTCTCCTGATGGGTGTGTCTGCGGCTCGGAAGCCACAGGGGGATTAGCGAATGAGGAAGGAGAACTTGTTGAAGTTCTTGAGGGCGATGCCGGTGCCACGCGCCACGGCGCGCAGGGGGTCTTCCGCAATGTGCACCTGCAACTTGGTCTTGGAGGAGATGCGCTGATCCAGGCCACGCAACAAAGAGCCGCCACCGGCCAGGTAGATACCCGTGCGGTAGATGTCGGCAGCCAGCTCGGGAGGAGTGGCCGAAAGGGTGTCGAGGATGGCCTGCTCGATGCGGGCAATCGACTTGTCGAGGGCATGGGCAATCTCCTTATAATTGACAGAGATTTCCTTGGGCAGACCCGTCAACAGGTCGCGGCCCAGGGTGGGATAATCCTCTGGGGGCTCATCGAGCTCGCTGATGGCAGCACCCACTTTTATCTTCACCTGCTCGGCAGTACGTTCGCCAATCACCATGTTATGCTGTTTGCGCATATATTCCACCACATTCTCATTAAATTCATCACCAGCCACACGGATAGAGTTGTTGCAGACGATGCCACCCAGAGAAATGACGGCAATCTCGGCCGTGCCGCCTCCAATGTCAACAATCATGTGGCCTTCGGGTTCCAGAACGTCGATGCCAATACCGATGGCTGCCGCCATGGGCTCATGAATCATGCGGATTTCCTTAGCACCAGCCTGCTCGGCCGACTCGCGGACGGCACGCTCCTCGACATTGGTGATGCCGGAGGGGATGCAAATAACCATACGGAGCGACGGGGGCATAAACGAGCGATTGATGCGGGTGATGCCGATGAGCTCACGGATTAAGTGCTGGGCCATCTCGAAATCAGCGATAACACCACCACGCAAGGGGCGGATAGTCTCGATGTTCTTGTTGTCGGTTTTGCCGGCCATCGACTGGGCACGCTTACCAACAGCGATGATGTGTCCTGTGTTGCGGTCGACAGCCACGATGGAGGGCTCATCAACCACAATCTGGTCGTTGTAAATGACAATGGAGTTGGCAGTGCCCAGGTCCATTGCGACCTCTTTGTTAAAAAATGAAAATAGACCCATTATTTATGAATACTTATTATTATATATTTCTGATATTGTTTCTGTTTCTTGCGGGGGCAATCAATGCTTGAAATGGCGGAAACCGGTGATGGCCATACCCATGTGGTTCTTCTCGCAGTAGTCGATAGAGTCCTGGTCGTGAATGGAACCTCCCGGGTGGGCCACGGCGGTGATGCCGGCCTCATGGGCAATCTCAACACAGTCGGGGAAGGGGAAGAAAGCATCGCTGGCCATGACGGCTCCGTGCAGGTCGAAGCCGAAGCTCTGAGCCTTGGCAATGGCCTGGCGCAGGGCATCAACACGCGAGGTCTGGCCAGTACCGCTGGCACAAAGCTGACCGTTCTTTGCCAGCACAATGGCATTGCTCTTGGTGTGCTTGACCAGAATGGTGGCAAATGCCAGGTCGCGGGCCTGCGCCTCGGTGATGGGGGTAGAGGTGACGCTCTTGGCCATGTCGGCAGCGTTAGGCACCACCTGGTCGCGATCCTGCACCAACACGCCGTCGAGCACACTGCGGAACATCTTGTCGTGCATCTTAAAGGCATTGCGTTTCAGTATAATGCGGTTCTTCTTACCCTTGAGGATGTCGAGAGCCTCGGGCTCATAGTCAGGAGCAATGCATACCTCGAAGAAAATCTTGTGCATCTCCTCAGCCACATCCTTGGTGATGGGACGGTTGGCAATGAGGATGCCACCAAAGGCCGAAACGGGGTCGCCGGCAAGGGCATCTTTCCACGCCTCCAACAGGGTGGGACGGCAAGCCAAGCCACAGGCATTGTTGTGCTTGAGGATGGCAAAGGTAGTCTCGCTGAAGTCGTCGATAAGGGCACAGGCAGCATCTATGTCGCCGATATTGTTATAGGAAATCTCTTTGCCGTTGAGCTTGGTAAAGCAGGCATCGAGGTTGCCGAAATAATAACCTTTCTGGTGGGGATTCTCGCCATAGCGCAGCACTTGGGCTTGGGTGCAACTCTGCTTGAAGGCGGGAATCTGCTCCTCGCGGTTGAAATAGTTAAAAATGGCCGTGTCGTAGTTGGAACTGACGTTAAAGGCATAGCCTGCAAAATGACGGCGCTGAGCCAGGGTGGTGCCGCCATCCTGCTCCTGATAGAGTTTCAAAAACTCCTCATAATGATCAACGGCAGGAACAATCACCACGTCCTTGAAATTCTTGGCGGCTGCACGGATAAGGGAAATGCCGCCGATGTCTATCTTTTCAATGATGTCCTGCTCTGGGGCCCCGCTGGCAACGGTGGCCTCAAAGGGATAGAGGTCCACGATGACCAAGTCGATTTCGGGAATCTCATACTGCGCCAGCTGCTCCCCGTCGGAGAACATGTCGCGCCTACTGAGAATGCCGCCAAAGACCTTGGGATGGAGGGTTTTGACACGGCCTCCCAGAATGGAAGGATAGCCCGTGAGGGACTCAACGGCAACGGGCTCTATGCCGAGGTCGTGGATAAACTTATAGGTGCCACCCGTCGAGTAGATGGTCACACCTTGGCGGTCGAGGGCTCTAACGATGTCTTCAAGTCCGTCTTTATAGAAGACCGAAATGAGGGCTGATTTTATCTTTTTTAACTCCATTAATATTATAATTATTCTATTATCTTTATATAACATATTGACAATATATCACTTGGTGATATATCGTCCCCATGCTTGAAAGTGCAAATATACTATTTTTTTCTAAATTGCGCAAAATTCTTTTCTTCCCCCAAAAACCAGAAAACCAAAAATCCGTAGGATTTGTGCAATTCGAATTCAAAAAGTGAAGCAACCATCCAAACGAACGACTGCTTCACTTGCACTATAATCGGTGTAATCTGTGTGACAATAGAGTCTAATACCCCACTCAGCCCTGGCCGAACTCGATGCCAAGGCCCTTGGCCGTGTGGACCAGCTGGCCCTTGGGGTCGACGAGGTTCTGTGCACGCACGGCCTCCTCGAGCGACACATCCACGATTTCGGGATGGCGGTATGCCACCATGCGGCCAAACTTGCCCTCCATCACCAGTTCCATGGCGCGTACGCCAAACTCCGACGCCAGGATGCGGTCGAACGCAATAGGGGTGCCCCCGCGCTGCAGATGGCCTAAAATGGTGCAACGAATGTCCTGTTCCACACCTGCCGCCTTCAGCTCTGCGGCCAGCTGGTTGCCAATACCACCCAGCCTAACATGCTGGTAGCCCACCTCATCGCTCTTGGTACCCACGATGGAGCCGCCTTTGGGCTTGGCCCCTTCGGCCACCACAATGATGCAGAAACCGTGCCGCTTGTTGTAGCGTTGCTCAATCTTTTTCTTCACCTCCTGTATGTCGTAGGGTATCTCGGGAATCAGACACACGTCGGCACCACCGGCTATGGCGCTATGGAGGGCTATCCAACCGGCATCGCGTCCCATCACTTCCATGATAAAGACGCGGTTGTGGCTGGCAGCTGTGGTCACCAGCTTGTCGATGGCCTCGGTGCAGATCTGCACAGCCGTCTGGAACCCGAAAGTATAGTCGGTTGAAGAAAGATCGTTGTCGATGGTTTTAGGCACACCTACGATGTTCAGCCCCTTCTGTGCAAGGCCCAAGGAGATGCGTTGCGACCCGTCGCCACCAATGTTGATGACGGCATCCACCCCTAAGTACTGCAGTTTGCGAATCATCTCGTCGCTGCGGTCCACGGTTGTCCAGCTACCGTCGGGCTGGCGCACAGGCCATTCAAAGGGGCCGCCCTTGTTGGTAGTGCCCAAAATCGTGCCGCCCATCACCAGCAGGCCGTGGACGCTCTTCTCGTCCAGTTCCACAATCTCCGTAGGTTCGCGCAGCACGCCGTTGAACGACTCAATGCAGCCTATCACCTCCCAGTCTTTTTCTTGCGAGGCCCGTTTCACGATACCCCTTATAACGGCATTCAGGCCCGGGCAGTCGCCGCCGCCCGTCAGCACCATAACTCTTTTCAATGCCATGTCTTTACATTTTAACAAATTGATAAATATAGGATTGTAACAATAAGCCAATCCCTAACGAACTACAAAAATACAAATAAAATTTAGTATATGACCAAAAAACTTTCCGTCCGCACCCAGTTTCCACCTCCTCCACTGCCACAAAACCCACTCCCACCCAGGTGTACCGACGAAACAGATGGTAGCGCAAACCCCTCCTGGGAGGAAGCTTGTCTCCAAGGCTCAGAACCGCCCACCTCAATCTTGGGAAAAGCTTGGCCAGACCTTGTTTGTTGATTGAGTAAAAAGCGAGAAGTTCGCGAGGAGAAAGCAAGAAGATAGTGAGAATGGGCTGGAGCCACCGATGAGCTACCCCAAAAAACCAGATTGGATGGAGGAAGCAAAATGGGCGGAATATCCCGAGCATTCAGATTATCTGGTTTTTCCGGAGGGGGCTGAGAAACCGGTTATTCTTGAAGGGGCCGAGAGGTAGTGGCTGGTTGTGTCAGGGGAATTTTCGTTCTGATTTATTATATTTGGCAAAAAAGGTGTATTTTTGCAAAGGGAAAAAAATAACGACAGCATGATTTATTTTGATAGTGACTATATGGAAGGTGCTCATCCCGAAGTGATGAGACGTCTGATGGAGACAAACCTCGAGCATACGGTGGGCTATGGCGAGGACCCCTATTCTGCCCATGCCCGCCAACTAATCCGCCAAGCCTGCCAGGCACCCGATGCGCTGGTGCAGTTTCTCATAGGTGGCACACAGACCAATGCCACGGTGATAGATGCCCTGCTGCGACGGCACGAAGGGGTGCTGGCGGCCGAGACCGGCCATATCAACGTGCATGAGAGTGGTGCTGTGGAGCACAGCGGCCACAAGGTGCTGACACTCCCCTCGCACGGCGGCAAGGTAGATGCCCGAGAGGTGGCTGAATATATCGACACATTCTACAGCGACGACACCTACCCACACATGGTGGCTCCCGGCATGCTGTATATCACCCAACCCACCGAGCTGGGCTCCATTTATAGCCTGGCCGAGTTGGAGGCCCTCAGCCAGGTCTGCCATAAGCATCATATCCCCCTCTACTTAGACGGTGCCCGACTAGGTTACGGCCTGGCGGCCGAGGGGGCAGACTTTACGTTGGCAGACATAGCCCGGCTGTGCGATGTCTTTTACATCGGAGGTACCAAGGTGGGAGCCCTCTTTGGCGAAGCCGTGGTGGCTCCCAACCCCGAGCGGCTGCCTTTCTTCTTCGAACTGGTGAAACAACATGGAGCCCTGCTGGCCAAGGGCCGGCTGCAGGGGGTGCAATTTGAGACACTCTTCACCAATGGGCTCTACCAGCAGATTGCCCGAAGTGCTGTGGAGTTGGCCTTGCACCTGCGCGATGCCTTTGTGGCCCGTGACATTAGGGTGGCCTTCCCCTCCCCTACCAACCAACAATTCTTTGTCCTGCCCAACGAACTGATGGACAAGCTGAGAGAGCACGCCTCGTTTGAGAACTGGGGTCCCCGTGGAGAGCGAGAAACCACGGTGCGCTTTGTCACCAGCTGGGCAACCACCAAGGAAGAGGTGGAGCAGCTTATTGCCCTCCTTGACCGTCTTTAGTCAACAACCTTGCGACACTCTCCACACTCCTCTTTCATGTCAGTATCCGTCGAAAGCCTACTGATAGTCCATCTTAGCTTCGCTCAGCAACGAAGTTATGATGGATTTGGGTTGAATAATTCTATTGTAGGTTAACTGATGAAACAGCTTGACATTCTGAAAAACAAAGGATTAATGCCACCTGTCCTACATTCAAGCAACAATAGACGAGTGTCATCTATACCTTAGCTTTTCAGAATGTACCAACAGAACAATTGGTAATAATAATAATGCCCTATTACAGTAGCGTGGGTTTCGACATAGTATGCACTCCCACTGGCACTATAATCATCGAGAGCAACACAGGCACAGGAATGTGTGCTTCCCAGATAGGTCGCGAATGGGGCAATGCCGACGCCTTCGTCAAGAACTAGCCATTAATCATAGTAACGCCTATAAAGAATGGTTGCTTGTTCACGTGTGCTACCTAATGCACTCAACTGCATAAAACTAGGGGGACAACACCTTTCTTCACTTTATTGACTATTGATGGGTTCTATTAATTCGATTTTGAGAACGCGTGCCTCCGGCACGCTGAGCTATATCTACTTGATATACCCCACACACAAAAAGAGGTAGCTCCCATACGGTCGCGACCCCTTTTTATGCGGGGTTTCTTCGAGACGTTGCTACATCTCGGCATAGCTCGAACAAGTTCGGCTCTGCGCTCGACTTTCGCAACGTTATTGAGAGTTTGCCTCTTCGATGCAATTAATAGAAGTCACCTTAATCGGTTTATTACAACAAAAAAATTATACAAATAACAAAACCCATAACAAGATGCGCTCCAAGCGGAGGAGGGCATGTTTAATGGCGAGGCCGGTGGCATAGCCGGTGTGGGAACCGTCGTAACTGACAACACGGTGGCAGGGGACGATGAGGGAGATGGGATTCTGACCGACCATTCCTCCAACGGCTTGCGCTGACATGCCAGACAAGCCACGACGTACGGCAATTTAATCACGAATGAATCACCCCTCATCTTGTTTATTTTATCACAATGGTGTTCTTGTCGGGAAAAGCTTTCCACCGTTTGCCGTAGGCATCATAGGCATCGGTGACCACCACGAAGGCATTGTCGTCGAACTGACGGATGGCGGTGGTGATGGACTCGACCTGGCGCATGGGCACCACCATGAAGAAGGTGCTGTTGGGCTCGAGGGAGTAGAGGCCCTCGCTGCTGAGGATGGTGGCAGTACGGTCGATATTTTGCAGGATGTATTGGCGCAGAGGCTCATTGCCTTTCTTGGTAATGATGAAGACAATCTTATCGTTCTTAGAGCCCGACACCACATAGGCCAGTGTCTTGGTCATTAGGAAGATGCAGAGTAATGAATAAAGTGAGAGGATGCAGGAGGAACTGCTGGCGGGACCCTGGCCGGTGCCTATGCCGAAACCAATTACCAGCAAACCCAACAGGACGATGATGCCGTCGGTGCAGATGAGTGCGTTGGAGAACTTTACCCGCAGATACTTTTGCAGAATCATGGCGATGATGTCGGTGCCCCCCGTGGTGGCCTTGCGCCCCACGATGAAGGCCGAGCCGGTACCCACCAGCACAGGGCCGATGATGGCGGCCACGATAAGGTGGTCGGAGAGGTCGAGCACCCCGCCCAATAGTTGTGTGGGATCGAGGGCCTGTAGGGCCTCGGTGGAAGGGTATACCAGCGTGGATAGCCCATTCATAATCAGCGGAGTGATAAGGGTGGCAAAGAGGGTTTTGATGCCGATGCCCTTGCCCAAGAAGAAATAGGAAAGGATAAGCAAAGGAATGCTGATCATGTAGCTGAACGTGCCCACCTGCAGGTGGGGGAAAAGATTATGCAAAACGATGCTGGCACCGAAGACTCCTCCTGGCACAAATTTATAGGGATTGATAAAAAGAACAAAGCCGACGCTCACGATGCAGCTGCCAAGGACGATGCTGAGATAGTTGGAAAGTTCTGATTTGACTTTAGTTGATTTCATAGTTTGCATTTTTTCAAGGCTGCAAAGGTACGAAAAAAACGGGAAATAAAGGATTTTGAGCTGTCGGCACACGCTGTGGCAGCCAGATAGTGACGAGCGAATGAGGGGGCTGCGGGGTTCGGAAAGGGGACTAAAAAACCGCACGGCCTCCAGGTCGAAGGCCGTGCGGCATGGGGTTTAGTGTACAAGAAAGATAGTGTTAGAACTTAAACAGCTGCTTGTACTTATACTCGACAACGGGAGTGTTGTCGCCCAAGAGCTTGGCGACTTCCTTGGGGTTGTATTTCTTGGCATTGCCCGAGATAAGCACCACCAAGGGCCGTCCCTGGATATATTTGGCGTGGAAGGCCTTGAGGTCGTCGAGGGTGAGGCGGCTGATTTGCTGGGTAATGTCGGCACGACGGTCGCGCTGCCAGCCGTAGTCCTCGATGCACTGGTGGACGAATTCAGGCAGGTCGCGGAAGGTGTAGTGGTTGCTGTTGCGGGACACTACCTGATGCTCAATGGCCGGAGCCAGCTTGTCGGGACGGTCGGGGAATTGGACCAGCAGGTCGCGCATGGCCTCCACACCGTCGCGGGTCTTGTCGCACTGGGTGCCTAAGAAGGCATACATATAGGTGGGGTTACGATTGTAGCGGTCGTAGGAGAAGTATCCGTAGGTGCTGTAACCCAAAGAGCGGAACTCGCGAATTTCCTGGAAGACCACACTGTTCATGCCACCACCAAAATACTCGTTAAAGAGGTTGAGGACAGGAAGGTCGTTGGTGTCGAAGTGGCTACTGGGCATGAGGAAAGCAATGTCGGATTGGAGGAATTTCTTGTTGGAGACATAGGCCACCTGCGACTGGCTGGGAAGTTGCTGCTTGAAGGCTCGGCGGCCCACCACCTCGACCTGGTTGTTGACCAAGCCATTGCGGCGGATTATCTGACAGAGGACGTCGGGGTCGGTGTTGCCGGAGAAAGTGGCATAGCCGTTGCGGGTGAAGAGCTGCAGCACCTCGGCGTGCAGCTGCTCACCAGTGTGCTTGCCCCATTGCTTGTAGGGAGTTTGGCGCAGGAAAGAGGATTGGCTGCCGTAGCTGACATAGCTTCGGAGGGCCGAGAACCACTGGTTGGAAGCATCCTTAGCGGCTTTTTCATCAGCCTTTATTTCGTCAACGATGAGGTCTATCTGCTTGGCATCGTGGGTGGGGTGGAAGAGCCAACGGGCGGAGAGGCTGAGAATGCTGTCGATATTCTGCTCAAGGCCGCTGATATGGAGGGTGCTCTTCTCGTCGTCGGTGGAGAGCCAGCAGGAACCGCCCAGCTGATTCATAGCCATCGTGGACTCCTGACGGTTGAGACCGTCGGCACCGACGGCATACATGTATTGTATGGCGCGGTCGAGGTCGACATTGTCGAGCTCGCCGTAGCGGTAAGTAATCTCAAGGTCGAAGACCTCATTCTTAGGATTGGGCACGCTGTAGAGCTTGCAGTTGGGTGTGAGCTGGGTGATGGCGACATCTTTTTTGAAGTCAACCACTTGGGGCTGGATGGGGTCGGGTTGGCTTGACTCAATCATGAGGGCGAAGGGGGAATGAGCGTTTTGGTTCTGAGCCTCAAGGTGCTCCCAGTCGGGTTTAACGGCCCCATTGTGGCTGGGGAAGCCCATTTTAGAGCGCACCATGGTACAATGGTCGGGGTTGAAATACTTGTTGGCCACCTCGATGATTTCGTCACGAGTGAGGTTCATCCAGCGCTGCATGTCGAGCTGCCACTGCTGGAAGCTGCTGTTTTCGAGCTCAAGCTGGAGCAAGAGGTTTGCCAGACTTTTGTAGTCTTCGAGCTGACGCTGGCGGTCAACCAAGGTGGAAGTTTTGATGCTCTGCAGCAGCTCGTCGCTGAAGCGGCCCTGCTTGATGCTGTCGATGCAGTCCCAGACAATTTTTTCAGCCGCCTCGTGTTTCTGACCGATGATGTTGGGCACATACATCACGATGTTGGAGCCTGCATCCTGAAGTGAGATGGGCATGAGCTGGGCCATCATGATACGGCCGTCGCTGACAGCCTTGTCGAGCAAGCCGCTGCCACCGCCCAGGATGCTGCCCAGCATCTGCAGGGGCAGGTAGTCGGGGTGGTTGCTGGTGACGCCTGGGAAGAGCATGATACCCATCTTGATGGGGGTCTGCTTGACGTTGACCACTTTGCGGGTGTCGAATTTGGGGAGGTTGTAGGTGGGCTGCTGCGGGAGGGGTGCGCTGCGCCAAATAGAGAATTTGTCCTCCACCCACTTGCGGGCCACAGCGGTGTTGAAATCGCCCACGAGGAGGAGGGTCATGTTGTTGGCCACATAGTAGGTGTTGAAGAACTGCTGCATCTCACTGGGCTGTGGATTTTTTAGGTGGTCGGCCAAGCCGATGACCTCGCGGCTGTAGGGGTGTTCGCCAAAGGCCTCGGTGAAGATGTTGCGGGAGAAGTCGTGTCCCATTTGGTTGTCGTACATGTTCTTCTCCTCATAGATAGCCTCAAGCTCGGATTGGAAGAGGCGGAAGACAGGATTGCGGAAACGCTCGACATAGACATCCATCCAGTTGCTGAGCTGGTTGGAGGGGAGGACGTTGTAATAGACAGTATAGTCGTAGCTGGTGCCGGCATTGAGACCGGTGCAGCCCATTTTCTGCAGGATAGCGTCCACCTCGTTGGGGATGGCATACTTGGAGGCGGCGACATTGAGGCGGTTGATTTCGAGCTGGATGTCGTGGCGCTCTTTGGCATCCTGAGTGGCATGCAGGCGGTCGTAGGCCTGGCTGATGCTGTCGAGATAGAGACGTTCGGTAGCCCAGTCGGTGGTGCCGATGCGGTCGGTGCCTTTGAACATGATGTGCTCGAAATAGTGGGCGACACCTGTGGCGGTGGGTTTCTCGTTTTTGCTTCCTGCATGGACCACTACGCAGCCGTATATCTTCGGCTGGCTGTGTTCTTCGCAGAGGATTACCTTGAGTCCGTTGTCGAGATGGAAAGTCTCAACCTTCACGGGTTGTTGGGCATGGAGGGCTGCAACTAAGAAAAGCAGCATCGAGAGGGAAAAGATTCTTTTCATAACCAAGGGGTGTTATTTCTTTATTATACGCTTAACGATGGTGTCGTGCGCAGTGGTGATGCGCACAAAATAGGCTTGGGCAGGCAGGTTGCCAAGTTGTAGCTGGTGATCGGCGGTGGTGCGAACGATACGGCCGCTCATGTCCATCAGTTCTACTTTTTGCAAGCCGTCGGCACTGATGTTCAGTACTGTGGTAGCCGGATTGGGATAAACCTCCACAGCGGCGTGTGCGGGGGTGTCGGGGGTCCCCACATGGGCACAAGGCCACTGGATGTAGTGGGTGCCACCATTGCGGTAGGCATACGCCACCGACACAAAGTCTTCGCCATACTGGTTGCGGACATAATAATTGACATAGCGGTCGGTGCCGCCTCCGGAGTGCCACACGGAGTAAACCTCGTCGGGGCTCACCAAGATTACCACCGAGTCCTTCTCACCGCCTTGCAGTCGGGCCGTGCCATAGACATAGCCCGAAGCCGACTCCAAGGTCAGATTGGCACCGCCCTGCCAGCCATCGCCGTGTGTGCTCTCCATGACCACCGTCAAGGGACACATCTCTTCGGGGTCGTGGGCTGCCTGAGCTACACGAACGGTGCAGGTCTCGTCTCCTTGGACGAAGGTGAGCGATGCCACACGTTCCTGCCCACTATTGTTCTCTTGGACTATAAATCGAACCCATCCGGCAGGGTCTAAAGTGTCGGCCGTGACCGTTATCCAGTCGGCGTCCACATTCATCGACCATGCGGCATAATTGCTCCTGTTGACAGCTACCAGAAAAGAATCACACTCACCCAAACGGCTGACCGAGAAGGCCGAATCGCTGACTCGCAGGCGATAGTCGGGCACCAAACCCAGGAGGGCTGAGTTGTTCATATTGAAGGTGTAGGTGCCGTTGCCGCCCGCACCGCCCACACCAGGGCTGATGGAGTCGACCGGGAAGTAGCCGTCGCCTACGCCGCTCCAACCAAAGTTGAAGTGCAGGTAGCCGCGATGGTCATAGCCGTCGCAGACAAAGCCGTGGCCGCCTTGGACGGCGGCTCCCGTGTAGACGACGGGACGGCGCTGGTCGAGTTCGGCAATAAGCTGGTCGCGCCAACGCTCGTTGGTGTAGCCGTTGTCTTTGAAAACCACGCGCATGTCGGGGCTGTAGCAGAAATAGTCTTTCAGCGAGTTGTCGATGCTTGCAAATCCCGGCATGCCGGCCAGGCCGGCGGCCATGCTGCCTCCTTGAGCAGCAGTGCCGTAGCCCATTTCGAGACTCACGCCACAATGGTACATCAGCACGGCCACGGCCTCTTTCTGTTCCATGGGTGAGGACGAAAAGGCTTGGTCGGGCATGTTGTTCCAGTCATAGAGGGTATGGGCGAAGTCGGCCTGCTGTAGGCCATAGGTGGCGTGGGTGTAACTGTGGCTGCCCTGACCAAAGGCGGGGTGCTGCCAGTAGTTCATGATTTGGGCCTGAGCGGTGGCTGCACAGCCGGTGACTGTGCCGCGGGGACAATAGCCGTTGTAGGGATAGTCTTGGTCCCAGTGGGTGGTCAGCAGGGGCTCCACACCGCCAGAAACGCTGTCCTTGGGCATAAGGTTGTTCTCAAGGGCATACCATTCGGGAGCATAATCCGCACAGGGCGTACTTTTGGCCTCGCGGAGGGCGGTTATTTCCTGCTGGTAGGCCTGCAGCCACTGCTGCAAGGGGGTGGGAAGATTCTGAGGGTCGAGGGAGCCGCTGGGCGAATAGCCCAGGATGGGGCGGGCTGCATCGTCGGCAGCGACCAGCACAAAGCCCCCTTGGCTGCCCACGAAAAGATATATTCCGTCATAAGGCCACTCTTTGCTGAGGTCTTGCAGGGTGCTTTTGGCCCCGCAGAGGGAGCCGAAGAAATTGTGTGCCACCGCAGCAGCGCGTTTCGGCGACACAGGAGAAGCCATGGCGGCACTGGTGAGCAACACCGCCATGGCTGTCAGGGTTATTGTCCTTATGGTTTTCATCGGGAGTCTCTTTTGTGTCTGTCGTTACTTCTCAATGGCTGCGGCAATCTTGTCCATCAGTTTCTGCCAACGGTTGCGGCTGTTGAGGGTGCCGTTGCCGATGATGCTGTTCTTGGACGCTGCATTTGCACGAGGGGTGAAGACGATGGTGTCGGTCCCCATGATATCGCGCATGTCGGCATCGTCCAACACCAGGGTCAGGGTGTTGGCCACCTTGTCGTGGGTTATGTCGTATTTGTAATCAACGGTGTCGCCGTTCTCCTCATCGACATAGTTGCCATAAAGCACCACTGTGTCGCCAAAGAACTCGTAGGTGAGGCTCTCTGTCTCATTTTCGCCTTGCGAATAGGCAGGGTACTCGGGCAGGTAGACATAGATGTCGTGGAACAGTTCGGCATTGACGGAATCAAGGAAATCCAGTGTCACGTCATAGGTGATGTCTTCTTCAATGCCTTGATAGAAGAACTGGTTCTCCAGATGGGCTTCCCATGTGGTGCCTACGTAGATGTTTTCAATGGGCTCTTCGCCCGGGTTGTCGGGAGTGTTGGGGGTGATGGGGCTGACATCGTCTTTCTTGCAGCCGGACATAGCCAGCGTTGCGGCCACGGCGAGGGTGGCGAGGGCTCTAATTGTTGCGTTCATTGTTGGATATTTTTGGATATTTGTTGTATTTATCAATAACTATGTTTTAATTGTTTTATTGTATAGACCACTCTCCTTGGGCATTTATATGATGCCATTGGGCAGGAGGGCCTTAGAATCTAATGCCGTAGTTCAGCTGGAAGGTACAGCCGGAGAGCATGATTCTGGAATTGGGTGTGAGGCCTTCGGGCAACCCAGCGGGGGCATCCATGAGGGTTCCGAACTGGGGAATCATGGCGCGGATGCCCAGGTAGTGACCCTCTTTGAAGAGGTAATTGAGACCCAAGGTCAGGTGCCCCTCATAGCCGAGGCGCGTGGGAGAATAGTGCTGGTCCATGTAGTCGAAGGAGTTTTTGTGCATCAGCAAGCCTCCGGCCACGCCGACTTCCAGTTCCATCTTGTCGGTTAGCTTGAAGTAGTCGCGGATGTCTAGCAGGAAGCTAAAGTCTGCGAAATTCTCATTGAGGTTCTGAAAGACAGTATTTCCGCTTCTCACTCCTAACGTAAGTCCATAGAACCAGCCGTTGCCATTGTAGTAGCCAGCCGTGATGTGTTCGGCGGGGAGGAAGTCATAGCCCTCGGTGGGGTCGGCAAAGGCCGACATGGCTGAGTAGTTGCCAAACTGGGATTGTCCCAATCCTAATTCAAGGGCGAAACCGCCTTTCTTTTCTTGTGCGGAGGCCGCAAAAGTGGTCAGCAGGGCGACCAAAACAACGATAACTTTTTTCATCTCTTTCATGTTATATGGTGGGTTCTATTTATTCACTTTTGGGTCATCCAAACAGACAGAACCCATTAATCTGCCAGACAACCGTTGTTTAACAATTGGTTTACGGGTGCAAAAATACGACTATTTTTTCATTTGACAATAAATTATTTGTCATATTTCTGAGTGGGTGGTAATCATTTGATATTCTGTCTATTGAATCTCAATTAAATTGGGTTGGTATTTCTTAATCTGCACTAGTCTGCAGTTCTGGGTTATTGCGAAAGGAAACGCAGTATATCCTCTTGGCTGTAAGCGGCCGAGGTAAGACGACGTAGTTCCTTGCCCTCCTCAAAAAGGATGAGAACAGGAATGGTGGCGCAGCCGTACTCTTTGGCAATAGTGGGGCAGCGGTCGATGTCCACCTTAATGAAACGGTAGTTTTTGTCCAATTGTTTTGCAACAGCCTCTATGCGTGGGTACATCAGGCGACAAGGGCCACACCACACAGCGGTGAACATGCAGACAGTTTTGCCATGTGCTATAGCTTTGTGAAAACCTGCCGAGTCGACCTCGTCGAGCAGGTTGGAGTGTACCGGAGCAAAAAGACCTGTGGTGTCGCCTCCCAACAGGGGATTGCCTTCAGCATCGATGCTGAGGGTGACAGCTCCCTCGTTGGAAGGTGGGGTAAAAAATATATCATCCACTTTGCCCTCAACTGCCGACACTAGCTCGGACACAATGTCCATTGTCTGACCCTGCATCTTCATCCGCATCTCGGTGCGCACAGGCAATCCGTAAGGCACCTCTTCATTAAGGGAGTATTCGAAGGGAATGTGATAAGTGGTGTCGAGCCACACGGTGGTCGTTTGGCTGACCATGGCGTTGCTGCTCTCATAGCTCACCTTCAGACAACGGTGGCCGGCCAAGGTCTCTAAACCGTCGTCCACCTCAAGCAAAGGCACCGTCATGGTGTCGGGGTCGATTTCACGAGTGGAGACAATAGGTTTGCCCATCATGCCCATGACGGTGTACAATCTTTTCTCGGCCGACAGGTAGAGTGTCTTGGTTTTAGTTTGGGGCATGTCGGTCATCACGTCAGCCCCCCGATGGTAGGATGTGTAGGTGGTAGGTGCCCCACCTCCCGCCATTTTGTTGCTGTAAGTTGCTACTCCATTCCACAGCTCTTGAGCTGCAAGAGATGTCACGGCCATGGCGAAAACCAATAGGATGAAAATTCTTTTCATGGTGTTATTCTTTTAACTATTTAAGTTTCTTTTCTAATTTATGACGAATGGAGGCTTCGAGGGGGACGAAGTTGTACTGCTGCCAAAAGGTTTCGTCGTAGCTCTTGTTGTCGGCACGGCGATTCATCACCAGCACGCTGCCTGGACCTTGAATGGTGTTGTTCTTCAAGAACGAGGCACCCTCCTTGTGTTCGCTGGTCAGCACACATTGGCAGTGCTTGTCCAGAAGCTGAATCCGCTCACCTAACGGGCTGTTCTTTGCGCAATAGAGGTCGGAGCCTTCATGGCGGGTATAAGAGGTAAGGGTGTATTTGCCCTCCACCATTCCGTAGTTGTATACCACATGAGAGCGGTTTGCAATAGAATCCACTCCAGCTTCTTTAAAAAACTTCTTTATTGGAAAATATGGGTACAACATAAAGTAGTGCCACTCCTCGTAGCGGGTGATGGCCAGACTACCTTTGGCAATGGTGATACGCACCGTGTCGCGCATTTTCATCATCTTCTTCGCCGCGACATCATAGCCTGTCGTAATTACATAGTATTCCTTCCCGTCGGCATCGGTGGTCTCATACATGCGGAGATTCTTAGCCTTTTTCAATTTACTGACGGTGAGCCGAGGCACAGTATTAGGCACCTCCACGGGGTCGTACAGCACTTCGCTCTCCTCGTAGTTTATCTTGTCGCTGGCAACTCCGTTGGTCACGCGGTTGACATACGCCGTGTCGCAGAGCAGCAGGCGGTCGTGACGGATGGCGGTGTAGTTGCTCTCGATGGGACGCAGATAATCCAACTTCACCGATCCGTAAGGGCCCTTCCTGTTATTCAGCTTCTTCACCGCGTGATGCTTGTCATAGCCCACGCGCAGGGCATCAAACACCATCTCGTCAAAGAGGAACGGCTCGTCGTTCAGCATCCTCACATCTCGGTAGAACCATGTGCCTACCACGCTGTCGGTTTGGTAGTTCTGCGGTATGCGGTTCACCGCATCTATCAATAGCTGAGCTGCTGCCTTGGAGGAATACTCTGTCACCTTCACTTCTTTCAGCCAGCGCCCGCCATCTGAGACAAGAGCCACGTCGGACGTCACTTGTGCTTTGACGATTTTGACGGTGTCGCGCAGATAGCCCATCAGGGCATAGACGATGCTGCCGTCGCGGTGTTCGGCAGGCACTTTCAGCACATACTCGCCGTCGTTGTTGGTTTGGGTGTAGATGGCCTGTCCCGCCACACAGACGGTGACGGCAGGCAGCCCCTCGCGGGTGTCACGGTCGGTGACACGTCCGCGAAGGGTCAGGTAGTTCTCTTGAGCCTGTGCAAAACTAAAAACTAAAAGGTAAAAACTAAAAGCTAATGCTATCTTTCTCATAATATGCAGATCTAGTTTAGTGTACTAACGAATTCAAATCTGCGGGGTTCCCATACTTTCGGTGGCACCTTGGCGGGCTTTGCTTTCCAGCTCCATCTTGCCCATACGCCAGGTGAGGCCGAGGCTGACAAAGCGCGAGTCGTAACGCTGGCTGCCGGTGGTCTGATAGCTGGGAGCCGTGGTGTTGTTACCCCACTGTGCCATGCCGAAAATGTCGCGGACGTTGAGGTTCACGCTCAGCTGGCGGTTGAAGAAGTCGCTGCTCACACCAAAGTCCACACCTTTGTTGGCAACACTCATGCTGTAGAGACCCAGACGGGGGGAGCTGTAATGGGCGTTGGCAAACACCTCGAGCCAGCCCCACAGCTTGGCCCACACATTGAGGCGGGCGCTCCAGCTCACCTTGCTGTCGGAGAAGTCTTTGTAGTTGTAGCCATAGTTGAACACCGAGGCATTCAGGCGCACATTGAAGAAACCCGTGGGGCGGTAGGTGATGTTAGCCTCCAAGCCCTCGGTGTGGCTGCTGCCGATATTCTCCGGCATGGTGTAGTTGACCAGCACCGGGCCGAAATACTCAGGCGCATAGCCAGCGTATGCCATGGTGCCAATCTCGTCGGTGTTGGCGCGGTAATAGGCGTTGAGGCCGATGTTGCCGAAGCCCATGATGTACTTGTTAAAAGCCGCCTCCAGGTTGTGGGTATAGCTGATAAGCAGGTTGGGGTTGCCCGTCTCGTAGCTGTAGTCGTCAAAACGGCGGAAGGGGGACAGCTGCGTCATGCCGGGCGTTGTGTGACGGCGGGTGTAGCTGAGGCTGTAGCTGGTAAAAGTCTTGGTTTGATAGCTCAGGTGCAGGCTGGGAACAAGGCCGAAGAAGGCGGTGTCCACCACGGTGGTGCCGGTGCCGTCGAGATAGTTCCATGTACTCTTTTTCCACTCCTGCTCGCCACGCAAACCCACCTTGGCGGTGAAGCCTCCCCAGCGTTTCTGCAACGTGACATAGCCGCTGAGACCCGTGCCACGTTCCACGCCTTCGCGAGAGCGCAGCAGCACCTGCTCATAGACGGAACCATTGAGGATGTCAAGACATACATACTCTGTGCCGCCACCAAACTCCGCCTCCGCACCCACCTGCAGCTCGAACTGGTTCTTCAGCGGGTGAGTATAATCCAGCGACAGGCTGCCCGAAGGATTGCTGCTATGGTCATCTGTGCGGCGCCTTAGGGTGTCGCGTGTGGGGTCATAGTAGGCAAAGGTTTCGCTGCCAGTGCCACGGTTACTCCAGGTGTTGCCATTGAAACTAAAGGAAAGCTTGCGGCCTGTGGTGTCGAAACGATGCTCCAGCCATGCACCTGCATAGCCGCCCCAGCCAAAGCCATCGCCGTTGTTCATCGTGTAGTGATAGCCCAAGTTGCGCGGTGTGGGGAAATACTCGCGATACTGGAGGTCAAGGTCGGTGTGGTTGCGACCCCAATAGGGATACACGCCCATCCAGGTGGAGAGGTTTGTCTTATCTGAGATGTTCCAGTTGAGGTTGAGTCCGGTGTAGCCACCGAGATTGTTAGCCTCGGTCTTCCGGTTACTGCTTTGGAAGCGGCTGGTGTCGCCATTGTCGTTGTACAGGGTGTTTGTGCCGTCGCCCTCCATGCGGTGGCGAGAATAGTCGGCATTGATGTAGAAGTTGAAATCCACCTTCTCGTTGGCCCACACATACGAAGCCCACGGCGACACACTGGGCGATGTCCTTGCCCGCACACCCACGCAGAGCAACTCGTTGCGGGTCACCTTCTGGTTGGTGACGATGTTGATAACACCACCCGAGGTGGAGTAGCGTGCCGAGGGATTGGTGATGACCTCGATGCGCTCGATGGCATTGGCGGGCAGCTGCTTGATGTACTGTTTCAACGCCTCCTCGTTCATGTGCGACGGGCGGTCGTTGACCCATATCTCCACGCTGCTCACACCGCGCAGGGTGATGTTGCCCTCGGCGTCCACCTCCACTCCGGGCGCATTCTGCAGGGCGTCGCTGGCGGTACCCGTCTGGATGGAGGCATCCTCCTTGGTGTTGTACATGTTCTTCTCGCCGTCCATCACATAGAGGGGCTTTTCGGCCACCACCTGCACAGTTTCCAGGGTAGTGGCCCCAGGCTTGAGCGCGACTGCCAGGTTGCTGACATTCTTTTTCACCTCCACCAGCTGGGTATATCTCTCATAGCCCACATAACTGGCCTGGAGCAGATAGCTGCCGGGTTTCACATCCTTAATTTCGAAAGTGCCGTCGAAGTCGGTGGCGGCTCCGCGCATAAACACGGTGTCGGTCGTGCGCATCAGGCCCACGTTGACCAAGGGCAGCGGCTCGCCACTCTTGGCGTCTTGCACCTTGCCCTTAACGGTTAAATTCTGAGCCTCGGCCGAGGCTATCATGACCACAAAAGCCAACAGCAATAGAAACAACCTTTTCATTTTATATTTACTCCTATTTGGTTACTTGCATCAGGTCTTCCCAGGTGAGGCCCAGCATATTCATGCGCTGCACAAATTCGGGCAGTTCCTCCTCAATGAAGTACTGGCGGTTTTGTTTGACAATATGTTCTTTCGCCTTGGGGGCAACAAAGTAGCCCACGCCGCGGCGGTTGTAGATGATTTCTGCATTCTGCAGGTAATCGAAGGTGCGCATGGCGGTGTTAGGGTTCACGCCCAACGTGGCTGCCAACTCGCGCACCGATGGGATACGCTCGTCGTCGTCCCATTCGCCCGCCATGATGCGCTCGCAGAGGCGGTCGGCCATCTGCAGATATATGGGTTTTTGTTTCTTGAAGTCCATGGTCAATTATTTTTTTACTTTAATATAAAGTTTTCCGCTCACAGAGTTGCATTCAATCGCGCAGGCACCGTTGCCGATAACCTTTTTCTTACCCTTTTTGGCAACAGGCAATTCACTATGAAAGTCGGAAATCAGTCCATTCCATTCCAGAGTGACGCCGGCATCCTCGGGCACATAGAGCAATGTATTACCCGAAACGTTATTCAATTCTATATTCTCTGGCATTTTGCTGAACGTGGCCTCTACATTGGTACTGACACTATTAACTTCGATGTCGTCAATCTCACATTCGTTTAAGGTTATTTGCCGCGACACGCTATTCAACTCCAAGGTGCTGCAATGCATACTGTCCATTTGGATGCTCTGACCGAGGCCATTCATCTCCACTTCGTCCAACCGCAACGTACGCGGTACACGCACTAAGAGATTCTTGTCGGGAAGATTCTCCCCTTGCGACTTCATGCCGGGTATGCCAAACTTGATATTCAGCGTTCCATCGGACTCCAGAAAGTAATGCATCGTGGTAGAGTCGGTCAGAGCATCTTCAGAGGTCTCGCTGATGACCACCTCCGAGCCATCGTAGGCTTCGATGGTGACAGTTCCGCTAACCCAGTCGATTGTCAGCTCTGTCACATCGGCATTGGCGAACGAGGCCCCACCCATGGTGTAATGGTTGGCATCTTTACTTTCACCCAACGTCACATCGCCGTACTTATTCGTATAGCTCTCCACTAATTTTTCATAATCATTGGTGTTATGAAGCTTGCAGCCGCTCATAGCCATCATGCCTATTAGCGCAACACCAACTGCATATATTGTTCTCTTGTGTGTCATATCTTCTAAATGTTAAAACTTCTTAGTATTTCATGTTTTTCAAACGATAACTTGCCCACCAGAAGAACACCGTGGTCAACACAAAGCTCCATACAACTGCGGCCCAATAGGCAATATTGAAACTCCTCACAGGGTTGGCAGTTTCGAAGAATTCCTCTATCCAGTTGCCATCAATCATCATAGCACCCATGATGGGGGTGAGAATGATGTTCAGCACAAAGCTAATCAGCCATGTCCACAGCAGCGTCTGCAAAACCTTGTGTTTTTTGAAGATGGTGTTGGTAAACAGGAAGAGTGCCACGTAGTTCAAATGGCACAACAAAGCGTACAGGACCACCTTCCAGGGCGTGAACACCTGAACCAGCATCAACGTGTTCTCGTTGACATTGGGGAAAGCACCTGACACCAATCCACGATAGCCATCCAATGCATCTGCCAGATAGTCAGTCTGCCACAGCCATTTGTTATAAGGGCCAAAGGGAAGCAGCGTCAGGAAATAGTCAAGCACCATACCGCCCAAGAAGCACAGCAGCGGGCACACCACGATGGTGAAGAGCAGCATGCTCAAATATTTCTCAAGTTTAGATGCGGGCAACATGGCGAAATAAATACCCTCCTTCTGTAGGTTGGCGGTGCGATACATGCGCGACGGCGACACCATAGCGGCCAGAAGCACCGACCCGGCAATGAAGCACCAGCGCACCTCGGGCACAATAGCGGGCATGTCCTCTATGCCGCTCAACGCCCACCACAGCAGCCATGCCAATATAGGCAAGAGAGTAATAATCAAAAGCGACGTGCCGGCATTCTGCCAAATATTGCTAAAATCCTTACGAACCACTTTACAAAAACGGGTCCAATCGAATGTATTATTCATGGTATTTTTATTTGATTGTTTTATAGTTATTGTTTACTTGAAGTTCTCTGATTCTTCTAAGCCTTTTATTTAAAACAGTTTCTTCATCTCCTCTTTATTTCTTAGCACCGCGTTGAAAAGTCCTTCGATGTTCAGCTGGCTCTCTGTGCCGTCGTGGTTGACGCACACGTTCAGGCAGCCGCCTGGCATCTGCTCTGAGTAGAGGGCATCGGGGGCAGGAGCCATATCGTAGCTGAACACCAACTTGCGGGTGATGGTTTCCACCGAGGCGTTGAGCAGTACCTCGTCGTGGTTGAGAATGATGATGGGGTCGATCAGATTCTCCACATCTTTCACCTGATGGGTGGAGATGATGATGGTGGTGTCCTCTTTAATCCGCTTGGAGAGCAAGGTGCGGAAGTCGGTCTTCGACGGAATGTCCAAACCATTGGTGGGCTCATCCAGCAGCACATACTCGGTACCCAATGAGAGGGTGCTGGCAATCATCGATTTCTTCTGCTGACCGTAGCTCATCTCCTTAAACTGGCGCATGGGGTCGACATTCATCTCACGCATCAACTCAACAAAAGTGTCGTAAGAATATTTGGGATAGAAAGGAGCCAATGCCTGCACATACTTGTAGGGGGTAGTATCTTCTGGCACCACCACCTCGTCGGGCAGGAAGATTATCTTCTCCAGCAACTGGGGGTCGCGGTCGAAACTCTTAAAGCCGTCCACCTCACAGCTGCCCTGCTGAGGGTCCTGCAACCCGCTGATGATTTTCAAGAGGGTGGTCTTTCCCACACCATTTTCGCCCAAGAGGCCATAGATGTTACCCGGCTCCATCGTGAGACTGATGTTATGGAAAACCGGTGTTTTTTTGTAGCTAAAATCTAAATTTTTAATCTCTATCATGGCTAAGTGTTTTAATGTTTTATTATCTAACTATTTGTTTTTGTGTTTATAATCCGTTCTATTGTATCGGTGTATTAGCCAACTAATACACTACAAAAGTACAACACTTTTTCGAATCAGCAAGAACAAAAATACAATTTAGGAATATTTAACTCTTATTTAACATTTCACAAATAAGACTATAAAAACCTATCAATTTGATTATTAATAGGATAATCACATAAAACACAAAGTATACCGCTTAGAGAATCCTGTGCATGCCTCTCGCGACGAGTGGAAAAAGGGGAAATGTATACATTAAAAAATAGCACCCTCTAAAAATCGCCCTGTCAGGCCGTTCGGGCACAACGTCCCACGCTTGCCCCGACGGCAACGTCACGGGGCGAAAGAGACAAAAATAACGTTTTTTTCATCCTACGGGCAATAATAAGAACACAATGGCGTTAAATAAAAATTAACGGCCGGCAGCAGAGCCGACGCATCGACACGGGCAATTGCCCACGCCATTGCATGTGGAGATGACAAGACTTATACAAAAGGCACCGTTAAATACAGATTGATAATTAATTAAATAGATATTATGGCTGACAAATCTTTTGGTAACGACTACGACCACAACACAACAATACGATTCTTCCGTCGCTGGTGGAAATTGCTCACAGGCGTTTTCATCGTGGCCCTGATCGCCTCGGTGGTGGTGTCATTGCTCATCACCCCGCGCTTCAAATCCACCGCAACGCTGTTCCCCACCAACTCCAACCGCCTGAGCAAGGCAATCATGGATTACCACTACAGCTTGGACTTTATGGACTACGGCATCGAGCGCGACTGCGAATACTGCATACAGATTCTCCTCTCGGAGTCGATGGAACGCGACGTGTGCAAACGTTTCAACCTCATGGAGCACTACGGCATCAACCCCGACGACCCACACAAGTTCTTTAAACTGCATGAACAATACCGCGGCAATGTGAACGTGAAACGCACCGAATACCTGGGCGTAGAGGTCTCGGTTCTCGACGTCGACCCCCAATGGGCTGCCGACATGGCCAACTACATTGCCACCAACTACGACACGGTCTGCCACCGCATCCATCACGACCGTGCCGTCGATGCTGCCGACATCATGAGCGGGGTATGCCAAAAACTGGGACAAGAAATACAGCTGTTGCAGGACAGCCTCAAACGCAATCCGCAATATGCCCTCGGCCTGACCAAGCTCATCGACGAGAAATGTGCCCAGCTGGCCGACCTACAGACACGGGCTGCCCAAACCGAAGTGGATATGAACGAGAACGTCAGCTACAAGTTCATGCTCGACCAGGCCGTGGCCTCCGACAAGAAGGCCTATCCCAAGCGCAGCATCATCGTGCTCTTGGGTGCTTTCGGCACCCTCGTCATGTGCATCCTCGTGCTGCTCCTGCTGGATGCCACCAAAAAGGATGAGGAAAACAAACAGGCATAATGAAAGCATGGCTCAAACAGAACAGACAGGCCGTCATAGCAGTAGCTGTGACGCTGCTGTTTGCTGTGGCCAACTTCCTCCTGCTGCTAAAAGATTTTTACTACCTCTCCCTCCTACCCTTGGCAGGTTTGGTGGTGCTGCTTTTCGTCACTCGGTTCGAAACGGCCCTGCTGTGCATGGCGTTGCTCACCCCCTTCGCGGTCGACTTTGCCTTCTTCCCCAAGATGGAGTTGTCCATGCCGGTGGAGCCGATGATGATCCTCTTCACGCTGATGTTCTTCTTCCGCGTGCTGGCCAGCCGCAGCTATGACGTGCGGCTGCTGAAACACCCCGTCAGCATCAGCCTGATGGCCTCCCTGGCATGGATGCTCATCACCTCCTGCACCTCGGCCCTGCCCATGGTGTCGTTCAAATACCTGCTGGCACGAATCTGGTTTGTGGTACCCTTTTTCTTTGCCGCCTCACAGATCTTTCGCGAGAAAAAACGTATCCGCCAGTTCTTCTGGTGCTACGCCATCGGCCTCATCGCCGTCATAGCCATCGCCACAGCCAAGACCCTGGGCAATTTCAGCGACCTGCAGACGCTCCACCGCGTGATGAAACCGTTCTACAACGACCATACCGCCTACGGCTGCGTCATCGCACTCTTCCTCCCCGCTGCCTTCTATTTCATCTTCAGCCGCAACAGCAAGGGCTGGGCGCGGCTGCTCTTCCTGGCCCTGTTTGCGCTACTGGTGGTGGGGCTCTTTTTCTCCTACTGCCGTGCGGCATGGCTGAGCGTGTTGGGTGCCATAGGCGTTTACGTCCTTATCCGCATGGGCATGAAGGTCAAATGGATGGTGCTGCTCTTTGGCCTGGGGGTAGGCGTATTCTTTACCTACCAGAGCGACGTCCTTTACAAGCTGGGCAAAAACCACCAAGACAGCTCCTACGACCTCTCGGGACAAATCAAGTCCATCTCCAATATCTCCACCGATGCCAGCAACCTGGAACGTCTCAACCGATGGGCATCGGCCATCCGCATGTGGAGAGAGAACCCCCTCCTCGGCTGTGGCCCCGGCACCTATCAGTTCCTCTATGCCAGCTACCAGCGCAGCTATCAGCTCTCCACCATCAGCACCAATGCAGGCAATCTGGGCAACGCCCACAGCGAATATATCGGTCCCATGACAGAGCAGGGTATTCCCGGAGTGGCGCTCATCGTATGCATTTTCATGACCACCTTCGCCACCGGCGTGCGCGTATACCGTACCGCCAAAGACAAACAAGTGGCCAACATGGCCCTGGCCTTTACCCTCAGCCTCCTCACCTACTACATACACGGTGTCTTCAACAACTTCCTCGACACCGACAAACTCTCCGTACCCTTCTGGGCCTTTACCGCCGTCATCGTAGCCTTGGATGTCTACAGCGAGAAAAAGAGCACCCAAGCCTGCATCGAGGACTGAGAGCAAAATAACAAAACAACACCATCATATCATAGAGCCGTGTCCTACAAAACCATCATAGCAATAGCAGCGTTTGTGATGCTCGGCAACCTGTTGTGGGGACAGGAGGAGTCGTCCTATCGCGCCCCTTGGAACCGCAATGCATGGACCGGCGAGGACATCCTCATACCCCCATTGCGCAACAAGGTGCGGGAGGCCAACAGCCAACCCGACACCGCCGACCTCATTCTCCAAGAGGCCAAGAAGCACCTCGGCAAGCCCTACCGCTATGGTGCCAAGGGGCCCAAGGCCTTCGACTGTGCCGGATTTGCGCGCTACGTTTATTTGCAGTTCGGCATCGAACTGCCCGGCGGCAGCCGCCCCCAGTACGCCAAAGGCCGCCGCATAACCAACCCCAAGAAACTGCAACGCGGCGACCTGGTCTTCTGGCAGGGACGCGAAGCCAACGGCCATGTGGGCCACACAGGCATTGTGGCAGATGTCGACACCAACACGGGCCGATTCCGTTTCATCCATGCCGCCACCTCCTCAGGCGTGATCTTCTCCTACTCCAACGAGCCCTACTACGCACAGCGCTTTGTGGGCGGCTGCCGCCTCATTGGCGACCGCAGCAAGCCCGAAGAACCTATCCCTCCCAAAAAAAGAAAAAGACACTAACGCAGCAAAACACAGAAAGTCATTCGATTAAGAACCGAGTCTTACAAAAAGAATAAAAAAAAATCGGTCAGCGTGTAAGATTTCGACACTTTTTACGACTACTAAGCATGAAAAGTGAAACAAAACAATTCGAAAACGACTATCTGCCTCTGCAACCTGCCATGCAACGCATGGCCGAGAGCCTATTAGGCAACGAGGATGATGCCGCAGACGTTGTGCAAGATTGCTTTGTGACCCTGTGGAACGACCGCAAGAAGTTGCGCCTTGTTGCTAATCGCGAGGCCTGGTGCATCACACTTGTCAAACGCCGCTGTGTCGACCTGCTGCGTAGCCGCCGTCCCACCGTCGATATCGACACGCTGATTGCCCTCTCCGAAGAAACCTCCACCGAAGTGGATGACCGACTAAAGCTGGCCTTCGAATTCATCGACCGGCTCCCCGAGCAACAGGCACGGGTTGTGAGGCTGCGCCATTTCGACGATGCCGACACCCACACCATTGCCAACACCCTTCAAACTACCGAAGGGAACGTCTACACCCTCCTTTCACGAGCCTACAAGTCGCTAAAACAAATGATTTTGGATTATGAAAAAAGACAATAACACCCCAACCCTACAGGAACTCCTGGGTTCGGTAGAACATGCCGGACGCGATGCCCGCCGCCAGCAACAACTGGCCGAGATGATAGAGCGCATGGCCGCCGAAGAGACTGCCCAAAAGGCTGCCCACCGCCATACCGTCAGGATGTGGAGCACCCGCATTGCCGTGGCCGCCACAATAACCCTCTTTCTGACCACCTCTATATGGCGTTGGAGCAATCTGGGTGGCAGCACCGAAGCCCCGCTGGTAGCACAAAACCCCATCGTGCGACCCACGGAGATGCCCCTCCCCCCAACGGCCCCCACCACGCACATCCGCAAGGCCACGCCTGCAAATGATAGGCACTACCCCACTCCCAAAGTCATCGCTACGCCTGCCCTCAACATTCCCGAGAAGATGGAATCCCTCTCCTATGAAGAGATATTCGAAAGCCTGCGACCCGAAACCAGCGTTCCTGAACTGCGCGACCAACTGGCCGACCTCATGCCCGAGGCGGAAATCGAAAGCCTTCATCAAACTCCAGTCAAACCCATGCCACAAAACCTTGCACAAAGCAAACCTGCTCCCCAATCCAATACCAGCAAAAGAGGCATCCTCAGCTTTCTGCAAGCCGAGCCCAGCCTGATGGAGGGGACCACCCTGGCAATAAATCTATTGTAAAGAAACAAAAAACAACAACAAAATGAAACGAACAATAATCATACTCAGCATCCTAAGCCTGGCACTCTTCGGCCACGCTCAGAACACCCCCGAAGCCGACAGCAATGCCACGTCGAACTTCAAAATCATCCTAGGCCTCTCGGCCGGAGCCACCCAATTCAACAACGGAAACGAAGGCTCGCCCTATTACAGCAAATATGGTTTCTTCGTACAGATACCCCTGCGGTTGCACTTGCAGTTGGCCCCCAAATGGGAGTTGGCTACCGGCCTGCGCTATGACTTCAACATCGACCCCATGTACTACACTATCGAGAGTACCCCCGACGACGGCATCGCCTTCCCCACCGAACCCAGCATCAGAACCCAACATGCCTTTCATGCCAGCAGCTATGTGGGAATTCCCCTTTCGGTTACTTTCCACCCCTGGCCAAAGCGCAAAAACCAACTGGGCCTCTCACTCGACCTCTTTGCCGGCTATGCCGTAACCAATACCGTTTACATCAAAGACCTCTTTACCACCAGACGTTTGCAACCCGACGGGTCTGAGAGGATTACAAGTGGCTGGGAGGAAGGTGGCAGCTGGGCAGGCACTCAACCTTGGAAAATAGAGCTGGGCATGACCCTCTCCACCAGCGTGATAGGACTAGTGCACGGGGTACGGCTCTTCGCCAACCTGTTGCCCACCTACGTAGACCCCACCACGGGCGAACGCATCTACACCTCCGGCATATCACTTTTCCTATAACAAAAACAACAAACAGCAAAAACAAACAAAAAATGAAACACATACGTATACACATCAGTAAGTCATCTTTCCTTGCCATTCTCTTTTTCGGCATCATGACTGCCATTGGCTGCAATGCCGCCAACGCACAAGACACCATCAATCCCCTGATTTCCACCACCGGTCCCAACGTGCTGGGTTCTGGCCACATACAATGGAACAGCAACATAGAATGGTTTCATTTCGACCTTCAAACAGAAAACTCTAGTATGCGTTCCAATATTCTGGGTGCCAATACAGAAGTGCGCTTCGGCGTAGGCAGCAAGGCCGAACTCACCGTTGGCTTGGGGGGCAACCATGCACTCCACCACATCACATACATCCACATGGACGGTGAAGAGCCCATCGAAGCCGACCCGAACAACATGAGCTTTGCCCCTTCGGTGGGAGCCAAACTGCTCCTCTTCGAAGGCAAGGGCTGGCTGCCTCAAGTGGCCTTCAGTACAAACATCGCGCTGGCCAGCACTTCAAACCAAACCCTCCAGCCTCACAACTATACCGCCGTGCAACCCACCATCGGACTCAGCTTCCGCAATTCCCTGGGCAAGCGCTGGATGCTTGACTACTCCTTAGGCATGACATGGAACAAGTGCTACCCCATCAATACCTCACAGGTATTGAGCGGGTCACTCTATGCCCGCTGGCTGGCCACCGACCGGCTGATGCTGGGTGCAGGCTTCAGCAGCGGCAACTGGGGCGAACCCTTCTGCGGCGACTTCGAAGTGCGTTACCTTGCCAACCCCAACCTGCAACTCACCCTGCAAGGCGGCTTCTCGGGCGGCATAGAGACCGAAAGCAGCCTCGGCACCACCCAAGCCCATCTCCTCACCGGCGTCAGTTGGACCATCCGATAAAACATACCCACCACAAACACCAGAAAAAAGCCAAACGGTTTCTGGAAAACACAAACAATCTCTTGAGAACCCATGGTCAATGGTAGATCCTCCTCATTCTTGTTATCTCCTTGCTAACTCCTTGCAAACTTCTCACTATTGTATCTTTCAACAAACATGATCTTGCCAAGCATCTGCCAAGAAAACAGCAGCTTGTCCTCGTGGTTGAGGACAAGCTGCCTTTGATTAACCCAAATCGGTCATTAGGCCGACTCTTGTCATTTTACCCTCATATTTATGTCTCTTTAGGCCATTTCGGCTTTCCTTCCGGCATCTTGACCACAACCCAGTCTCGTCGTAGCTTTGTTCTCAGCCCAGCTATCGCAAGCATCCTTTGGATGCTTGCTTCACTTGGAAGAAATACTAATCTGGCATAAACCCTAATGCCCGATTTGGGATGAAGGGCTCTGGATGCTTGCTTCACCCTTTGGATGGTATCCTCGACAGGGGTGCGCTACTCCACCAATTTCATCACCTCCTTGAGTTTGGGGGTGAGGATGATTTCGGTGCGGCGGTTCTTGGCCTTGTTGGCGGCGCTTGTATTCTTGACTTTGGGGGAATATTCGGCATGGCCGGCAGCCACGACACGGGCGGGGTTGATGGAGGGGCCTTGCTTCAGCAGGAGCTTGACAATGGAAGTGGCACGCATCACGCTCAAGTCCCAGTTATCCTTAACGGCTGTGGTGCCGCGGAACTCATCGTTGTCGGTATGGCCCTCAACCATGATGTTGAGGTCGTGGTTGTCTTCCAAAATTTTGGCCAAGCTCTTGAGGGCCTCGACGCCCTGCTGAGAGACCGTCCAGCTTCCCGAGGCAAACAACAGCTTATCCTCCATCGAGACATATACCTTGCCGTCTTTGGATTCGACATTCAGACCCTTGTCCTTGAAGCCCACCAGGGCGCTGGTGACGGCAGCTTTGAGCTGCTCCAGCTCGCGCTGCTTGGCCTCGAGGGCCTCGCCGATGGCACGCTCGTTTTGGAGCATCTGCTCCTGACGTTCCTGCAGGTCGCGTTGCTGAGCCAGCATCTGCTCCTCCTTCTCCTTGAAGGCACGCTCCTTGGCCGTGATTTCGCGATTGCGTTCCTGCAGGGCTTGGTTGGCCTTGGAGAGGTCGCGGTTCTTGCCAGTAAGCTGCTGCATGTAATTCTCCACCGTGGTGTCGTAGCGGAGCTGCAGGGCAGCATAGGAGCGATTGATGGAGGTGACGGTGGCCTCGCACTCTTGGCGGGCAGCGGTCATGTCGCTTAGCGCCACGGTCATTGCCTGTCCCTGACGAACCAGTTCGGCATTTTCTTCGCGGAGCTCTTGCAGCTCTTGCTTGGCGAGGTTGAGACTTTTGGTGTTTTGAGAATACTGATGTTGCAGGGCCTCGTATTCCTTCATGGAAACACAGGACGACAACGACAGGACCGTTGCGCAAAGGAGTGAGGCGGATAGGATGAGCTTGTGTTTCATAATGTGCGTTGTTTTTTGTTGCAAGGGCGACCGTAAGAGCTGCCGCCGGTGTTGTGTCCTATGACGGGAGTTGAAATAAATAACGCAAATAAGAAAAATTTCGTATCTTTGCCGTTCGAGTTTTTTGCACAATGACTGCCGTAGATTTATATAAGAAACTGCATATTTGGCGTTTGCGACACTTCTCGGAACAGAGTTATTTGCTGTTTCTGAGTGTGATTGTAGGCGTGCTGAGCGGCACGGCAGCAGTACTTTTAAAGACCATTGTGCATGTGGTGGGACGCTATGTGCAAGCCGTGGGCAACCGCTATTGCGCCCCTGGGGGTGCCAACATACTGATGTTTGTCACCCCGCTTATTGGCATCCTGATTACGGTGGTGTTTGTGCGCTATATCATCAAAGGGCATATCGGCCATGGCATACCCAATGTGCTGCTGGCCATCTCGCGCAAAGACGGCCGCCTGCCGCCCGGCAACATGTACACCTCGCTGGTGGCCTCCACCCTCACGGTGGCATTGGGTGGCAGCGTGGGACTTGAGGCCCCCATTGCCTCCACGGGTTCTGCCATCGGCTCTAATGTGGGACGCTTTTTCCATGTGAGCAAACGAGGGGTGAAGCTGCTGTTGGGCTGCGGCGCCGCAGGAGCCATTGCGGGCATCTTCCTGGCCCCGTTGGCGGGGGTGCTGTTCACGGTGGAGGTGCTGATGTTTGACATGACCATGACCACCGCCGTGCCGTTGCTGATCTCGGCCTTGTGCTCTGCCACCGTGGCCTCCTTTTTTATGGGTTCGGACGTGCAGTTTGCCTTCCAAGTTTCGCAGGATTTCACCCTCAGCCAGATACCCTTCCTCATTGTGTTAGGCGGTTTTTGTGCCTTCAGCTCCATCTATTTCCTGCGCTGCACCGACAAAGTGGAGAGCTGGTTTGCCAAGAGCAAAAAATGGTTTGGGAAACTGCTGATAGGCGGCCTTGCCTTGGGCGTGATGATATTCCTCTTTCCCCCGCTCTACGGCGAAGGCTACTGGTCGCTGACGGCTTTGCTCAACGGCAGCAACACCGACCCGCTGTTTGAGAACAGTCTTTTCAATACGTTTCACGACAACCATTGGATAGCGCTGGTCATCCTGCTGGTCCTGATACTATTAAAACCTGTTGCCACCGCCACCACCATTGGGAGTGGAGGCGTGGGCGGTACCTTTGGCCCTGCCTTGGTAGTGGGCGGTTTGACGGGCTATTTCGTTGCCGCCTTGGGCAACCAGCTGGGGCTGCCGCCCCAATCCACAGCCAACTTTGCTTTGGTGGGTATGGCCGGCGTGATGACTGGCGTGATGCACGCGCCCTTCATGGGGGTGTTCCTCATTGCCGAAATTACGGGAGGCTATGCGCTGATGCTGCCCCTACTCATCACCTCCACAGTCACCTACATCTGTGTGCAGCCTTTTGAAAAGCACTCCATCTACGCCCGCCATCTTGCCCAAAAGGGCGACCTGATGACCCACAACAAAGATGCCTCGGCATGGCACCTGATGGACCTGACCAAACTGATTGAGACCAACTTTGTGACCATTCGCGAGGATGGCACCCTGCGCGACATAGTGGAAGCCATCAAGCAGAGTCGCCGCAACCTATTCCCCGTGGTTGATAGCGAGGGCAAATTTCTGGGCCTCATCGTGATGGACGAAATACGCGACATTATCTTCAGTCCCGAAAAGTATGACCAGGTGACCGTTAAAGAACTGATGATGACCTTTGCCGACGAAGACATTGTGCACATGAGCGACTCGCCCTTCGACGTGGTCAACAAATTCAAACTGGGCAACCGATACAACTTGGTGGTGGTAGAGGACGACGGCCGGTATGTGGGCTTCCTGTCGCGGGCCAACACCTTCTCTGCCTATAGGCGGTTCATTTCGCAGCGTTCGGAAGAATAGGCAAGTTTTTTCTTGTTGTATCAGCTTTTTTTTGTATCTTTGCTTGTTTGTATAGTGCTTGCGCTATGCACCAAATTATTTATTATCAGAAAAATAAAAATAATATATAATATAAATAAGCTAATGAAAATGAAGAAGCTCATTGCTATGTTCGCCATTATGGCTGCACTACTGCCCGCCGTGGCCGGTGCACAAGAACAAGTTGTTAAAGACACGCTGCTCCGCGCCAACACCGACACGCTGATGAAGCACATCCGCGTGCTCTCCAACAGCCAGTATGAAGGGCGCATGGCCGGGTCGCAGGCCTACCTCGAGGCCGCCGACTATGTGGCCGAAGTACTTTCCTCTTACGGGGTAAAGCCTTGGGAAGGCGAGTGGGCACAATGGTTTGAGGTTGAATATAACGAAATAGAGAATTGTAATTTCTACACCTACGTCAACGACAATGACACGCGCATGCGCTACGTGCTGGGCCGCGACTATGTTTGTTCCAGCATGACTGGCCGTGGCTACACCAACGCCCCGGTGGTCTTTTGCGGTTGGGGCATAGACAACCGCGTCTTTAACGAGTATGCCCAGGTGGACGCACAGGGCAAGATAGTACTCTGCCTGAGTGGCGTGCCCGAGTTCCTGCCCGGCAACGTCACCAGCCAATACGCCACCCTGCGCCAAAAGGCCGAAGTGGCCAAGAAGCACGGGGCCGTGGGACTTGTCTGCATCAACCTCTCGGAGACCTGCCGCTCCTACGAGGTGCAGCACCAGGCCTATTGTGGCGAAGGGTCGCACCAAGCCACCTTCCCCGTGGTGCAGCCCACGATGGACATGGGCCGTGCCCTGCTGGAGAATGAGCAGATGACCCTCGACTCGGTCATCGACGAGCTGCAGAACAAGCTGACCCCCCAGTCTTTCCACCTGCGCAAGAAATTCGAAATCAATATCAACGCCAAGTACAGACCTGATGCGCCAACCGCCAACGTGATTGGCTATCTGCCCGGCCACGACGACCGCATGAAGCATGAACTGGTGGTTGTGGGTGCCCATCTGGACCATGTGGGCATGCAGGGCAGCACCTGCCTCTTCCCCGGGGCCGACTGCAATGCCAGCGGTGTTGCCGCCGTGCTGGAGACCGCCCGCCTGCTGACCACTTACGCACCCAAAGACATCGAGTATAACAAACGCTCGGTGGTCTTCGTGCTCTTCTCAGGTGGCGAGTTGGAGAACTTGGGTTCCAGCATCTTCGTCTCTAATTTCTCCAAACTGAAAAATATCGAGTGCTTCATCAACGCCCAATGCATAGGCTCGGGCGACAGCATCAACGTCATGGGCAACAAACGCTTCCCCAGCCTGTGGGAGATTGCCTACCACAACGACACCGTCTCCACCAAATCGTTGGCCAAAGGACTGCACACCTATCCCCGCGGCGATGCCGCTCCCTTTGCCCAGATTGGCATTCCCTCGTTGGTTTTCACCAACTACATGGGCAACAACTACGACCATGTGCCCAGCGACATCTCGGAGAACATCAACCGCGACATGCTCACCAAGAACGCCAGCCTGATGGCCGAAGTCATTTATGAGCTCTCGCTGGGCGACTACCAAGGACGCTCGTTCCGTTCCAAACGCTTCAAATTCGAATAAAAAAACTACACCTAACTACCTTTTCGCAATAACAGAATGTTCACACTCTACAAAAAAGAACTATCCAGTTTCTTCTCCTCGCTCATCGGTTACCTGACCATCATCGTGTTCTTGGTCTTGACTGGGCTCATGCTGTGGGTTTTCAAAGGCGACTTCAACATCCTTGACTATGGATTTGCCGGCATGGATGGTCTTTTCATCATCGGACCGTTTCTTTATCTCTTCCTCATTCCGGCCATCACCATGCGCATGTTTGCCGAAGAAAAGAAAAACGGCACCATTGAGTTGCTCCTCACCAAACCGCTGAGCGAGATGACCCTCATCTGGGCCAAATTCCTGGCCGGACTTACGCTGGTGCTGATCAGCTTGCTGCCCACGCTGGTATGTTATTTCAGCGTCTATGCCCTAGGCGACCCTGTGGGCAATATCGACACAGGAAGCGTGGCAGGTTCCTACATCGGCTTGCTGATGTTGGGCGCAGCCTTTGTGGCCATTGGCATCTTTGCCAGCTCCATCACCAACAACCAGATTGTGGCTTTCATCCTGGCCGCCCTGATGAGCGCTTTCATGCACCTGGGCTTTGAAGCCATCTACCACATGGGATTTCTGGGCAAGGCAGACCTCTTTGTGCGTTCGCTGGGCATGAGCTACCACTACGAGTCCATCAGCCGTGGCGTGATAGACACACGCGATGTCATCTACTTTGCCTCTGTCATCGCCCTCTTCATGCTGGCCACCCGCATCGTGTTGCAAAGCCGCAAATGGCACGGCTGGCGCAAGAAGAAAGACCTGCGCCGCAGCCATTGGATTGAACTGGGCGCCGGCATCTTCATCATCATCGCCCTGAACGTCATCAGCTATTATTTCTTCACCCGCCTGGACCTCACCTCGGAGAAACGTTACACCCTCTCCAAGTCCACCAAAAACCTGCTGAAGAAAGTGGATGAGCCGGTGCTCTACCGCGTCTACCTGGAAGGCGAGTTCCCCGCCGACTTCAAACGCCTGCAGAATGAGACCAAGGAAATGCTCAACCAGTTCCGCGCCTACAACAAAAACATCCAATACGAATTTGTCAACCCCAACAATTTCGACAGTCAGGAAGAGCGTCAAGTGTTCTACCAGAAACTGGCACAGAAAGGCATTATGCCCACCCAGATTCAGGTGAGCAGCGGCAACGGAGTCACCACCCAGGTGTTGATACCGGCTGCCGATGTCATCTACAAAGGCAACGAGACCTCCATCCAGCTTTTGCAGAGTCAGAAATATGTGGACCAAACCCAGTTGCTCAACAACTCTATCCAGAGCCTTGAGTATGTGCTTTCGAACCCCATCCGCGCCCTTGCTCGTGGACAGAAACCCTTGGTGGCCTTCCTGCGCGGCCATGGCGAGCTGCCTTTGCCCAACATGGGCGACCTCATCACCACCCTTTACGACTACTACAACCTGGATACCGCACGCTTAGATGGCAATATCAACGCCCTCACGGCCCGCACACAAGACCACGACGACTCCACCCAATTCCATTTCCGCAACAAGTACGACCTCATCATCATTGCCAAACCCACGAAACCTTTCACCGACCAAGACCTTTTCATCCTTGACCAATATGTGATGTACGGTGGCAAGCTGCTTTGGCTTATCGACCCGCTGGATGCCGACCTCGACAGCCTGCAGAATGCTGGACAGGCCATCGCCACCCGATTCCCGGTCAATCTGGACGAGATGCTCTTCACCTATGGTGTGCGCGTCAACTCCAACCTGGTGATGGACGTGCGCTGCCGTCCCATTCCCATGACCGTTGGCATGGTGGGCGACCAGCCGCAGATACAGTTCCAGCCGTGGCTCTACTTCCCCGAAATCGTGCCCATGTCGCCCCACCCCATCGTGCGCAACCTCGACCTCATCAAGACCGACTTCGTGAGCAGTATGGACCTCATCGACAACGGCATCGACAAGACCGTCCTGTTGGCCACCTCCGAATACACCCGCATTAAAACCGCGCCGGCCATTTACGACCTCAACGAAGCCAAGACCGAACCCGACGAGAGACTTTTCACCCACAAGAACGTACCGGTGGCTGTTCTGCTGGAAGGCAAATTCCCCTCGATGTTCCGCAACCGGCTCACCCCAGAGTTTATGGAAATCCCATCCATGGGTTACCGTCCTGAAGGCGACAGTACCAAAATGATTGTGTTCTCCGACGGCGACATCATCAAAAACCGTTTCAACTACAACGATGGCACCACCTATCCGCTGGGTTACGATTTCTACACCGAGACCATGTATGCCAACAAAGAGCTGCTGCTCAACTGTATTGACTATCTGGTAGGCGAAGAGGGTTCCATCGCCAGCCGTTCGCGCAACATCAAAATCCGCAAACTGGATGTCATGAAGGTCAAAGAAGACCGTACCGGCTACCAGCTGCTCAACCTCTTACTTCCCTCCGGCATCATCATTCTGGCCGGCATCGTCATCATCATTATCCGTCGCAAACAATATCGCAAAAAATGAAAAGAAAAAAGAACTTACTCATCCTCCTCATAGCCGTTGTGCTCATCGGCATCATTGCCCTGCTGGTTGCCCTGAAAGGCTCCAAGAAAGCCACTTTCGAGCAAGATTTCCATGTGGCTGATACTGAAACCATCACCAAAATTTTTCTGGCCGACAAACAGAACAACCAAGTGTTGCTGGAGCGCGTGGCCGATGCCGACAGCACCGCAGACACCACTTGGACCGTTGATGGAATCTATCCGGTCAACAAAGGTATGATGAGACTGCTGCTTGAGACGCTGCACGACATGCGTATCCGTCAGCAGGTGAACAAGAACGCTGTGCCCCAAGCCATCAAACGACTCTCGGCCAACGCCATCAAATGTGAAGTATACCAAACCCGCTACTTCATCAACTGGTTTGGAGGTAGAATCCGCCTCTTCCCCCACGAAAAGCAAACGGTTACCTATTTTGTGGGACAGGAGACTCAGGACATGATGGCCTGCTACATGTACCGCGAGGGCGACAAAGTGCCTTATATCATCCACATCCCTGGCTTCCGCGGCTATCTCACCCCGCGCTTTGTCACCGACCCCATGTCGTGGCGCAGCCATAATATCGTCCATTGGGATGTCACCAAACTGCAGCGTGTCAACTTAGACATTCCCGCCACTCCCGAGGAGTCCTATACCGTGCTACGCGACGACAACGGATTTATCTTCCAACAGAATGGCCAAACCGTCAACAACTTCGACACAGCCCGTGTGGCTCAGATGCTCTCCTGCTTCCATAACCTCAATTTCGACGAGTTTGCCAGCCAAGTGCCCAACAGCAACATGGACACCTCTTTCAACGCGGGTCCTCGTGCCATCCTCAGCATCACCAACACCGAAGGCGTTACCCGCGAGGTGAAGACCTACATCAAGTACAACAACCCCACCGACTCATTGGTGATGCGCGACGACAAGTTGTATGAGACATTTGACCTCAACCGCCTCTACGCAATCATCGACAATAAAGACACGGTACTCATACAATACTTTGTCTTCGACAACATCCTACAGCCCGCCAGTTTCTATCTGGGACAACAATCCAGCACGTTCGCCAAAGAATAACAACATGAAACCCCTCATCCTTATCACCAACGACGACGGCATTGCCTCCCGCGGTCTCCGACATCTGGCCCATCTGGCTCAAGAGTTCGGCGACGTGGTTGTCATGGCACCCGACCGCAACGCCTCCGGACTCAGCACCTCCATCACTTGCCTGCGTCCCCTGCACGCCTATTTGGCCGATAAGGAAGAGGGCATTGAATATTATGCCTGCGACGGCACCCCTGCCGACTGTGTTAAGATGGGATACGAACATTTCTGTCCGCGCCGTCCCGACCTTCTCCTTTCGGGCATCAACTATGGGAGCAACTCTTCCATCAACATCATCTATAGCGGCACGATGGGAGCTGTGTTGGAGGGATGTCTGAACGGCCTGCCGTCGATAGGGTTCTCTCTGCTCAGCCATAAACCCGAGGCCGACTTCAACGCCTGCTCACCCACCATCCGCCACATCCTACGCCAAGTATTACAGAAACCGCTGCCCGACTTTACGGCACTCAACGTGAATATCCCCCACCTGCCAGCCGAACAGATTAAAGGCATCCGCATTTGTCGACAGGCTCGTGCAGCATGGGAAGACAGCTTGGAGAAACACCTCGATGCCCACGGCAAACCTTTTTGGACCATGACTGGACGTTTTGTTTGCAACAATCCCGAACACGACACCGACGAATATTGCCTCAGCAATGGCTACGTCTCGGTAGTGCCCGTAAGCCCCGACTTCACCAATAGGCAGCAAATCCCCCAAATCAAGAATCTCGAACTATGAAGAAACTCCTCCATCACAACAGCATCGCTACAGGCATCATCGGTGTTCTCGTCACAGAATTATTGTGCGCGGTACTGGTCTTTTTGGTCCTAGTGCTGTTGCACCTTCCTCTGGCTGAAAATGCCCGCTGGTTTGCCATCGCATTGGTGCCGCCCATCCTGCTGCTTCGCCACTATGCCAAAGAGCAGGACTATCCCGACACCCTTAAAGCGGTTATTACCACCCTCTTCGTTACAGCCATTGCCTACTTTTGGTTTATGCTAAAGAACCACTATATCTCATTTAACTAATCTTCCATCTCCCCATTCCCAATATGAAATACTATATCATAGCAGGCGAAGCCTCGGGCGACCTCCACGGTGCCAATCTCATGCGGGCCATTCTACGCAAAGACCCTTCTGCTGAGATACGCTTTTGGGGTGGTGACGACATGAAGTCGGTTACGGGTAGCCCTGTCCGCCATATCCGCGATTTGGCCTATATGGGCTTTGTCGAAGTGGCTTTGCACCTGAAGACGGTGTTGGGCAACATCAGTTTCTGCAAAAAGGACATCCTGGAATTCCAACCCGACGTCATCGTCTATATCGACTACCCCGGATTCAATCTCAAGATTGCCAAATTTGCCCATGAGCACGGGTTCAAGAACGTCCACTACATCTCCCCCCAGCTATGGGCTTGGAAGCAAGGACGCATCAAACCCATGCGTCGCGACTTAGACAAACTGTGCTACATCCTGCCTTTCGAGCAGGATTTCTATGCCCGCAACCACTTCCCCCAAGCCGTCTATGTGGGTCACCCGCTGCTTGATGCGGTGGCACGGTTTAAAACCACCTCCACGATTCCCAACCCTCAAGGCAAACCCATCATCGCGTTGCTGCCAGGCAGCCGAAGGATGGAATTGGGCAAGACGCTCTCCCCGATGATGATGCTGGCCAAAAAACATCCCGAATACCATTTTGTGGTTGCTGGCATGACCCTGTTGGGCGACAAATACTACCAGCCGATCATTGGCAAGGCCGAGAATGTAACCGTAGTATATGACAAGACCTACGACCTCCTCTCGCATGCCTTTGCCGCAGTTGTCTGCTCCGGTACAGCCACGCTGGAAACCGCGCTCTTCAACGTTCCTCAGGTTGTGTGCTACCGTGCCAATGCCATCTCAGCAGCCATTGCCAGACCGCTTATTGGAAATAAAATCAAATACATCTCACTTCCCAACCTAATTGCCGATGCCCCCATCGTCACCGAACTAATCCAAGAGGGATTCACCTTCGACCAGTTGGAGCGAGAATTTGACAAAATAACCAAAGACCCACAATCCCGCCAACAAATCCTCGACGGCTACGCCCACCTGCATACCCTTCTTGGCAACGCCGGTGCCTCCGACCGTACTGCCGAGGAGATCCTAAAAGTATTGAAACAATAAATATATAATACTACCTCTTTACCTCTCGATTCACTTACGCTAAACTCACAAATAGAAGTCCGTTGAAGAACATAACTGCCATACTCTGCCTCCTTCTGCTCACTCTGAGTGCCTCCGCCGACCGAGTGAAGGTGCGCCTGTTCACCAACAACAGCATCGACCTAATCAACATCTCCTTTGACCTTGGCACCTATAACCTTTATGGCGGCGACACCACCCTGATTGCTGCCGAAGTGGGCAACGACAAATCGGTCGAGCTCACGCCCAAAGGCAAGCTGGTTCACGTAGCCATTGATGGTTACGAATACGGCAACTATCCTCACGTAACCTTCTCGGCCACCGACACCGCCTGCATTCTCTGCCTCAACCCTCGCAACGTCAAGCAACGCACCTACGAGGGCAACCTCATCGTTTCGGTAGGCAAGAATGGCAAGCTTTTCATCATCAACGACGTTGAGTTTGAAACCTACATAGCCGGCGTTGTCCAGTCGGAGATTTATGGCACACAGAGCGATATTTTTCGCGTGCAGGCCATCATCTCACGCACTTGGGCCATGAAGAACATTCACAAACACAAAAACGAAGGCTACAACTTCTGCGACCAGGTCCATTGTCAGGCCTACCTCAACCGTTGTGTGCGACCCGACATCATGTTAGGCACTATGCAGAGCAGCGGTATGACCATCGTCGATGCCAACGACAAGCTCATCGAAACCCCTTTCCACTCCAATAGTGGCGGCCAGACAGCCAATTCCGAAGACGTGTGGCGGGAAGCAGTACCCTACCTGCGTTCTGTTCCTGACACCTTCTCTTACCACATGCGCCAAAGCGAATGGGTGAAGGTAGTGGATGAGTCCAAATGGCTCAACTACTTTGCCAACAAACACAAACTCGACATCACCAACGACAGCATCCTCAATGAACTGCTCACCTTCAGCCAGTCACAACGCAAGGTGCGTCTATGCGGTGTTCCGCTGACACGTATCAGAACGGATTTCCAATTGAAGTCAACCTTTTTCTCCGTATTGTACGACAGTACTGCCCACCGTGTGACCCTTTCTGGCCATGGCTTCGGACACGGGGTCGGCCTCTCACAGGAGGGCACCATCCGAATGGTTGGACTCGGCATTGCCTACGACAGCATCATCCACCACTACTACACAGGCTCCCACATTCATCATGATGAGACGCACCCCCACTCCTACGTCGAGAATTACATCAAGCAGATTGCCCGAATCATCGAAGAAGATAAAAATCTTTCCACCCAAACCAAGTCGAAAAAGGACGACTGGCTGGGCAGGCTCTTCCGCGTGCGCGACCGCGAGGAACGCGAAGAGGTCTACGACCCAACAACCGAGGAGCTCGACTCCGACTGGAAGTACGATTGGTAGAACAACATAATAGTCACAATATTTGAAAACTAAACAACATGTAATATGGCAAAAAAATTATTCATATTCCTAACTCTTGGATGCCTGATGGCCGGCATGTCCCACGCGCAGACTGTTGAATGGAAAACCATCGAGCAAGCTGCCAAAACCGACACCAAAAGCAATGCCAAGCTCTATTTCGTCGATTTCTACACCTCTTGGTGCGGCTGGTGCAAGAAGATGGACAAAGAAACCTTCAGCAACCCCACCGTGGCCTTAATACTCAACACCTACTATATCCCTGTGAAATTCGATGCCGAGGGAAGCACCGAATTCACTTGGAACGGTGAGAAATACAACAACACCGCCGTTGCACCTGGTGCCAAACGCAGCACCCACAATTTTGCCAAGAAAGTGCTGGGAGCGAGAATGGGATTCCCCTCCTTCGGTATCTTCAAGTCAAACCAACAGCAACTCACCGTCATTCAGGGCTACTATGCTCCCGAAGATTTTATCATGGCGCTCTGGTATTTTGCATCCGGCGACAATGCCCGCTACAGTTGGGAGAGATACCAAAAAATCTTCAACAAAGAGATTCGTCCTGTAATGAATGAAAAACTGGGCATCAAGTAATTGCAACAACAATAAGTTTACTACTAAAATATAAGAACCATGGGCCTATTTAGTAAGAAAGAAAAGAAAGAGACCCTTGACCAAGGTCTCAACAAGACCAAAGAAAGCTTCTTCTCGAAACTGTCAAAGGCTATTTTGGGAAAGTCAACCGTCGATGAGAATGTACTTGACAATCTCGAGGAAACCCTCATCACCTCCGATGTAGGGGTGGAGACCACCCTGAAAATCATCGAGAGGCTGGAAGAACGTATCAAACGCGATAAATATATCAGCACTTCTGAGCTGAACTCCATCCTGCGGGCCGAGATTGCCGCCTTGCTGAAAAAACATGATGGCAAGTTCCCCGAAGATTTCGACGCTCCCCTACCCCACCATCCCTATGTGGTGCTGGTGGTGGGTGTGAATGGCGTGGGAAAGACCACCACCATCGCCAAACTTGCCTACCAATACAAACAAGCCGGCAAGAAGGTGATGCTCGGTGCCGCCGACACCTTCCGAGCTGCAGCCGTTGAGCAACTACAGCTTTGGGCCGAACGTGTGGACGTGCCCATTGTGCAGCAAGGCATGAACGCAGACCCCGCATCGGTGGCATACGACACCTTGCAATCGGCCATTTCCAAAGACATGGACGTGGTGCTGATCGACACGGCCGGACGCCTCCACAACAAGGTTGGCCTGATGAACGAGTTAGGCAAAATACGCAAGGTCATGCAGAAATTGATGCCCGATGCCCCCCACGAGGTGCTGCTGGTACTCGATGCCAGCACCGGCCAGAATGCCATCGAGCAGGCCAAACAATTCACCGCAGCCACCGATGTCAACGCCTTGGCCCTTACCAAACTTGACGGCACGGCCAAAGGCGGCGTGATTATTGGCATCAGCGACCAGTTCCAAATCCCCGTCCGCTACATCGGCCTTGGCGAGAAAATGACCGACCTGCAGGTATTCAATGCCGACGAATTTGTAGACAGCCTTTTTGACACTCAGAAATAATGAAAGTCAACATCGTCACTCTAGGTTGCAGCAAGAATACCGTCGACTCTGAAAACATCGCGGGTCACCTCGCTGCCGCAAACCACCAAGTCTATTTCGACCGCCAACAAAACGACTGTGACCTGGTCATCGTCAACACCTGCGGTTTCATCGGAGATGCCAAAGAGGAATCCATAAACACCCTTCTAGAGCAAATCCAAGACAAGCAGAACTACAATCGCCGCCATACCAAAGACGACAAAGAGCGGAAACTGTTTGCCGTGGGTTGTCTGGTGGAGCGCTATCGGCAAGAGTTGCAGCAAGAAATGCCCGAGGTGGATGGCTGGTATGGTGTGCACCAATGGGAGACCATCGTGAAGGATTCCCTGCATTTGAGCAGCAAAAAAGCCACTTCTATCGAACCCTTCACAGCCGAACGTACCATCAGCACGCCTCGACACTATGCCTACTTGAAGATTGCCGAAGGCTGCAACCGTTCCTGCTCCTACTGTGCCATCCCCCTCATCAGGGGCAGGCACGTCTCCCGCCCCATCGAAGAAATCGTCGAGGAGGCCAAAGAACTGGTTAAAAGTGGTGTGAAAGAGCTTATCATCATCTCACAAGACACCACCTATTACGGCCTTGACATCTACGGGAAACGTCGTTTAGGCGACCTGCTGGAAAAACTGGCCACGGAGAGTGGTGCCCAATGGATTCGACTCCACTACACCTACCCCACCTCATTCCCTGTCGATGCCATCGATGTCATCAAACGCTACGACAACATCTGCAATTATATCGACATACCCCTCCAACACATCAACAGCCGTATCCTGGGTTCTATGCAGCGTGGCATTGACCGCCAGGGAACGCTCAACCTCCTGCAGATGTTTCGTAACAAACTACCCGATGTCAGCATCCGCACTACGCTCATTGTCGGCTACCCGGGAGAAACCGAGCAGGACTTTGAAGAGCTGAAGCAATTCGTAAAAGAGGCGCATTTTGACCGGATGGGATGCTTTGCCTATTCGCCCGAAGAGGGAACCCCTGCCGAGAAGCTGGGCGACCCCATCCCTCAAGAAGAAAAGGAGCGGCGTGTGAGTGAGCTCATGGCCATACAGGAAGCCATCTCTATGGAGAAGAACCAAGCCCGTGTAGGCCGCACCTTCCGTGTCCTCATCGACCGCCACGAAGGCGACTACTACATCGGCCGCACCGAATACGACAGCCCCGAAATCGACGACGAAGTGCTTATCTCCTCCCCTACCCCCCTCCGCATCGGCCATTTCTACACCGTCCGCATCACCCAAGCCCTCGAACACGACCTCATGGCCAGCCTCATCTGAAACTCAAAAAGGTCGATTTTCTGGAATATAATCCAAAAATTATATATATTTTTTGGATTATATTCCAGAAAATTCATATATTTACATTCTAAATAGATGAAATATGATAGAGCTCACACGTATCCGTCGCAGCGGATACACCAGTCGTGGATTGTTGCGCTTGATTTCAAATCAGCCGCAACTGAGAACTTCCACCGCGACAGGATACATCTATTTTTTGTCAATAATAAAATATTGGTCGCGTTTAAAGAGTAGCTAATTATTTGTGGCCATCATCATGACATTATTGCCCATAGGTTTAATTGTTTTTTCTATATAATTTATTTCCTCGTCGGAAAGGTTGTATTTCCGATAGAGCTGCCTGTCAATATCCTCGATTGATGCCGACCAGTCAATATCACTTGATGAGGTGAGGTCTTGAAGGGGAACAAAACGATACGCTCCACTTAATGCATCTTGGGTTATTTTGACAGATGACACAATCACTCTTAAAAAACGGGTTGCAATATATTTTGCAAAACTAAAAGATTCTTCATAAGTTTCAAACGCTGCATAGATAAAAGTCTGAGAGCAAACGGATTTCCCTTTAGACACAATGGGGTTACCCAAAACAATAGGATCATTACCACTACCACCTGCCTTAGGAACAAACACCTTGTACTTATCAATATCTTGGGCATTTTTTTTAATGTCTGTTCTCCTACAGAAAGCTGTTTTTCGTTGATTTTCTTCAAGATAATAGACCAGAATATCGTGGTTCTTGTTTTTTGTTGAAAACATTTCAAAAGGAGTCTTTATACTCTTTCCCGGATTAGTAGGAATTCCAAAAGGTGTATCAGCCGACATAATAGAATCAACACATTTCTGACCATTTGCTTTTCGTATAGCATCTACTTTCTGAACAATAGTATTGAGATTGGGATCACGAATCAAGATGTCAAATGCATTCAAGTCGATTTGGGAAGTTCTTACTTCGCCATTTGCCATCAATGAGTAATTGCAAAATCCCTTATATTTCTCTTCTATTAAGAAATAACTTACACCTCCCTTTATTTCAACTGTAGGAAAAACACTATGACTATCAGCAAATGCAAACAACTTTTTCACATGACCACTTGTAAGCATCCGCTTTCTAAAGTCGCCAAGGAGGGAGTCTCTACCTCCTGAAAACCATCGGCCAGGAGTGATAAGACTGATAAAATTCGGCTTAAGACGTATTGCCGTATCGCAAAAAAACTGATATATGGGAGCATCGTTTGTACCGCCAGAACCGCCCATCAACTGATACGGCGGATTGCCTACTATAGCATTAAATTTCATAAGTTCGTCTGAATTATATTTCCAAAAGTAAGGTGATGACAACTTTGTGATGAGCTGACCGTTTTTATGTTGTATCTGCATTATAAGGTCATCGAAAGCATGTGCGTTGACTTTAACATTGGGGCGAAAGCCAGCGAGTGTACGGATGGTGATGTAACGCGCCATAGGTGTCTTGCAAACGATAAAAATGTTCTGCCGCAACACCTCGTCCCACACACGTTGATGATGTTTCAGGCGAGACTCGTCGTCGGCCTCCGTTGTCATCCAGTCTAATCGCTCAGCTTCGATGCGGTTGCGATATATGCTGTAAGCCATGTAAAGTGGGTAGAGTCCACTCTTACTGTTTATCTCCAGAATCTTGGTATCAGGCCTAAATACGCTATCGGTGACATCAGAGTAACGTACCTCACGCGGCATCATCTGCCGTTCCTTGTATTCTCCATCATAGAATACCCAACCACCGAGAGTGTCGCCAAGTTGCATATTCACCACACGCCACGGGGTGAGTACGGTTTCTTTGTCTGGGTTGCGGAAAGTACCGAATATGGTGGCAATCTGGTCGATGCGAGCTTCTATGTCAAGGCTGTCAGCATAACGGGCCTGTTCGCGGATACGCTTGCCTGAAGCGGCAAAAATGTCGGGGTCATAGTACCGTTTGAAATCGTCGAACAATTCCTTAGTAACGCCTCGGGGCATAAACTCGTCCCACGAGATATCATCTACTAGCGAAGTGAAGTTGTCTATGGTAATCTCCTTATCTTCATCCTCGATGTTGGCTCCGTATAGCAGCATTGGCATACGGATAGATATGCCCCGGAGAATGTTGATGGCAATATTGCGCTGTTTCTTCTTCTTTTCCTCCTGCACCAGCAAGTCGGCTTCCTCTGGAGTGAGTGCGTGATTGTTTTGTCTTTTCTTTTTCTTTATGCATTCTAATTTTTCGTATTCCTCATCGGTGAAACCCTGATTGTTAACATCCACCTCATTGGAACGCTTCATGGCCTTTGTTTGACCTATGATGCCTCGCAGGTGTGAGAACTTCTCAAGTTCAAACTGATCAAGTTTCATCAATTGGTCATTATAAAGGTATTTGTCCTCGAAGCCGTTGCTTACAACGCGTTCCACATAGACTCGCTTTAATTGTTGCATCATGTGCGGCGTGTCGATCGCGTGCATCTTCGACCCCTCGAACGAAATGACGGGACAGAAATTAAGGAACTCACCGAGCAACTGACGATCACTCTCGGATGTACGTCCTGCCTTTGAAGAAATCTTTGCTGTCTCTGCTAACACCTTCAGCGTACGGTCGGGTGCGAAGTCGAAAACATAGCATTCACGCTTTTGGCGACCACCGATAATGGCAGGTGTCTGTGCACGGAAGATGGTTTGCATATAGCTACTGGCACTCGTACTGTATGAGCCATGGAGCATAAATACAGCGGTCCAGGCCTTGACAGTTACACCCGTGGTGAGTCGGCCACGTGTGAGGGTGATAGTCATTGTCTCTTCAGGCCGATCTCCTATAGCCTCGCGCACCTGTTCCAGGGCATTGTTGCTTTCGTAATCAGCATCGCTGTCCCCGTCGCCCGCAACATTAACAACTTGGAATTTGCCGAGAATGGGATGGTTCCGTAATTTAATACTCATACACCGCGCCGCTGCTACGCTTGGCAGCGTCCATAGCGAATGACGAAAATAGCCACGCCACTCCTGCCTACTGAACGGATAATCCTTGGCACTAGTGAGCAAGTTCAGAAAACGGTTAACATCCTCGTCGTGACGGAAATGCTCGTCGCTACCTTTTCCTTCTACACGGAAAAACTCGGAGAAATTAAAAGCATGGTCACCATCCTGATAGTGCTTCAGTTCTAAACTGAGGTCATAGGTATATATGTTCAGTCGCGGAAGGCCTGCATAGGGGTTAGTATCACCGTCATGGGTTTGTTCCCATTCTTGCTTAGCTCGCTGTTCCATCACATAGTCCCAAGTAAAGATGTCGGCATCATTGTATTCATCGAGCAAGCTAAAAGGAGTTCCTGAGAGGTCCAGTTTCTTGGTGTTATCGTGGAAGAGAGCTGCGACTACTGCCTTCCCTAAGCTGGTTTGTGTACCCTCGTGTGCTTCGTCAACTACCAGCAGATCCCACTCTGTGGAGAAAATCGCGTCATTTTTGTCATAGTTGCCACCCACAAGTTCGCTGCCCCGCAGATCCTGCATCGATGCAAAGTATACATAATGTTGTCTACGCTTTTGGAATTGTCGTTCAAGACTCTCGAATGTCTCTCCTTTGCCATTTTTTGAACCATACTGGAAATGGTCGCTATCATAGAATATCTTTTGGAAATCGTCGAACCATCCATCGTTTACTACAGGCCGATGGGTAAGTATAAGGGTGCGACGGAAATCCATACGTTTCACCACTTCGAGTGCGCAGAGCGTCTTGCCGAAACGCATCTTGGCGTTCCATAGATACTGGTTGTTGGTGCGAAAACGGCGTATGGTCTTTTCTATGGCATCACGTTGCTCATCACGGAATTGGATAGGACTGAAACCTGTCGTCATCTCGTTTGCATATAGTGAACACCTACCTTCTTTAGCAGCCTTAATGGCACGTTTGACCGTTTCCAGGTCGGTGAGGAACCATTCTTTAGATTTAGTGCCGCCCTCTGTTTTAAAGATCTTGACTTTAACACCTGACCGTTTCAGCACAGAGTGCACCTCCCCGTCGTTGAAAGAAAAGATGTAACCGCTACGCAGACAGAAGTTCAATTCTGTATAAAGCAGTTCGTAGGCGATTCCAGCCGTTGCTGTATATTGGTCAATACGTTCACGTGCTGCCTTGTTCAGCGGTTTGCTGTTAGGAACAAGTTGCATTGGGTCTGAAGAATCTTCACTAAGGTAAGTGTCGCCCACTTTCAGGCATCCACGATGTGCTTCGTCATTGATGCGAAACACATATACAAGCTTTAGTTTGAATGGAGCCTCGTTTATTGCCATGTTTATTGTATGATTGATTTCACAAATTTCTCTATTGCGTCTTCGCCATTCTTTTTCCAGTTGCGTATCACGCTGAAAGGTATCTGCTTTTCGAAGAGGTTATCATCCTGCTCTTCAACCGCCCCACTAAAGAGGTTGTATTGTCCGAGGCTAGCCTCTTTGCGCCGTCTCCGTTCTTCCTGCTGATACTTTTCTAACAGCGAATCATCAATGTTTGAGACTGGAATGGTGTATTTGAGTCCATCCATTTGCCAGAGATTCCAACTTATGATGTAGGCCGCATGCTCGAGCGAACCGTTCAAAGGTTCCTTGCCAAACTTGTCTACATAATAATCGAAGAAATCGAAGAGTAAGTTCTCGCGTGCCAGTAGAAGATTGTCACCCTGCCACTCGTAGCCATAGATGCTTTTTAGCGCAAACTTGGCCCATACAATCCACTCTTTGCTAGTATCCGTATTTTCGGAAACGACACGAAGTTTGCGGTCGAGTAGTCCAATACGCTGTGCAACGGGTATAGGCATCCCCGTGGTAGCATCATAGCGACTAGTTAGGTAAGGAGCCTCGCCACAAGTAATTTCCAACCGTGGGTCGTGAATATAGTCGCGCCAAGTTTTGCCTTCGGGAAATTCAATTTTGTCCTTGCGGGCCTCCCAAGTATGGTCTGTCCGCTCTATATTGAAAACATCTCTACGTCCAAACCAGGCCTCGTCAATTAGATTGTTCTGCATATTGCATACCCAAGCAGGAGTAAAGACTTCGGCCATCTGGCGTACACGAGCAGCCTGCATTGTTCGGTTTTTTACCACACGGGGCATAATGACACGATTATTCTCTCCCGTAATCAGTTCGGGAGTAATCTGTCGCTCGAAGTAGTAAGACTCACCTCTTTCGCGATAATCGTGTGTGGCCCAGATTATGCGGAAAAAATCAGGATCTTCCTCATGTCCACTCTTTTGTTCTGCGTAATACTTTGAAGAATGATCACGAAGAAGGATATTCAGCAGATTCGGGGTTAATTGTTGGATATAATCCTCATTGATGTCGACTGACGACATCAACGGTTTCACAGTATTATTGAATAGGCTTTTTGCCACTTGAGTCATTTTTTTGTAGCTGCTTAGCTCCATGAACTCGGGCAAACAAAAAAGGCGGAACCGCTTCACGTTTGTCGCTTATATTCGGATTGTGGCTCGCCAAAGCCTTACAGGTATATAAGCACGCAAAACAGTCCACGCCATGCGTGAACTTTCTGGCAGCTTATTCTCAACCTGTATAAAATTTGGCGATTTCAATCCGATGAGAATAAGAGCTTTCAGCTCGTTTATCTATATATTTTTTCTAATATACTATTTCTTTGATTCTATACTGTTCTGTTTTTATTATTATTTATCATTCCGTTTTCACGCTGCAAAAATACACTTTTTTTCTTAATCAGTCAAAACTATTTGTCATGAAACTATATCTATGCTTAACTTATGATACACTATTGCGAAAATATTTGGATAGTGTCATTCATTATAATTCCGTAAAAGGAGTCTGTCGCGGTGGATGTTCCCGTCGTGGTTTGTTGTGTCAGATTTGCAATCTGACACTTATTATTATCAAGATTTGTAATCTGCTTTGTTTTATCATTCTTAACTGGGTTGCCATAAGTGGGGTTACTGGGTGTATGACCACATGTCCCTGACATTATCACTTCCGTATGCAGCTGAGAGAGGTGCTGCCCTAACTCAGGCACCACCAGACACCGCCGTCGGCAACGAAGTCCTCTGGGCGCACACAAGCCTTGTAGGGAAGTAGGGCAAGTAAGATGACCCGTTCTTCCAATAGACAGTTCTTCCAATTAAAAAATGGCATGCCAAATCCCCTTTATATTATATATAAATATTTAATATATAATTAATTATATATATAATTAGAGAAGTGGGAATACCCAAAAAACGAATTGTCCAAACTGTCTTTTGGAAGATAATGTTAAAATTTATGTTTCATTCTTCTCCTAAAAAGCAAAAACACAATGAAATACGGTATTAACAATAAGACCGCTCCCAAGATGCCGACACTCGGCAAAGGGACAGAATGTATCCGTTTACTCCTCTCCCAGGCCTCAAAAGACATGCACGAGTCCTTAGTTCCGATGCTTTTCCCCTCCCTTGGCGCGCATATCAGCGGCACAGAATTTCAGTACCCCGACCTCAGTTGGAAGGAACCAGGCGGCATGATGGCCAACTTGGTGGCCGATTCTGGGGGGTAACAAGGGCCAATTGACCAATCTTGTAGAGTCCATCTGCCGCAAATTTAGCAAGCACGACGATGAGGAACTGCAGAAACTCGTCGAGTGGCAACGAAATCCTCTTGGCTCTCACGAGCCTCATAGGGAAAGGGAACGTAAATTACCACGAATTAGCAACGAACTCCTCTGGGCGCTCACAGGCCTTGTAGAGGAGAACGCCCAAGGGGGTAATCTTACCCTGGTCAAGCAAGAGAAGAGCGTAGGCATACCAACCGGTGTGACAGTAACAGTTGTGACAGTTAAAAATAAGGGGTATCAAAAACGCCTCTTATAATATATAACTAATTAATAATTAATAATATATATAAGAAAATTGAAAAAACATACCCCTCTAAAAATCAACTGTCACAACTGTAACTGTCACAAAAAGGCAAAAAAAAGAATCTTATTATTCTCCTAAAAAGCAATAAAACAATGAAATACGATACGGTTAGGAACACGACGTTCTAACTCCCAACGTCCGACGAGTGACAATAGTCGTCCAAAATCCCACCCCAAATGGACTCCAAAACCCTCCGATGACCCCACTTTATGATGCTTTTTCCCCTACGAGGTACCCATCTGAGCGTATTTGTATCTCAACATCCCGACTCCGTATGCAGCTGAAAGAGGTGCTGCCCTAACTCAGGTATCACCAGCTAGTGCCGTCGGCAACGAATTTCTTTGGGCGCTCACAAGCCTCATAGGGAAGAAGGGCATGTAAGATGACCCGTTCTTCCAATAGACAGTTCTTCCAATTAAAAAATGGCATGCCAAATCCCCTTTATATTATATATAACTAACTAATATATAATTAATTATATAGATAATTAGAGAAGTTGGAATACCCGAAAAACGAATTGTCCAAACTGTCTATTGGAAGATAATGTTAAAATTCATGTTTCATTTTTCTCCTAAAAAGCAAAAACACAATGAAATACTATATTAACAATAAGACCGCTCCCAATATGCCGACCCTCGGCAAAGGGACAGAATGCATTCAAATTATCCCCTCCCAGGCCTCGGAGACTATGTTTTTTCTCCTTATTCCGATGTATTTTACCCTACTTGGCACCCATGTGGGTGTTTTTAAATTTTAGCATCTCGACCTCATTTGTTAGAACTATGCGGCTAAATGGCCAACTTGGTGGTTGATTCCGGAGGCAACAAGGGCCAATTGTCCAATCTTGTAGAGGCCATCTGTCACCAATTTCGCAAGCACGACGCCGAGGAGCTGAAGAAACTTGTCGAGTGGCAACGAAGGGGTGGGTGGAGTCCGGTTGCTCGTCGGTAAGGCCACTGTTTGTTCGCTCGCCGACGAACAAACGGCGGCCGCCGAACGAAGGATGAACGGAGAAACGGTGGTTTTTCGACGAAGGAGGGAGGCTGAGGGTTGTTACTGTGTTTTCCTGAAATCGCTTGACAGATTTGGGATGGTTAAACTGATTAGCTTGTCAATTGTTGTTGAATCCGTATAGTCTTCACCCCCCCTACCAGGCAACCTCAATTATTGCCCGAAGGGGTATAACAAATAGCCCTATGGCAACGCCGCGGGCAGATCCGCGTAACTTGTAAGATAAAAAAATACGTGAACTACCTCTGGGGGAGTTCACGTATTGTCTGTGCCAAATGTATCGGCTTATGCCTCGGTGTTCTTCTCGATGGCGAGTTTGCCGCGGTAGTAACCGCATTCGGGGCATACGTGGTGATACATTACTGGAGCTCCGCAGTTGCTGCAAGTAGTGAGCTGTGCTTTCTCCAGGGCGTCGTGTGTTCTGCGCTTCGCTGTGCGAGTCTGCGAGAATCTGTGTTTTGGATGTGGCATATTATTATTTTTTTTTGTTTATTTTTCCAACAACTGTTTCAGCGCGTCCCATCGGGGGTCAGTCTCACCATTAGTACTCTCTCTCACTCCGTCCTCGTCCTCAGGCTCATCAGCTTCATCGGCGATAAACTTGAGCATTTCGGGGTCGCACTCGCCTTCGGGATGGACACGTTGCATGGGCATGCTCACAGCCACGAACTCATACATCCATTGGGCCAAATCAATCTGGTAGGCATCCTCGGGGAGATAGACCACATTTTCATCCTCACTTGTCTCCGTGTCGCTGAACTTCACGCAGAGAGTCTGCTCTCCCTCTACGGGAACTTCCAACTCCCCAAGGCATCGGTCGCAAACTGACTTAACTGTACCTTTCCAGGTAAATTTTATCATCAATAAGCGATCATTTTTCTCCAGATTTACTGCAAAAACGACTTTTCCATCTTGTAATTCTTCGTTTTCGAAGCCTTCGAAGAAGCTACCATCCAACACATAATTGAACTCGTATTTCCCTGATTTTAAACCACTAAACTGGATAGTAGTATCGTATTTTGCCTTCATTTTCACGCTCTTATTGAGTTTGCAAAATTACAACTTTTTTCTGATATAGCATAATAAAAACGCATTTTTTTGAAAAAAAGTATCTTTTTTCAACAATTGACGGTGGGAAACCTTAAAAAAAAACGACAAAAATGGCAACTTCTATTCATCCCAACTCGGTTGTTAGGGTTAATAGAATCTCCCAAAAAAGAACTGTTGGATGATGAGCATCTCCAAATCCAACACGCTTCAAATGAAAAACGGTCACGAAGCCCTATTCTCTTGGAGAGAGAAGGCGGGTGTTTTTGTCGACGAAGAGGAAAGAAGCGCCTGTCGAGGTTTGGCGACATACTCGTAGGTTACATCCACCGGTTTATACAAGACCACCTGCTGCAGGGCGAGGGTTGCAGGGACATCGATGAGACGTTGGTTGGAGCTGCCGCGAAACAGGAGGGACAAGTCGCGCTGACCCTGCACAAAAGGGCCATCCACCAACACATCGACCTGCTCCAGCAAAGCACGCCGACGGGAATCGGTCAGAAGCTGTTCAACACGATAACCCGTATAGCACCAGATATCATGTGTGGAATGATTGCGAATGATTTTGGCCAACTGGACGAAAGCCTCGGGCTGAAACATAGGGTCGCCACCGGAAAAGGTGACATCCAGATCTTCGGCCAACACCTCTTCTGCCACCTCGTCGATATTGCGCAGGACACCCCCTGCCGGATCCCAAGACTGAGGATTATGGCAACCTGGGCAATGGTGGGCACAGCCGGCGCCATAGATAGAAGTCCTCAGTCCTGGGCCGTCGACGGATGTGCCATGGACGATGTCCAATAACCTAATACTATTTATGTACGATTCTGTCATTGAGTTCGGCAAGTTTAGCACGATTCCAACGATCGGTGGTTCCCACAAGATAACCTGTTATGCGCTGAAGGCGGTCGATATTGGTACTGCCACAATGGGGGCATTTCTCCAGATTGGGCTGAGCATCCTCGTAACCACAATCCATGCAACGGTTACGGTTATGATTGACCGAGCAGTAGCCGATATTGTTCTTGTCCATCAAATCGACGATATTCTGGATGGCCTTGGGATTATGGGTGGCATCGCCATCTATCTCCACATAGAAGATATGGCCACCACGGGTGAGGTCGTGATAGGGGCCTTCCACTTCTGCCTTGTGGCGGGGCGAGCAATGGTAGTAGACAGGAACGTGGTTGGAGTTGGTGTAGTAGATTTTATCGGTGATGCCGGGGATGATGCCAAAGTCCTTCCTATCGCGGCCGGTAAAACGGCCAGAAAGTCCCTCGGCAGGGGTGGCCAGCACGCTGAAATTGTGTTCGTACTGCTCAGAGAACTGCTTCACGCGGTCGCGCATATAGCCAACAATACGCAGGCCCAGTTGCTGAGCCTCCTCGCTCTCGCCATGGTGATGACCCACCAAGGCAATCAAGCATTCTGCCAACCCGATAAAGCCGATGCCCAAGGTGCCATGATTGATCACCGACTCGATGGTATCGTTGGGGTGAAGATTCTCACTCCCCATCCACAGTTTCGACATGAGCAAAGGAAACTGCTTGGCAAGGGCTGTTTTTTGGAAATTGTAGCGGTCGATCAGCTGCTTGGCCGTGATGTCGAGCAGCGCATCCAGCTTGGCAAAGAAAGCCTCGATACGGGCGTTTTTGTCCTCAATCTCGCGCACCTCAAGGGCGAGGCGCACGATATTGATAGTGGAAAAAGAAAGGTTGCCGCGGCCGATGGAGGTTTTCTCGCCATAGCGGTCCTCGAAGACACGAGTGCGGCAGCCCATCGTAGCCACCTCATAGCGATAGCGCAACGGGTCGTCGGCACGCCATTTCTCATGCTGGTTGAAGGTGGCATCGAGATTGACGAAGTTGGGGAAAAAGCGACGGGCAGCCACCTTACAGGCATAGAGATAGAGGTCGTAGTTGCGATCCTCGGGCAGATAGCTCACCCCCCGTTTTTTCTTCCAAATCTGAATGGGGAAGATGGCCGTGGCGCCTGTTCCAACACCCTCATAAGTGGACTTCAACAATTCGCGTATGACGCAGCGGCCCTCGGCCGAAGTGTCGGTACCATAATTGATGGAGGAAAAGACCACCTGGTTGCCGCCACGGGAATGAATGGTATTCATATTATGGATGAAGGCTTCCATGGCTTGGTGGGTGCGGCGGACAGTCATGTTGACAGCATGCTGAATCAGGCGTTCGTCGCCGGCCAAGCCATCCAGAGAAGTCTCGATATAGTCCTCGAAGGGATGCTCATAGTATTGCGAGAGGTCGGAACCGGTTACTTCCTCAAGATGTTTAACCTCTTCGATATAGGTCTTGCGTATGAAAGGAGCCAAGTAGAAGTCGAAAGCAGGAATGGCTTGGCCGCCATGCATCTCGTTTTGAACCGTCTCCATGGAGATGCAAGCCATTACCGAAGCCGTCTCGATGCGTTTGGCTGGACGCGACTCGCTGTGACCGGCGGCAAAACCATCGTTGAGAATGCGGTCGAGCGGATGCTGGATGCAGGTGAGCGACTTGGTGGGATAGTAATCCTTGTCGTGGATGTGCAGATAGTTCTGCTTGACGGCCCACTTGGAGGTTTCTGAAAGCAGATAGTCGTCGACAAAGGGTTTGGTAGATTCGCTGGCGAACTTCATCATCATGCCGGCAGGGGTGTCGGCATTCATGTTGGCATTCTCGCGCGTGACATCGTTGCTCTTGGCCTCGAGAATCTCCAGAAAGATTTCACGGGTTTTGGCCTTGCGGGCAATAGAGCGTTTGTCGCGATAGGCGATGTACTTTTTAGCAACCTCTTTGCGGGAGGATTGCATCAACTGGATTTCGACCATGTCCTGAATCTGTTCCACCGTGGCCTGTTCGGGGCCTTTGAGCTCGATACGGTCGACAATCTGATAGATGAGCGACTCGTCTTCGCCTTTCTCGGTGGTGAGCATGGCCTTGCGTATGGCCTGGGCAATTTTTTCTCTGTTGAAGCCGACAATGCGGCCATCGCGTTTGACAACTGTCTGTATCATGGTTCCTTCGTTTTATGCTTCATTTGCATTCTTTTGTTGGAGAAACCTTGGGAAAATCAGAACGAATATTGCTGGAAGTGGCGGACTTATTGCACAGCCCAACACATTCGCAGACAGCTCTTAATCCCGAAAGCATCTCGCGACAAGTTTGAAAGGCAGGTCTTCTGACTTATTCCTTTACCTAAGGCACCTTCCCATCCAAAGGTGGACAGTGGCTATTGTTTGCCCCGGCTTCTTGGAACTTACAGCTACGGGTATAGTTCAGGTTTCTCACCTGATTCTCTTTTCATTCGAGACACGCGCCTCAAACACCTTTCGGATGCAAAAGTACAAAGAAAAACGTATCGCCAACCCACAAAGTTATCAACCCCGCCCCAAAGTTATCAACAACGGTTATGTAGGTGATTAAGATGGAAAAAGTTAGATGCTGGAGAGGCTGTTAATAAGAATATATGAGAGAGCAAAAAAAGAATCCGCATCTTTCGATTGCGGATTCTTAAAGAACAATGTAACTATTTTTCAATCAGTTATTTTGCAGGAGGATACTCGATGCCTTTGGAGACGAAGAGCAACTCCATCATCTTGCGGGCGCTGGTGCTGACAACGGTACCGGGTCCGAAGATGGCGGCAGCACCGTGCTCGAAGAGGAAGTCATAATCCTGCGGAGGAATAACGCCACCCACGGTGACGATGATGTCCTCACGGCCCAGTTTCTTGAGTTCCTCGATGACCTGAGGCACGAGGGTCTTGTGACCGGCAGCCAGAGAGCTTACGCCCAGAATGTGGACATCGTTCTCGACGGCCTGCTTGGCGGCCTCAGCGGGGGTTTGGAAGAGGGGTCCCATATCGACATCATAACCCAGGTCGGCATAACCGGTAGCGACCACCTTGGCGCCACGGTCGTGACCATCCTGACCCATTTTTGCCACCATGACACGGGGACGGCGGCCTTCCACCTTAGCAAAGTAATCGGTCATAGCCTTTACCTGCTGGAATTCATCGGTATCTTTTGTCTGTGCGCTGTACACGTTGCTGATAAGATTGATTTTTGCTTTGTAACGACCATAAACTTTTTCGAGGGCATAGCTAATCTCACCCAAGGAAGCGCGCTTGCGGGCGGCATCGATGGAGAGTTCGAGTAGGTTGCCCTGACCTGTCTTGGCGCACTCGGTGAGAGCGTCGAGGGCTTTCTGAACAGCCTCGGGGTCACGGTTGGCACGCAGTTTGGCCAAACGGTCGAGCTGAGCCTGACGGACAGCGGTGTTGTCGATTTCGAGCGTTTCGATAGGATCCTCATGGTCGAGACGATACTTGTTCACGCCGAGGATGGTGTCGATATTGGAATCGATACGGCTCTGCTTACGAGCGGAAGCCTCTTCGATACGCATCTTAGGCACACCACTTTCAATAGCCTTGGCCATACCACCCAGTTTTTCAACCTCCTGGATGTGAGCCCAAGCACGGTGAGCGATTTCGTGGGTGAGGGTCTCTACATAGTAGCTACCTGCCCATGGGTCGACAACGCGGCAGATGTTGGTCTCTTCCTGGAGATAAATCTGGGTGTTACGAGCGATACGGGCACTAAAATCGGTAGGCAGAGCGATGGCCTCGTCCAAAGCGTTGGTATGCAAGCTCTGGGTGTGACCCAAGGCAGCGCCCATAGCCTCGATGCAAGTACGGGCCACATTGTTATAAGGATCCTGCTCGGTGAGTGACCAGCCAGAAGTCTGGCAGTGGGTACGCAGAGCGAGGGATTTGGGGTTCTTGGGGTTGAACTGGTTGACAATCTTAGCCCAAAGCATACGGGCAGCACGCATCTTGGCAATCTCCATGAAGTGATTCATGCCGACGCCCCAGAAGAAACTCAGACGGGGTGCGAAGTCGTCGATGTTCATACCGGCGTTGACACCTGCACGGAGGTACTCGAGACCGTCGGCCAAGGTGTATGCCAACTCAATATCAGCAGTAGCACCAGCCTCCTGCATGTGATAGCCGGAGATGGAGATGCTGTTGAACTTGGGCATGTGCTTGGAGGTGTACTCGAAGATGTCGGCGATGATTTTCATCGAAGGCAGAGGAGGATAGATGTAGGTGTTACGCACCATGAACTCCTTGAGAATGTCGTTCTGGATAGTACCCTGCAACTGTTCTTGTTTCACGCCCTGCTCTTCAGCAGCCACGATGTAGAAAGAAAGCACAGGAAGAACGGCACCGTTCATGGTCATGGAGACGGACATCTTGCCAAGGTCGATCTGGTCGAACAGAATCTCCATATCAAGAATACTGTCAACGGCCACACCAGCCTTACCCACATCGCCCACAACGCGCTCGTGGTCGCTGTCGTAGCCACGGTGGGTAGCCAAGTCGAAAGCAACCGACAAACCCTTCTGACCAGCAGCAATATTACGACGATAGAAAGCGTTGGATTCCTCGGCGGTGGAGAAACCAGCATACTGGCGGATGGTCCAAGGACGCATCACATACATGGTGCTGTAAGGTCCACGGAGATAAGGAGCAATACCAGCAGCGTAGTTGAGGTGCTCCATTCCCTCAAGGTCCTTCTTTCCATAGACAGGCTTGACATCGATCTGTTCAGGAGTCTTCCATGTCTTTTGGATATCATTTTCCTTCTCCCACTGTTCAAAGGATTCCTGGTTTTCCTTCGTCTCACGGAAGTTAACGTTTGAAAAATTTGGTCTCATTATCAATAATTTATATTATTATATAAGTCTCTCTTAGAACTGCAAATATAAACATTTTTTTTAATTTGCGAAACTTTTTATTATGATTTAAATACAATTAGAAGAAAAAACGACACTTCACGTTAAGCAAAACCGTGCCATATCGTTGGGTGATACGGCACGGTAGGGGGCAGGTAAAGTGCTGTCTATTACTATTATTCGCGATTGAGGAGCGACAGCAGTCGGATGAAGAGGCCGATGATGTCGATGTAGATGTCGAGGGCACAGTCGACGGCGAAATCGACGGTCTTGGGATAGACCTGCGACTTGGCCACATCGTAGCCTATATAGCCTGAGAAAAGGATAACGAAAATCCAGTCGAAAGCGCTACCGCTGTAGTGGAACAGGAAGGTGGCCACCAGCTCAGCTATGAAAGCAGCCAGAAAGGCGATGAAGAGCGTGCGACCCATGCTGAGGAAGATGTCGGGCTTGACAATACCCAGCAGCACCATCGTGGCCGTTACAATACCCGTGAGCAGCAAAGCTTTGGTAACCACCGCAGCAGGCAACCCGGGCACCAAGATGCAAAGCATCACGCCCATTGGAACCACCAGCAGATTGAAGCCCAGAAAACTGACAAGAGGGTTGGTTGACTTGGCCGAAATAATAATACCAACAAAGGCCAACACAACATAACCGATGAAGAGTACCCACGGGTTAAGGCCTATGGCCCATGTCATGATGGGCTCTGCCAGGAAAGCTACCATGAGTACATTAACCAAGAAACCCCACAAAAGGGTTCCACACATAACAGCGTTGTAGGTGCGGACACTAATCTGGTCGGCAAGGCCCGACTCGAGACGTTCCTGTTTGCGGGTGCTGAAATTTACAAGTGCATTTGTTTGGGACATATTCTAAAAGTATAAAAGGGTTACATCCATTTTTTTTAATTTCCTTCGACAAGACGCTCTGCCATCTCCAAGTACTTTTGGCATCGTTCCTCATCGCCCATATCATGGTAAACCATGGCCAAATCATGGGCAGCGGAGGCATCCTCCTCATCGTCTTTCAACGCTTGAAGAAAACACTTCTCGGCCTCGCCATAGTTCTGCATATTGGCATACACGATACCCATCTGGTACTTAACCCCATAGTATTCGTGGTCGAGCTCCAACACCTTGGCGAAACATTTCAAAGCCTTTTCATACAATCCATTCTTGGCGTCGTTGTCGGCATACTGGGTATTCTCATCAATTTCCGTGCCAGGGTTCAGCATGATGAACTTCTGCGACATCAAATAATCCAACATATCGACATCGGAGGTGATGGCAACCCCAAGGTCGAACCAAGCCACCACATCATCGGGCGTTTTTGCCACCTCCTCGGCCAGCCGAGCGGTGTCGTTGCCACCATGGGTGAGTATTCTCTCAATATCTTGGGCAATGGCATTGGCCATTCCCTCATGATCCAGTTTCAGATTATCCAATAGGTCGAAATTCATGACTCAAATAATTTTGTGTTCGAAAATGCAAAGTTACACATTTTTTGTCATTTAGCAGTCTTTTTTCTTTAAGAAAGCAACAACTCGACGGCTTTACCTATTATTTAACAGAAAGATAGGACTTAATATCGCCAAAGTCCATATCGTCCACCAGCACGCGTCCTTTGGTCACATGGCCCAGGAAACAACAATTGATTCGGGCTTCGTCCATTTTGAGGAGGAAGAAGTCGTCCTGACTTTCCGGCAGCGAAACCACAAAGCGCCCGGGGTCCTCACCAAAAAGAAAAGAGTCGAGCCTGATTTCGCGACAAGTGAGTATGTCGAAACCAAACTCATATTTGGCCTTCTCCAAGGGTACGCCTCGGTTGTCGACGGGTCGGCAACCCTGCACCAAGGAAGCAAAAAGACCTCCTTCGGCAACCGGTCGGCGCGACGTAATGACGCCGCCATCGAGCAGGCTTCCTATGATAAGCTCAAGATATTCTATATCCTCATCAACCGTGGTCATCTTGATGGGGTCGGCAACAATATGCAGGCAGCGACGAGCATACTCCGAATTGAGAAACTCGGTACTGATATTGCCCACCATATAGAGCAATTCGCCACGAGCAAAATTAGGCGTGGCCACCTTGTGGTCGACCACCTCCGCCATCACCTCATGGGCAAGGGCAATACAGTCTTTCACCCTCGGCTCGCGAATCTCCTTGTGGGTCTCATCCGAACCGGTGTACAGATATTCATTCTTCTCGACCAGGTGATGCTGACCTTTCAGCCAACCATACAGACTCTGCTGTTTCCCATTAGCCTCCCACATGGCCATCAAGGTACTGAGTTCCTGGACGGTAGGCATGCGCCCAACGATTGCTTGAATCTCCTCAAATGCAGGTTGACTGATGCCCATTGCCTCCACAATATCTGGCGAAAGAAAATCCTCCTGATGGGCAGCCTCCTGTTGCACAATTCCCTGCTGAGGGGATGACGGACGAGGGGATGTCTGCTGGACATCCTCCATCGGCACAACATTCTGTGGTTCAACCACCTGCTGTTTTATCTCATTACCCTTTATATCGCTGTCTACCATCGTGGTCATTCATCAAAACATTATCTTTAACGTCGCATTGCCTCTTTTATTATGAAGAGCACCACCAAAAAACGCCAAAGACCCTTCCTGGGGGGAATCTTGTTCTCGAGGTTGAGGACTGGCCGTCACGATCTTGGCAGATGCTTGGGCAGAACTTGTTCGTTGAAAGATAAAAAAGCGAGAAGTTAGCCAGGAGATAACGAGAAGAAGGCGAGAAAGAGGAGGAGTTAGCCATAACAATGTGTTTTCCTTATAATCGCCTGACAGGGTTGTTGACAATGGATTTTGGAGCGTCAACCCTACTTATTGGGCGAATTCTGATTATTTTAGGCTGCATCGTGTTTTTTTCACCCACTCGCGCAATAAATGAAGGGAAAGCGCGTTTTATTATGAGTATATTAATAATTAAGTAAGCACAAATGAACAAACATCTCACTCTGCTTGCAGCCGCGCTGCTGCTTACATTTTCGGCTTATGCACAGGCCGACAAAGCCAAGTATTACATTGAAGGTCAGCTGGCTACCCCAACTAAAACAGGGCAGCCATGGAAACTGTATAACATACGCAGCCAAGGCATCACCTTTACGGACAGCGATACCATTTATGGACACGACACAGACAAGGGTGTGCAGTTAGTTTTTGACCACGCCGCCACTACCCACCCCCAGGGATTTAACTGCGGCCTGAAATTCTACCGCTGGCAGAACAATAGTGGCCGCTGGCAGGTGGACAGCGAGGTGGAGAACGCCGAGGCCGCCTTCACCCAACAGAAGGTGATGAGCATCATGCTGGTGCTTGACTGCAGCTCCTCCATCGGCGATGCCGACTTTGTGAAGCTGAAAAATGCCGCCAAACAATTCATTGATGTGATTATTGACAAGTCAAGTGATGGCAACGTGCACATTGGCATTGTAGGCTTTAACTCAATGAAGAACACCCGCACTTTCGACCTGCGTCCTTTGACCAAGGAAAGCAAGCGCGACATGTTTCAATTTATCGACACCCTGCAACTGAACAACCGTACAGCCTTCTACTACGCCATCAACAAAGGCTTGGACAACATCAAACAATATGTTGGGAAGCTGAAGGTTAGCAAGGAGAAGAAATACGATGGCAACTACATTATTGCCTTTACCGACGGCTACGACAACGACTCCTTCGACCCTAAAATCGGCAAGGCAGCCGAAGGTACCGAACACCGCTATTTCCAGCATGTGAACCAACGCATTATGCAAGAAAAGATTGGAGGAGCTCCGATTGAGAGCTATGTGCTGGCCATCAGAGGCAACGATGTGGACCGCACCAACACCGACTTTGAACGCGTGTTGAGTGCCCTCTCGCACAACGCCAACGACAATAAGTTCTATTCCCTCACCAACTTCGACAAACTACAGTCGGCCTTTGAGGAGATTGGTACCAACCTGATTAACAAGTGGCAGAGCCTCTACTGCTACATTCCCCGCGGCTATGACGGACGCGTGCGTTGGACGGTAGAATGTGGCGATGTGGCCCGTAAGTTCTTCATGGGCGCCAATGCCAGCATAGGCGGTTTAAGCTATCCCATCTCCACCGACCCCGCACACATCAACGACCAAGGAGGCGTGATGTTGGGCGTAGGCCTTGACATGACTTTCCCCATTACCGACCTCATTTCTGTGGGCGGATATGTCGAGCTGAACGTTTCCCGTGGCGTAGGCTTTGGCTTTACTCCCTCGGTGGCCTTTTCCTTCCCCGATAATAGTGCCATTATCGTGGGCATCGGCTACCGCGGCACCGACCACTTCCACAGCAACGGTTTTCTGATGCGCGCCGCCTACAAACTGAGCAACCCGTGGTATGTTACCGCAAGCTACTCTGTGGGACATGGCAACACATTCATGTTGGGTGCCGGATACACTATCTTCGGCCGCAAGATTGATTAACGCTCAATGCTTTCCTCCCTCCATAAAGCAGCCTCATTCATCAAGCGGAAAAGATTCTCTTTCTTCGCTGTGTTTATGGGGTGCTTTCTCTTATTCCACCTGATTTGGATAGGCTATTTGGTGTGCAACTTCAACTATTGGAATCAGGCAGATGAGGACTTGAACGCATACAGTGTGATTCTCTATCTGATGGTTTCTCCTGTGGTGGTGGCTATATTTCTGGGTATTCCCCCATATATTATATATGAAAAGGCCCGTAGGAAGATTTGGCTTTATGTATGCCCGTTGATTCTGCTTGGCTTATCCGTATGGCACTTTGTGTCTCGGTTTGGATGGGTGCTGGCCGACGAAATCTTCGTCTCAGCATTCTTAGCTGCCCTGTATGCCCTCGATATTTTTATCGCTTCCCACCTTTCGGAACAGCCTGAAAGAGCGTCTCTATCCGTCGGAAAGAGCGTTACGGAAGCGCCAGAAAGTGAGTAAAAGTATTAATCATCGTACTGAATCCACATGAAAACAGTTTGCAAGTCAATCCTTATCGCCCTTGTTCTCTCTTGGTTTGGCACATCAAGTACGCGCGAGGATGATTTGTATCAAGATGCGGAAGAGGCCATTGTTCTTGCCCACATTACCGACTCGGTATGCCTCGAATCTGCAAAAATGACGGCTTATTATTTTGCTTATCCGTCGAAAGCCCCACGGGGAAAGGAGATGATGCTTTCGGGCACGATTACTAATGGCGAAAGCGTTACCCTGCAGGAGGCAGCCTCGAAACTTATCCCCCTACTTGATAATACAACGTCAAGAACATTTCTGTTTCGCTATAAAAAGCTTAGCGAAAAGCAAGCGGTATAAAAATAAATGACTGTAAAATGAAAAAGATTGCATTACTAACTGCGCTGATATTGCTCTTTCAATGTGCTTCAGCTCAATTACATTTCTCAGCTTATGGGGGTTATGCCATCAAGGCTGGTAGTTCTTGTTTCACACCACACCTCGACAACGGAATGACCTACGGCTTGCAACTGAGTTATCGCATTCCTGCCGTTAAAGGATTGGGATTAATGATGGATGCCAGCATTCTTAAAAGCACCCAATCATCCGTCCCAGAAAGTTTTGCTGCCGGAGATACGGCCCTCTATGCCGGCTCTTATAGGTTCACACCCTTTCTTTTTGGAGTATACTACCTTTGGCAGTTTGCACCCTCATGCGGCCTCTCTACACATGCTGCTATTGGATTCAACCACAGGAGCATCAGCTTTGCTGCCGCTGACGGACTCACAGGCATCGACCATGGAACCACCTTTGCCTACCGACTGGGATTGGATTTCATCATCGTTGAGCACATGAGCGTGGGTTTCCGTTTCTTAGGATTGGGCAACACCGCTCAGGATAACAAAGTGTCCACACCATTCGATAGACAACAGGCAGCTGAGGAACATTTTGGACAGAATTTCTTCACCATCGTTCTTGGATTACACATTTAATATACACCCCTATGAAAACAACCCTTAGGTCACTAATCATCATCATAGCGTTGCTGCTAGCAGGAACCTCTTGTACACGAGAGGACGACATCCATGCAATCACCGAGGACAACGAGCCTACTGCCTATATCACCGATTCCATTTACTATCAGTCGATAGGAATGACGGCCTATAATTTCGTCTACCCGTCGGTTGACCCTCTGGGAAACCCCGTTATGCTTTCGGGCACCATCACCATTGGTGACAGCGTGAAACGGCATGAGAATGCCCTGGGGCTGATACTATATAACCACTTCACCATCTATCGTGCCGACCAATGCCCCTCTCGAGGCGAACTAACCATACAGAAACTGATAGCAAAAGGCAAACTAATCACCATTTCGCCTGACTATTATGGTTTTGGACATACGGACAATTACCATCAGGCCTATTGCATCTCCCGAGCCAATGCACAAAGTAGTGTGGATGCACTTTTGGCCGCCAAGCAACTGCTAAAGGAGATGGATTTCACATGGAACGACTATCTTTTCAACACAGGTTACTCACAAGGTGCACAAACTGCCATAGGTGTGGTGAGGCTGGTGGACGAGAAATACCCCAACATTGACATCTCATATACCTTTGCTGGTGCCGGCCCATACGACATTCCTGAAATCTATCGCCAGTTTCTCAGCAGCTCCATTTCCGGCATGCCCAGCACCGTCATCAGCGTATTGCTTTCTTACAATGAGTTCTACAAACTCAATGTGCCATTCGACCAGATGTTCATCAATCCTTTGCTGAGCAATATAGACAATTGGATTTTCAGCAAAGAGTACACCCGAGAAGAAATCGATGCCCTGATAGGTTCTCTGAATATCGAAGACTATATTGCCCCTACCCTGCTGGACACAACCACCGACGTTTCGCAACGTTTGATTAGAGCCATGGATGACGACAATTTGTGCAAGAGATGGAGCCCTGACAGAAACCAAAGAATCTATCTTTTCCACAACACACAGGACATCACGGTGCCGGTTGCCGCCACCGTCAACCTACACCATTTTTTACTCGGTCAGGGACTTTCAAACGTAACTTTAGACACGGCCGACTATGGAACGACAGAATTTATTCCAGCACACGAAATGGGCGCTGCTCCTTTCCTGATTCATAGTATAGGAATCATGTGCGATATGCTGGGTATTACTCCATGGGTGAGATAATGCATCCCTTCATATAACAAAGCTGCGGACTCCTTTTCGTGAATCCGCAGCATTTTTTTTATGAGTGTATACTATCCTATTCTGCTTTGCGGATAGTGAGTTCGACCGATTTGGTACGGATTTCTTTGCATACCGCATCCACAAACTTATCCAGAGTTGACTGACCAAGGTCGCCGTCCTTACGGTTCCACATAGAGACAAGGTTCTCGTCCTGTTCCTTCTGGCCGATAAGCAGGGCATAAGGTATCTTCTGCATACGGGTTTCGCGGAGCTTGTAGCCAATCTTCTCGGCACGACGGTCGAGGGTAGCCTCAATACCATTTTCCTGAAGGGTCTTGGTAACTTGCTCGGCATAGTCGAGGAATTTTTCGGAAATGGGCAGCACACGCACCTGTTCGGGTGCCAGCCAGGTGGGGAAAGCACCCTCGTATTTCTCAATCAACCATGCCAAGGTGCGCTCGTAGCAGCCCATGCTGGTACGGTGAATGATATAGGGACGCTGACGGCTGCCGTCTTTGTCGATATAGTACATGTCGAACCGCTCGGCGATGAGGGCATCCCACTGGATGGTAATCATGGTGTCTTCCTTGCCATAGACATTCTTGGCGTTGATGTCCACCTTGGGACCATAGAAAGCAGCCTCTCCGACGTCCTCCACAAAGGGGATGTTGAGTTCGTTGAGAATGTCGCGAATATGCTGCTGGGTGCTCTCCCAGGTCTCGGCATCACCGATGTACTTCTCGGTGTCCTCGGGGTCCCATTTTGACAGATGGTAGGTCACGTCGTCCTGCAAACCAAGCGTGGTGAGGCAATGGCGGGCCAAGTCGATACAAGCCTTGAACTCCTCCACCATCTGGTCGGGACGAACGATAAGGTGGCCCTCGCTAATGGTGAATTGGCGCACGCGAGTAAGACCGTGCATCTCGCCGCTGTCCTCCTTGCGGAAGAGGGTCGAGGTCTCACCATAGCGGCAAGGCAGGTCACGATAGGACTTCTGGCTGTTCTTATATACGAAGTACTGGAACGGGCAGGTCATGGGGCGCATGCAAAGCACCTCGTTTTCGCTGTCGGGGTCGCCAATGATGAACATCTTGTCGCGATAGTGGTCCCAGTGACCGGACATCTTGAAGAGGTCGTTCTTGGACATGAGCGGTGTCTTGGTGCGCATATATCCGCGGCGGGTCTCCTCGTCTTCAATCCAGCGCTGCAGGGTCTGGACAATCTTGGTGCCTTTAGGCATGAGCAGAGGCAAGCCTTGGCCAATAACGTCGACCGTGGTGAAGATTTCGAGTTCGCGACCGATCTTGTTGTGGTCGTGGTTCTTGATATCCTCAAGATACTGCAGGTAACCCTCTAACTCCTCTTTTGTGAAGAATGCGGTGCCATGGATTCGGCTGAGAGATTTGTTCTTCTTATCGCCACGCCAATAAGTGCTGGAAGAGGAAAGAAGCTTGAAGCCTTTGATGGGGCGAGTGTTCAACAGATGGGGTCCACGGCAGAGGTCTACGAAATTGTTCTGCTGATAGATGGTGATGGTCTCACCTTCTGGGATAGCCTCAAGCAGCTCCACCTTATAGGGTTCCTGACGCTTTGTCATCATTTCCAAGGCTTCATTACGAGTCACTTCACGACGTTCAAGACGGGTGGCGCGCTTGATGATGGATTTCATTTCTTTTTCGATAGCATCCAAATCTTCGCGAGAGAAGGGACGGAAGTCGAAATCATAGAAGAAGCCATTATCAGTAGCAGGACCAATGGTAATCTTAGCCTCAGGGAAGAGGTTCTGAACAGCCTCAGCCATAATGTGAGCCGTGGTGTGACGGAGAACGGAGAGGCACTCTTTATTGGAAGTATCGAGCAACTCAATGTCGCAATCTGAGGTGATGGTAGTTCGGAGATCGATGAGTTTGGGGTCATTGTTGATCTTGGCGGCACAATAGTTGTTGAGACCATCCGGATTTACCATTTTGATGATGTCGATGATAGAGCACGGCTCTTCGAAAGACACCTCACCATAGTTTTTTACGATTACTTTCATTGTTTGTTTCTCCTTTATATATAAAAAGTTATTAGAAGTCTTGCTAATATTAAAGTTTGCAAAGATACTATTTTTTTTCTTTATAGAAGCTTTTTTATTTCTCTTTTCTTGTTTTTATATCTGCTCTTAAAAGAGTAAAAGGCAGTAGTTGTTGAGAACCACTGCCTTCACCAGATTATCACAGTCAGGTAAAAGATTAGTGTCTCTTTTCCTTGATACGGGCTTTCTTACCTGTAAGATTACGGAGATAGAAAATTCTAGCTCTGCGGACGGCACCACGCTTGTTGATGTCAATCTGCTCGATGAAGGGGCTGCTGATGGGGAAAATACGCTCCACACCTACGCCGTTGGTAATCTTACGGACAGTAAAGGTCTCAGTCGAACCGCTTCCTCTGCGCTGGATGACAACGCCCTGGAAGTTCTGGATACGTTCTTTGTTTCCTTCTTTAATTTTATAATGGACAGTGATGGTATCGCCAGCCTTGAATTCGGGGAACTCTTTGCGCTCGGCCAAATCCTCTACATATTGCAATAATTCAATTTTTCCCATGACATAAAGTTTTAACGGTTATTACTCAGTTAGTTTGGCTTATTTCTTAACCATCTTGACAACAGCGGTGAAAGCTTCGGGATTGTTCATGGCCAGGTCGGCGAGAACTTTGCGGTTCAGCTCGATGTTGTTCTTGTGTAATTCGCCCATAAATACAGAATAGGAGATACCGTTGATGCGGCAACCGGCATTGATACGGTTGATCCACAGGGCGCGGAACTCTCTTTTCTTGTTCTTTCTGTCGCGGTAAGCATAGGTCTGACCTTTCTCCCATTTATTCTTGGCGACGGTCCATACGTTTTTACCTCTACCCCAGTAACCTTTAGTGCGGTTGAGGATTTTTTTTCTGCGAGCTCTTGAAGCTACAGCATTTACTGATCTTGGCATTTTTAATTAATTTGTTTTCATTTAAGCGGGATTTCTTCGAATCCACTTTGGTGCTTTAAATAATGGTTAATAACTCCTTGAAGGTGGGTATGGGTTTCACAACCTCATTCCCGCCTGGGCCTTTTAGGCCAAAAGCATTCTCTTGACACGCTTCTCGTCATCGCGGCTAACCAGAGCGGTGTGGTCGAGATTACGTTTCTGCGTGGTCTCTTTCTTAGTCAGGATGTGACTGTGATAAGCATGCTTTCTCTTAATCTTGCCGGTGCCGGTGAAAGCGAAACGCTTCTTGGCAGCGGCTTTGGTTTTCATTCTAGGCATTACTTTACTGTTTTTAAGTTAGACTATATATTGCGATAATCCAGTTTCTTATTTCTTAGGTGCAATAATCATCAGCATGCGCTTGCCTTCCAAACGAGGCATAACCTCGGGCTTGCCATACTCCAAGAGCGCCTCGGCGAATTTCAGCAACTGGGCTTCACCTTGCTCCTTGTAGACGATGGAACGGCCACGGAAGAACACGTCTACCTTTACCTTGTTACCCTCTTTCAAGAACCGCTTAGCATGGTTCAACTTGAATTCGAAGTCGTGATCGTCTGTCTGAGGGCTCAGGCGGATTTCCTTAATAACGATTTTGGTTGAGTTCGCCTTACGTTCCTTCTCCTTCTTCTTCTGCTCATAGAGGTACTTCTGGTACTCAATAATCTTGCAAACAGGAGGATTCGCATTGGGCGATATCATCACCAAATCAAGTCCTTCGTCATACGCTTTTGCCAAGGCCTCCTTGGTATTCATAATAGTAGGTTCCATGCCGTCTCCTACAACACGAACCATAGGCGCTGTGATGCGCTCGTTAATCTGATGTTCGGGTTCTCTTTTCTGAGGACCTCTACCGCGGCCTCTATTGTTATTAGAACCGCCAGGGGTAATTGCTGCTACTATAGCTTGGTTCTCCTATATTTATTAAACAATCCCAACTATTTGATTGGGCGATTATTACACACTCCAAACAGTCTAAAGATTAGACTTTTTTGGATTTGCAAAAATACACAATTTTATTGATTCCGAAAAAAAAAGTTTAGGAAAATGAATCCTCATGCTTTATCCATCAGCCAGATTGGACATCACGCCACCTCCTGACGTTCCTTTTTTGTCTCCCCTCCTGAGAGGTTAAAACAGAACTACAGCGAATGTACAACGGTCCTTCCTTTGCTCAAAGAGTCCTACACGATTTGGACGGATGATAAAACCATGTGGCGATGTGTTCCTACGAAACATGTTCACGAACAAACGACGAGACACTTTTTCGCCACCACTTATCCTTTAATTTGTAACTGGAAACCCTCGTCGATAAGAGGCTGAACCAATTGGGTCATCTCTTCGACAGTCATTTTCTCCAATCCTTGGGCAGGCGTGGGACGGTCGATTGTATATACCATAATTTCCCGTGGACGCAACTCCCTCACTATATCCATCCACCCATCCAGCACCTCGGGACGGGAGGAGTCGAAATCAAACTCCTTACTGCGCAGCATGCAAGTCTGCAGGATGAAATTGCCATGGAACTGTTTTAGCGCCTCTACCACACGCGCCACATCATATCCTGGTGCAGGATGGTTGATTCGGCCGATGAGGTCATTTGTAGGAGCGTCTATCTTCATGATAGGGTTGTCCACCTTGGTGAGCGCATGGAATACCTTTGGCAAGTGTACCCTTGTGGCATTAGACAGTACCGAGACTTTTGCCGTAGGGGCATACTGGTCACGCAGGGCTAATGTATCATCTATGATTTGAGGAAATTCGGGGTTGATGGTGGGCTCACCATCTCCTGAGAAGGTGATGGAATCCACCTGGGTACCCTCTTTCTGGAGTCGGACCAACATGTTTTGCAAATCCGTGCGAACTTTCGCAGCCGACGGGATAACAGAGTCATCTTTGCCGTCTTTGTTCCACCCACATTCACAATAGATACAATCAAAATTACATATCTTGCCTTTCTCAGGAAGCAGGTTGATACCCAACGAGGTTCCTAAACGACGACTAAAAATAGGGCCAAAAACTGTTTCTTCTCTTAACATGTAGAAAATGTATTAAAAATCACTTTACCCATCGTATATAGTCCTCTTTGCGAGGTTTTGGAGGACGTGGAGGATACACCGGACAGCCCACAATACAGTTGCCCACCCCAACATAGTCACCTTCAACTCCTAATTCGGCTAAAATCTGCTTCCCCTCGGGCATCTCGAACACCTCTCGGGCACGATTTATCCAACAGGATCCCAGTCCTAATGAATGAGCCGCCAAGAGCATATTGCCTATCACTAAGCTGCCATCCTCAACAGGAGTATGACTCACCGACCTGTCAGCAAGAACTACTAGTACCACGGGCGCACCATAGAAAGGGTCGAAATCCACCTTCCATACCTGGGCATTGAGTTTGCTCATGCGGGCAATCAATTCTTTATTAGTCACGGCCAAAATGATAGGACATTGGGTATTATGACCTGTAGCGGCATAACTCCCAGCCTCACAGATAAGTTCCAAGTCTTCTTGGGAGGGCATCTGGTCGGTGAATTTCCTACAGCTTCGACGGGTAATGATGTCTTGGATGGTTTGGTTCATATCTGACGATGTTTCTTGGATTTCTTCAGCTTAAACATCACGGTATCGGTGGTATTCTGGCCCCGGATGATGCTACTATCCATTCTGTCATGAATGGTCTTAATCATCTCGGTTGATTTGGGCTTCTGCGCTATCGTCGAATCGTTCTTCTCTGGAGACGACTGAAAAACAATCATAGAGATTATCAAATATGCCGCAAAAAAGAAAAGAATGATGGAGCAGACCTTATTCGTAACGTTGAGCACCTTGGCTGTGATGATCCGTTGGAGCATCGAGGCCAACTTGCACTTGAGAATATCCATGCCAAGCGTAGCACCCATAACGCCGATAAAGAACACGTAACGTTCGAATACCGACATGTTCAGTTCTCCGGTAATCAATGTGATGACAGAAATCCAATATATCCAGATGGTTGGATTGATGAAATTGATTAGGAAGCCTTGGAAGAAAATGGAACGCCGCCGCGGCTCCCCACCTTTGCTCCTGAACTTGATTCGGGGCTCTTTTCCCTCATAACTCTCCAGCGAGGTTACCTCCTTGCGGAAGAAATAAATGGCCATCACTATCATCACGCCTCCAGCTATAGAGGCCACCCAAACATTGTGAACAAGGCTGTACAAATCGGCATTTTTCAATACCGTAAGCATCAGAAAAACGATGATTACATCGCCCGCGCTAACACCGAAAGCAAAAGGATAGGACTTTTTGAAACCGTACTGAATACTAGTACGAATCTGCGTGAAAAATGCAGGTCCGAAACTGAAAAACAGCGACAAAGCAATGCCGCATACTATGCCTAACAGTAGTTCTATCATGGTCTCAAAAAGCATGCAAAATTAGTAATAAAAAACGACATATATAAAAAAAAGTATACGAATTGACTTTTTTTTGTATTTTTGCAAAGTCAAATATGTCATCAAATAACTAAAGGACACTTTCATTATGAAGAAGATTACCATTCTCCTATCCGCCCTCATGGCACTTTCCTTTTCCGGATGCAAGAACAGCAATACTCCCGAACAGGCCGTACTCAATTTTTATCAAGCCACTCAGAACAACGAGTACCAACAGGCCTTGTCTTATACCAATCTTGCCCCAGAGGAGCAAGAACAGGTTCTCCAAGTACTCGATCAAATGGGAATGGTCGTGCATAATTTTGAAGTCATTGAAACCAATATCGACGAAGGTGACTCCACGGCATTTGTCACCCTCCACCTTGTCACTTCCAATGCCTACAACCCCGACACCATGAGCAACGACTTGGACATTCCTTGTGTCAAGGTGGGCGACAAATGGAAAGTCAAATTTATCTAATCTGCCTGTATGGACAAGATTACAGAGCTGATGCTCCAACTCCTGCGTTGCTCACTCAATGGGCAACGACCCCAGTTGTCTGATATATCTACTGATGATTGGGAGAAATTGTATTGGCTCTCACGCAAGCATGGCGTGGTGACAATAATCTTCGATGTCATCGAAAAACTACCCGAAGCGCAAAAACCTCAGGGCGACATCGCTTTGAGTTGGGAACTATCGGCTGAGAGAACCCGCTTCCACTACAACCATCAGTCAGTGGTACTTCAGAGCCTACGTCAAAAAGCTGATGAGGCCGGCATCGGACTAATCCTTATCAAAGGAATGAGTTTAGCTAAGCTCTACCCACGTCCTGACTCACGCGCGTGCGGCGATATTGACGTCTATTTCCCCAACAACTACCAAAAGGGAAACGAAATACTTGGCAACCCAGATGCCACGCTTGATGGGAAACATACAGAGATTGTGTTTGAGGGTGTCACCATAGAAAACCACTTACATTTCTTAGACCTCAACTACCTTAGCCAACGAAAGGCCGAAGAATACATCATCAACAGCCTCAAAGATGCCTCTCCTGAGGGTTATTTGCCCCCAATGGGCAATCTAGTGTACCTGCTCATGCACACCGTCTGTCACTTGACAGCAAAAGTAAAACTACCATTAAGGAACATCCTCGATTGGGGTATTTTCTTAAGATCCCATCAAGACCAATTAGACCCTGTTGAATGCCACAAAGTTATGCGACATATCCACATGGATGAAGCATTCAATATACTTACTCTCATATCAGGTGAATTCATCGGTACCGACCTATCTCGATATATCGACCAAAATAAAATCATCGAAAAAGATGTCAAAAAAATCCGCAATCTAATCCTCAACAAAGACTACCTGCCCCCTGTCCCAAAAGAACTCAAAGGTCTCAAACGAATAAAAGCTCGCTACAATCGCCGCAGCCAACGCCGCTGGCTCTATCGATATCTCCCCTCATCAGCATGGGAAAGATTTATCAGCATTATCAAACAATCAAACTAATATATACTTTTAATACAACAAGCCAACTTAATTATCATCATTATAAATACTACAATCAACGAACATAATTATATCGAGTTTGCCTGAATCAAATGTTGTACAAAATAAAAAAGCTGACCATGAAGGTCAGCTTTTTTATTAATTGAATAATTTGAACTATTCAGTCATATCAGCGTAAGTGGCCAAGAAAGCTCGAGCACCGGCAACAGTGTTGCCAACCCACAGGTCACCATTACCGAAATGGATGATACCACCTCTGTTCTGAACATAGGAATCAAGACCACCTTCATAACCGCCAAAGTTTTCACCAAGAGTCTGGAAATTGACTTCCATAGCATAACGGTTGTTACGCATAATAGGATTGGTGGTTTCGGAAGCATTGGTAACAAAGCACATAACGATGGTTTCAGTACGAGCAGCTGTAGTGTCAGTAGCAGGAATCTCAAGATTGGTCCAGAAGGAGAAAGCCATACGGAAATTCTTGGTGTCAAAATTTTGAGCAGGAGCAATAGGAATGATACCAGCGATGTTCTGCACTTCAGTATTATTCTGGTTTTCACGGATCGTCTGATTAGCGGGAGCGGTGAAAAGAACAACCTGACGACCACTATTAGGCATAGCGTCATCAACAACCATAATAGGCTGGTTCATGTTAGAATAGTCAAGATGAGCAGCACCATGGAGCTTAATATTACTCATGATACGACCCTCATGAAGATAGAAATTGGGGCAAGGAGAATTGGCGCCGTAGCTAACACCAGTAAGAGGAGCAAAAACCTTATTAGCCCAGTTAGGACCATAGATGAAAACAGGAGAAAGGAAAGCACAAGCATTCTTTAAAACAATACGATTGTGCTGATTAGCGATATCAGTGATACCATAGTACATGGGCCAAATGGGGAGTTCATCACCAACAAGGCGGATGATACTGTTATCAAAGGTATTGAAAGTAGCACCGTTCAAAGCTTGAACTTGAGCGGGGAAAGTAGCAGTATAGTTGGTACCATCAAACTGGATAGCATTAGCGGGATAAACGAAATCGTAGCGGCCATCAGCAGAAACAGAGGCAGTAACCTTAGCGAGAGGACTCACTGAAGTGGTTGATTCGAAATAATCATCGCTAACCTGAGGAACAACATTGTAGGCTACCTGGTTAACATAAATCTGATCATTTGAATTGAACCAAATTTGTTTATAATTACCAGCAAAGGTCTGCTTGTCAGATGATTGAGTATCATCCATATTCAAACCAAAGGTAATCTTATCGCCATTGATGGTGTAACCGTTGCTTTCTTCCTTGTTACAAGCTGCGAACAGAAGCATCGTGCTAGCAGCAAAAATCATTAAACTCTTTTTCATTTCCATTCAAATTTTAAAGGTTAAAAATTAACGATAGTTCCACCATTGATAATTTCTTCAGTACCGATAACACTGAGGCTGAAGCCGTTTTCAACGGCGACTGATTTGACTTGGACTGCAGGTGTCAAATAAACCCGTTTCATGTTTTCTTTCATTTTTTGATTGTGTGTTTAAAAACGTTATTAATAAATTGTTTATTCCTTTTAGAAGTTTTTCCACAAAAATGGTGGTCAAACTCATGTGCCCATCAAGACTATTATTGCCATTAGGGGCACAACATTAACTTACTTTTTTCCTTTTTTTGCCTTTTTGTTTTTATTTTTTAATTAACATCCAATTGTTCATGATTAAGCATAATAACCTGAAAATGAATCGCGTACAGCAATCACACTTATCAAATCATTCATTCTTAATCTTTGCAAATATACATATTTTTTTTTATTCGGCTAAAAAAATCGTAAATTTGCACTAAAAATTTTTTATCATGTCAAAAATCAGCAAAACAAATGCCGCGAGATTGCTTGACCAACATAAAGTGATCTACGAACTCATCCCTTACGAAGTTGACGAGACTGACCTTGGTGCACAACATATAGCAGATCAGTTGGGCGAGGATATTAACCAAGTATTTAAAACGTTAGTGTTGCAAGGAGACAAAACAGGTTACTTCGTTTGCGTTATTCCTGGTGCCGAAGAGGTTGACCTGAAAAAGGCTGCCAAAGCCACCTGTAACAAAAAATGCGACCTGATTCCCATGAAAGAGTTACTGCCACTCACCGGTTATATTCGTGGCGGGTGTAGTCCGATTGGTATGAAGAAAGCACTCCCCACTCTCGTACATTCTTCAATTACTCAACTTGACCAAGTTTATGTAAGTGCTGGGGTGCGGGGACTACAATTTAAGCTCTCCCCCAATGACTTAATCAAAATAACTCACGCCACTATATGCGATCTTATTGCGTCAAAAGAGTAAAAAAGGAAGCGACCTCCACATTCAGAGGTCGCTTTACATTTTCGCAACAATAATAGTATAAGAACTATATAATAACAATTCTTTTAATGACTCAGTACCTACTTCAAATTGACAGCAATCTGAAGTTCATCCAACTGATCCTGAGAGATGGGAGACGGACTACCGCTCATCACATCGCGTCCACTATTGTTTTTGGGGAAAGCAATAAAGTCGCGAATGCTATCAGCGCCACCGAAAAGTGAGCAGAGTCGGTCGAAACCAAAAGCAAGTCCTGCATGAGGAGGTGCTCCAAAAGTAAAGGCATCCATCAAGAAACCAAACTGCTCATACGCCTTCTCGTCAGAAAAGCCTAAGGTATGGAACATCTTGTTCTGTAAGCTACGGTCATGGATACGGATAGAGCCACCGCCAACCTCCACACCATTCATTACAATATCATAGGCGTTCGCACGGATTTCACCCCATTTGCTCTCATCATCCAAAAGAGCCTCATCTTCGGGCTTAGGAGCCGTAAATGGATGGTGCATAGCATAGTAGCGCTGAGTTTCTTCGTCCCATTCCAGCAACGGGAAATCAATCACCCACAAAGGAGCGAAAACCTCCGGATTTCTCAATCCTAACTGATTGCCCATCTCAAGTCGAAGAGCACACAACTGAACGCGCGTCTTCATAGCAGGTCCACACAATATAAGCATCAGGTCTCCTGGCTTGGCACCAAATTTCTCAGCAACAACTTTAAGATCATCTTGAGTGTAAAATTTATCGACGCTGGACTTAAAACTACCATCGGCATTGTATTTCACATATACCAAACCACCTGCACCAACCTGCGGACGCTTAACAAACTCTGTCAGAGCATCCAACTGCTTACGTGAGTACTCGGCACAGCCTTCTGCATTGATACCCACAACCAGCTCAGCATTGTCAAAAAGACCGAATCCATGACCCTTCACCACATCGTTCAACTCAACAAATTTCATACCGAAGCGTATGTCGGGTTTGTCGCTTCCATAGTAACGCATGGCATCATGCCAGGTCATACGAGGGAAGTTGCCAAATTCCAAACCTTTAACCTCCTTGAAAAGGTGTTTGGCCAAACCTTCAAACATATTGAGCACATCTTCTTGTTCCACAAAAGACATCTCGCAATCAATCTGCGTGAACTCGGGCTGACGGTCTGCACGGAGATCCTCGTCACGGAAGCAACGTACTATCTGGAAATAACGGTCCATACCTGCCACCATCAGCAACTGCTTATACTGTTGAGGACTCTGTGGAAGAGCATAGAATTCACCTGGATTCATGCGCGAAGGGACTACAAAATCACGAGCACCTTCCGGGGTCGACTTGATCAGCATAGGAGTCTCTATCTCCAAGAAATCGCGGTCGCTCAAGTAATTGCGGACCAACATTGCCATACGATGACGCAGTTCTAGATTCCTTCGTACAGGATTGCGACGGATATCCAGATAACGATACTTCATACGCAAATCATCACCACCATCACTATTATCTTCAATAGTAAAAGGAGGGGTCTTGGCTTCATTAAGGACATTAAGTTCTTTTACATCGATTTCAATCTCACCAGTGGGAATCTTCGTGTTCTTGCTGGCACGCTCAATCACCACGCCTTTGGCCTGGATAACATATTCGCGTCCCAACTTTCGGGCCTTCTCACACAACTCAGCATTGGTTTCCATGTTGAAAGCCAACTGAGTAATTCCATAGCGGTCACGCAGGTCGATGAAAGTCATGCCACCCAAGTCACGCGAACGTTGTAACCATCCGCAGAGCGTTACCTCCTGACCCACATGATGAATATTCAGTTCTCCGCAAGTGTTTGTTCTGTACATTGTTATGTTCTATTTATATATTGTTCTATCGTAGTCAATGGAGCAGATAATGGCCAAACAATTACATAGCAGGAGCAGGTGCCTCTGCAGGTGTAGCAGCAGGTGCTGCGGGAGCAGGATTCTGTGCAACGGCATCTGCTACTCCTTCGGTCACGGCCACCATATTTTCACTTACTTTTCCAAAGAACTTACCTATGAAGGAAGTCTCTTTGTCGTAGTGTAATGCATCTATGCCAAATCTGTCAAAATAATTATTGAAGTAAAGGAGGAGGAAAACAACAATCAACACCACCAAGATGAATAATACCCATCGCAGCCACTTGGGCATAGACTTCACGGCATACGGATCGTTGGCCACAATCTTAGGATACTTAGCCATATCGGTCAAAGTAGCGCCAAAACGAGTGTTCACCAAAATCTTTGAGTTGATAGCCCATCCATTAGCATTCAGAACAGGTCCCAAATTGCGATTGCGCAGCTTCAGCCAAGCCAAAAACATCGACGGGCCTGAGATACAGAGCATCACCACTACCACAACCAAGATAAAGTTAGGCAAAGAGCTGAACATTACCTTAAAGACCCCAGTGAGAGCCTGAAGGACAAATCCCAAAGCCAAGCCAATAGCTGCAAAAATACCTGCAAATTTTGCGATATCGAAAGCTTTCTTTGTATCCGGTGCTGGAACTGGTTTTCCGTCAGCACCAATATAAGCGGTAACATTATCGGCTTTAGCCGTAAGATTGTCAAATGACTTTGCCTCTTTCTCCTCTGCAGACTTAGACAATTTATCGGTAACCCATCTTCCAAACTTACGATAAGGAGACCAGAAAGCCTGACGTAAACTGATAGGATTGTCGACAATCTGAGTAATCACAGCATCCCAATCTTGACCTGCATTATCATAGAAGATCGCGTTCTTTCCCACACGTACACTATTTACCTCTCCATCGGTGAGAACGGCCACGATGTCCATTGTGGCATTCTTCACTTTAGAGGTGCACTTACAGTAGAGAAGGAACATACCACTCAATTTCGAACCGTCCATGTGTTTCGGCACATCGGTCACCTTCATGCAAAGATTCAAGCAGCGGGAGTCAATATACAGTTTACCGGCTTGGAAGATGGCCTGCTTCGAAAGGTCATAGAAATCGGTCATCATCACATAGTTGCGCAACAGCGTATAGAAATCTCTATAAAGGTGCAACAAACGCTCGAGCGGTTTAATAATCTCATGCTCATCGTTCATCTTCTCGGCCTGGTTGTCGTTGATTGCCTTCACCTCGTCAGCCTTAGCGGCAACATAGGCATCTATTTTAGCAACCACAGCATTCCATTCTTCCTCATTGATACTTTCCTTACCATGATAATCAACATCCAATACCAAACTCTTTACCTTACCGAAAGCTCCTTGCCAAACAGGGTTAATACCCTCATTGATAGGCAAAACAGCATTGGCGATGGGACGGGAGATAGGATAGCCCGAAATTTCATCAACACTGGTTGAGAGATTTTTATCACTAATTGCAGCCACTTTTTCAACCGAAACATCCAAAGCTTCTGCACAATCATCATGAAACTGTATGAACTTACAGCGGATGAAATAGTCAGCAATCTTGTCGCGCACAGCATTCACCGCTGCCACAGCGTCATCGGTATTCTCGCCGTAAGGAGCCGTTGCAATCGTCAATGAGTCCAAACTATCCTCCAACTGCTTCTGGCAGTCCTCATCGTAATGAGAAAGAAACTCATCCAGTTCAGCCAGAGAAATTGTAGTCTTATTCAAACCCATAATCTTAAGAACCTGTTTGGCACTTTCCTGCAATTTTGCACCCTCTTCATTATCAATGTTGAAATCATCCAAATCGATGAAATCATGTCCCAACAAGATGGTGTTAGGATCCTTCACAACAGAGCACAACCATTCTGCTGCCTTCACGACCTCTTCCACACGAATCTTACCGTCACGATCGTAGTCAATCAAATCAAGGGTTCTCTCGTCCAGTTCAAGACCTTTCACAGGGCAACTCAAAACAGTCCACATCTTTTCGTCAAGTTCGCGAAGATGGGCAATGTCGGCACCGCAGGCAATATTCACACGTGTAGTGCCACCCAAAGAGCAATAAGACCATTTGTAACTGCCCTTTGAATTAACCAAATCGGTAAGTTTCTTTTTCATAGGAGTCGAATTATATTATTAATAGACTTGCAAAGATACAACTTTTTTTCAAAATAAATGGAAACGATATAAAAATATAATGTTAATAGAAAAATAAATAAAGACAAACCTCAAATTGCATAACACAATCATCCGAATAATCCCTCTATCATCTCTTCCCCCATCCACCGAATCTATCATCTCTATCCCCCTCTATCGAATCTATAAAAAACAAAAAAAGGGAGCCATCTCTGACTCCCTCTGTAAAAGATTGGCGGCGACCTACTTTTCCACAAACCAGTGCAGTATCATCGGCGATGAGAGGCTTAACTTCTCTGTTCGGAATGGGAAGAGGTGAACACTCCCTCTATAGCCACCAAAATGTAAGGTTTAACACATCGGTACAGGACATATAGGAACCATACGGAAAGTCTTCGGGTAATTAGTACTGCTCGGCTTTGCCGTCGCCGACTTTACACCTGCAGCCTATCAAGGTCGTAGTCTCCGACCACCCTTTGACGAAGTCTCATCTTGGGGCGGGCTTCGCACTTAGATGCTTTCAGCGCTTATCCCATCCCGACATAGCTACCCGGCGGTGCCACTGGCGTTACAACCGGTACACTAGAGGTCGGTCCAACTCGGTCCTCTCGTACTAGAGTCAGAGCCCCTCAAACTTCAAACGCCCACAACAGATAGGGACCGAACTGTCTCGCGACGTTCTGAACCCAGCTCGCGTGCCACTTTAATCGGCGAACAGC